>Ga0315282_10011944_pt1 | contig 13360 bp, 11 predicted proteins | sample YL17G07_20_MG_FD_203693 | JGI IMG/M metagenome (GOLD analysis project Ga0315282, IMG submission 203693) | Sediment microbial communities from Yellowstone Lake, YNP, Wyoming, USA - YL17G07_20 | ecosystem: Environmental > Aquatic > Freshwater > Lake > Sediment | place: USA: Wyoming | collected...
TCGCCATCATCACCGCGCCGAACGCCGCCTTCTGTTCGTCCTTCGGAAACGCCCCCTGGAGGATCATCGGCTGCACCACGATGATGTAGCTCATCGTCGCAAAGGTCGTCACCCCGGCGATGAGCTCCGTGTAGACGCTCGTGTTGTTCTCCTTCAGCTTGAACATGTCTTCCCTCCTGAAGGTTGTGCAGCGTCTCCGACCGATTCACCCGCTCCGCCAAACCATAATTCATTCTGGAGATGCCTCCATGCGCAGTCAAGCAGATAATGCGTTTGGGGAATACCCGCTGGACCGTTTTGAAGGTCCTGGAAGACTGTCTTGGCTCTAACCCATTGGACTGAAGCATGTTATGACCATAGCCGGTCGCGCTGGATTTTAATTAAATTTAGTTTGACTTTCTGTTTATGCAGGTTATAATTGAAGCAGGAATGGATAAAATGAAAGAGGGCAGACCATGCAAAAGCAGACCGGCCAATCCTGGGTCGATAGTCTCGACGACGAGGACCTGGCCTTTGTGAAGAGGTTTATCCTAGCCTCCGGTTCGCTCAAGGAGCTTGCGGGGGTCTACGGGGTTTCGTACCCGACGATCCGGCTTCGTCTCGACCGGCTCATCGAGAAGATCAAGATCCACGACGACGCGAGGATCACGACGGAATTCGAGCGGCGGCTCCGCACCCTCTACGCGGAAGGGCGGATCGACGTGACGACCTTGAGCGAGATCCTCGCCGCCTACGGGAAAGAGGAGGAATCCAAATGAGGCTCTCAATTGTCCTGCTGGCTCTCTTGCTGTGTGCGCATCCGGTGCTGGCCGAGGAGGTGCTCGAAGAGTTTTCCTGGGCGAAACTCCAGGCCGAGGGCAAACTCATGGATGGGAGGGTTGTTTCCGGGAGGCTTCTCGTCGAGAACCAGAAGGCCCCCATGCCGGTATATACGAGCGTTCTGACGATTGACCGGCCGAGGATCACCGCATCGACGTACGCGCTTCGCGGGGAGGTGAGGTACGAGAATGTGGAGCATGGGTATCTGCACATGGCGAGTCATTTTCCGGACGGGTCGAGTTACTTTACGCAGACGCTCGCCGCGACGGGGCCGCTTCAGCGTCTCAGCGGCTCGAGCGATTGGCGGCCGTTCTTGCTGCCGTTCTACCTGAAGGACGACCCGAGACGGCCGAGCAAACTGGTTCTCAGTGTGGCTCTCTGGGGCAAGGGGAAAGTCGAACTGGGGACGCTGCGGCTGGTGCAGTACGGGAAGGGCGAAGACCCGTTCGCGAGCAGGGAATCATGGTGGACGGATCGGACGGGAGGACTCATCGGCGGAATCGTCGGGGGACTCTTCGGCTGTCTCGGTGCGCTCATCGGCATCCTTGCGGGACGGGGCAAGGCACGCGCCTTCGTCATGGGCGCGCTCAAAGCGACGGTCGTGATCGGCCTGGCATCCTTGGCTCTTGGCATCGTTGCCGTCGCGTGCTCGCAACCCTATGCGGTCTGCTACCCGCTGTTGCTCTTGGGGGTACTGCTGACGGTATTGCCGATAGGGATGTCGCGGACGGTCCGCAGGCGCTACGAACAGATCGAACTTCGCAAGATTCAGGTGATGGACGGGCGGTAGCGTGCCCGTCACGTCGGTCTCTCGACGAAGAGGTCGAAGAGCCAGCCGAAGGTGCCCTTGCCCAAGAGGCACACGACGGTCACGATGACGCCGGCGATGACGACGCCGAGGATGTTGGCGACCGCGAATTTCCTGAAGGACATTCCGAGAAGATACGCCGCCAGCGCCCCCGAGTAGGCCCCCGTCCCCGGAAGCGGAACCCCGATGAAGATCGCTAGTCCCCATTCCCCGTACTTCTCCACCGCGTCGTGGATCTTGGCCTGCGTCCTCCGGACGTACCACTTCCACAGCCGCCCGAGGGGTGCGAAGAGCGTCATCAGCTTGATGATCCACTCGAGCAGGAAGTAGACCAGAAACCCGACGACGATGTTCGCGCCCGTGCAGATGAGCGCGACCCAGAACCAGTGCAGTTGGTTCGACACGAAGCCGAAGGGAATCGACCCTCTCAGCTCAATGGCCGGCATAAACGTGATGAAGATGAGGTGGAGGATGTGTTTCATGAGTCATGTCCTGAGCGAGCGGCGTCCGGATTCATCCCGTTCTGGATATCGGCAACTGGTGCGGGGACGCTTGAGGCGCATCGGGTGATGAAAGAAGGGGACCGGTCGCGATGCAGTCGCGGGACCGCGGGGCCTCCCAAACGCGACTCATTGCGTTTGGGGACCCCCCTCACCGCTTCGGCGTTCAGGCGCCCTTCGGGACGCTCTTCGGGACGAGCCAGCTCATCATCTTGCGGAGCTTCGGGCCGATCTTCTCGATCGGGTGCTCGCGTTCCTTCTTCTGCATCGCCTTGAACTTTTTCGCGCCGGTCCTGCACTCGCGGATCCATTCCCGGGCGAACCGGCCGCTCTTGATCTCCCTCAGGATCTTCTGCATCTCTTTCCGGGACGCCTTGCCGATGACCCGCGGGCCGCGCGTGTAGTCCCCGTACTCCGCCGTGTCCGAGACCGAGTACCGCATCCACGAGAGTCCCCCCTCGATGATCAGGTCCACGATCAGCTTCATCTCGTGGAGCACCTCGTAGTAGCACACCTCGGGCTGATATCCCGCCTTCGTGAGCGTCTCGAACGCCGCCTTCGTCAGTGCGGAGATGCCGCCGCACAGGATGACCTGCTCCCCGAAGAGGTCGGTTTCGGTTTCCTCGGCGAAGGTGGTCTGGAGGACGCCCGCGCGGGTTCCGCCGATCGCCTTCGAATAGGCTAGCGCCACCTGCTTGGCCTGTTTCGAGGGGTTCTGGTGGATGGCGATGAGGTTCGGGGTGCCGTTCCCCTTGACGAACTCTTCGCGCAGCTTGTGGCCCGGTCCCTTCGGGGCGACCATGATGACGTCCACGTGCCTCGGCGGGACGATCTGCTTGAAGCGGATGTTGAACCCGTGGGCGAAGGCCAGCGTCTTGCCGCTCTTAAGTTCGGGTGCGATCTCCTTTTTGTAGACCCCGCCCTGCACCGTGTCCGGCAGGAGCAGCATGATGATGTCGGCTTTTTTCGCGGCTTCCCGTGCCGACACGGGCTTGAACCCGTGCTCGAGCGCCAGCCGGTAGTTGTTCGTCCCCGGAAGCTCGGCCACGACCACCTTGACGCCGCTGTCCCTCAGGTTCTGGGCCTGGGCGTGTCCCTGCGAACCGTAGCCGACGATCGCCACGGTCTTCCCCTTCAGATACTTCAAGGAGGCGTCCTTGTCCGTGTAGACTTTCGCCATGTCCTGGTCTCCCAATGACGTTATAGATGTCCTGCCCCTCGACCCCGACGCTTCCCGGAATCCGCAGGGGCCCACTTTCCTCCGGCCCACAAGTGACGGAATCCGAAACCGGAAACCCGAAGGAAACTCGAAGCAGCAAACCCGAATTTCCCGGGAAGCAGCAGGTCTTCCGGTTTCCCATCCGTTTCGGGCTTGAATCGGATTTCGGACTTCCGGTTTCGGGTTTCTTATTTTGCCCTCGCCCGCCGTCACCCCCTCGACGATGCTCGGGGCTGCGGCGGGCAAATTTCGGGCTTCCCTCGGCCTTCGGCCTTAGACCTTCGACGTTCCGCCTCCGAGGAGACATCACCCCTCACCCCAGCCCTTCCCCCAAGGGGCGAGGGAGAAGTGCACCGCGCGAGTCGAGCGAATCATTTTACACCCGACGTGTGGTTTGTCGGGTCTGCTCCATCATGCCGCGCAGCATCGCGATGCGTCCGGTGCGGACGAGTTCCCGTATCCCGTAGGGTCTCACCAGCTCGATGAACGCGTCGATCTTCGTCTCGGGGCCGGCGATCTCCACGGTCACGTGCTTCGGCGAGATGTCCACAGTCTTGGCCTCAAAGACGCGGGTGAGCTGGAAGATCTCGCCGCGCTTCGCCGGGGAGGCGCTCACCTTGATGAGCATCAGGTCGCGCTGGAGGAAGTCCCGTCCCGAGAAATCCTGGATCTTGATCACGTCGATGAGCTTCGCGAGCTGCTTCCGGATCTGCTCGAGGATGCTCTCGTCCCCGTGGACCGCGATGGTCATCCGCGAGAGCTCCGGGTTCTCCGTCTCTCCGACGGCGAGGGAGTCGATGTTGTATCCCCGCGAACTGAAGAGTCCCGCCACGCGCGCGAGGACCCCGGGACGGTTGGACACCGTGAGACTCAGGATGTGTATCTTCGGCGTCTGGTTTTTCTCGGTCATTGCCGTTCCCCCCTTACGCCATTCCGCCGATCATCCGGTCGATCGCTTCGCCGACGGGCACCATGGGGAAGACGTTCTCCTCCGGACAGACGAGGAAGTCCAGGACGACGGGTCCCTTGTGGAGGAGGGCCTTGTCGATGGCCGGCCGGACCTCCTCGGGCTTCTCGACGCGGAGTCCGAGGATCCCGTAGGCCTCCGCGACCTTCACAAAGTCCGGGTTTCCCGAGAGCCGCGTCGCCGAGTAGCGCTTCTTGTAGAAGAGCTGCTGCCACTGACGCACCATCCCGAGGTACCCGTTGTTGAGGATGGCGACCTTGACCGGGACCTGGTTGTAGGAGGCGGTGGCGAGCTCCTGGATGTTCATCTGGATGGACCCGTCGCCCGCGATGTCGAAGACGACGTCGTCGGGTCGTCCCACCTGGGCGCCGATGGCCGCGGGCAGTCCGTACCCCATCGTCCCCAGTCCGCCCGAGCTGATGAAGTGTCTCGGGTGCGAGTGTCGGAACCACTGTGCCGCCCACATCTGGTTCTGTCCCACCTCCGTCGTGATGATCGCCTTGCCTCCCGTCGCCTCGTCGATCTGCTCCACGACGAACTGCGGCATCACCCCGTCGGTGCACGTCCGGTCGTAGACGAGGGGGTGTTTCTTCTTCCATTCGTCGATCTGTTCGATCCACGCCGGGTGCTTCGCCGGCTTCACCGACTTCAGCAGTTCTTCGAGGATGTGCCGGGCGTCGCCCACGACCGGGATATCCACCTCGATGGACTTCGAGATGCTGGCCGGGTCCACGTCGATGTGGATGAACTTGGCGTGCGGGGCGAACGAATCGAGTCGCCCGGTGACCCGGTCGTCGAACCGTGCGCCGACCGCGATGATGAGGTCGGAGTTCTGGATCGCGTGGTTGGCGTACGCCGTCCCGTGCATCCCGAGCATCTTGAGGGCCAGCGGGTCCGTTTCGGGGAAGCACCCGAGTCCGAGGAGCGTCGTGGTGACCGGGATTTCCGCGACGTGTGCGAGTTTGGCGATGAGGTCGGAGGCCCCCGAGATGATGACCCCGCCGCCCGCGTAGATGACCGGCTTCTCCGCCGCGTTGATCGCCTCGGCCGCTAGCCGGATCTGCCTCACGTTCCCCTTCACGCTCGGACGGTACCCCGGAAGCTGCATCTGGGCCTTGCCGGGACCGTCGTATTCGCATTCGGCGGTCGTCACGTCCACCGGGAGGTCGACGACCACCGGTCCCGGGCGTCCGGTCGATGCGATGTAGAACGCCTCCTGAACGGTGCGCGCCAGGTCGCGGACGTCGCGCACCAGGTAGTTGTGCTTGGAGATGGGCCGCGTGATGCCGGTGATGTCCGCCTCCTGGAACGCGTCGTTCCCGATGAGGCGGGTCTTCACCTGTCCGGTGATGGCGACCACCGGGACGGAATCGAAGTTGGCGGTGGCGATGCCGGTGACGAGGTTCGTCGCCCCCGGTCCCGACGTCGCGATGCACACCCCGACCTTCCCGGTCGCGCGCGCGTAGCCGTCCGCCATGTGCGCCGCACCCTGCTCGTGTCGCGTCAGGATGAACCGCATCCCCGAGTCATACAGCACGTCGAAGAGCGGGATGACCGAGCCTCCCGGTATCCCGAACATCACCTCGACCCCGAGGTGCTTCAGCTCCTCGATCAGGATTTGCGCACCACTCTTCTTCACGATGCACCTTCCTTTCCGAGCACTTCGGGATCCGATCGCCCCGACGTATCGGGTGCGCCCGACGACACCGTGTCCCGGCGCCGCCAGAACCCATCCGGACTCCTCTCCCGAAGCCCGGGCCAGGAGGGACCCGGCCGAATCGACCAGGCCCGAATGACTCATGACGAACCGGAGAAGAGCTTCACCTGCCCCAGGCAGTTCCCAATGACAAACACGCCTCACCGGCTGGGTTTGTCATCGGGCGTTCGTCATTCGTCATTCCCTTTTGGGTCCATAGAGCCGCTTCGCTCCGCGGGTGACGCGCCCGTGCGAGCTTCAGCGGTTCCCGTGCTCATTATGAATCGCGAACGTCCGATAGTAACGCGCATTCAGGCCATTTGTCAAGCAAAATGGGCAAAACGGGCCAGGCAAACCGCCCCGCGCGCCGGGGATCGCAATCTGTTTCACTTCGCGGCCTGTGTCAGCTCGGCCTCGACGACCGAGCGCATCAGCTCGATCGGGGGCTTCTCGCCGGTGAAGAGCAGGAACTGCTCGGCGGCCTGCGCGACGAACATCTCGAGACCCGTGACGGTGAGGCAACCCCGCTCGCGCGCTTCGCGGATGAGTTTCGTCTGGACCGGGTTATAGACCGCGTCGAAGACGAGCATCCCCTTGCGGAGGATTTCCGCCGGGACGATGGATTCGTCCACCTTCGGGTGCATTCCGATGGGGGTGGTGTTGATGATGACGTCGGCATCCGAGGCGTCGGAGAGCTCGTCGAGTCCGGCCCACTCGCAGGGACTGGCGGCGGGGCGGATGGAAGAGAGTTCTCTGGCGAGCGTCCGGGCGCGTTCGACCGTGCGGTTGAAGATCTTGACGCGAGCGTGAGCGTCCACGAGTCCGACCCCCACCGCGCGAGCGGTCCCGCGCGCCCCGATCAGCGCCACTCGCTTCCCCGCTAGGGGAGAGACCCCGTGCTTCTTCCCGCCCAGCGCACGCTCCATCGCACCCATCGCCGCCGAGCAGTCGGTGTTCCTCCCGACGAGTTTCCCCCCGCGCTCGACGAGCGTGTTGAGGGCCCCGATCCGCCGCGTCAACTCGTCCACCTCCTCCGCCGACTCCATCGCCCGCTCCTTGTGCGGAATCGTCACCGAGAACCCCTTCACCGGGAGTCGGCGGAAGCGCGCGATGAAGTCCGTCACGTCGTCCACGAGGAACGGGAGATAGAGCCGGTTCATCCCGCAGTGCGCGAAGGCTGCGTTGTGGATCAGCGGACTCATCGAATGCGCGACCGGCTTGGCGATGACCCCGAAGAGCTCCGTGTCCCGCGTGATCTCCGGGTAGCGGTAGAGTCCCGTAAGCTCGCCGAGGGTGAGCTGTCCCGCCGCGGAAGTCTTGTCCCCCTCGAGCGCGGCGAAGGTGAGGAAGCCGCCGAACCTCCCCGCAAGGATCCGGCTGATGACCCCACGCTCCCCCATCGCCAGTGCAATCGTCGGACGGTCGGCATGCTCGAGAAGTTCGAAGATCGCCAGGTTGTCGCGGATGTCGCTAGCGGTCGTCACGATCTTGACCACGTCGGGACGCACCGCCCGAATCCGCGCGTAGAGTCCGACGAGGTCTTCGGGCGTCCCCTCGAGGTCGTGCACGCTCACGATGAGCTTGGCGGGGCCTTTCCGTTTGATCTTGGCGACGGAATCGAGCTCGACGTCCACGTAGTCGGCGCCGAGGTCAATCGCCTGCTGGAGGAAGCCGAGACGGCGGGACTCGTCGCCCTCGAAGCGTCCGCCTTCGCGGACAGGCCGGCAGGTGAAGATGGCCGGAAGACGTTTGCCGGCCATGAGTTGCGCGACGTCCGGCGCGTCGAGATAATCCAGCCGGAACTCGACGAGGTCCGCCCCGAGCCGCGCGGCGCGCTCCGCGTCCCGCAGCATTTCCGCGACCGTCTTTCCCGTCAGCGATACGCAAATCATCGGACACCTCGAAGCGTCTCAGCGTCTTCTTCCTCAGCGACTTAGCGACTCAGTGACTCAGCGACTCCTTCCCTCTGCGTCTCAGCGTCTGAGCGTCTCGGCGTCTTCACTTCTTCTCCACGCCGCCCGCCTGAAACAGATACAGGTTGATCGCGTTGACGAAGGCCTTGGCAGAGCCTTCGAGGATGTCGGTGGAGACCCCGCGGCCGCGGACGGTCTTCCCCCCGATGTCCAGTGCCAGCGATACCTCGCCCTGGGCGTCCTTTCCGCCGGTGACCGCGCGGATCGCGTAATCGGTCAGACGCGCCGAGATGCCGGTCACTCGCTCGATGGTGTTATAGATGGCGTCCACCGGGCCGTCGCCGCACGCGGCGTCGGTCAGGAGCTTCCCGTCCGGATTCTTCATCCGCACCGTCGCCGTCGGGATGGTCCCGATCCCCGAACTCGTGTGGAAGCTGACGAGTTCCCAGGTCTGGGGGATCTCCTGGACCTCGTCCTGCACGATGGCCTTGAGGTCCTCGTCGAAGACCTCCTTCTTGCGGTCGGCCAGGTCCTTGAAGTACCGGAACGCCCGCTCGAACTGCTCCTCGGAGAGCGTGTACCCCAGCTCCTCCACGCGCTTCTTGAAGGCGTGTCGGCCCGAGTGTTTCCCCAGGACGAGTTTCGACTCGGCGAACCCCACGTCTTCCGGTCGCATGATCTCGTAGGTCGTGCGTTCCTTCATGACCCCGTGCTGGTGGATGCCGGCCTCGTGGGCGAACGCGTTCTCGCCGACGACCGCCTTGTTCCGCTGCACGTGCATCCCGGTAAGACGCGAGACGAGCTTGCTGGTGGGGACCAGTCGCGTCGTGTCGATGTGGACCGACTTCCCGAAGTGGTCGCCGCGGACCTTGAGCGCCATGACGACCTCCTCCAGTGCGCAGTTCCCCGCCCGCTCCCCGAGACCGTTGATCGTGCACTCGATCTGCCGGGCGCCCGCCTCGACCGCCGCGAGCGAATTCGCGACCGCGAGTCCCAGGTCGTTGTGACAGTGGACCGCGAGCGTGCACCTCGCGATGTTCGGCACCTTCGCCAGGAGCGTCGCGATGACCTCCCGGAAGAGGCTCGGCACCGAGTAGCCGACGGTGTCCGGGATGTTCACGGTGGTGGCCCCGGCGTCGATGACCGCCTGGACGACCTCCGAGAGGAAGTCGGGCTCGGTGCGGGCGGCGTCCTCGGGCGAGAACTCCACGTCCGAAACGAACGATTTCGCCAGCTTCACGTATTCGACGGCGCGACGCACGATCTCGGGCTTGGCCATTTCGAGCTTGTACTTGCGGTGGATCTCGGAGGTCGCGAGGAACACGTGGATGCGCTTGTGCCGCGCCGGCTCGATCGCCGTCGCCACGGCCTCGACGTCGCCCTGGGTGCACCGCGCGAGTCCGCAGATGACCGGGCGCGTGAGCGTCTTCGCCACCTCGTTCACCGCCTTCCAGTCGTCGGGACTCGAGATGGGGAACCCCGCCTCGATCACGTCCACGCCCAGCAGGTCCAGCGCCCGGGCCACCTCCAGCTTCTCCGCGGTGTTCATGCTGCATCCCGGCGACTGCTCCCCGTCCCTCAGCGTCGTGTCGAAGATGATGATCTCGTCCATCTCTAGACCTCCTTGAACTGGGGCCCCCAACCGTTGAAGGGCCAACCTATTATGCACATCCCGTCCACACCGACACAAGCGGGAACCGGGAAGGCCCAAATCCAAACCGGAAACCAGAAACCCGAAACTCGATTGAAACCCGAAACGGCAAACCCGAACGTCCCCGGGCCTGCCCTCTTCAGGTTTCGGGCTTTTCCTCCCATTCGGGCTTGAATCGGCTTTCGGGCTTCGGGTTTCTCCTCTTCCGCCCGAATCTCCTCGCCCAAACAAAAACCCCAAGGAAGGCCTTGGGGTCCTAATCGAGGAATATGTCAACGGTCAGACCCCGGCTACCTCCCCGCGTGGGGGCTCGTAAGCACCAGCCCCCGCAGTCGCAGATACAGTGACAGGTAACCGGTCCGCACGCTCATGACTTCTCCTTCGCCGCCACGGTGGCAAGTTCAAACCACGATGAGAATACACCCTTTGTCGGCCGTGTCAAGACGAAAAATAAGAGAAAATCGGCCTCCCTCTCCCTCCACGGGGGGGAGAGGGTGGGGGTGAGGGGTGGTGTTTTCCAGAAGGCCGAAGGTCTAAGGTCTAAGGCCGAAGGCAAGATGACGTACGCCCGCATTTTTCTTTCCCTTAGCGACTTAGCGACTCAGCGACTGAGCGACTTCTCTATGACTTGCGACCGTCGACTTGCGACTTCGCGACCTGCCGTTTCCGACTTGGGACTTGTTGACCCATTCGGCGGCGCTCAAGCCCCGCCCCTCGGGGCGGGGTCCAAGGCGCCGCTCAGGGTCAACCCTGAGCAAGCCCCGGCCCTTGGCCGGGATGTCGAAGGGTTGACTTGTCGACTTGCGACTCTACAATACCCCTCATGAACATCGGTCCCATCCAGCTGCGCAGTCCGTTTTTCCTCGCCCCCATGGCCGGGTACACCAACTCGAGCATGCGTCGGATGTGCATCGAGCACGGGGCGAGTCTCGTCTACACGGAGATGGTGGTCGCGGTGCACCTCGTGCGTTCGCCCAAGGACCAGCGGTGGCTCCTGCGGTATGACGCCTCGGAGCACCCGATCATCGCGCAGCTAGCGGCGGCCGAGCCCGAGGCCGCGACGCGTGCGACGGAGATCGTCAACGAGCTCGGCTTCGACGGGGTGGACCTGAACCTCGGGTGCTCGGTGCGGCGGATCGCGTCGAGGGAGGCCGGGATGGGCTCGGGTCTCGCCGCCGACCCCGACCGCGTGTGCGAGGTCCTCACGGCGATGGTGAAGGCGTCGCGCATCCCGGTGACGGTCAAGATGCGGAGCGGTCCCGACGAGAAGTCCGAGACCGCCCCGGCGCTCGCGAAGCTCTGCGAGGACTCGGGCGTCGCCGCCGTCGCCGTCCACGCCCGCACCGTTCGCCAGGCCTATCGCGGTGACGCCGACCCCGCCGTCATCGCCCGCGTCAAGGCCGCCGTCACGATCCCCGTCATCGCCTCGGGCGGCATCCGCACCGCACAGGACGCCGTCGCCATGCTCCGGGCCACCGGCGCGGACGCCGTCATGATCGCTAGGGGTGCCATGGGCAACCCCTGGATCTTCCAGCACGCTTCTCACATCCTCGCCACCGGAAGTGCACCCCCGAGACCCGCGCTCGCCGAGGTCCGACGCGTCATGCTTCGACACTACGAACTCCTCTTCCAGGAGAAGGGCCGCTTTTACGCGAACCTCCTGTTCCGCAAGCAGACCTCGTATTACGCGAAGCTCGCCCCGCGCCCGAAGCAGCTCCGTCAGGCCATCCACAAAGCCGCCTCCGACGAGGATCTGACGCGGATCATCCGCGAAATGCTGGCGTAGTGCTGCATTTCATAAATTCGCATAGGGTCACGCAGGTCGGTGTGCCACTGGCGGCTTGCCCGCCAGTGCTCTTCCGCACGCGAAAAGAGCGCCATTCGGATTTCGGATTTTGCGCGTTCCTTCAGCCTTCGGTCTTCCGCCCCCCTACTCCTTCTTCGTCCGGAACACCCAGGCGAAGGGAACGGCGGGCGTCCCGGCGGTGTCGTGGAATCCCGTATGATGGTAACTGTTGATGCCCACGGCGTAGACCGTCCCGGGTCTCAGCTTCGCCGAAAGGACGCACGTCTTTCCGCCCTCCTCCCACCGTGGAGCACGAGCACCGTAAGAGCCGGGGTATTCCCCCCAGGCGTTCAGCTTGATCCAGGAATAGTTCTCTCCCACGGTCATCGGCCGGTCGAAGGTGACGCGGATTTCGGCGAGGTCGGGGTCCACGTCGAGGGCGCGGTCCGCCGGCTCCGTCGCGACCACGCGGGGCGGCCACTCCTGGGCCGCCTTCGGAGGCTTCTCCTGTGCCAGGAGCAGCGCACCCAGAATTCCCATCGCCAGAACCACGCATGCAAGATATGAATATCTCCTCATGGTTCATCCTTTCGCGTTAAGAAGTCGCTGAGTCGCTGAGACGCTGGAAGCCGGAGACCGGAAACCAGACCGGTCCCGATGAAATCGGGACCTTACCAGAAACCAGAGTTCTCGGCGATTGGTTTTCCTGGTCTCTGGTCAGTCCCGACTACGTCGGGACGATCTGGTTTCTAGTTTCGAGTCCCCCTCGGTCTTGGACCTTAGACCTTGGACCTTCTTTGCTTTCCCTTTGCGTCCTTTGCGGTGAAGTTCCCAATTCCCAACCGTGGGCGGCGCTGCTCCCGGCATCCCCTCTCCCCCCACGGGGGGGAGAGGGTCAGGGTGAGGGGCGGACTCTATCGCGGTTCCGGTGCTTCTACCCTCACCCGTACCCTCTCCTGCAAGGGAGAGGGAATCAGATGGAAGACCGTCTCATCAGCACGTGCCAGAAGCCGCCCCCGTCTTCCTGTTCCGCAAGTTCCAGGATCTCGAAATCCCCGCCGAAGAGCGTCCGGATCTCCCCGGGCACAAAGTACCGCCTGTATGCCCCTTGTGCAATGTGCCACGGTCGGCGGCTGCCCCGGAAAAGACGGAACCGCCGGCTGAACACCGAGAGCACGTAGAACCCGCGAGGCGCAAGCACCCGCAGGATGCTCCTCCGGTACGCTCGCCAGTCCGATTTCTTCTGGTGATGCAGGCAGCCGTAGTCGAGCACGACGTCGAAGGACGCCTCCGCGAACGGCAGGCGGAAGACGCTTGCGCGGCGGAAGACGATTCCCCGCGCGCGTTTCGCTCGAGCGAATCGGCGTGCGCGTTCGAGCGCCTGCGGCTCGAAATCGACCCCGGTGACCCGGAAACCCAATTTCGCGGCGAGAATCGAGTGCCGTCCTTCCCCGCATCCGACGTCGAGGAGTTTCCCGTGCGGGACGATGCGCGCGAGCCGCTTGAGGACGCGCGCCGCCTCCAAGGCCGGCGCCTCCACCGCCCACCCGTGCTCGCCCGTCCGATACGCCTCGCGAAAATACCGCCGATTCGCCTCTTCCGCCGAGAGCATGGAATACCTCACTCGCCCCCTGTGGGGCTTTGTATTTCTTGGCCTTGTGGGGGGTGTCGTTTGTGGCCGCGCCGAACGCACTATTAGGCCGGGAATTTCCGGGAAAGGTGTGGATAACTTCCCTCTTCCGAGGGGGTTATGAAACGATGTTTCAAAAAACGCGCGGCGAGTTACGTCGCAATCTGGAATGGCGGTCCACCTACTCCTTGATGAGCTTCCCCTGATTCTCTCTCTTGTTGCCTTTTGCCTTCGGAGCCTTCTTGAAGGTCGTCTCGACCTGGCGGACCGGAGGCATGTCGACCTTCTTGCCTGCGAGTAACTCCTCGACGGTAAGAATCTGGAGCCGCGGATGCTTGCCGCTCCAGGGCGAGTCATAGAAGCCGGCGCTG
>Ga0315282_10011945_pt1 | contig 13359 bp, 8 predicted proteins | sample YL17G07_20_MG_FD_203693 | JGI IMG/M metagenome (GOLD analysis project Ga0315282, IMG submission 203693) | Sediment microbial communities from Yellowstone Lake, YNP, Wyoming, USA - YL17G07_20 | ecosystem: Environmental > Aquatic > Freshwater > Lake > Sediment | place: USA: Wyoming | collected...
ACCCCAGGTGCTCCCACGCTTCGCCGGCCACGAGCATGGGGTACTGGATCGCCAAATCTCGCGACCGGTGGCCGCATCGATGCCGCGGGTGACTTCCTTGCCCGGGTCCTCCTTGTAGCGCTCCATCAGCACGAGGATTCCCGTCGAGATCACGGGTCCGGCGTGTCCTTTGCCGCATTTGACGGCCCAGACCTGTCGGGGCCCGCCGGCTGGCCACTCGGAAAGAAGTTTCGGTCCCTCCGCGACGCCGTTCCGATTCGGTCCCATGAACTGGGGCCAGTCCCCGGCGTGCACGGCTCCCGAAGCCAGGACGACCAGCGCGATGCCCCAAGTCCGAACGCTCATGGGCGCGTCCCCCTGCCCTTCAGGAACGCGATCACGGCACGATTGACTTTCACGGCTCTGGTCCAGTGAACAAAGTGTCCGCCCTCGTCGATCATGGCGAACTCGTACTCCGCCGCCGGCCTGCGCCCGATTTTCCCGAGCTCCTCCTCGATCTTCCTCACGTAGTACGCGACCGGGTTTCTCCTGCACCGGTTAAGGATCAGCAGGATCCTCAGATGAGGCAGCGTGAACACCTCGGTCACGTTCTGCGGGCGGAGGTCCTTCAGAATGTCCTGATACATCTCCTCTTCGTACTGGAGGGAATTCTTCTTCGTGATGTAGCGGTCCAGGCGCCTGCCGACGAGGTGGTCTCTGGAGCGCCTGACCTTGTCCGGCTGTATCCAGACGGCAACGAGCGGGAGGCTTTCAAGGAATATCAGCGAGCGGACGCGGGACGGATGGCGAAGAGCGTATTTGCCCGCCACCACTCCCCCCATGCTGTGACCCAGAAGGTCCGCCTGTTCGAGGTGAAAGTGGCGATAGACGGCGTCGACCGCCGCGAGCATGTCACAGATTGTGACGGATTTCCCCCGGGGGGGACTCTCACCGTGACCAGGCAGGTCCGGGATGATGAGGCGGAAGTGCCGGGACAGCATCTCAAGCTGAGGAAGGAACGTCAACCCCGAGCGGCGGAAACCGTGCAGCATGACGAGGGGTGGTGCATGTTCGACGCCCAGGTCCCTGACAAACACCCGGGTCCCATGCGTGACAATGAACCGTGACGGTGGTCTCCGGCTTCGCTCCGGCATCGCGATTCTTCCCCTCTTCCCCGCTCGGTCACGACGACGAGGCGCCGACGGATACTTATCGAATCAAGTGCGTGGGATTACGCCAGAAAAAAACGGACGGCCCCGAATCCAGGGGACGTCCGGCGAGGTTTTCGGAAAACGAGGCGTGCTTCACCGAGCCTCCCGGGCTCAGAACCCGAACAACTCCTTCGTGCCCATCGCAATGAGATCCGGATCGATCGTCGCGATCATCTCGTTCACGTACTCGACGAACCTCGGCAGATGGGGCAGGTCCTCACCCAGCTCCTCGACGAGCCGGGTATTGTCGTACACGACGTTGAGGTTCAGGTACGGGAGGTAGAGATCGATCGCCTCGTAGAGTCCGCTGAGTCCCTGTTCGGCGATCGCCCGCTGATGAGTTTCATCCCAGTCCTCCGGCCGAACCACCTCGGGGAACTCGGACCTCGTGGACTTGGCACACAGGATCTCGTAGGCCTCCCTGCCCGATACCGCCCCCTGCTTGCCCGAGGTCAGGTGATACAGGTTGTACTTCAGTTTGTCACCCTTGGCGATCAGTCGCATGGTACACTTGACGACGAAGTCAAGAGTGACCACGTCAGTGAGGGCGTCGAGGTTGGCGGGGACGTAGGGAAGCCGGGCCATGGCGATGAAGCTCCAGAGGAAGAGCTTCGCCATCTTGCGGTCACGGGTCCCGCGGGCCAGCGTGATGCTCGGACGCAGCACCAGAAGCGGGAGCTTGTCGGCGACCTCCCAGAGGATCCGCTCCGCTTCCGCCTTCGTCCGCGTGTAGGCCACGACGTGCGGACCCCCGTTCCTGAGCGAGTCCTCTTCCTTGACGACGGCGTTGGGGAGATACCCGCAGACGGTGGCGGTACTGAAGTGAACGACTCTCTTGAGCTTCTCGGCTCCGCGCACCACGTCGAGCATGTGCCGCACGCCGTCGACGTTGATCGCTTCACAGCTCTGGGCGTCCACGAAGGAGGTGGAGGCGGCACAGTGGATGAAGAGGTCCGCGTGCTTGCGGACCCAGCGCAGGTCCTCTTCGCTCATGTCCCACAGTTTCTCGGTGACGCTGCCTTGGACCGCCCGCATCCGCGATACCATCTCTTCCAGCTTCTTGCCCCGCGGGCCCGCACGCTTCAGCCGCTGGATCAGACGCTCCATCCCCGAGCGTCCCTCCGACGGTCTGACGAGACACACCACCTCTTCAACCTGGGGCAATTCCAGCAGGTCGTGGAGAACCTGTCCTCCGATGAGCCCGGTCGCCCCCGTAAGGAATACCTTGCGATGCGGCCATCCCCTCAGGGACCTGTGCAATTTCTCTAACGACTCCTCCATGACGTTGCCTGCCCTCCGTCATTAAGGACTGAATCCACAGGGTTCGGAGCATCGGGGCCTTGCGCAGACCCACGTCCAACCCCGGGTGTCCGTGCTCTTCAGCGGCGAACATTCTGCCTAGGGAGCCGTCACGATGGTTTCTGAGCCGATACCCCTCGCGGACTACGTCCCCATTCCATTTAGTCGGAGTTACACCTAAGGAACAATAGCAAATGCGACCGAGCTTGTCAAGCCTTCTCGGTTCTCCGCGGCCTCAAACTATACCACATTGCAGTCAGGCCTCCTCCCAAGAGCACGCGTTTCCCGGGGGAGAGCCTCCCCGGGACATCGATCTGCCACAAGGCGCTATCGCAGAAAGACTTGCGTCAGAAAAGGCGGCTGACTCGACTTGACAGCAGGACACTTGGCGAACCCGGCGCCTGCCCGTGCTCTCGTCCTCCTTGTGACCGCTCGACCTCGATCGAAAACCGTCTATTTTCGATGGCATTCTCGACATTGTTGAGTTCTTCGCATGCTCTCTGCCGGCCGGCTCATGGAAGTGGACAACAATGACTATGCGAAGTATACGAGAAAACTGTCGGGAGATTGAGCAACGTTATTATCGGCAGGACCTTGCGGCGGACCGACAGGCATTCCGATGTGCACTTGACCCGGCACAAGTCCCATCCTTTCGGCGCGCTCCGTCGCATGCATTTAATGCTTGCAATCCAGTCCCTGCACGACAATACTTCCTGTGATTGACGTTCCACCGGTTCCAAGGGAAGGGAGGCATGATGCACGCCCAGTCGACATGGTGGATTGGTGCCGTCTTGGTCTTATGCATGGGGACGGGACTTGCCTGCGCCGAGGGTATCGAGGCGATTACCAAGCCCAGTGAAGACGTGACGTTGTCGTTCGTCCAGGCGGGACGCATCGCCAGCGTCCTGGTAAAGGAAGGCGACGACGTGAAGACGAACCAGCTGCTGGTGCAGCAGGACGACGCGGCCAGGCTGGTGGAGCTCGCGCAGCTCAAGGCGGAGGCCGAGCAGACCGTGCGGATCAGGGGCCAGGAGGCCCAGCTTGCCCAGAAAACCGTGGACCTGCACAAGCTCGAAGAGGCCTTCGAGAAGAAGGCGGTCTCGAAGTGGGACGTCGAGCACGCCCGGCTCGAGGTGTCCATGGCGGAGCTGACCCTGGAACTGGCGAAGTTTCAGCGCGGCCAGAGCCAGCTCAAGTACGACCAGACCAGGATCGAGGTGGACCGGATGCGCCTGGAGAGCCCCATCCCGGGCAAGGTCGAGAAACTTTTCGTGAAACCCGGGGAATCCGCCGACGCCTTGGCCCAGGTGGTTCGGGTGGTCAAGATTGATCCCTTGTGGATCGAGGTGCCGGTGCCCCTTGCCGATGCAAGAAAGCTCAAGGTGGCAAGAGCCGCGCAGGTCCGGTTCCCGGACAACCCGGAACAGCCCGCCGCAGGAAAGGTGATCCACATCGGCGCGGTCGCCGACGCGGCGAGCGACACGCTCACCGTCCGCGTGGAACTTCCCAATCCGACCGGCCGTCCCGCCGGCGAACGCGTCGGCGTGAGCTTCCCGGCTCCCTGAGCAAGTGTTCCCCCGCAGCATGCGGTCAACCCAGGAAGGAGTCAAGTCATGGCAGCCTCCGGCGGTTCAGGACAGGGCGACAAACCCATTGAAGAACAGGCGCGTGAGCAGACCGGGCAGCGACAGATCCGCGTCGGGGTGGACGAGCGGAACATGCTGGTCAGCTACGCCAACGCCTTCCGCACCGGCCCCACGGCCGAAGAGGTGATCCTCGACTTCGGACTGAACCTCGTCAACCCGGCACGGTCCGAGCAGCAACAGCAGCAGCCCGACGTCATCTTCCAGGTCAACCAGCGCGTGATTCTGAACTACTATACGGCCAAGCGTCTAGCGATCACGCTGAGTCAGTTGATTCGGCGTCACGAAGAGCAGTTCGGCGAACTCGAGCTGGACGTCAGCAAGCGCCGGACGGTCGGGAAGTAATCCAGCGTCGAGGCGAACCGGTCGACTATGTTCGAGCAGCGCCGTGAAGTGCCAAAGCCGACCCCCCAGGGTGACGTGCGCACGACGGCCGACCTGACGGAGCAGGTCGAGCGGTTCGACGGCCCGCCCCAGGAGTTCCTCGCTCACCTGCTCACTCTCCAGTGTGAAGCTGCACCGGCGGAGGCCGGCGCCGTGCTCCGTGTTTCCCCCGAAGGGATGCAGGTGATCGCCGTTCATCCGCCGGTGCAGGACCCCGCCCAGCCCCCGGCCTGGCTCACACGATGTCTCGAAGGGGCGGCACAAGTCATCTCCGGCGGGCGGACGGCCGTCCTCCCCCTCCACGACCAGGCCGACCTCTACGGACAACCGGCCAGGCGGCAACTGGTCGTCGTCCCGCTCCGAGCGCACGACATGAGCGGAGCGGCGGCGTTCGTCGTCGAGCCGCGAAGCGAGGCGGACCTCGACACGAGACGCGAACGTCTCGAATCCACCAGGACTCTTCTGAAGTTCTACGAAACCCGTCTTGCCGCCGACCGGCGCGGCAGAGACATGGGAAGACTCCGTGCCGCCATGGAGACCCTGGCGGCGGTCAACGAGCACGAGCGTTTCGCCGGCATCGCCATGGCGCTCTGCAACGAGGTCGCCTCCCGCTGGAAGGCCGACCGCGTCGGCTTCGGCGTCCTCAAGGGTCGCTACGTCCAGCTCAAGGCACTGAGCCACACCGAGAAGTTCAGTCGCAAGATGAGACTGGTCCAGGATATCGAGGCCGCGATGGAGGAATGTCTTGACCAGGACGTGGAGGTGATGCATCCGGCGGCGGCCGATGCGACCTACGTCAGCCGCGCGGCAGGCGAACTGTCGAAGCGTCACGGCCCGACCGTGGTGCTGAGTCTTCCGCTCCGGCGCAAGGGGGAACCGGTCAGCGTGCTCAGCGTGGAGCGTCCGGCGGATGAGTCGTTCGTCCCCGACGAGATCGAGGCACTCCGGCTGGCGTGCGACCTGTGCACCTCGCGACTGATGAACCTGTACGAGCACGACCGATGGTTCGGGGCCCGCGCCGCCGGAACCTTGCGCAAGGGACTCGCCGCACTCGTGGGACCGAAGCACACGTGGGCCAAGCTCGTCGTCGTGCTCGTCTTCGCCGCACTCCTCTTCCTGATTTTCGCGAAGGGGCAATACCGGGCCGAGGCCCCGTTCGTGCTTGAAGCGACGGAGCAGCAGGTCGTCCCGGCCCCGTTTGACGGGTACCTCAAGAGCGTGAACGTCGAGCCGCCCGACATGGTCGAGGCCGACAAGACCGTCCTCGCAACACTGGACACGGCGGAGCTCCGGCTCCAGCTCGCCTCCTCCCGGGCGGAACTTGCCGGGTACCTCAAGGAGGCCGCCGGCGCCATGCGCGACGGCAAGACCGTCGAGGCCCAGATCGCCGACGCCAAGGCCGACAAGACCCGGGCCGAGATACGACTCCTCGAACGCCGCATCGGCCAGGCGACGATCGTCTCCCCGCTCGGCGGATGCGTGGTCAAGGGTGAGCTCAAGCGGAGGATAGGGGCCCCGGTCAAGACCGGAGACGTGCTCTTCGAAATCGCCCCGCTGGAATCGCTCCGGGCGGTGCTTTCCGTGCCCGAGGACCTGATCGCGGACGTCATCGCGGCCCGGGCCGGGGGCAAGGAACTCCGGGGCGAACTGGCCACCGCGGCACACCCCGAGATCCGTGTGCCTTTCGTCGTGGAGCGCATCCATCCCGTCGCGGAAGTCGTCAACCAGAGGAACGTCTTCAAGGTCCGGGTCAAGCTGCTCGAGGTCAGGGCGCAACTGCGGATGCAGCCGGGGATGGAAGGCGCGGCCAAGATCGACATCGAGCCGAGACGCTACGTCTGGATCTGGACCCGTCGGCTCGTCAACTGGGTCCGCATGAAGTTATGGATCTGACAGCGAGGACCTGTCTTGCCCGTGGATCGTCCCACATTCAGCGAGTCGTGGTACCGCGTGGCGACCCTCAGGCCCCGGCTCCGCTCCACCGTGCAGGTCTACCGTCAGCACTTCCGCGGACGCATGTGGCACGTCGTGCAGGACCCCGCCAACAATCAGTTCTTCCGTCTGAATGAGCCGGCGTATCGCTTCGTCGCGATGCTCGACGGTCACAGGCCCGTCGCGGACGTCTGGCGCGTCTGCATGGAGCAGCTCGGCGACGACGCCCCCACGCAGGGAGAGGTCATCCAGCTCCTCGGACAGCTCTACGTCTCGAACCTCCTCCAGGCCGAGCTTCCTCCCGACGCCGAGGCCATGTTCAACCGGTACCGCAAGCGGGTCCGGCGCGAGGTCCAGGGCTACCTCATGAACCTGCTGTTCATCCGCATCCCGGTCCTCGACCCGGACCATTTCCTCCGCCGCTGGATCGGGGTGTTCGGCCCTTTCTTCACCGTCTACGGGATGGTGCTGTGGCTCGTGCTGATCGCAGTCGGCTTCTATTTCCTCGCCGGCCGCGCCGACGATCTCGTCGTCGGAAGCGAAAAGATCTTCAACCCCGCGAACCTGTTCCTGCTCTATATCAGTTTCGTCTTCGTCAAGGTCTTCCACGAGTTCGGTCACGCCTTTTCCTGCAAGAAGTTCGGGGTGAAGACCGGGACCGGCGGCGAGGTGCACGTCATGGGCGTGATGTTCCTCGTGTTCACGCCGATGCCCTACGTCGACACCTCCAGTGCGTGGGCCTTCCGCAGCAAGTGGCACCGCGTCTTCGTCAACGCGGCCGGGATGCTCGTGGAACTGGCGGTGGCGGCGGTGGCGGCGGTCGTCTGGGCGAACACCACGCAAACCGCCGCGACCCACGCCATCGCATACAACGTGATGTTCATCGCCAGTGTCTCGTCGCTCCTCTTCAACGGCAACCCCCTGCTCCGGTACGACGCCTACTACATTCTCTCCGACCTCTTGGAGATCCCTAACCTCTGGCAGCGGAGCCGGGAGTATCTCTACTACCTCATCCGGCGGTACGTCTGGGGCGTGCGTCAGGCACGGGCTCCGGCGCATACGCCGGGAGAGCGCGTCTGGATGCTCGTGTACGCGATCACATCCAGCATCTACCGGGTGTTCATCGGCATCCTCATCCTGCTTTTCATGGGGAACAGGCTTCCGCGCGAGATGATCATCATTGCGGCCGTGTTCGCCGTCTCCGCGGTCGTCGGGTGGGTGTTTGTGCCGCTGGGGAAATTCCTGCACTACCTCGCGACCAGCGGTGAACTGGTACGGGTCCGCTCACGTGCGGTCGTCACGACACTCATCGCCGCCGGCATTATCACCGTCGCCGTCGGAGCCATCCGGGCCCCCGACCGGAGCCGCGTCGAGGGCGTGGTCGAGCCGGTCCGGCTGGCGATGGTGCACGCCGGGACGGACGGGTTTGTCCAGAACTGGCAGGCGTCGGGCGTCGCGGTCTCACCCGCCGGCGCGCCCGTGCTCCAGGCGGACAGTCCGGAACTCGCCGTCAAGCAGGACCAGCTTCTCGCCCAGCAGCGGGAACTCCTGGCCCGACAGAGACTCGCACAGACGAAGGAAGTCGCCGCGGCACAGATCCTGGGCGAGCAGCTCACGGCACTGGGCGACCAGATCCGACGGGTGGATAACGAACTGGCGTCCCTCAACGTGCACCCGCCGGTGACCGGCACGTGGATCGCACCCGACATCGAGCACCTGCGCGGGGCGTACCTCCGCCGCGGCGACAAGATCGGCATGGTCGCCAGTCTCGACGACGTGATCATCCGTGCCATCGCCGGGCAGGAAGTGCCCGTGAAGGAAGCGGCGACCCGCGTTGAAATCCGCGTGAAGGGACGACCGGACCAGCGACTGTCCGGCACCATCACCAAGACGTTCGAGGTCGGGCAGGAGGAACTCCCTTCCGCGGCACTCGGCTATGCCGCGGGCGGCGCCATCGCCGTCGTCCCCGACGACCAGAGGGGAACCCGGGCCGCCGAGAGGTTCTTCGAAATCCACGTCAGGCCCGATCCGAACTCCGGCGTCCCCCTCCTGAGCGGACAGCGCGTCGTCGTCCGACTCGAGATGCCCCCGAAGCCGCTCATCGTCCAGTGGTACCGCTCACTCCTCCAGCTCATTCAGAAGAGGTTCTTCATCTGACATGTCGTATGTGCCGAGCGCAAGTTGGCGAACGGTTTCACGCGGCAGCACGGGGAAGAAGTTATCCCGCGGGCTGGACGCCGCCTGGGAGGCGGGCGTCGGGTTCGTCGGGAGGTTCGTCCCCCGCACGTCGCTCTTCCTCCGACGCGCACGGCGCATCGTGGCCTTGGAGAAAGAGTTCAGCGGAATGGGCGACGCGAAGCTCCGCGAAGCCGCCGTGGACCTCCGCGACCTCTTCCGCCTGAAGCGCGACACGCCGCGCGAGATCGATCGCGCCTTCGCACTCGTCCGGGAGGTAGCCTCCCGTACTATCGGTGAGAGGCCGTTCCTCGTCCAGGTGGCCGGGGCACTGGCCATCGAGTCCGGGTGTGTCGCCGAAATGGTCACGGGCGAGGGAAAGACCCTGACGGCGACGATGCCGGCGACGGTCGCGGGCTGGCGGGGACGCGGATGTCACGTCATCACCGTGAACGATTACCTCGCCCGTCGCGACGCCGAGTGGATGGGCAAGATCTACCGCTTCTCGGGCCTCCGTGTCGCCTACATCGAGCAGCCGATGAACCCGGCCGACCGTCGGGCCGCCTATCAGGCCGACATCACCTACTGCACCAACAAGGAAGTCACCGCGGACTTCCTGCGGGACCGGCTGACGCTCGGACGTCTCCGGGGACTGCCGTCGGCGCTTCTCGCCAAGATCGCCCTCGGCCGCGGAAGCGAGATGGACCGTCTCGTCCAGCGCGGACTCCACTCGGCCATCGTCGACGAGGCCGACTCCGTACTCATCGACGAAGCGGTGACGCCGCTCATCATCTCGGGCGATGCCCCGAATCCCGAACAGGTGGAGGCATTCCGCCAGGCCTCGCAGCTTGCCCGTGAACTCGAAGAAGACCGGCACTACCGCGTCAATCACCGCTATCGTGAGGTCGACCTGACGCCCGCCGGAAAGGAACGTCTCGCCGAACTGTCGCACGCCCTCGGAGGCGTCTGGACCGGCACACGCCGACGCGAGGAACTCGTCGTCCAGGCCCTCACCGCACGCGAACACTACCTCCTCGACAAGCAGTATGTCGTCGACAAGGAAAAGGTCGTCATCGTGGACGAGTTCACCGGACGGCTCATGCCCGACCGCACCTGGCGCGACGGACTGCACCAGGCCGTCGAAGCCAAGGAACTGCTCACGGTCAATCCGCCCAAGGACACCTACGCACGGATCAGTTTCCAGCGGTTTTTCCGGCTGTATCAGAAGCTCTCGGGGATGACGGGGACGGCGGCCGAGGGCCGACGGGAGTTCTGGCAGATCTACCACATGCCGGTGGCCGTCATCCCGACGAACCGTCCCTCCATCCGCAGAGTGTTCCGCGACCGTGTCTTCGCCAGCGAGCGCGCGAAGTGGGGCGCGGTCGTCGAGGAGATCCGGCAGGTCCACGAATCCGGCAGACCGCTCCTCGTCGGGACGCGAAGTGTCCGCGCCAGTGAACACCTCAGCGGACTTCTGGCGGCGGAAGGACTGGAGCACGTCGTGCTCAACGCGGTGCGTCACGCGGAGGAGGCACAGATCGTCGCGGGCGCCGGGCAAGTCGGCCGGATCACCGTCGCAACCAACATGGCCGGCCGCGGCACCGACATCCGTCTCGGGCGAGGCGTCGCCGAACTCGGAGGACTCAAGGTCATCGCGACCGAGCGTCACGAGGCCGGACGCATCGACCGCCAGCTCTTCGGCAGGACTGCACGTCAGGGCGACCCCGGGGACGCCCTCGCCTTGGTAAGTCTCGAAGACGAACTCGTGCGTCGGCACGCCCCCCACCTGTCGGCCGCTCAGCGCCGGACCTATGGGAAGGCGGAACGCGAGATCTCATCCCCGCTCACCCGGGGCATCTTCAACCTGGCCCAGCGCCGTGCCGAACGCCTCGCCCTGAGACAGCGCAAGGCCGTCCTCCGCACCGACGACTGGCTTGACGAATACCTCGGCTTCGCCGGAACCGAAGGATAGGTTGATGGGCCGGCGGTTTCTCTTCAAGCGAGTTGGCGGCGGGCCATCCCGGGCAAATCAACCCCTTCCTCTTCGAACTGCTCGAACGGGAGTGCCATGCCCGCTTGGATGAGCCGGCCAAGTGCCGCGATCTCGACGGGCCGCCGGACTCCGGCGGCTGCCTTCAAGACCCCGCCCTGATAGTAGCCCGCGAGGAACTTCCCATCCTCGACAACTCCGCGATAGGCGACACGATCAAACCGGCTCGCGAAACCCACGTACTGAACTGAGAGGTCGAACTGTCGGGTCCAGAAGAAAGGAGGTTCCTCAAAGGGCCTGCGGCTGCCGAGCATGGCGCGTGCGGCGTGCTGGCCCATGCGTTCGGCGACGACCCAGTGCTCCACGCGTCTTTTTTCTCCGCTCGGGCGGTCAGTGACGACGGCGATGTCGCCCGCGGCAAATATCCCGCGGACTCCGGTCTCCAGGCGTCCGTTCACGGGAACGACTCCCTCCTCCACAACGCCCGTGTCTTTGAGGTACTCCACCGCCGGAACAATCCCCAGTCCCGCCACGACCGCATCGGTCGCGATCCTGCCGCCGTCCGACAGAACGACCTCCTCCACCCTCCTCTTGCCCCGGATCTCCGTGACCGTCTTTCCCAGGTGGAAACGGACGCCCCGTTCGGCATGGAGTGCCCGGAGCCATGTCCCGATGCGGTCGCCGAAGACCCTTGCCATCGGGATATTACCTGGAGCCACCACGTGCACCTCGAGACCGCGCGTTCGGAGCGAAGCGGCCGCCTCCATGGCGATGAACCCACTGCCCATGAGCACGACGCGTTCCGCTTTCTTGAGTCCGGCGAGAATCGCCTTGGCGTCGGATAGACTCCGCAGCAGGTGGAACCCCCTCAGGTCCGTCCCTGGAATGTCCGCACGACGCGGAATTCCCCCGGTTGCCAGGAGTGCCTTGTCGAACGCAATCGGCTTCCCCCTCGCGAAGAATATCCTGCGGGATTTCGGGTCGACCGATGTCACGCGATGATCCGTCAGAAGCCGGATTCCGTGCTCCTCGTAGAAATCCTCACTCCGGAGTGCGAGGTCATCGGGGTCGACGTCGCCTTCCAGGAAGGTCTTGGAGAGAGCCGGCCGGTCGTACGGGATGCCGGATTCTGCGGTGATGAGAACAACGCGCCCCGCGAAGCCCTCGCGCCTCAGCGTCTCCGCCGCGGCGTTGCCCGCCGCCCCCGCCCCGACGATGACAAACGTGTCCTTCCTGCTCCCGCGCGGCCGAGGCGACCGAGGTCCCTTTGCTTCGCCGATGTACACCTGACCGCCCTGGACCTTCACCGGGTAGCAGGGTACGTCCTCCAAAGCGGGCGGCCTCAGCATCCTTCCGGTCCTCACGTCGAAAGACGCGTTATGCCAGGGACAGGTCATCTCGGTGCCTAATAGGAGTCCTTCGGCCAGTGGTCCGCCGTAGTGGGTGCACATCGCTCCACAGGCATGAATCCGGCCGGCAATGCGGACCAGCATGACCTTGCCGTCGTCCGTCTGGCGGGAGATCGGTACGCCTTCCTTGAGCGTGGACTCCTTCGCCACCCTTTTCCATTGGCTGTCAGGCATGGAATCGACCTCCGTTCAGCTGGACCCGTCGCATCGCATCCTGGACGACGGTCATTTCGACTGGTCTTCGGTGACGACCTTGCCGCCCACGGCCCGCCACGCGGACATGGACCCCAGACTGTCCTCCACGTCGTTGAAACCGCTTTTCCTGAGGATGGACGCGGCGATCATGGCCCGGCCGCCGCTGGCGCAATACGTGGTCACGGGACGATCCCTGGGGATCTTGTCCAGTTGCGCAGGCAGATCCCCCACGTAGACGTGGAGTGCGCCCGGAAGATGACCTTTCCGCCATTCGTCCTCACTCCGCACGTCCAGGAGCGTGAACTTCCGCCCCGACGCTATCCTGCGCTCGAGGTCCCTCGCATGAACCACCGGCATGCTCGCGTAGGGGCGCCCGCTCATCTCCCACGCGCGCAGTTCCCCCTCCAGGTAGCCGACGACGTCCTCATAGCCGATCCGCACGAAGTGTCTCACGGCTTCCTCCACGTCGTCCGCATCCTGCGTCACCAGGAGGATCTTCCTGTCGTAGGGGAGGAAGAAACCCGCGAAGGCGGGGATCATATGGAGAGGGATGGAAAGCGTCCCGGGGATGTGCGCCCCGGCAAAGGCCTCGGGACTCCGGGCGTCCACCACAAGCATCCCCTCCTCCAGCGCTTCTGCAAACCGGGTCACGGTCAAAGGGACGGGTCTGGGGAGTGCGTCGAGCGGCGGCGGGCCTTCGAGGTTGTACTTCTCCATCCGCTTGAAGTAGGGCGGCTTGTAGTGGCGTTCGCTCATCTTGTGCCGGATGAATTCCTTCCGATCCGTTTTCTGGAGCACGGGGTTGTGCTTCCGCTCGTAGCCGAGGGTGGAGAACTCCCGTGACGCGATCCCGCCCCCGCACACCGAACCGGCCCCGTGCGCCGGATAAAGGATCACGTGGTCCCCGAGCGGCAGGAGCTTCCGGAAGATGCTGTCATAGAGGAGTCCCGCCACTTCCTCGGCCTTGTCGGGGAAAAAGTCCGTCCGCCCCACGTCCCCGACGAAGAGAGCATCGCCCGTGAAGACCGCGACCGGTTCCTCGCCGGACCCCTTGTCCGCTAGCGTGATCGAAATGCTCTCGTAGGTGTGTCCGGGCGTTTCGAGAACCTTCAGCACGATGGAGCCCAGGGTGAACGTGTCGT
>Ga0315282_10011947_pt1 | contig 13356 bp, 6 predicted proteins | sample YL17G07_20_MG_FD_203693 | JGI IMG/M metagenome (GOLD analysis project Ga0315282, IMG submission 203693) | Sediment microbial communities from Yellowstone Lake, YNP, Wyoming, USA - YL17G07_20 | ecosystem: Environmental > Aquatic > Freshwater > Lake > Sediment | place: USA: Wyoming | collected...
GAGCCAAACGACAACCCGCGCCACCAGGGCGAAACCACCCATCGCTCCCAAGATTCAACATCTAACCACCCCTATCGGCGCAAAATCGATGCAAAATGCTAAAAATTTCACAGCTTCGCAGTCAGCGCAGTCCTGACCGTGGGGGTTTCTCATGCCTGAAACCCTCCGCACCTCATGACTTGTTCATGAGGGCTTTTTCCACTGCTTCCGGGTTTCTATCAATCACTGTCAAGTAGGCGCGCACGCGCTTTCTGGACGCCTCCGCTCTTGCTCCCAGTCCTGGAGCGAGCGCGGGCTTACGGCGTTGCACCGTGAGAATTCCGCTTGCGACAGGCATGCGCAGCGCAGACCGCCGTCTTTGCGGTCTGCGGTTCTTCCTTAGATTCACGCTGCCGAATCCGAGGGCAGACCCCAGTTTTAGAGATTTGGGGTTTTTCCCACGGAAGAACCGCGGACCCCAAGGACGGGGGTCCGCGCTACAATTGCGGTTGAGCCCCAAAGGGGTGACCGGCCCACGCCATCGGCCCAGTAGCTTCGAGGTAATCGGACTGGGCAAAATCTGAGCCACGGTAGTGGCGACATAATGTGGCCCTCTCCCCCAAGGGGGCGAGTGTAGTAAATTCAAAATGACACCACGCTCTCCCCGCAAAGGGGGGCCGGACCAACCGTTTTGTTTAAACCACTTGAGGGTTTTATGTTCTTACTGAAAACTGACAACTGATGACTGACAACTGAAGCCTGACCATTGAACCCCGACAACGGCCGCCTATGGGGAAGGGTTTTCTGCTACAATCTCACTGAATGAATCCCGAAAATTTTGTTCATCTACATCTTCATACCGACTACAGTCTTCTCGACGGCGCTTGTGAAATCGAAAAGCTCATGGACCGCGCTGCGAGCCTGAAAATGCCGGCCGTCGCGTTGACGGACCACGGAAACCTTTTCGGGGCCGTGAAGTTTTATGAGGCGGCGAAAAAGCGCAACGTCAAACCCATCATCGGCTGTGAAGTCTATGTTGCCCCGGCCAGCCGGTTCGATCGCGCCGCGGGCACCGACCGTCCCAACCATCTGGTTCTGCTCTGCGAAAACGAGCGCGGGTATCGCAACCTGGTGAAGCTCGCCTCCGCCGCCTATATCGAGGGTTACTACTACAAGCCGCGGATCGATAAAGACCTGCTGGCGCGGCACGCCGACGGCCTGATTGGGCTTTCGGCCTGCCTGCGGGGCGAGGTGGCGGTGGCGCTGGCTTCCGACCGTTATGAGGTGGCGCGCCAATCGGCCTACGACCTGCGCGATATTTTCGGCAAAGGGAATTTCTTCCTGGAGCTTCAGGACCAGGGCATGGAGGAAGAGAAGCGCATCAATCCGCAAATGGTGCAACTCGCGCGCGAGACGGGCATCGCGCTGGTGGCCACCAACGATACCCACTACCTCACCCAGGCGGACGCGCGTGCTCAGGAAGTGCTGGTTTGCATCCAGACCGGGAAGACCATGAGCGACACGAACCGCATGAAGTTTCGCACCAACGAGTTCTATTTCAAAACTTATGAGGAGATGTCGGCCGTCTTCGGCCGCGACGTGCCGGAGGCGCTGGCCCGCACGCTGGAAATCGCCGAGCGCTGCAACCTGCACCTGGAAGCAAAGGAGCACGTCTTCCCGCACTTTGATGTTCCCGCCGGCGAGACGCCCGACAGTTACTTTGAAAAGGTCACGCGCGAGGGTTTTGCCCATCGCCGCGAGCGGCTGGACCGCCTGCGCGCCGCGGGCCGCCTGAAGTATCCCCTGGAAGCTTACGAAGAGCGCCTGGAGCGCGAAATTGAACTGATCAAGCAGATGCGCTTTGCCGGTTATTTCCTGATCGTTTGGGACTTCATTCGCTTCTCGCGCGAGCAGTGCATTCCGGTGGGCCCGGGCCGCGGGTCGGCCGCGGGCAGCCTGGTGGCTTACTCGCTGCACATCACCGATATCGACCCGCTCCAAAACGAGTTGCTCTTCGAGCGCTTTCTCAATCCCGAGCGCGTCTCGTTCCCTGACATCGACATCGACTTTTGCATGCGCCGCCGCGGCGAAGTGATTAACTACGTCACCGGCAAATACGGGCGCGAGAATGTAAGCCAGATCATCACCTTCGGCACCATGGGGGCCAAAGCCGTCATCCGCGATGCCGCCCGCGCGCTCGACATTCCTTACGCGGAAGCCGACCGCATCGCCAAGCTCATTCCCAACACCCTGAACATCACGCTGCAAGACGCTCTAAAGCAGTCGGGGGAACTGGCGCTGCTTCAGAAAACCGATCAACGCGTTGCCGACCTGTTGCAGGTAGCGTCACACCTGGAAGGCTTCGTTCGCCATGCCTCGACGCACGCGGCGGGCGTGGTGATTTCGCCCCAGCCGCTCCAGGAAATCGTCCCGCTCCACAAGAGCAACAAGGATGAAATCACCACCCAGTACGCGATGGACGACCTGGAGAAAATCGGCGTATTGAAGATGGATTTTCTGGGGCTCACCACGCTCACGGTCATCGACGACTGCTTGAAGCTGATTGAAAAGACGCGCGGCGAAAAACTGGACCTCGACTCGTTGACGCTGGACGACCCCGCTGCCTACGACTTGCTCAGCAAAGGCCTGACGGCGGGCATCTTCCAATTTGAAAGCCGCGGCATGACGGACATCCTGCGCCGCGTCAAACCCACTCGCCTCGCCGACCTTACGGCTTTGAACGCCCTTTACAGGCCGGGGCCTCTCCAGGGTGGCATGATCGACGATTACATCGCCCGCCGGTCGGGCAAACGCCGGGTCACCTACGAACTCCCGCAGCTCGAGGAAATCCTGGAAGAAACTTACGGGGTGATCGTGTACCAGGAACAGGTGATCCAGATCTTCAACAAGGTTGCGGGCTTTACCCTGGGCGAAGCCGACACGGTACGCCGCGCCATGGGCAAGAAGAAAATGGAAGAGATGGTGGCGAACAAGGAGAAATTCCTGGCAGGCGCTCGGATGAACAACGTGCCCACGGTAAAAGCCCAGAAGCTCTGGGATCTAGTGGAGCAGTTCGCGGGCTACGGCTTTAACAAGTCGCATTCCGCCGCGTATGCGCTGGTGGCTTACCATACCGCGTACCTGAAAACGCACTATCCGGTGGAGTTCATGTCGGCGCTACTGACGTCGGAAATCGGCAACCAGGACAAGCTCACGCGCTACCTGGCGGAGTGCAAAGATATGGGCATCGGAATTCTGCCGCCGGACGTCAACTCCAGCGACCTGGCCTTCACACCCGCCGGCAACGCCATCCGCTTTGGCCTGACCGCCATCAAGAACGTCGGCGCCACCGCCATCGAATCGGTGCTGGCGGCGCGCCAAGAGCTGGGGCGCTTTGAAAACCTGGTGGAATTCTGCGAGCATGTGGATTTGCGTCTCTTGAACAAACGCGTTCTGGAGAGCCTCATCAAGGCCGGGGCGTTTGATTCCCTTGGCGCGCGGCGCACGCAATTGCTGGCGGCGGTGGACCGCGCGATGGAGATAGGACAGAAACGCCAGCGGGAAGCCGCGAGTGGGCAGCATGGCTTATTCATCGGCGGCGCGGACACTCCGCCTCCGCCGCCTTTCGAGATGCCCGACGTGCCCGACTGGACCGAGGCGGAGCGCTTGGCGGCGGAAAAGGAAGTCCTGGGGTTCTACGTTACGGGCCACCCTCTGGAAAAGTACAGGCAGCGCTTGGGGGCGCTGACCCGGCACGACTCGTCCTCCATCGAGGAAATGGCGCATGAAGCGCCCGTGACGCTGGCGGGCATTCTGCGCGGCTTGCGCGTGAAGCCCAGCAAAAAAGGGGACCTCTGGGCGAGCGCGCAACTGGAAGACCTGCGGGGCTCGGCCGAGTTGCTGGTGTTCCCGCAGGCCTACCTGCAAATGCAGAGCGTGCTGAAGCCCGACACTGCGCTGCTCATCAAGGGCCGCGTGCGGCACGAGGAGAATCAGAAGCCGCGGGTGGTGGTGAATGAGGCTAGACCGCTGGAAGCCGCGGTGAATGGGGCCAAAGCGCAGTTGCGCATTGGCGTCAACCTGGATGCGCTGTGGGAAGGCCGCCTGGATGAACTCGCCAGTATTTTGGCCGCTTATCCGGGGGATAGTCCGGTAGTATTTGAACTGGCGCGTCCCGGCGACTTCGTGGTGCGCATCCAGTCCCATGCACCCCGCGGCGTGAGGACCGATGAGGAATTACTGAACCGTCTGCGCGAGCTCTGCGGCGATGAGGCGATTCGGCTGGAAAAACAGGCGCAAGGAATGTAGGGTGGGTGAATATGGCAAATGCACCAAACGACCAGACGATCGCGCGGGAACTCGAAAAGCAAATCGCGGAACTCGAAGGCGTTTCAAGTTCGGCCGCCTCACAGGAAGAAATCGAACGACTGCGCCAGCAGGTCGTAGCGTTAAGACAGAAAGTGTCCGGCCCCCCGCAAGACGCTTGGGAACGCGTCCTCCTGGCCCGCCATCCGCAACGGCCTTATACCCTCGATTATATCCAGATGCTCTGCACAGATTTTCTGGAGTTGCATGGTGACCGGCGCTTTGCGGACGACGCCGCCATAATCACGGGCTTTGCACAATTTGAAGATCGCCCCATCGTCGTGGTCGGGCACCAGAAAGGTCGCGACACCAAACAGAAACTCCTTCGCAATTTCGGCATGGCCAATCCGGAAGGCTATCGGAAGGCCCTGCGGGTGATGCAACTCGGCTCGAAATTCGGCCTTCCCATCCTATGCTTTATCGATACCCCCGGAGCGTACCCTGGCATCGGGGCGGAGGAGCGCGGCCAGGCCGAGGCCATCGCTTACAACTTGAAGGAAATATGCAAACTGCGCGTGCCCATTGTGGTGGTGATCCACGGGGAGGGCGGCAGCGGCGGCGCGCTGGCCATCGCTGTCGGCGACGAAGTTCTGATGAGCGAAAACTCCATCTACTCGGTGATCTCGCCGGAAAGCTGCTCGTCGATCCTGTGGCGCGACTGGGACCATAAACAAGAAGCGGCTCGCGTGCTGAAAATGACGGCGGATGATCTATATCGTTTGCAGATTGTAGATCAAGTCGTACCGGAACCCCCCGGCGGCGCGCATATGGACCACGCGCAGGCAGCGGAACTCCTGCGGCCGGTTTTGCGCAACTGCCTGGACCGGCTTTCCAAATTGTCTTTGGCCGACCTCCTTAAACGCCGCCAGGAAAAACTTCGCCGTCTGGCGACTTTTGTCAGCGAGGCGTGAGGCTCTTTCCTTTGCCCTCCTCCTCGGCGCTGGAATGGCCGACCGGCGCGCCTGTTTACTTGCGACCAATCCTTACCCTATAATTCCAATCGCGAACAGGGACCGCCCTCAAATTATGGGAAATCCGCTCTTTCGGGACTACGAAAGGCTGGTCAACATCACGGTGCTGGGAAAAACCTTCCAGGTCCCGGAGAAGAATACCTGCCTGCGCGCCTTCCAATATATGAGCCCGGAGACGATCTCTTACGGCCGCTTCTGCTGGAATCAGGAGTGCCAGCTTTGCCAAATTTCCTACACCATGGGGACTCAGCCTGACGCCCCTCCTCGCGCCGTACTGGCCTGCAAGGTTCCTGCTGCCGAGGGGATGCAGATCACTGAACTGTCCGAGGAACTCCGCTACAACCTGATGGGGGTGATCCGTCCGACCGAGCCCCGCCCGTCTTATGACCAGGAGTAGGCAGGGATGGGGCGAGGGCCGAGGGGTAAATGCCTTCCTTAGACAAGGGTTAAATGAATAGTCTTGCCCTTGAAATGGTGGGGGTCAGACTTCAAAATAACATAATGTCCAATAATGCGACCCATTTACCGCCCTTGACGGCCCTCAATCTCTCCTAACAATTTGAATAATCAGCATTTACCCTTCGGCTTACGCTCTAACCCCTTGGGCTAGGGAAATTCCCCGTTCAATGAAATGAAATTTACATTGCCATCCGTCAGGTAGCATTATGCCGTGCGTCAGACCGAAGAAGTCCACACTCCGAGGGCTTCGGGGTGAAGCATTTCGTTGGGCGATCCGGGAATTAACCAAGGCTCGAGTTCCATATCACCGCAGTTTAGGTGGAGGTGACGCATGAGTACTGTTCCCTTCAATGAAATTCCCCATGGTCAAGGGGGGTTGATCCAAATTTCGTCGCGCGAAGAGCTGATCCGGCAAAAGCTCGAAGACGAAAGACGGCGCCTCGAAAAAGAGGCGGGCCTGGAGCGGCGGGCCGTGCAGCAGTTCCACAAACCCATCGAGGACGCTTTCACCAAATCGCAGCGCGACCACACCACCATTCTCTTCGGCGGGCTCACCTGGAAGCACGAAAAGCTGATCCAGGGCGCACTGGAAGGCCTCGGCTATAAGTGTGAGGCGCTGCCAGTGCCCAACAAGCGCGCTTTCCAGCTCGGCAAAGAGTATGGCAACAATGGCCAATGTAACCCCACGTACTTCACCGTCGGCAACCTCGTGCAATTTGCGCAGAGCCTGGAAGAGAAGGGCCTGAGCAAGCAGGAAATCATCGATCGCTACGTCTTTTTCACCGCCGGCGCCTGCGGGCCCTGCCGCTTCGGAATGTACGAGGCCGAGTATCGCCTGGCGCTGCGCAACGCGGGCTTTGACGGCTTCCGCGTACTGCTGTTTCAGCAGTCGGGCGGGCTGAACCAGGCGGAAGCCGAAGCCGGCCTGGAGATGAACCTCGACTTCTTCCTGAACATCCTCAACGCCATGAACATCGGTGACATCATCAATGACGTCGCCTACCAGATTCGTCCTTTCGAAGTAAATCCCGGCGAAACGGATCGCGTCCTGGATGAGAGCATGGACATGCTGCAAGAGGTCATGCGCCGCAAGCGTCCCTGGACGCTGGAAGGGAAGCTCGCCTCGCTGCTCCGCAAGACGAACTTTGCCGGAACGGCGGAATACCTGGGCAAATTCCTGAACCAGCTTTACGGAGACGATTACACGGCGGCACTCCATGAAGTGCGCGACCGCTTTAATGCCATCCCCATTGACCGCACGCGCGTAAAACCCATCGTGAAGATCACCGGCGAATTCTGGGCGCAAACCACCGAGGGCGACGGAAACTTCAATATGTTCCGCTTCCTCGAGAAGGAAGGCGCGCAGGTTCTGGTGGAGCCCGTCGGCACCTGGATCATGTACATGATTCACCAGGCCAAGCAACGGATCCGCGACGAACGCGGGTTGGATTTGATTCAGCAGAACGTCCCCAGGTGGAACCTCAAGCAGATTTTCGGCAGCCACTTGTCCACGCAGCAGCGGTTGGCCAAGCTGACCGCGGCGGAAGGAATCTTCAAGCGCGAATACCACCGCTTGATTGACGCCCTGGGCGGGATTGCCCATCACCTGACCGATCAATACGAACTCCAGCGCCTCGGCCATCCCTTCTACAATTCGCGAGCGGGCGGCGGGGAAGGCCACCTGGAAGTTGCCAAGAACATTTACTACTCGAACAAAGATCTCGCCCACATGGTCCTCAGCCTGAAGCCCTTCGGCTGCATGCCCTCCACGCAGTCGGACGGCGCGCAGTCCGCAGTGGTTTCAACGTATAAGGATATGATCTTCATCCCCGTCGAAACCTCCGGCGAGGGCGACGTGAACGCCCATAGCCGCGTGCAAATGGCGTTGGGCGAAGCGAAGGTTCGCGCCAAGAATGAAATCAAGCGAGTGCTCAACGAGACGGGCACGACCCTCGAGGATGTGCGGGCCTTTGTCGAAGACCATCCCGAAATGCAGCAGCCCATGTACAAGTATGGGCACAAGAAGGGCGTAGTGGGAGTGGCGGCAAACTTTGTGATACACGCTGCCGAGCGCATGAAGGCCGAGAGCCGCGAGATGGTCGCGGTGAATTGACCGGGCGTTCTCACCGCAGAGGCGGGAAAGAGGTGTCGGGTGCCAGGTGCCAGGGGTCAGTAAAACCCTAAATCCTGACACCTGATATCTGACACCTACTAAGCGGCTCGTCCCCGATGGGCAAGGAAGGGCCGCGGACCTTGAGAACAGGTCCGCGCTACGCTGGCTTGAGTACAGGACCAACTTCAAGAACATTTGTTCCCTCGCCCCTGGGGGGAGAGGGGAGACCGCAAGGCGGTGGGTGAGGGGGTTCTAGGGTCCAGCGGGTGGCCGCTGTCAGCAAAGGCCTTTGACTTCTGCCCTTTGCCTTTTGGTTTTCATTTGCGGCTCTGACGCACTTCGCTACTGGCTCCTCAATTTGTTCCGGGGCGACCCCCTCACCCGGCCCGCCCCGGCTGGCGAAGGCGCCGGTTGCGGTCCACCCTCTTCCCCAAAGGGGCGAGGGTTGTAAGTTGGATTCAGCGAGGAGGGATAACCAATCATGGCAAACAAGGTGAAAGCAGTTCGCGAGGGCACGCACACGATCACGCCGCACTTGTCGGTGCGCGAAGCGGCTAAGGCGATTGAGTTTTACCGGAAGGCCTTTGGCGCTCAGGTGTTGTTCGTCCACAAAATGCCCGATGGCAAAGTCATGCACGCGACGCTGAAGATTGGCGATTCAAGACTGATGCTCGCCGACGAATTCCCCGGCATGGGCACGCCGGCCCCAAAGACCCTGGGCGGCAGCCCGGTGGTGCTCAACATCTATGTCGAAAACGTTGATACCTTGTTTAATCAAGCGGTCGCGGCCGGGGCCAAGGTGACCATGCCGCTGGCCAACCAATTTTGGGGTGATCGTTACGGCCAAATTGTGGACCCCTTTGGCCACACGTGGGCGCTGGGTTCCCACGTTGAGGATGTTGCGCCGGAGGAGATGGAACGTCGCGCCAACGCCATCTTCGCGGAAATGGCGAAAAAGGTGAGCGCGTAAATTCTGTGGTGCCGAACTGGGACCCCGAAGGGGTTCAAATTGAGTAGCCGTGGGCAAGGGCACGGTTTTTGTGCCCGCCGCCCACGGGTTGAGTTTTTTAATTCTACCGACCCCGCAGGGGTCGAATTGTTCGGCCCCTCCAGGGCCGAGAAGTTTCCAGATTCACCGTTACCATGGGTTTCACCCACGGCTACTCATGTACCTCCCCGTCGGGGAGGAAGGAGCAGCGAAATGCCTGAAGCAGATCCCAGGAACTTGATTGTCGGCTTTGATGTCGGTTCGACCACGGTGAAGTCCGTGGTAGTGGACTCCTCGACGGATCAGATCCTTTGGAGCGACTATCAACGCCACGACACCAAGCAGCCGGAAAAATGCCTGGAATTCCTAAAGCGCATGGAAGCCGAAGCGGGCATCAAGGTGGGGGAGAGCCGCGTTTTCGTGACGGGCAGTGGTGGCGCTCCGGTGGGCAGCCACATTGGCGCCAAATTCGTCCAGGAAGTGAACGCCGTTTCGCTGGCGGTCGAGCACCTTTATCCCGAATGCGGCTCGGTAGTGGAACTGGGCGGGCAGGATGCCAAGATCATCATCTTTAAGGAAGACCCTGAGACTGGCCGCAAGAAGAAAATTCCCTCCATGAACGACAAGTGCGCGGGTGGCACAGGCGCCGTCATTGACAAGATCAACGCCAAGCTGCGGATTCCCGCCGAAGAGCTTTGCAACATGGGGTATCTGGACCTCAAACTGCACCCGGTGGCAGGGAAGTGCGGCGTGTTCGCCGAGACCGACATCAACGGCTTGCAGAAGAGCGGCGTACCACCCGCCGAGCTGATGGCCTCGCTCTTTGAAGCCATCATTCAGCAGAACCTGGCGGTGCTGACGCGCGGCAACACGCTGCGTCCCACGGTGCTGCTGCTCGGCGGCCCGAATACCTACATCAAAGGCATGCAGGATTGCTGGAAGTTCAACATCCCGAAAGTTTGGGAGGAGCGCAACTTCCCGCTGCCGGAGGGCAAGGACCCCAAGGACCTTATTAAGGTTCCCGACAATGCCCAATATTTCGCCGCCCTCGGTTGCGTGCGATTCGCCATGGATGAAGATGCGGCCGTCGGCGTCTACAAGGGTTGCGAGAAGCTGGATTGGTACATCAACTATGGCCGCCTGGAAGAGAAGCAGAAAAAAGGCGGCAGCGGATTGTACAAAACGGAAAATGAGCTCAGCGAGTTCAAGGAACGTTACAAACCGAAGAAATTTGTTCCCCGCGTCTTCCAGCCCGGCGAGCACGTTGAAGCCTTCATGGGGATCGACGGCGGTTCCACCTCCACCAAAGCCGTCCTGGTGAGTCACGAGGGCGAAGTCATGGTGAAGTGCTACCAGCTTTCCAAGGGCAATCCCCTGGAAGACACCATGGAGGTGTTCGCGAATCTGAAAAAGCAGGTGGAATCACAGGGCGCGACGCTGGAGTTGCTGGGCGTGGGCTCGACGGGTTATGCCAAGGACATACTGAAGGATGTGCTGAACGCGGATGTGGCGCTGGTGGAAACCGTGGCGCACACGCAGGCGGCGCTGCACTTCTATCCGCACGCGGACGTTATCTGCGATGTGGGCGGCCAGGACATCAAGCTCATCATCCTGCAAGACGGCCGGGTGAAAGACTTCAAACTGAATACCCAGTGTTCCGCCGGCAACGGCTACTTCCTGCAATCCACCTGCGTGGGCTTTGGCCACGACGTGATGAACTACGCCGACCTCGCCTTCAGCGCCAAAGCCATGCCGATGTTCGGGTACGGCTGCGCGGTGTTCATGCAATCGGACATCGTCGATTTCCAGCGGCAGGGATGGAAGCCCGAGGAGATCATGGCGGGCCTGGCCAATGTGTTGCCGAAAAACATCTGGCTGTACGTTTCGCAGATTCCTAACCTGGCTTCACTCGGCAACACCTTTATTCTGCAAGGGGGCACGCAACACAACCTGGCGGCGGTGAAGTCACAGGTGGATTTCATCGAGTCGCGCTTCAAGGACAAAGGCCAGAAACCCAACGTCATCGTCCACGAGCACTGCGGCGAAGCGGGCGCCATCGGCGCCGCCATCGAAGCGCGCCGCTTGTACCAGAACGGCCACCGCACCAGCTTTGTCGGCTTCGATGCCGTCGAAAAGATCGCCTACGTCACTCATCGCAATGAAAACACGCGCTGCTACTTCTGCAAGAACAAGTGCATGAGGACCTTCATTGACGTGCAAATCGCCAGCTCCGATGAATCCTGGAAGAAGTCGAAGATTCCCATTCCCGCCGGGGTGAAGCGCCTGATCGTCGGCAATAGTTGCGAAAAGGGTCTGGTGGAAGACGTGGCCGACATGCGCGAGATCAAGAAGGGCCTGGACGCCGCCAAGAAGGAGAATCCCAACATGGCAGAGGTGGCAGCCAAGGCGGCGTTCAAGTCCTACGCGCCAGCGGTGGTGGCGGACGCGCTGCCCAAGTTCGCAGTGACGCCCAGGCAAAAAAGGCGAGTGGAGCTGATGAAGAAGCGCGCGGGGCTCCGCATCGGCGTTCCGCGCATCCTCAACATGTATTCGGTGAATCCCATTTTCAGCGCCTACTTTGAAGCCCTGGGGATTCCCGCGGAGAACCTGATTTACTCCGACTACACCAGCGAACAGCTTTACAAGGAGGGCGCCAAGCGCGGGGCTATCGATCCCTGCTTCCCGTCCAAGGTGGGCATTCCCCACGTGCACAACCTGCTTTTTGTGCACCATAAGAAAAAGCCGCTCGACATCATTTTCTGCCCGATGATTGACGACCTGCCGAGCGACATGAAGTTTGCGCAAGCACATCGCTCCTGCCCCACCGTTGCTACCACGCCGGAAGCCGTGAAGGCCGCCTTCACCAAGGAAGGGGATATTTTCAAGGAAAGCAACATCCTTTTCCTTGATACCTTTGTAAATCCCGGCAAACCGGCGCTGCTGACCAAGCAGATGTACGAGCAGTTTGTGGATATTCTCGGCCTCTCCTGGGAAGAAAACGCCCGGGCCGTGCGGGCGGGCCTAAAGGCTCAGGATGACTTTCAGGACAAGGATATGCGCGCCCAAGGCAGGGAAATCCTGAAACGTTTAGAGGCGGAAGACCGCATTGGCATCGTCATGCTGGGCCGGCCGTACCACAACGACCCCGGCATCAACCACGAAATCATGGAAGAGTTTCAGAAGATTGGCTACCCGGTGCTGACGTTGGCGTCACTTCCCATCGATCAGGACATTCTCTGGCGGCTCTTCGGCGAGGACGTGCGGACGGGCCTGATCAAAGACCCCATGGACGTGAGCGACGCGTGGAAGAACAGTTACAGCGAAAACACCACGCAGAAGATTTGGGCCGCCAAGTATACGGCTCGCCACCCCAACCTGGTGGCGCTGGAGCTTTCCAGCTTCAAGTGCGGCCACGACGCGCCGATTTACACGGCGGTGGAAGAAACCGTGACCAAGTCCGGCACGCCCTACTTTTCCTTCAAAGACATCGACGAGAACAAGCCCACCGGTTCCATCAAGATTCGCGTCGAGACCATCAGCTACTTCTTGAAGCGCTACCGTGAAGACATGGTGCGCAACAAGCAGAAACAGGCGGAAGTGGACGCCAAACTGCGTGAGTTCGAGGCGAAACTCCGCGCCGAATTCGACGCCCTGCCGCCCAGCCCCCCGCCCGCGCCGTATGAGATCGAAACGCCCGTCGGCATCAACGCCATCCGGCGGGAGGAGTAGTTTTCCAGTGGGACGCGAGACCCGCGTCCCTCCTCCGTCCTTCCACCCGGGATTCGAGCGGGATTTTCTTGCCGGAAACCAGCATTATTCCAAGTCGTTTGTTTTCATATACATCTCAGGGTTGCGAGCGTAGGCGGGGATCAACAGGTGTGTTTTCTGTAAGATAGAAGCCTGGTTGGGAAGTATGGTCTTCTTGGAATTCTTGGGGTGGGATACAATAGCTATTTACTTATTTTTCAACTACATCTCAGCATTTTAACGCAATCCATGTGTTTTCAACAACTTCTCAGGTATCGTGACAATTTGTCGTTGTGCCATCTTTTGTTTTCAATAACATCTGGGGAGCTATCTTCATTTTTCATGCCCTCACTGCTGACCCCCAACGCCGCGCCTGAAAACGTCCCAGACCGCACGCACCGCTCTGACGACATCACTCATAGAAACCAATATACACAATATTTACCGACCTGTCAAGTTGGTTTTTCGGAATTATATACTTTTCAACCCCAGCTGTGTTAACGTGAGAATGCGTGGCAGGCATTATGGCGGGCAGGCTACGATTTATGGCTTGCTTTCAAGGATGTCGATGATTTTGTCCAGCTTATGCTTAATGCTCGAAAGGTCCACCTCCACGAAGACCACGAGAATACAGAGGGTCACCAAAGCAATGGCGATGATCTCTACATCGGCTCGCTCACTGGTTTCACATAGAGCCTCCCTTGGGTTTCGGGTATGATGACGGCGTGAAAACC
>Ga0315282_10011948_pt1 | contig 13355 bp, 10 predicted proteins | sample YL17G07_20_MG_FD_203693 | JGI IMG/M metagenome (GOLD analysis project Ga0315282, IMG submission 203693) | Sediment microbial communities from Yellowstone Lake, YNP, Wyoming, USA - YL17G07_20 | ecosystem: Environmental > Aquatic > Freshwater > Lake > Sediment | place: USA: Wyoming | collected...
CTCCCATCGCCACTTCCAACTGCTCGGATGTATCCGCCATGCTCATGCTGCTCCTCATCGCTGTAAACCTTTGTTACACAACCACTAATGAATCTACGTCCCCTTGCCACAAATATTAGTCACACCCATATGCACAGCCGGCCCTGTTGCGGCGTGTTTCCGGGAAAGGCCGAGTTCAGTGCTCCTCGCGTATCCAGACAAGCATCTCGCCGGGCTCGCGATTGTCCCAACGGGCGTAGGGGATTGCTTTGAACGCGGCGGGGCGCGCTTTCGGCGGCTTGTCACGGTAAAGCGCACCTTCCCACCCGGCGTCTGTGAGCCGTCGGACGTGTCCGCGGATGGTGACTACGCCGCCGAGGAGGCCTTTCTCGAACGCAAAGGTGAGCTTGGCGTGTTTGGGAAGCGACAGGGCATTGAGGCTGCTGCCGTTGTCGGCGCCTTCGATGCAGTACACAACCGGGCCGCGCTGAAGCGCGACGCGTCCGCAGTCCATTCTCACATGCGGATTGGCGTATACGCGCGTTACCGGCATATCCATATTCAGTCGGATGGTATCGCCCGGCCGCCAGGTCCTGTCCACGACGAAGTAGCCGTTTCTGATCGGTGTCCTGACGCCTTTACCATTTACCGACAATCGAGCTTTGCGGCACCAGCCGGGCTTTCGCAGCCGCAGAGTGAAGCGCAAGGGGCGTTCGACGCCAACTGGGACGCGGACGGCGCCGTCCCAAGGGTAATCAGTCGCCTGCGCTAACGTCACTGTCTGCCCCGCCACATTGAGAAGCGCTTTCCCTGCAACGTAGAGATGTATGGCCGCGTCGTGCTCGCCTTCCGAATATGCATATCCCGCGAGCGAAGCGAGGAGGCGGGCGATATTGGGTGGGCAGCACGCGCAGCCGAACCAGTCCTGCCTGTGCTGGCGGCCAGTGCTTGCGAGAGGATTGTCGTAGAAGAACCGCCTGCCGTCGAGTGACACGCCGCTCAGGACGCCATTGTAGAGCGCCCGCTCCATCACGTCCGCATAGCGGCTGTCGCAATCGACCTGCAGCATCCTGTGCGCCCAGAAGACCAGCCCCACGGAAGCGCACGTTTCGCAGTAGGCTGTTTCGTTGGGAAGGTCGTAGTCGGCCGTGAAACCCTCGTTATCCTGCGAAGATCCCAGGCCGCCGGTGACATAGAGCAGCTTACCGGTTGCGTGCTCCCAGAGGCGCTCGCATGCCGTCAGAAGCGTCCTGTCGCCTGTCTCTGCGGCAAGGTCGGCCATTGCGCTGTAGAGGTACATTGCGCGCACGGCGTGGCCTGTGACCTCGGTCTGTTCGCGAACGGGCTTGTGCGCCTGGTAGTAACTGAGCTGAAAGTGCGGGGGCCTCTTGTCGCCGCGTTGGAGCGCCTCGGCGACGAAGTAGTTGGGCTCGGCGCCGCGCTCGTCCACGAAGTACTTGCTCAGCGCGAGGTATCTCGACTCGCCTGTAGCGTGGTGCAGCTTCACGAGCGCGAGCTCTATCTCCTCATGGCCGCAGTAGCCTCGTCTTTGCCTGGGGCCTGTGCGGAAGACGGTCGCGATGTAGTCCGCGTACCGGCACATCGCGTCGAGAAGCCGCCGCTTGCCCGTCGCTTCGAAATGGGCAACCGCGGCCTCGATGAGGTGGCCGGCGCAGTAGAGCGCGTGATTGTCCCGGAGATCCGCCCAGCGCTTCTCCGGCTCTACAACTGTGAAGTGCGAGTTGATGTAACCGTCGCCCTGCTGCGAGCTTACGATGAGATCGATTACTTCGTCGAGCCTCTTTTCCAGCGCCGCGTCAGGATGCGTCGCGAGGCTGTAACTCGCCGCCTCGATCCACTTGGCGACGTCGCTGTCCCAGAAGATGTGCGGCTCATTGGGCATGCCGGGCTTCCAGCCGAGGCGGAACGCGTCGATGCGGCCGGTGCTTTCGAGCTGCTGATACTCCGCGGCAATTGTCGCCTCGCGATTCGCGCGCATCCTTGGCGCCCAGAATCCGTCGTTTACCTCCACGCGCGTGAAGGGGACCGGCCTGTATCGTCGAAGGTTCTTGCCCATGCTCGTCAGTTCTCCTATCGCAGCCGCGGTTCAGACGCGCCAGCTTGCCATGATACTTCATCTGCGACCGGCTGCAACACCCTTGCCGCCATGCTCCGCCGCGGATATATTTGTCTGCCATGCCGGTCAGCGCATACTGATACTTGGGCTTGGAGCGGATTGGGGGCCACATGAATGTAGTATCGATCATGGCGCACCAGGATGACGAGATGCGTTGTCTCGGGACGATGCTCAAGTGCCGCCACAGGGGGGATAAGCTCTTCTTCATAACGCTTGCCGACGGGTCGAAGGGATTCGTGCAGAATCCGACCATCCCCCGCGAGGAGGCCGCGCGAATCCGCCACGAGGAGATGACCAACCTCTGCAAGGCAATCGACGCCGAATACACGAACCTCCGCGAGCTCGACGAATTCCTCTACGACACTCCCGACGTGCGGATGAGGCTTATTGAGGCGATTCGCGCGACGAAAGCCGAGCTTGTGTTTACCCACTACCATGTGGATTACAACGCCGACCACATCACGACGAACTCTCTCGTGCGCCACTGCGCCATGCAATCGTGCCTCCCTGTGCTGCCGACAAAGTCCGCGCCGCTTGAACAGCACCCTGCGATCTTCATGTGCGAGCCGTTCGGCCCCGCCGACTTCCCCGCGTCGCACTTCGTCGACATCAGCGCGTATCAGAAGCAGAAGATAGAGCTCCTCAAGAATCACGCGTCGCAGGAAGAGGCGATGCAATTGGCGATAGATGCGGGCTTTGAGCGGATGTGCAACCGGCTTTCAGGGTACAGGGGCGAGCAGGTCGGTTGCGAATATGCCGAATGCTTCATCCCGATGCCCGCGAGAGGGGCGATCAAGGGGTATAGCGTCCTGCCGTAGGGGCAGAGACGGCGATGCGGCAGCATAGGTGTGAGTAGGGGCTTTGGCGGCGAGGGATGCAGCAAGGCGTCACGGCCCTCACCCTGACCCTCTCCCAGAGGGAGAGGGGATACATCTCCTGCGATGGCGAGTGATGTAACTGGGGAGTTGCGATGCAGAATATCCACACGCATGCATGGCACCAGAGCAAGCACTTCGAGCCGGCGACGGTCAAGGAATCCGACCTGTCGCGCGGGTATCCGATTGATCTCACCGTCGATTTCGATGCTTTTCTGAAGGACTGCGAGCCGTTTGAAAAGGTCGGGGTGTTCGGGCTCAAGGGGCGCCTGACGGGCTATTGGGTACCGGACCAATACGTCGCGGATTTTGTCGCGAAAGCGCCGAAAAAGCTCGTAGGCTTCGCGTCGTGCGACCCGACGCAGCCGGCGTATCTCGAGGAACTCAGGTTTGCCGTCGAAACGCTTGGCCTCAAGGGCCTCAAGATGGGGCCGATCTACGCCGGCTTCGACCCGCGGGACGACAGGTGCGTGCCGGTGTACAAGTTCTGCCAGGAGCGCGGCCTGCCGATCATTTTCCACACGGGGACCACGTTCAATCGCGTGGCGACGCTCGAATTCTCGCGCCCCTGGCTCTTCGACGAGGTTGCGACGCGTTTTCCGGACCTCAGGATTGTCCTCGCGCATCTCGGCCACCCCTGGTGCGAGGAATGCCTCGTCACGATACGCAAGCATCCTCATATGTACGCCGACATCGCCGCGCTTTACTACCGTCCATGGCAGTTCTACAACGCGATGGTCGTCGCGCAGGAGTACAAGGTGCTCGGGAAACTCGTGTTCGGGACCGATTACCCGTTCACGAAGTCGGTCGATTCGATTAACGGCGTTCGCAACCTGAATCACGTGGTCGGCTCGTCGGGGCTGCCGAGAGTTTCGGAAGCTGCGATAGAGGAAATTCTCCAGCGTGACACGTTTGGCCTCTTGGGGATATGCGAATGAAAGCGCTCAGGCTCGAAGCGGTCAACAACTTGAGGCTCGTGGATATCGAGAAGCCTCGACCCGGCGACGATGAGCTTCTCGTCAAGACAGGCGCGACGCTCATATGCACGTCCGACATAAACGACCTGCGCAAGAACCCCTTTGGCATTTCGCTACCTGTGATCATGGGGCACGAGGGCGCGGGGACTGTCGTCGAGGTTGGGCGGAGAGTGAAGGGCTTCAAGCCCGGCGACCGGATCGCGGCGCATCCCGTGCACCCCTGCTCCAAGTGCGCGAGCTGCCGCGAGGGGCGCGCGCACCTGTGCGACGACATGAAGCACTTCGGGATCAATATGCAGGGGACGTTCGCGGAGTACTTCGTCGTTCGGCAGGACCGTGCGCGCATCGTGCCGAAGCGTGTGGCCTTCGCGACCGCGGCATTGGCCGAACCAATATCGGTGTGTCTGGAGGCGCTGACGCAGGCGAGGCTTGCGCCGAGGAATACGCTTCTCATCATCGGCGACGGGCCATTCGGGGTCATGATCGCGCGGCTTGCCGCATCTGCGGACCTCGGGAAAATCGTAGTAGCGGGGCACCATGATTTCAGGCTTTCACAGATCGGCGACGCGCTTGGCGTCAACGCGAATAAGATCGCGGACACGACGGCCGCGCTTCTCGCCGAAGCGCCCGGCGGTTACGATGCGATGATACTCGCGGTCGGCAGCGCGAAGGGCGTTGAGACGGGAATAGAAGTGCTCAAGGCCAAGGGGCGCTGCGTCATATTCTCGGCGATAGCCGGCAAGACACCGATAGACCTCTTCAAGGTGCACGTGAAAGAGCTTGAGATCATCGGCGCGTGCAACGACAACAACATGCTCGATCGTGCGGTAGGGATGCTCGCAAAGAAGAAACTCGGGCTCGACAAGCTCGTAACGCACAGGTTCGCGCTGGCGGATTTCGAGAGGGCGTTCGCGCTCGCCGAGACGGGGCGCGAGGAAGCGATGAAGGTGGCGTTCGTGTTTGATTGATGCCGGGTGTGTTGCACTGGACTTGGCCGCAGGGTTGCACGGCCCTCACCCTTGCCCTCTCCCAGAGGGAGAGGGGACAATGGAGCGGTAGACTGGAGCGGCAATGAAGATCACTAATGTCGAAGCCTTTGTGCTGGATACGGGGAAGGATTATCCGAATCCTCAGGAAGCGGCGGAGGCGCACGGGGTGCGGTTCGTGTCGCTCGTGAAGGTGACGACGGATGAGGGAATCGTCGGGTGGTCCGACGTCGAGACCCAGCCGCACGTGGGTAAGCTGATTGTCGATGCACCGTCGGGCGGGCAAATAGGCTTCGAGTCGCTCAAGGCCGCGCTTGTCGGCGAAGACCCTCTGGAGCGCGAGCGCCTATGGCAGAAGATGTACCGCTTCGTCGCTTACTACGGCAGAAACGGTGCCGGGATACACATGATTTCGGGCCTCGATATCGCGCTATGGGATATCGCCGGGAAGGCATTCGGCGTGCCCGTGTCGAAGCTGCTCGGCGCGCGGTATCGCGACAAGGTGAAGGCATACGCGTCGACGTTGTTTCGGCCGACGCCGGACGACATGAAGCGCGCGGTAGAGGAATACCTCGCTCACGGGTTCAAGGCGATGAAATTCGGCTGGGGCGTCTTCGGCCGCGACATGAAGCTCGATATATCCCTTGTGAAAGCGGCGCGCGAGGCGGCCGGGCCGGACGTGGACATTATGGCGGATGGCGGCTGGTATGGCGTCTCGTACGAGGACCCCTTCAGGCCGCGCAGCGTCAAGGACTGGATCACGGTCGCGCGGGCGCTGGAGGAGTTTGACATCGTGTGGCTGGAAGATTTCCTCCACCCGGACAACTTCGCCGGCTATCGCGCTGTCGCTGAGGCGACTAAGACGCTTCGCATTGCCGCAGGGGAGCAGCTCTCGGGGCTCGCGGAGTTCGAACGCCTCGCGGAGGAGGGGAAAGCGGACATCCTGCAGCCGGATCTCTCGCGTTGCGGCGGGCTCACTGTGGGTAAGCAGATCGCAGACTACGCGACGCGAATGCAGATCAACTGCGTCCCGCACGCGTGGCTGACGGACATGCTCAAGGCCGCGTCGCTCCATCTCAACGCGTATCTCATGGACTCGATGTATCTCGAGTACAACGTGTCGTTGGCGTCGCTCCTCAATAACCTCTGCAAGCGAAAGATCGAGATGGCGGACGGTCTGCTGGCTGTGCCCGACGGTCCCGGCCTCGGCGTAGAGCCGGATGAGAAAATGATCGCGCGGTTCAGGGTGGCGTGATGGCTTGTGAGACGCACTGCACGCTCGGAGCGTTTCAACTGGAGTTGGCCGAAGACGGCAAGCTGGTGGCACTCTTGGCAGGGGCGCACGAGATTCTGAGCTTCACAGAGTATGAGCACGATTTCGGCGCCGGCCGGGTCTTTCGCCCGATGGGGTGGGACGAATGCTTCCCTACTATCGAACCGTTCGGCGATAGCCCCGCGATGGGTGACCTCGTCGGCCGGGCGCCTGACGTGGTTACGAGCCTCCATGCCGTGAGCCAGATATGGCGCACGAACCGGTACGTGGCAAAGCGCGAGTTCGCATCGAGGGGCGCGTCTGTGCTTGAGGTGCGCTTCAGCGTGGAGAACGTGAGTCGGGAGGAAATCGAATTCCTCTGGGCGAGTCACGCGCTCTTTTCCATCGAGGGGCTTCTCGAAGTGGAGTTGCCCGACGGGAGCAGGCTTGACGATTTCTCCCTCGACGGCACGTGCAGAAAGTACTTCGTGAACGCCGGCGAGCCGGTGAGGATGCGCAGGGCCGATATGACTCTTGCGCTCGACACGGACCAGCCGTACTGGGGCATATGGCTCAACCGCGGTGGATGGCCCCAGAGCAAACCTGCCGGATTTGCCGCGCTTGGGATCGAGGCGACCAACGCGCGCTCCGACTCGCCGCAGGGCGCGAAGATCGCACCGGGGGCGCGGTTCCAGGGTTGGGTGAGGCTGGAAATCATGGGAGAAGAGACCGATGGCGCGTAAGGCAGCGGGTGTAAGAGACCTTCTCATACTCGGCACGGGCGTTCACGCGTCCGAGATGGTTGAGATCGTTGACCGCATCAACCGCGAGAAGAGGACGTGGAATCTCCTCGGCTTCCTGTCCTCCGATGAGAAGAACGTAGGGCGTGAGTCGAACGGCTTCAGCGTGCTGGGCTCGAAGGAGACTATCGGCGATTACCCCGACGCGTGCTTCGTACCGGATAACGATTTCCCTCGCGACTTCAAGCTGCCGAAAGAGAGGCTCGTCTCGATAATCGATCCGACGACGTTCGTCAGCCGGACCGCGACGATCGGCCGGGGGTGCGTCATCTATCCGCATTGTTACGTGGGGCTCAATGCCAAGGTCGGCGATTATGTCTTCTCGCTCACCGGCACGGTCATCAACCACGACGACGTGGTCGAGGACCGTGTTGTGTTCGCGTCCGCGGCGACGCTCGCGGGGAGCGTGCACGTGGAGTCCGACTGCTACATGGGCCAGTCGTGCACGGTGAGGCAGTTGTTGCGCATCGGGCGCGGCTGCCTCATAGGTATGGGCGCGGTGATCGTCAGGGACGTGCCGCCGAACAGCGTGATGGTGGGTAACCCCGCGCGAAGACTCAGAGACAGGCAGCCGCCGGGGTAGGGGCATTGGCCGTCGGAAGGACGAACGCATGACGAAGATGGATGGCATACTCAAGTGTAAGCTGCCTCGGTCAAAGGCCGCGCTGTGGTTTCTCGGCCAGGCGGGGTACATCATCCGCGCGTCGGGCAAGACCGTCGTCATAGACCCCTACCTGAGCGACTCGGTTGGGAGGGTCGCGCCGGATTTCAAGCGTGCGTACCCGGTGCCGCTCAAGCCGTCGGAGCTCAAGGCCGACGTTTTCATTGTCACGCACGATCACCTCGACCATCTTGATCCGGATACCATCAAGGCGTATAGACACAGGGACAGGACGGTCTTCATCGCGCCGAGGCTTGCGGCGAAGAAGCTGCTGTCCATCGGCGTGCCCGCGTCTGGCATCTGGCGGTTGGACAGCGGCGAGACATTGGGATTCGCGGGGGTCAGCATAACGGGTATCTACGCCGTCCCCACGAGCGCTGACGTGGTCGACACGACCGGTTACTTCATCGAGTTCGCCAATGGCCGCAGCGTCTATCACACATCGGATACGGCGTTTTCGGACGTGCTTGTCGCCGCAGCGCCGAAGGCCGAGGTGCTTCTCGCGTGCATCAACGGCAAATGGGGCAACCTCAATGTGTTCCAGGCAGTGAAACTCGCCGCCGCCATGAAGCCGAAATACGCGATTCCGAATCACTACGACGTGATGGCGCTTAATTGCGAGAATCCTGAAGCGTTCAGGGTGTTCATGAAGACAGAGAATCCGGACGTGAAAGTGGTGATCCCGAAGGTCATGGAGCCATTTGTCTGGTAGAATGTGTGGCACTGGTGGCTTGCCCACCAGTGATAGATGTCCTGATCCGCCAACGACGGATCACCTTGGGTTTCCTTGGTTCCGCAACGATCAATGGCTGTCGATCTGGTTTGAGTGACCGGGGCAGGCACGGGGGCCTGCCCCTACAAACACAGGCAAGCATGTGGAGATCCCCATGTTCAAGAGCGACAAGGAGATATTTGCTTTCGTCAAGAAGAACCTCTACGTTCCGGCGGTGTGCGACATCCTCGACAGTCTTGGGTGCCGCCATCAGGCTATGCACCAGCGCATCAGGCCACTTCTGCCGGACATCCGCAATTGCGGTTTCATCGGCCGCGCGCGAACGATCCGCTGGATGGAAACCGATTACGTCGTGAAGGAAGACCCCTACGGTCTCGAGATCGACGCGATGGATTCGCTCAAGGAAGACGACGTCGCGGTCCACTCGACCGACTCCAGCGGCACCAATGCCCCTTGGGGCGAGCTCATGTCCACGATCGCCAAGAAGAAGGGCGTTGCGGGCTGCGTGTGCGACAGCCAGATACGCGATTGTATCAGGATCATCGAAATGGGCTTCCCCGTCTACTACGCCGGCATCCGGCCCCTCGACTCCATGGGCCGCGCGCGCGTCATGGCCTACGACCTGCCGATACGCTGCGGTGAAGTGCTCGTCAACCCCGGTGACCTCGTATACGCCGACTTCGACGGCGTCGTGGTCATCCCCAAATCCGTCGAGCAGCAGGTCCTCACCGCCGCGCTCGATAAGGTGGGGAAAGAGTCGCTGTCGCGGCAGGACCTCTTGAAGGGCAAGAGCCTGAGAGAGGTCTACGACACGTACGGCGTGCTGTAGACGAGAGCGACACCGGGATTGCGTCAATTTCTTGACAGCAACCAGACGCCTTGAACGCGCGAGCTGAAGCTCGCCCTATATTAGCCAATTTGCACGCCCTTCGGCAGCCTCTCTCCCATGACCTCTGCGACCTGGGGGCTGACCCAGACTACAGACTTCCAGCCGCCGTGTGCCTTGAGGAACTTGGGCGAGAGGAGATATTCGTCCGAGCATCCCGAAAGCCCCGGCGTCTGCTTGCCCGCAAGCGCGTAGTGCAGGTCTCTCCACGAGCGGCCGTCGGGCGAGCGGCCCTTGAACGTCTGGTCCATGACGCCGATGCCGCGCTTGGGCCCCTTCAATTTGAACATGATTATCCCAAAGCATCCGCAGCCGGTCGTGGGACAGTTGTCGAGGCAGTGAAGCTGTATGCGCTTGGTCCTGCCGCCAGTAAGCTTCGCGGCGGCGGCGTTGATTCCCGCCCACTCGCCGCGCAGGGGGTCGATGCACCTTCCGAGCTTGATTGTCCCGAACGAGTTGATGTCGCGGTGCAGCGTCCGGTGGTGGATATTGGTCATGTCGTCGTAAGCGTAGAGCGCCCCGGTCTTGATCTGGCCGTAATCGCGGCTGCACTGCGGCGTCCTCTCGGGTGTCAGGATGCACACGTGGTCAGGCGCGAATGGCGAACAGCCGACACACGTATGGATGTGGCTTACTGACTCCTCCGTCGCTGACGCGATCTCCTTCTCCCGCGCGGCTTTGTCCTTCTGAACCGCCGCCTGCCGCTTCGCGAGCTCGCGCGGATCGAATATCACCTCCGCGCTGACCCTCTTTATCTTCGGCCAGTCGCGCCGCACAGCGGCCACGAGGACTTCGCCGATGCGTTTGGCCGGAATGCGCGCGCCGTCGCGAAGCGCCAGCTTGAGAGATCGCCCCTCGTACTCTGCCTTGACGCCGGAGACAAGGGGCAACGCGTTGACGATCTCGCGCTCGATATACCGTCGGTCGAATGCATCCAGCGGCCGAGCATCAGCGGTCACAACGACGCCCATCGCTGCCACCGAGCCCCTGCCCGGGCGGCCGAATACTGTTACGCTTCCCGGCTTTGTGACTTTGCCCCTCCTGAACAGGTAGAAGCTCTCAGGCGTGCCGCCCCAAACCCGCGCCGTTTCGAACTTCTCCTCAGCGTGCTCCTGCCCGCAGTACTTCGGCAGTTGAGGGACCTCCGGCGTCACAAGGAGCTTTCGGATGTTGGCGAAGCCAGTGACCGCTTCTGCGATGTCTTCGATGCTATCCGCGCGGATGATCCTTCCAAGAGGGAAGGGGTAATCGGACGGCACAACCGCCGGTACGCCCGTCTTGAGTGCGGCGAGAGACAACATCAGCTCCAGATCGCTCATGCGCCCCTTGACCACGATCACTCCCGGCGTGAAGTCCTCCACAAAGTGCGACAGCGCATGGAAGTCGCCGTGCGCGATCCGCCCGTAGACGTAGCCGTACCGCGCAAGCATATTGAGAAGGACGTAGATGGACGTCGGCCGCATGGGGCCGTTGTAGAAGTTGAACTGCCATCGCTTGTTGACGGCCGCTTCGACCTCCGCGCGGTCGGCGTCTCCCATCACGGCGATCCAGCCGTTGCGGCGCTTTGAGCCGAAGCACGTGCCCGTGAACGGCCCGTCCTGCTTGATGTAGTCGGCGATATCGCCCTGATTCGACTCGTAAAGCTCCAGGAGCGGCAAGGCATACTCCAGCACGCTCACCGGATCCTCGTGCATGTGCGACCGCACGTCGCGGCGGACCTCTTCGGGATCGGGAACGCTCTCATAGACGGCCAGCGAGAGGGGCAGCGGCACCCTTTCCGACGGCGTCGTGCCGAAACGAAGGCTCTTCACCATCTCCATGAGCTCAGCGAAGCCGCGCTCCAGTATCGCGCGCGACGCATCATCGAGGTGTGTGCCCGTGCCGTGAGAGTGTCCGCTGCAACCGTGGTCGTGTGACGCCATCGAAAGCCTCCCTGAAACCCGTCGAAGCGTGTCGGCAAGCACTTGAAGTCCCAAGGCATTATATGCGGCAGGTTATTTCCGACAAGGCCATCTTGAAATCGGCCCTGCCGCGGGTCAGAATACTGTTATCTCACACGAAGGGATCCGGCTATGGCAAAGAGCATCGCCCCATACGGCAGTTGGAAATCGCCTGTCACGTCCGACCTCATCGTCGCCGAAAGCATCAATGTCGAGGAGCCGCGCTTCGGCAGGGGCATCTGCTGGCTGGAAATGCGTCCGAAAGAGGGCGGCAGGTCGGTTGTGGTTCATCGCGCATCGAACGGCGCCGTGACCGACATCACTCCCGCGCCGTTCAACGCCCGCACCCGGGTCCACGAATACGGCGGCGCGTCGTACACTGTTGACGGTGAGACTGTCTACTTCACCAACTTCGCCGATCAGCGCCTCTACAGGAAGATCTCCGGCGGTGCGCCCGAGCCGCTCTCGCCGAAGGAAGGCGTCCGCTTCGCGGACTTCATCGTCGACAGGCGCCGCGGCCGCATCATCTCGGTCGTCGAGGATCATACAGCCGGCGGCCAGTATCCCCTCAACACGATATCTGACATGCTCCTCATCGGCGGGGGATTGAGGAAACTCGCCGGCGGAAGCGATTTCTGCTCGACGCCGAGGCTTTCCCCTGACTGCAACCGTCTTTGCTGGCTCTCGTGGAACCACCCGAACATGCCCTGGGACGGCACGGAGCTCTTCGTCGCAGACGTCAATGACGATGGCACGCTCTCGAACGTCGCGAAGCTCGCCGGCGGCGAGAACGAATCCATCTTCCAGCCCGAATGGTCCCCCTCCGGCGTACTGCACTTCGTCTCGGACAGGACCGGCTGGTGGAACTTGTATCGCCTCGGGAAGGACGGCGTCGAGGCGCTCTGCCCCATGGATGCCGAGTTCGCGCGTCCGCAGTGGGTCTTCGGCCGCCCGACTTACGCGTTCGAATCGCCGAACAAGATCCTTTGCACTTACACGAGGAACGGTCGGTGGTATCTCGCCCGGCTGGACACGGCCTCGAAAGCGCTGACGCCCATCGAGACGCCTTACACGTACTTCTCGTCGATCAGTGTGCTTGGCAGCATTGAGAGCCGCGGTAAGGCGGTTTTCGTCGCCGGCAGCCCAACCGAGGCGCCCGCAATTGTCCGGATGGACCTCAGGACTCTCGCGTGCGAAGTCCTCAGGCGCTCCACGGCGGTGGCGGTTGACCCGGGCTACATCTCCGCGCCGGAGCCTGTAGAATTCCCCACCGAGAACGGCCTTACCGCGCACGCGATTTATTACGCGCCCGCGAACCGCGACTACGCCGCCCCGGCAGGCGAGCTCCCGCCGCTCATCGTCCACAGCCACGGCGGCCCGACTGCGGCGTTCGTTGGCGTCCTGAGCCTTTCGACCCAATACTGGACCAGTCGGGGCTTTGCTGTCGTCGATGTCAACTACGGCGGCAGCACCGGCTACGGCCGCGCATACCGCGAGCGGCTCAACGGTCAATGGGGTGTCGTCGACGTAGACGACTGCGTAAACGCGGCGCGGTATCTGGTAGGGGAGGGGCGCGTCGACGGTAAGCGCCTCGCCATCGCGGGCGGCAGCGCGGGAGGCTACACGACGCTCTGCGCGCTCGCATTCAGAAACGTCTTCGCCGCCGGCGCGAGCCACTACGGCGTGAGCGACGCCGAGGCCCTTGCCAAAGACACCCATAAGTTCGAATCCCGCTACCTCGACCGCCTCATCGGCCCGTACCCCTCTCGCCGTGACCTCTACCGTGAGCGTTCGCCGGTTCACTTCACCGACCGTCTCTTGTGCCCCGTCATATTCTTCCAGGGGCTCGACGACAAGATCGTCCCGCCCGACCAGGCCGAGCGCATGGTGGAAGCGCTCAAGGCAAAGGGCGTACCGGTGGCATACGTCGCGTTCGAAGGCGAGCAGCATGGCTTCCGCAAAGCGGCCAACATCAAGCGCGCCCTCGACGGCGAGCTTTATTTCTACAAGGCGCCCGTAGAGCCCCGCCCCTTGGGGCGGGGGTATAAGGGCCCCTGGAAGCCCGCTGGAGGCAGGATGCCGACAGCGAGGCTTCAAAGTCGATTGAGGCACGACAGTGCCGCAATCGG
>Ga0315282_10011949_pt1 | contig 13355 bp, 16 predicted proteins | sample YL17G07_20_MG_FD_203693 | JGI IMG/M metagenome (GOLD analysis project Ga0315282, IMG submission 203693) | Sediment microbial communities from Yellowstone Lake, YNP, Wyoming, USA - YL17G07_20 | ecosystem: Environmental > Aquatic > Freshwater > Lake > Sediment | place: USA: Wyoming | collected...
ATATAATCTTAAACTTCTGGAGGTCGCGATGAAAAAAGATTCCCGGAAGGTGGTACTTTTTGGCCTTCAAAGGGGTTTTGTATCCTTTTGAAGGCCTTTTTTATTATGTGTTGGACCGAGCCAAAGGGAAGGAGGTGATGCGCATCTCTCGATTGGAAGAGGTCAGTTTGTCGAAGACGTTGGCCAAGGGTTCAGATTAAGGATCTCAGCGGATGGATTTCCAGTTTAACCGATGGAAAGGAGGTAGTAGGATGGATTCGATTATTAAGATACGTTCCAGTTTGATCATCATGGGGTTCGTTTTTGTATTCTCTGTTTTTTCATTCGTCCTGCCCCAGGCCATGGCTTTCGAGCCCCTCAAGGGGGACCTTTCCAAATATGACCCGAAGAACCAGACCTTTCCAACTTCCGGCGACACCATTAAGATCGCCATGTGGGATCAGGTTTCAGGGGTGAACGCCTATCTTGGGGAGGCTTACACGGCTATACTTGGATTTGTCGCCCAGGATATCAACTCCCAGGGCGGGATTCTTGTAGACGGCAAGATGAAGAAGATTCAATTCATCCTGGCGGATACCCAGGGGAGGCCGGACCCGGCCAAACGGGCGGCCGAAAAGGCGATCCTGCAAGACAAAGTCAACGTATTTGCGGGAGTAGCCGGCACCCACCTTGCCAAGGCGGGCCAGGCGGTGGCGAAAGAACATAAGACCATCTTCGTGAACCTTTCCGCATACTCCGATGAACTCATGGACCTTCCGGACTGGAACGAGTATGTCTTTCGCACCTGCGGGACCTCCTCCACCACCGGCAAGAGCCTGGCCATTTTTTATGAAAAACGGCCGGAAACGAAGTTTTACATTTTAGCCCAGGACTATGCCTGGGGACACTCCTCGGCCGGGGCCTTCAAAAAGGCCATAAAAGAAGCCAAGCCCAAAGCCCAGATCGTGGGCGAGGAGTACTTTCCCGTGTATACCAAGGACTTTGCGCCCTACCTGGAAAAGGTGAGGGCCTCCGGAGCCGAGGTGATCGTTCAAATGGCCTGGGGGGCCGACAATGAGAACCTGATCAAGCAATCGAGACAATTGGGCCTGAAAAGCCCCTTGAATCCGGAATATTATATTCCCATGGCCAGTCCTTTTCTCGACGACACCCGCCCCCTGGTGGTGGTCGGCGGGCCGGCGGGGCGAGGCTTGGTTCTGTGCGGAGATTTCCAGCTGGACCGCAGGGTGCCTAATGTGAAGAAATTGTGTGATTTATGGAACAGCCTGTGGAAGACATGGAAAGCGCCCTATAATACAAGGCTGTACCAATGGCCCAACGGCGGCTGGTATAGAAACCTCACCTCATATTACTGGTACTTTCAGGTTTTACAAAAGGCAGGCAGCACCGATCCGAAGAAGGTCATCGCCGCCTGGGAGGGAGACACCTTCGATTTCTTTGGCTGGAAACATTACATGCGGCCCGCTGACCATCAGGTTATAGCGGACCGTCCCATCATGGAAATGGTGTTCCCCAATACCTGGGACAACCCCGAAAGTGCGATGCCTGCCGATCCTACTTGGATACCGGCCGCGAAATGCTTCCCCACTTTCGATGAAAAACTCAAAGGACGCCTCAAGAAATAGGGTATCTTAACGCCCTGGTAAAAGCTCGCCCCCGCTTTCAATCGGGGCGAGCTATCAGTCAATGAAGAATAGAGTTGCACGCAAGATAATAACAAAATGTAGGGGCACCCCCCCGTGGTTGCCCTTTTTGCGGGCGGCCACAGGGGGCCGCCCCCACAATATCCTTTTGGGTTCCGGCTTGGCCGGGTTAGGGTCATGACTGAACCTTTTCTTTCAACTTCGTTTAGCTTTGCTCTCTTGGGATGCTTTTTGGCAGGAGGATCGTATAGATGAGCCCGACCGCCGTGTTGTATGTTGCTCAGGCCATTCATGGCCTGGCATACGGAATGTTGCTTTTTCTGGTGGCATCCGGTCTGACCATGATCTTCGGCATGATGGGAATTCTGAACATCGCCCATGCCTCTTTTGCCATGCTGTCAGCCTATTTCTGTTACCAGGTTTTACTAATGACCGAAAATTTTTGGGTGGCGCTGCTGGTTGCGCCGGTGGTTGCAGGAATTTGCGGGGTTCTGACGGAGCGTTTTCTCTTGAGAAGCGTACATAAACAGGGACATCTTGCCGAACTTCTCATAACCGTGGGGATCATGATGGTCATTCTGGAGATCGTCAAAGCTGGCTGGGGCGCCGAGAGCCTGGTAGTAAAGATACCCCAGAGTTTGAGCGGACTCGTGAATTTTGCAGGTCTGACCTACCCGATCTATCGACTTTTCGTTATTGGGTTGTCCATCGTGATTTTGGGCATTATGGCCTTGATTCTCTTCAAGACCCGGTTGGGCAAGATCGTGCGGGCCGCCGTTTCCGACGCGGATATGGTCAGCGCCCTGGGGATTAATACGCCCCTCGTCTTCATGCTGGTTTTTGGAATCGGGATATGGCTGGCCGGCGTGGCCGGGGCGGTAGCCGCCCCACTCCTGACCGTGTTTCCCGGAATGGCCGATCAGTTGGGCATGGATGCCTTCGTGGTGGTGGTTGTCGGAGGATTCGGGAGTCTTTTAGGGGCTTTTATCGTCGCCTTGTTTCTTGGAGAGTTAAATGCTTACGGTATCCAGTTTATTCCCCGGCTTGCACCCGTACTTATGTTTGCCTTCATGGCCATTGTATTAGCCTTTAAACCCATGGGCCTATTTGGAGAAAGAGAATGAGGAATAAACTGTATAAATGGATTTTATGGGGGGTGGTCGTTATCTCTGTAGCCCTTTTCCCGCATGTTGTCGGCATCTATTATAGCAACTTCTTTGTAGCCTTTGCCATTTTTTCCTTGTACGCCGTCACTCTCAACTTGCTGCTGGGCTATATGGGGGTCCTCAGCTTTGGTCACGCTATGTTTTTTGGCACCGGGGCCTATGCCACGGCCATTGCCTTAACGCATATCAAGGGATTCCCCTTATTGCCGGCGGTCCTGGTCGGCGGGTTGGCCGGCGGCCTGTTGGCCTTGATCTTAAGCCCTCTGCTGGTCAGGGTCAGCGGGACCGCCTTTGCCATGTTGACCCTTGCCTTTGGCCAGCTCATCTTTGTCGTCGCCCTGAAATACAGAGAGATTACCGGCGGTGAGGACGGAATTGGGGGATATTCCATTCCACCACTCAACATTCCTGGAGTGGTGTCCATTGATATGACTAATCAGATAAACTTTTACTATTTTGCCATAGCGGTGATAGTGGTATGCCTTTTCATCTTGTGGTTTTATACCAAGACCCCTTTTGGCAGCCTCGTGGTCGGCATCCGGGATAATGCCATGCGGATCGACTACCTGGGTTTTAAATTGCCGCAGATCAAGGCGGTCAACTTGATCGTCTGTGGTACCTTCGCCGGAATTGCAGGTGCGGTTCACGCGCTATTAATGAAACTGGTCTCCACGGTAGGCGTATTGGACATAAATGCCTCCTTTGTGCCCATCATGATGGCCTATATCGGGGGCGTAGGAAGCTTCTTCGGGCCGATCATCGGCTCGGGTGTCCTTCACCTATTAGAAGACCTGGTTATTCGATTTACGGAGCGGATTGGTCTGGTGAACGGCGCGATCTTCATCCTGGTGGTCTTATATGCGCCCATGGGGCTTGTCGGTCTTTTCCGCGAAGCCAAGGCAAAATGGTTTCATGAGGAGAAGGTTTCATGACCATCCTGGAGACCAAGGGACTGTATCACGATTTTAAAGGTTTGCAAGTACTGTTCGATGTGAACCTGCAGGTTCAGGAAGGAGAGCGGCACGCGGTTATCGGGCCCAACGGGGCGGGGAAAACGACCCTCTTCAACGTGATCACCGGAACGTACCGCCCGAGCCGGGGGCACGTTTTCTTCAAGGGAAGGGATATCACCGGAGCGCGGCCGCACGAGTTGACCCGCATCGGCATGGGGCGTTCCTTTCAGATCACCAGCACTTTCAACCGGCTGACTGCCTTTCAGAATATCCGCCTGGCGGTTCTTTCCAAGAGGGGGATCCGTTTCCAGATGTTCCGCAAGGTGGACGGAATGGGAGACATCACCCGGGAGACCGATGAGGTTCTCAAACGAATCAACCTGGACCGGGAGCGGGACATGCCCGCCGGGGTGCTTTCCTACGGCAAGCACCGTTCCCTGGAGATCAGCATGGCTCTGGCGACGGACCCGGACCTGGTGATGCTGGATGAGCCCACGGCGGGGATGTCGCGGGATGAAACGCACCATGCGGTGGAGTTGATCCGGCGGCTCACCGAGGGGAAGACCCTGGTCATCATCGAGCACGACATGGATGTGGTCTTTTCCCTGGCGGACCGGATTACGGTTCTTCATTACGGGCAGATCCTGGCCACGGGGCCTCCGGGGGAGATTCGGCAGAATCAGGCTGTGAAGGATGCGTATCTGGGGGAACTGGAAGTCTAACAAAATACGCATAGCGAAGGGGCGATTCATGAATCGCCCCTACTTTGATGGGGTAAGCGGAGATGTTGCTGGATGTCCAAGACCTGAATACCTACTACGGCACGAGCCATGTTTTGCAGGGTATCTCTTTAAACCTGAACAAAGGTGAAATGGTCGCGCTTCTGGGCCGAAACGGCATGGGAAAGAGTACGACCCTGAAGAGTATCATGGGCCTGGTCAAACCGAAGTCAGGATCGGTGACCTTTCAGGAAAAGGATATTACGCGTTATCCGCCTTACAAGGTGGCGCGGGCCGGTATCGGTTATGTTCCGGAGGATCGGCGCATCTTCCCCAATCTCTCTGTGCTGGACAATCTGGATATCGGGGTTAAAGGGGGAAAGATAGCCGAGCCGAATAATCCGAACGTATGGACGATGGGCAGGATCTTCCGCCATTTTCCCATGCTGCAAAAGCGGGCTCAGCAAAAAGGGAGATTTCTGTCGGGCGGTGAGCAGCAGATGTTAACCATTGGCCGATCGCTGATGGGCAATCCTGACCTTCTTCTGGTTGACGAACCCACGGAAGGCCTCGCGCCCCTCCTGGTCAAGGAGGTCAGGGATATCCTGGAAGAGATCAATAAAGCCGGTGTCTCCATTCTCCTGGTAGAACATAACATCAAAGTGGCCCTGTCTCTGGCCAACCGCATCTACCTGATGGGAAAAGCGCACATCGGATTTGCCGGCACCCCGGAAGAACTGGAGACACATCCGGAGATGCGGGAGAAATATCTTGAAGTATAAAAGATGTTGCGGTCTTGAAATTCCTACGTTTTAACCCCGCCTTAAAATGAGGATCGGGCAATGTTTGTAGAGGTGGCCCAGAGCCTCGGTTTCCGGACCCCCCATCAAGTGAGCTATGAAACCATACGGGCGGGCCTGGCAGCATTGGGACTCATCCTGACCCGATAATTCCGGGGAATGTGTCGTTCACTCGGCATCGGCTCTACTTTTTGGCTATCCAACCATTATCTGCGGGTCTCCGTGTAAAATACAGCCTGATTGGACAAAAAATACGGGATTTACCTTATTTCTTCCAAAATCGACTTCCGGCAAAATATCTATTATGCTCGTTTTCGTATTATGCCTGAACGTCTTCCTTCAAAGGATTAGAGGGCAACTTCCTTTTGGCTTAAAGAGGGCACTTTACGCGTCTAAGATAGCAACCCGGGTTGATGGAGATATGGCCAATCGCACTTTTTCTGGGGATCAGGGGGGATGATGAAAAAGAGAGAATTCTTAAGCCTTTTGCTGACCCTCCTCGGATTAACCGCAGCCGGTTCCTTTGCCTACCCTTTGGTGAGATTCCTTGCCCCGCCGGGCGGAAAAGCCAAATTAAAACAGATAACCTTCAAGAAGTCTGAAATACCCGTGGGGGAAGCCAAAGAGATCCCCTTCGGGGGTGTACCCGCCATAATCATTAACCGGCCGGGCAAAGGGTTTATCGCTTTTTCCCGGGTATGTTCCCATCTGGGGTGTCTGATCGATTATAATAAAGCGCAAAACAGAATCATCTGCCCCTGCCACGCGGCAATATTCGATCTCGAAGGAAATGTCGTATCCGGCCCCCCCCCAAAACCTTTGCAGAAGTTTCCCTTGAAAGTAGAAGGCGAATCCATTTTGATCGGGTAAAGCGATGTGGGTGAGAATAAGGAATTGGCTGGAGATAAGAATTGGGCTTGAGGAGCTGATCCGGGCTCAGCTAACCGAGTATAGGGTGCCCCGGAACATAAACATTACCTATACCTTCGGCTTTGTGGCCCTGTTTGCCTTTTTAATCCAGGTAATCACGGGCTTCTTCCTTCTGATGTACTACGTCCCCTATTCCGAAATGGCCTTCCGAAGTATTCAAGACATAATGACCACAGTTCCTTACGGCTGGCTTTTCAGGCAGATCCATGTGGTAGGAAGTAATCTCATGGTCGTCATGATTCTTCTCCATACCCTCTCGGTATTTTTCATGGGAGGCTATAAGAAGCCCAGAGAGCTTACCTGGGTATTGGGAACCTTAATGCTGCTGGTTACCGTCACCTTCTGCGTCAGTGGTTATTTGCTTCCCTGGAGCCAGTTGAGCTACTGGGCGACCACGATTGCCACCATGATACCCACTGCCTTCCCCATCGTTGGGGATCTGATCTCTGAATTGATGAAAGGCAGCGAACAGGTCTCCGGCATAACCCTCAACAGATTTTTTGCGATTCACGTGATGCTTCTTCCTCTTATCATTGCGGTCCTTTTGGGTCTCCATCTTTTCCTCGTACGGCGTATCGGTATTTCCTCCCCCCCCTTTGGCAAATCAGGGGAAGCGGAAAGGCCGTGGACCGAATACCGCCACGATAGTCACGGGGAGGGATATCCCTTTTTCCCGGATTTTGTACTCAAAGAGATGATCATGGTAATGTTTGCCTGCGCGGTAATGTTTTTTTTAATCTCCTTCCTGCCCACCCTGCTCTTACCCGAGGAGGCCAACATTCCCGCAGATCCCTTTAAGACCCCCGCTCACATAAAACCGGAATGGTACTTGCTGGCTCCCTACCAGATGCTCAAAATCATACCCAATAAATTCCTGGGGATCAGCTTGCAGCTGATCATCATCGCGGTATTTATTCTGTGGCCTTTTTTGGAGAGAAAAGAGGAAAACAATATTCTTAAGAGACCCCGCTTGCTTGGCTTTTCCATCCTTTCTTTGATTCTGTGGGTTGTCTTCACCGTATGGGGCAAGTATTCATGAGAACCCTACTTACGTTGTTGGTCATCCTTCTTCCTTCCGTGGGCCTGACGGATTATAGGGAAGAATTTAGAAAAGAGTTTCTCACCAAACCCTGGGCGGGGGTCCAGGCACCAAAGAATGTGTGTGTGGAGTGCCATGCTTCCGAGATGATGAAACCCGAGATCCGGGTTATCCCTTCACAATGGGAAATGAGCTGGCATTATCAGAATGGAGTTTCCTGCCATAATTGTCATGGCGGTGACCCCCAGGATGAAGCCAATTCCATGTCACCCGAAAGAGGTTTTGTGGGGACCCCCAAATATGCTAAAGTGCCCGAATTCTGTGGAAAATGCCATGTAGGCATCTTAAAAAATTTCCTGGAAAGCGGCCACGGAAAAACTCTCAAGGCCTCCGGAAAAGGACCCAATTGTGTAACCTGCCATGGTGTTCATAATATTCAGAAGGCCAGTATAAATATTATCAGCGAGCAGCTCTGTACCAAATGCCATTCCTACGACCGGGTCAAAATTATGAAGCAGGCCCTTTTTGTTACTGAAAACAAGATTAACGATGTAGATAAGAGCCTAAAAATGTTGAAGTCCGAGGGCGTCTACACCGAGGACGAAGACAAGGATCTCTTCAGCACCCAAGCAGAATTTCGTACTCTCTTCCATACCGAGAATGTTTCCTTGGTCAGAGAAAGAACGGATGGCTTTATCAAAAAACTGAACCAGATTGAAGTCAAGATGCAAAAGACTTTTGAAGAACTCAGGTTCAGGAGGAATTTCTCAGCTTTTTTGATGCTGATCTTCATCGGGATGGGGGTTGGTTTAGTGATATTAATGAAGAGTCCCAAAGAATAGGATTGGCGGAAGCCAGTTCTTGACCGTTGAATTGATCAAAGAAGCCTATGCTCGAAACTCTATTCCCCGGAGTGCAGCACCTCCAGAACATCCATCCGCTGGTAGTGCATTTCCCCATTGCCTTCCTGGTCGGTGCGGCACTCTTCTATGTGCTGGCCTGGGTCCTGCGGAAAGACACCCTGGCGACCACGGCCTTCTTGGTCCTGATCCTTGGCGCAATCTCGGCGGCTGCTGCGGTGGGGACCGGTCTTTACGCTGAGGACGGAGTGATGATTGCCCGGTCGGTCAGGGCGCGTCTCCTCGACCGCCATGCAGAACTCATGATTACGACGCTCTTGCTGACCGTTGGCTTGACCGTGTGGGCCGTGCTGGCGAGGCCTTTTCCCAGGAAAGGCCGGGTGATCTTTATGGCGGTTCTGCTGGGGATACTGGTGGTAATGTCCTTCGGCGCTGACTACGGAGCGAGGATGGTCTATGATTACAACGCCGGGGGCAAGGCCTGTTCCCAGCCGATCGAATTTACCAAATAAACTGGTTCTGCCCTTAAGATTGCCGGGATGATTCCCGGACATTTCTGCGGGACGGAAAGCGAAAGGTGATATGGAGGAATACGATGAAGTGGATTTTCGAGACCGCTGATTCCTGGTCTCTCTTGATCCTGCGGCTCGCCGTGGGGATCGTCATATTTCCGCATGGCGCTCAAAAGCTCTTCGGCTGGTTTGGCGGCCACGGCTTCACGGCGGCGATGAATGGCTTCACGGAAAGGATGCACATCCCCGCGTTTTTCGCGTTTCTGGCGATTATTGCCGAATTGCCGAATCCTTGGGAGGCATGGGGTTGATGATCGGCCTTCTAACCCGGGTAGCAGCCTTCGGCGTCCTGTGCAATATGATCGTAGCCGTCTGGATGGTTCACTGGCCGCATGGTTTCTTCATGAACTGGTTCGGACAGAAGAAGGGCGAAGGGTTCGAGTACCACCTCCTGGTGATCGGCATGTGCCTGGCCCTTATGATCAGCGGCGGGGGAAAATGGTCGGCGGACAGGGCGATCGCCCCAAGCCCGAAAGAGTAATCGCCTCAGCATAAATTCAATTGCGGATTGTGAAATATTTCCGCTTTCCGTCGGAACCGCAAGCCTTTCGCGGAACCACGCCGGAGAGGAGTGGATGACTTCTTTCCCCCGCCGATGTCCCACCTTGGGCGGGATTCATGCCTTCCTGCCAGAGCTGCGACACAGTTGCTCGGAGGGGGAGGGATGGGGGCCGCAATCCAAAATCGGAAATGGGCTTCCGCCTCGACTCTATTTTTTTCCTTCCTATTTCTAGTATTATTAAAAAAGGGATGCTTAAACCCCCGAAGCACGAGGGAAAATTATGAAGACAACATCGCTCCCGGGGCTTCCCACCCTTTCGCGGCTGAAACTCTTTTGGGCCCTTTCCAGAACTCCCCACGGGTTGCTCGACATGGCCACTCCGGGCCTGAGCGCCATGCTCTGGCTGGGGCTCCTGCCCCCAGCCGAAGTCGTCGGGTTGGGCCTGATCACGGCCTTCTCCGGGTATACTGCGGTCTATGCCCTGAACGACGTGGTCGACTATCGAGTGGACCGGAAGAAAATCCAGGAGAGCGGGCTGCGGCATTCTGACCATGACCTGGATGCGGTGTACGTGCGCCATCCCATGGCCCAGGGAATGCTGGGTTACCGGGAGGGAATCCTGTGGATGGCCGGCTGGGCCTTGCTGGCGCTGATCGGTTCTTTCCTGTTGAACCCGGCCTGCACGCTCATTTTCCTGACCGCCTGTTTGCTGGAAACCGTCTACTGCCTTCTACTTAAAGTGAGTTATCTACGCGGCCTGATCAGCGGGGTCGTGAAGAACTCAGGCGGGATTGCGGCGGTATATGCAGTGGATCCAAACCCCGCCCCGCTCTTCTTAGCCGTCCTATTTCTGTGGCTTTTTCTCTGGGAGATTGGGGGACAAAATATCCCCAACGACTGGGCGGATTTGGAGGAAGACCGAAGGCTGCAGGCCAGAACCATTCCCGTGCGCTTTGGCCGGAAAGGCTCTGCAACGATCATATTTTCTTCCCTGGCCGTTGCCTTGGCCTTGAGCCTGGTGATGTTTTGGGTGTCCCCGGCCAAGCTGGGGCTTCCGTACCTGGCGGGGGCTCTGTTCTCAGGCTTCTACTTTCTCGTTCTCCCGGCTCATCGCCTTTTTAGGATTAAAGGGGTCGAAGAAGCCTCCGCCCTTTTCAACCGGGCCAGTTATTATCCGCTGGCCATGCTCCTGGTGACGATGGTCAGCCGGACGATCTAGCCATCATATTGGACGCAGAAAAAACGGACTTATAGGATTCTTAAATTAAGAATACAGAACAAATGGCGTAAGGCGCAAGTCGCAAGTCGCAAGGAATACCTCGCAAGTCGCAAGTCGTAAGTCGTAAGGGGTAAGGCGAAAAACGCTATGCTCTTTGCGCTATGCTCTCTGCCCCACCTTTGACCTCCAAGACTCAACCCTTGGCACTTTTTCCTGCTGCTTGCACTCGAGTCCATTCCGCAGTATCATTTCACCAGGGCTTTTCACCCGTCCACGTCCTCAAAGGCCGGTGGAAAAACCTCCGAAGAGGGGTCAATTATTGGAAGATTTGAGGAGGAAACTGTTTCAGGCTGTGGCGTTGCTTGCTTTCACCGTCGCCTGCGGCACAGCCGGGTACATGATCATCGAGGGATGGAATTTTCTCGATGCCATTTACATGACCATCACGACCCTCACCACCGTTGGCTTTCGGGAAGTCCATCAACTGTCTTCCCGGGGGATTATTTTCACAATTTTTCTCATCGTGGGCGGCGTGGGCACCGTTTTGTATGCCCTGAGCACCGGCGCCAAAGTGATTCTGGAAGGTGAACTGAAAGAAGTCTACGGGAGGAAGAAGTTGGAAAAGAAGATCAAGGATTTATACGACCATTATATCGTCTGCGGGCATGGAAGGATGGGAAGGATTATCTCCAGGGAACTCAAGGCCGAGGGCATCAAATTTGTCGTGATCGATAAAGCCCCTCAGAGTCCGGATGAACATCCCGGGGCAGTGATTCTCCGGGGAGATGCGACCCAGGACCACGTCCTGAAGGAGGCCGGGATTGAACGGGCGAGAGGATTGATCTCGGTGCTTCCTACGGATGCCGAAAATCTCTTCGTCGTCCTGAGTGCCCGGGGATTAAACCCGAATCTTCTGATCGTTTCCCGGGCGGTGGAAGAAGGTTCCGAGAAAAAGTTGCTTCGGGCTGGAGCCACCAAGGTTGTCTCGCCGTACCATATCGGGGGTTTGCGGATGGCTCATACGGTGCTGAAGCCTACCGTTGTAGATTTTATCGAGTTCGCCACCAAAAGCGGGAATATTGGATTGCAGATGCAAGAGATCAACATTCAGGAAGGCTCCAGCCTCATCGGCCAAACCCTGCAAGAGTGCGGTATCGGGGAAGGCCTGGGAGTCATCGTGGTGGCCATCAAGCAGGCGACGGGAGATACCCGATTCAACCCCACCTTTCAGAGTTCTGTAAAGCCGGGGGATACTTTGATTGTCCTGGGGGAGGTCGCGAAGTTAAGAGAATTTGAGGAGATTTCCAAGGGAGGGAGATAACCAGGAAGGGGGGCCAGGAGATGCGCGTCGGGATCGCGGCGGACCATGGAGGGTTTGAGCTGAAGGAGCAAGTGGCCAAGGTGGTGCGGGCTGCGGGATACGAGGTGGTGGATTTTGGCGCCCACAGCCTGACCCCCACAGACGATTACCCCGATTTCATCGTGCCCCTGGCGAAAGCCGTGTCCACGGGGGAGGTGGAGCGCGGGGTGGCGCTCTGCGGCAGCGGGGTAGGGGCGAGCGTCGTCGCCAACAAGATTCGGGGAGTGCGGGCAGCCCTGATCACCGACGTATTCTCGGCGCACCAGGGTGTAGAGGATGATGATATAAACATGATTTGCCTGGGGGGTCGGGTCACCGGCTATGCCCTGGCCTGGGACCTGATCCACACTTTTTTAAAGGCCCGCTTCATCGGCGCCGAGCGCCACCGGCGTCGCCTGGCCAAAATCGCCGCTCTGGAAAAGAACGAGAAGGTATGAAACTAGGGCTCCCCCACGTACGAATTCAGGAATTAAGGGATTTAGGAATTTAGGGATTATGGAATTTGGGAATTCGGGAAAATATTTTTGATGGTCTCGTAAAAAGTCGTCACTCCGGTGGAAACCGGAGTCCAGAGAATTTTTAAGTATTTGAAATAACTGGAGTGTATAGGAATTTCCTTTTTTATCCTTCCCCCTCACCCCCGCCCTCTCCCCCGATTGCGGGGGAGAGGGGAAGGATGAGGGGGTTTAACTGGATTCCGGCTTTCGCCGGAATGACGGAAATACGTCTTTTCAGGCTTTTTGCGAGATCATCATTTTCCAATTCCTCAATTCCTAAATTTTAATTTTCTTATTTTTGGGGGCTGAATAGAAATGGCAAGCGAGTATACGCGCAGGATCTTTCTGGGGAAAATCGGGGGACTCCTTAGCGCCGGTGCCGTAGTTACTCCCCATGAGTTTATAGCGGAGGCGGGAGCGGCAGAAAAGGGAGGGCGAAATCTCAAAGAAAAGGAGGCCGAAGGAGTCGCTCCGGCTGAGGACCTGATGCGGGAACATGGCGTCCTCAGCCGCCTGTTGCTCGTTTACGAGGATATTCTCCGAAAATTGAAGACGAATAAAACGTTTCCTGCTGAAGTGCTGAGTAGCTCTGCGGGAATCATCCGCCGCTTTATCGAGGACTACCACGAAAAACTCGAGGAGGAGCACCTCTTCCCGCGATTCGAAAAAGCGGGAAAGCTTGTGGAACTGGTAAGAGTATTACGCCAACAGCCCGAGGCAGGTCGCCGCCTCACGGATCAAATTCGGGACCGTTCCACGGCCCCTGCCCAGGAGGACCCGTGGGAACGTAAGGAATTGGCCAAGTCTATGCTCCTCTTTATCAAAATGTATCGGCCTCATAAAGCCAAGGAAGATACGGTTCTTTTCCCGGCTTTCCATTCCCTTGTTTCCCCCGCTGAATATGCCCGGTTGGGCGACGAATTCGAGGACCGGGAGCAGGCCCTTTTCGGCCAGGGGGGCTTTGAAAAGATCGTTGGGGAGGTGGCGAAACTGGAGAAAGTTCTGGGTATCTTCGAGCTGGCCCAGTTTACCCCCCAAGGATTGAAGCCTTAAGGAAGAGATGGTGATCCCGAAGAAACCCAATCCATTCTCATG
>Ga0315282_10011950_pt1 | contig 13355 bp, 10 predicted proteins | sample YL17G07_20_MG_FD_203693 | JGI IMG/M metagenome (GOLD analysis project Ga0315282, IMG submission 203693) | Sediment microbial communities from Yellowstone Lake, YNP, Wyoming, USA - YL17G07_20 | ecosystem: Environmental > Aquatic > Freshwater > Lake > Sediment | place: USA: Wyoming | collected...
TCATCCTGTTCTCCAAGGGCGGGGCCACCCGGGAGCTCGTGGACATCGTGCCATCCCTGAAAGCAAAGAAGGTCACGCTGGTGGCCGCCACCGAGAACGAGAGCTCGCCGCTCGCCAGGGCGAGTGACCTCGTGCTCAAGGTCAAGGTCGAGCGGGAGGCGGACGCCTTCAACATGCTGGCCACCACGAGCACGATGGCGGTCGTCGCCGTGTTCGACGCCGTCTGCATCGCCCTCATGGAGCACACCGGCTACACGCGCGAGAAGTTCGCCGTCATTCACCCGCACGGCGCGGTGGGGGACCGGCTCACCGGAAAGGCGTAGCCCGTCAACGCGGAACTGGCTGCTGCCCCGCTCCCGTCTCCCCGGCGTGCCAGTACACGTCCCAGCCCAGGTACTTGGAGGTCGCCTCGTGCACCGCGGCGGCCCAGTGGCCCCGGACCATGGCCACGTGGTGCTCGAACCCCTCCGAGGTGATGTGCCTCAGCAACGCCGGCAGCCGCTCGATGTGGCAGACGGCAATTCCGCCGTCCATCGCGAAGGGGTCGTCGGTGAACTCCCCCTCCCCCAGGTAGGCGCGGGAGAGCCCCCGCCCGTCGTCCGTGTGCATGCGGAAGTAGGTCATCGGCCCGGCCTTCACTTTCCCCTTGACCGCACCGAAGCACCGCTCGCGTCCCAGGGAGGCGCCCAGGACATCGAGCTCGGAGATCTCTACCTCCTGCCCGATGAAGCTCTTCGGGAAGTTGGAACAGTGCGTGTTGACGCACTTGTCCCTGTCCTTGCCGTAGTTGTTGTTCCAGTCCAGGAAGCCGGGGGCGCTGCCCGAGGCCAGCCGCAGGGCGAGCATGGAGATGGCGCCCGTGACGTCCACCTCGCAGGCGCTGGGCTTTCCCTCCTCTCCCATGAGGGCCATGGACACGCAGGTTGCGCACCCGTAGTTCCTCTGCACCGATTCCCAGCACTGGATGGCCGAGGCCGCGCACCCGTTTTCCGCGACCCAGCGGTCGATCGCCACCGAGAGCCGCGCCTGGCGAAGGACGTTCTCGGCCGGGATCCGATCCGGAATCCTGCCGTAGCCGCGTATGAGCGCGAGCTTGTCCTGCAGCTCCCTCGCGTTCTCCCTGACCTTGCCCGCCGCGGCGAGGATTTCGGACAGATCGACCGGGACGACCGTGATGCCGGTGGCCTGGAGGATCTTCTCGCTGAATCGAACGGTCTGAAAGGCCCCGGGCCGGGTGCCGATCTGCCCGATGCGCGCCCGTCGCAGTCCCCGGACCACGCGGCAGACGGCGGCGAACCGCTCGAGGTCCGCGTCCAGCTCGGGGGAATCCAGGGCGCACGTATGAAGGGTGCTGTCCGTCCACGGGATCCCGTACTGGTAGAGGTTGGCGCACACGGAGACCTTGCCGCAGAAGGCATCGCGCCGATGGGAGACGTCCACGTGGTCCAGATCGTCATCGAACGCGTGCACGAGCACGGGAACGTGAAGCCCCGAGAGATCCAGGGTCTGGACGATGCCCAGCTCGTCGCCGAAGTTCGGCAGGGTGACGATGATCCCATCGATCTTCTCCCGGTTGGCCCGGAAGAAGTCGGCGCACTTGCGCGCATCCGCGGCGGTCTCCACCGCCCCGTTGCGTGTCGCGTTCTCCGGGAGAATGACCACCTTGTAGCCCAGGGAATCGAGCTTGGCCAGGAAGCTCTTGCGGCCCTCCGTCGCCAGGGCGGGGTTGAAGAAACCCCGAGTGCCAACGACCAGGCCGAAACAGACGGACCCCTTCGTGTCGCTCATTCTCGTTCCCTTCCTGAAGTTCCTTGCGAGTATTCGTTGGTGCCGGGAAGGTCCCATTATACCCCATTCGAATCGCCGTGCAAGAGAGAAATTTCACTTTCTCTTCCTCCAAAAGGAAACCGTGGCCTTCCCTCCGACGACCAAGGCAGCGATGGTTTTCATTTTATTAATCGGAACATGGAAAGAATTATTGACTCGTCCCCGGCATTTGGGTTAGCATTCCTGAGCCACCGGAGGTCTGCCCATGAACGGCAAGGAGCGGGTCAAGGCGACGATTGCCCGCGGCAAGACGGATCGCCCGGCTCTTTCCTATGAAGCGACCTATGAGGTCACGGAGGCCCTGATTCGGCACCTGGGGATCGATCAATCCGTGAGGGCCCCCTCGGACCGGTCCAGCTCCAACCAGCCGACTGCCGGCAAGCGGGAGTTCGGTATGGCCCACGAGCTGGAGCTGCAGCACCGGCTGGGTATCGATCAGTCGATCGTCATCTGCCCCACCAATCCCAGGACCACGGTCGGTAACTGGTGGGGCCTTCCGCTGCTGGAACGCCTTGACGACGGCAGGCTGCGAGGTGCCTGGGGCATCCTGTTCCGTGAGTTCCACTATTCCTACGGTTCCTATATCGAGATCGATAGCTGCCCCCTGCAGAAGACCGACTCCATGACCGAGCTGGCCGAGGTGCCGGTGCCATCGCTTGACCTGTGGGATTTCGACGCGCTGAAGGCTGTCTTGCCGAGCTATCGAGACATGTATGTCTGGCTGAACATGAACGGATGCTTCGACTTCGCCCGCTTCATGCGCGGAACCGAGCCGTTCCTGATGGACATGGCCAGCGCCCCGGAGAAAGCGGAGGTGCTGCTGGACAAGGTGAACAACCTGGCGATCGCGTTCTTCAGGAAGAGCATGGAAGCGGCGGGAGACATGTTCGACGGAGTCTACCTCGGGGACGACTTCGGAACCCAGCAGGGGATGCTGATGAGCCCCGAGATGTGGCGCGCGCTGGTCCGTCCACGCTACGAGAAGCTGCTGGCGGTGATCAAGGGCAGCGGCAAGAGTTATGCGCACCACACCTGCGGCGGAGTACGGCCCATCATTCCCGACCTGATCGAGATGGGCGTCGACGTGCTCAACCCCATCCAGCCGCTGGCGGCCGGCATGGATCCCGCGGAGCTGGGCGAGGAGTTCGCGGAGCGCATCGCCTTCTACGGCGGGATCGACGAGCAGCGCACGCTCCCCAACGGGTCGCCGCTCGATGTCCAGGCAGAGGTCCGGCACCGCCTCCGAACCCTGGGCCGGTGCGGGGGATACATCGTCGCGCCCTCGCACGCCTTCCAGCCGGACACACCGCTGCCAAACGTGCTTGCCGTGTACGAGACCGTTCTCGGGAGGAAAATCGCGTGAGCTTCCAGGGAGGCACCATGCTGGCAGTGCATTTCTCAGGGAGGGGAAAGATTACTCTCCGTGAGGCGCCGACACCGGCTCCTCGCGGGACCGAGGTGCTCGTGAGGGTGAAATCCGCATCGATATGCGGCACGGACCGCGAAAACCTCATGGGCAGCGGTCAAGCCACGGTGCCCGGTCACGAGAACGCCGGGATCGTGGAGGCGGTTGCCGAAGCCCGTACCGTGCGTGTCGGCGACCGGGTGGCCATCAACTGCCATGTGACCTGCGGGCGCTGCGAGCACTGCACGAGCGGTCACCTGTACCTGTGCAAGGAACTGCAGGTGATCGGCTTTGAACGGGACGGGGGCTATGCGGACTACGTGCTGGTCCCCGAGGCTTCCTGCATGCCCTTGCCGGATTCGATCTCCTTCGAGCAGGGGTCCCTGATGGTCGACATGATGGGCACCCCCTACCGGGCCCTCAAGCGCTCGCGGGTTGCGCCGGGAGATTCGATTGCGATCTGGGGGGCGGGCCCCATCGGGTCGACGCTCCTCATGCTGGCGGTGCGCCTCGGTGCCCGGGTCGCCATTCTCGACCCGAGTGACCACCGGCTTCAATTGGCCGGGAAGTTCGGCCCCTCCCTGCTTCTCGACCCCCGGAAGGGCTCCGTGCCCGAGGCCTTGAGGGAATGGACCGGCGGCCGTGGGCTTGCCGCGGCGTTCGACTGCGTGGGGAACGAGGGCGTGTGCCTTCAGGCGATCAGCTCGCTGGCTCCGCGGGGGACCCTGGTGACCGTCGGCGTGAGCCGCCGGCTCACGCTGGACCCCTGGATCCACCTGATCTGCAACGAAATGACGGTCGTGGGCACGCGGAACTTCAACACACACGACTTCCCGGACATGGTGTCCCTCGTGGAGGGGGGGCTGCCCCTGCTGGATGTCGTGACCCACCGGTTTCCGCTCAGAAGGGCCGAAGAAGCGTTCGCGCTCTTCGCGTCGGGTCAGTGCGGGAAAGTCCTCATCGCCGAGGATCGTGCGTCGACCTGAGCCGCTGGCTCGGGCCGGCCGTCTCAACGGCCCTTGGTGCCCCCCGTACCTGTCGTGGCTCCCATGTACCGCACCTTCTGGGCCTCGATCAGCATCGCCACCAGGATGATGAGGCCGCGGATGGCCTGGATCCAGTACACCGAGACGTTCATCAGGTTGAGCCCCGAGCCGATGGTGGTCAGCAGGATCACGCCCCCGAGGGCGCCGACGAGGGATCCCTGCCCGCCTTTCAGGCTGATGCCCCCGATGACCGCCGCGGCGAAGACCTCGAACACCGACCCCTGGCCCATCGAGCTCATGGCATTGGTCAGCCTCGCCGAAAGCATCCAGCCGGCAAAGGCGGCCAGCAGGCCGGCGATCATGTACACCTGGATGATTCTCGTTTCGGGCTTGACCCCCGATGCGTAGGCGGCGTTTCGGTTCGCGCCGATGGCAAACAGCTCGCGTCCGAACGGCGTATAGGTCGTCACCACGTACGCGATGGCAAACAACAGGAGGAAGGCGATGACGGGAACCGGAATCGGCCCCAGCTTGCCGAGCCCGATCCAGTTGTAGGCCTGGGACACGCCGTAGGCGGTCTGGCCGTTGTTCACCAGGAGCGTGAGCCCGCGGATCGTGATCAGCATGGCGAGGGTGACGACGAAGTTGTTCACCTTCATCTTGGTGATCAGCAGGCCGTTGATCAGCCCGATGCCCAGCCCGATGAGGTGGATGAGGAGGATCGAAAGCGCGGGGGAGAGCATCCACCCGCTTCCGTACAGGGGGGGGCCCGAGGCGGTGATGAACCAGATGCCCAGCAGCCCGGAGAGGCCCAGCGTGGATTCGATGGACAGATCGAAGTTGCCCGTGATCAGCGTGCAGCTCTGGCCGATGACCAGGACCCCCAGGACGGAAGCGTTGAACAGGATGTTGACGAAGTTGCCCACGGTCAGGAAGTTGCGCGTCGTGAGCGTGAAGAAGATCACGATGGCGCCGACGAGGAACCAGATGAGGTGCCGCAGGACGAACGGGGTCGAGGACCGCGGTCTCATGCGCGCCCCCGTTTCCCGATCGCGCGCTGAGCTGACACGCTCGCGTACCTCGTCTTCTGGGCGTCGATAAGCATCGCGGCCAGGATCACGATGCCGCGCACCATGTCGATTGCGAAACCGGAAACCTGCATCAGATTCAACCCCGAGTTGATGGAGGACAGCAGCAGGACCCCGCCGAGGGCGCCGAGCATGGTGCCGCGTCCCCCGAAGAGGCTGATGCCTCCGATGACGGCCGCCGCCTGGATCTCGAAGATCATGTTTTCCCCGATGCGCGTGGCACCCACCCCCAGCCTTCCCAGCTCTATCCAGGCGGCGAAGGCCGCCATGGCCCCGCTGATGAGGTAGACCTGGCGGATCCGCTTGTGCGCGTCGATCCCGGAAACGGTAGCGGCGTCGATGTTCCCGCCGACCGCGTACAGGTCGCGCCCGAAACGCGTGGAGCGCGTGACGAAGAATGCCAGGGCGAACGCGGCGAGCAGCACGATGACGCTGATGGGAACCGGGCCGAGGGACCCATTGCCCAGCGCCTTGAATCCCTCCGGGATGCCCGTCACGGTCTTGCCGTGCGTGACCAGGAACGCCAGTCCGCGAATGATGATCAGCATGGACAGGGTGACGATGAAGTTGTTCATCTTCAGCCGTGTGATGAGCTGGCCGTTCAAGGCCCCGATGACGAGGCCCACCGCGAACATGATCAGCAGCGTGAGCACGGGCGAAAGCACGATTCCGCTTCCGTTGAATGGCTCCCCGGAGGCGGTCATGAGGAAGGCTCCGAGCACGGCGATGAGGCCGAGGTTCGATTCCGCGCTCAGGTCGAAGTTTCCGGTGACGAGCGTGAAGCTCTGTCCGATGACCATGATCCCCAGGACGGCGGAATGCACGAGGATGTTGGTGATGTTGAACACCGTGAGGAACCTGCCCGTCAGCGTGGAGAACACGATCAGCGCCAGCAGGAGCAGCAGCCAGATGAGGTTGTCCAGGAGGATCGGCACGGCCCTGCGTGAGGTCATTCCGCGGCCGTTCCTTCCACGGCGTGGAGAATGGACTCCACGGTCGTCTGGGGATCATGCGCCGGGAACTCCCGGATGATCCGGCCCTTGAACATGACCAGGATGCGGTCACAGATGTCCAGCAGCTCCCGGATCTCTTCGGAGATGACGACCACCGCTACCCCCTGTTCCCGGGAGAGCTGGTCGATGATCTTCAGGATTTCCGTCTTCGCCTGGACGTCGACGCCCTGGGTGGGCTCGTCCAGGAACAGCACTTTCGGCTCCACGCTTGCCAGCTTGGCAAACACGACCTTCTGCTGGTTTCCCCCGCTGAGAAATTGAACCGCCTGCATCATCGACGGCGTGACGATGTTCAACTTCTGGATCAGGTCCCGCACCAGCGCCTGCTCCCTCCTGCGGGAAACGAAGCCCAGGATGTTGGCCAGCCGCGATAGGATCGGAAGGGTCACGTTCTCCCGGACCGAGCGCAGTCCGATGATGCCGTGTCCGTGGCGGTCCCGGGGGAGGTAGGCAACGCCCCGATTGAGGGCCTCCCGCGGACTGCCGGCATGGTAGGGGCGGCCCTCCAGCGTCACCTGCCCGGTCCCCCGCGGCTCCATTCCGAAAAGCGCTCGAGCGAGGGAATCCTTTCCGCACCCTTCCAGGCCCGTCAGGCCGACGATCTCCGCCCGCTGGAGGGTCAGCGAAAGCCCTTCATAGTATCCCGGGCGATCCAAGCCGCGCACCTCGAGCAGGACATCCCCCGCGCGGCTTCGCGTTTCGTGCCGGAAGCGCTCCACCTCGGCGCCACTGATCAACCGGATGAGCTCCGCCTGGGTGAGGTCCGAGACGACGTAGTCACCGATGTTGCGGCCGTCCTTCATCACGGTGACGGTTTCACACAGCTCGAAGATCTCTTCCAGGTAGTGGGAGATGTACACGAATGCGGCGCCCTGGTCGCGCTGCCGGCGAACGAAGCCGAAGAGCATCTCCACCTCGTTCTTCGGAAGCGGGGCGGTCGCCTCGTCCAGGATGATGATGCGGGCTTCCGCAAACAGCGCTTTGGCTATCTCGATGATCTGGCGCTCCGCCACCGAGAGCCCCTCGACTTTCCGCCGCACTTCGATGTCCAGCCCCATGCTCCCGAGGCGCTGCGCGGTCTGCGAATAGACGCTGCCCCAGTCCACGAGACCAAGGCGCGTCACGGGCAGACTGCCGCAAAACACGTTCTCCGCGATGCTCAGAGAGGGGACCAGCTGTGAATGCTGGTGGACGCACGCAATGCCGAGCTGCCGGGAGATCGTGGTCGTGAGCCGGGCAAAGGAACGCCCCTGGATGCGGATCTCACCCGATTCCGGCGGGAACACGCCGGTGAGCACGTTCATGAGGGTGGATTTCCCCGCCCCGTTCTTTCCCACGAGCCCTCGCAGCTCCCCCCCTGAGCGTAGCTGGAAATCAACGCCCGACAGGGCGCGCACGCCGGGGAAGTCCTTCGTGACGTTGCGCATCTCCACGATCAGCGAGCCGGGCTTTGGCGTCTGGTCCATTGCGTGCAGAGGTCCCCTCTCAATCGACGCGGCCTGGAGTCCCTCCAGGCCGCGTCCGATCATTCAAGCTTCCGCGAGCCTCCCGCGAACGAATCCGCCCGATCAGCGGGACGGCATCTTCGCGGTCTTGTCCATGTTGGTCCAGATGGCGGGGTTGTTGATGTTGTCCGCCGTCACTTTGGTGGTAGCGAGGAACAGCTCCATGGTGCCATCCGGGTTCACCTTGACGTGGGCGGGAGACCACGGCGCGCCGGCCTGGGTGACCTCCCCTTCCGTGACGGGCTTGCCCCTGAGCTCCTGGTCGATCCAGCGGACCACGATCCCGAAGTCGCTCACGGGCTGTGATCCTGCTCCGTCGGCGACCCCGTCGAGAATCGCTTCGAGGATCCACGGGCCTCCGTCCACGCCCGTGAGGATGATGTGGCCCGGCTCCCCCCTCTTGTGGAAGCGGCCGAGCTGGTCCATGGCAGCCTTGGTGCCGGGGCCGTACACGTTGTCCGAGTGGATGTAGATGCCGTCCAGGTCAGGGTTGGCCGTCATGACATCCAGGGCGATCTGCTGCCCCTTGGCCGCGTCCCAGTCACCGACCTTCTGGATGACGGTGATGTTCTTGTACTTGTCCACGACGTCGTGAAACCCGTCCCTGCGCAGCTGCCCCACGTTCTGGCTCAGGTTGCCGGTGATTTCCAGGACCTTTCCCTTCGGTGATCCGTACCGCTTGGTCAGCTCGTCCACCATGACCTGTCCCGCCTGCTGCCCCGCCAGCCGGTTGTCGGAGAGCACCGTCATGTTGATCTTGCACCCGGCCGGGGAGCGGTCGATCGTGTAGAACGGGATGTGCGCGGCTCTGGCCTTCGCGATTGCCGTGCAGATTCCGGCGCTGTCTTCCGGAACGGCGACGATTGCCTTCACGCCCAGCGAAATCAGGTAGTCGATGTCGTTGTTCTGCTTCTGCGGATCGGAGTTGGCGTTCGTGGTAATGACGCCCCACCCCATCGTCTTGGCGTTGTCAACCAGGCTCGTCTGGATGAAGAGCTGGCCGCCGTACAGGCCCGGGGCGGCGTAGCCGATCATGACCGGACCTTTCTGCTCCCCGCCGCCCGACGCGAATGCGGGCATGCACACCACCGCTGCCGCCAGCACCGCGGCTGCCACGGCAATCCATCGTCTCCTAGCCCTGAACTCACTCATACGCATTCCCTCCTTGGGTTAAGGTCCAGACCCGCCTGCGGCGGATTCTGGCAGATAACCTGTGCGCAGACTAACACCGCAGAGACCCCCATGTCAATTTCTATTTTTCTTTTGAAAAATGAAAATATCTCAATGGCTGGTTCTTGCCTATGTGGAGCCTCCGTGGAGGCATCATACGCCAAACAGGTCCAAGGCTGCTTTCATCTTCTTGCCCTCTTCTTGAAGAATCTTGCTCCTCATGACCCACTCGTCTCCAGGGGACCCTTCCACCGGTTGATGCCTCCGAAGTCAGTCACGCGCGTGAAGCCCAGCACCTGAAGCCGGTGAGCGGCTGAGGCGGAACGCACGCCCGTGGAGCAGTAGACGATGACAAGGGCCTTGCGATCCGTGGTGGGCGGCGCATCCGAAATCTCGGTCACCGGGATGTTGATTGCCGTCGGGATATGACCGCGGGCGAACTCGCCGGGGGCCCTCACATCGACCAGAATGTAGGGTTCTTCCCTCGTGGCGATCAGCCGACGAAGCGAATCGGGATCCGCATAGTTCCTGGCGGTCACGCATCCGGCTGCCAGGAGGAGCGCGGCAGCGAGGGCCGCTGCCAGCGAAATCCGTGTCACTCGCGCATTCATGCCCTTCCCCTCGTCCCCTACGTCCTCACCAGCACGGCCTTGTGCAGCTTGCCGGGGTTCTCGGCCAGCTCGGAGATGACCCGGGGCCCCTCCCACATGTCGAACTCGGTTGCGACCTTCGGGTATCGTATGGCTCCGCTGGCCAGGAGCTTCAGGGACTCGGGAAAGCATCCCACCGACGCGCGGGACCCGATGATGGTCATCTCCTTGCGCGTGAGGTCAAGTCCGGAGAAGGTCACCGGCGTTCCCTTCTTCACCAGGCCGACGATGACCACGCGGCCTCCCGCGGCCACGAAGTCCGCGGTCTGCTCCATGGCTTTCACGTTCCCCGTTGCCTCGATGACGACCGGCGCTCCCTCGCCGCCGGTCTGCTCGAGCACGGTCGCAAGGAGCTTCTCGTCCGCGAGCATCACTTCGGCACCCAGTGTCTTGGCCATCTCCAGCCGGGATTCCTGCACGTCGGCGGCGGCCACCTTCGCTCCGCGGGCGCGCGCCACCTCGATGAGCGCCAGCCCGATGGGCCCGCAGCCGAGCACGAGCACGTACTCCCCCCGGGCGATCGCGCCGCGCCGGCAGGCTTGCACGCCGATGGCGACCGGCTCTACGAAGGAAGCATCGGAAAACGAGAGATGGTCAGGGATCCGGTGCACGTGGTCGGCGGGAGCCACCATGAGCTCGCCCATGCCACCGGGCTGGGTGACCCCGATGATGCGGAGGTTGGCGCAGCAGTTGGATTTGCCGATCCGGCAGGGGTAGCACTGCCCGCATCCCAGGAACGGCTCCACCACCACGCGGTCCCCGACGGAAACGCCGGCGGCCGCTGGGCCGAGCTCTTCCACCACGCCCGAGACCTCGTGACCCGCCACCTGCGGGTAGATGACGTAGGCGTTCTTGCCCTGGTAGATGTAAAGATCACCGGCGCACACCCCGACCGCGCGAGGCGCGATCAGGACCTCCCCCGGTCCCGGCCGGGGCGTCTTCCATTCACCCGTGCGAACCTTGCCCGGCGCATCCATGATGACTGCACGCATTATGTTCTCCTCTCTGTCAGAGCGCTGCGATCACGTCGTCCGGCTCCCACCACCCCCCGGCAAGCACGCCGCCGTCCACCACGATCGTCGTTCCCGTGATGTAGGAGGAGGCGGGCGCCGCCAGCAGGAGAACCGCCCCCGCGATCTCTTCCGGCCGCGCGGGGCGGCGAAGGGGGATTCTGCTGCGCATCCATTCGGCCTTGTACGCGTCCTCCCAGAGCGGCCGGGAAAGCGGGGTGGCGACGAAACCGGGGATGACGCAGTTTACCTGGATGTTGTCCTTGGCCCATTCCACGGCCATGACCTTGGTGGTCTGCGCCACCGCCCCCTTCGCCGCCCCGTAGACCGAGACGCTGCCCAGCGCATAGCTGGAGTTCAGCGAGCCAATGTGGATGATCTTGCCCGACTTCCGCGCCTTCATGTGGCGGTAGGCGGCCTGGCTCATGAAGTACAGGCTCTTGAGGTCGACGGCCATGATGTCGTCCCAGTCCTGCTCCGTCACCTGCGCGATGGGCTTGCGCCGGTTGGTGGCCGCGCAGTTGACCAGGATATCCAGGCGTCCGAACGCCGCATGGGCCGCGTCCACCAGCCCGCGGGCCGCGTCCACGTCCGCGAGCTCGGCGGTGAGGCTCACGGTCTTCCCGCCGGCCTTCTCGATTTGGGCGGCCAGTCCCTCAATCTTGTCCCTGGTCCGGGCGTGAAGCGCCACGGAGGCGCCGGCTCCCGCCAGGGCCCTGGCCAGGGCGTGCCCGATTCCTCCCCCAGCCCCGGTCAGGAGGGCAGCCTTGCCCTCGAGTGAAAAGTAGTCATGCAGCGTCGTCGAGTCCGTCATGTCCCTCTCCCTTTTCCGCTCACTCTTCCCAGTCGATTCGCGCAACGCCGTAGGGAAGAAGCTTCAGCTCCAGGTTTCCGCCCCGCAGAGGGACCGTGGACCCCCGGCTGCCGCGGAACTCCTCCGGTCTGCGGCAGGCCTGCTCCACGGTGGTCTCGTCCAGGAGCCGCACGAGCGCCTGACGAGCGGGAAGGCCGCTCACGGTCACGGTCCGGACGCCAGGGTCCAGGTTTGCCACCAGCGTCCGCCGTCTCGAGCCAGACTGGATCGTGATCCCCGCGATCTTCCTCGGCTGCCGCGGCGTACCGCGCAGCGCCTGGCATCCGGCCATCTCTGCCACGTCCGCGAGCACGTGGTACAAGGGAAACACGCACCCGGGGAGCGCCGGGAACTTCCGCGGGACCGGCGGCCCGGCCTCTGTTTCCATCACCCCCCGCCATCCGGTGGTCTCGTACCAGGTGACCGCCGCGGCCCCGGCGCTCGAAAGGCTTGCGAGGCTGCCCAGCGTCCACGCCGCGGCGAACAGCGACATCTGCCGGGGATCCACCTGCGGCGGGAGTTCGCCCGGGGGCACCGGGGGGATCGGCCCCGTGGCCACGGCGTTGAACCGTGCCTTGAGCGTCACCGGGCTCACCACCACCGGCCGGCCGCCGCCGAGGCGCAGCGCGCACTCCACCGTGGTTGCCTGGGCGCTCAGGGTTTCCATGAGAGAGATGTCATCGAAGGCGTGGATCTGGGGATTGATCGAATAGGCGATGCAGTCAGCGGCCGGCCCGGGCGGCGTTCCGCGGTTCAGCTCGGTGAAGTAGGCGTTGGTCCCGGAGGCGAGCTTCGCGGAGGGGGCGGCCGGGCCGAGCACCCGGCGGGTCATCTCGACCCACCGGTCCGTGGTGCACGGCTCGCCTTTCTTGAAGACAAGCCACATGGCGATCCCGGGGGAGCCAACCCCCTGGAGCGACTTCCGAAGCGCGCCAAGCTCTGCCTCGGCCGCGTCGGACAGGTGGATCGCGCCGTGCAGCGCGGCTCCAAGTGAAGCGGCTTCGCCGAGCGCCCTCTCGAGGGCCCGCGGCAGGTCCGGCGCCGAGGGGTCGAGCTCGACCCGCAGGTGGTCCGGGTGCAGGGCGCGCAGAAGAGAAACCTCCCTCTCCGTGAGAGCCTGCCCGTGGCTGGCCGCGCAAAGCCCGACCGCCGGCAGCGCACGGGCCGGCCCGGCGGGATCGATCTCGAAGCGCGCCGCGGCCGGCTGCCGGTGTGCGGAGGCGTCGGGGGCCGGCAGCCGGGTCCCGGCGTCGGTCCGCAGGCGAAGGGTGACCACCTGGGAGACGGTGGTCCCTTTCTCCACCTCGACCGGGAACGGAAGCTTGAGCGGGGTGCAGTAGGTCTTGTACGAAGCGTCGGTCCAGTTGCGCTGGTCCTCGGTCTCGAACACATCGCCCTCGAACTCGAGCTCCGCCCAGGTTCCGGGCAGCACCTCGTGGGAGATCCCCCGCAGGTCCACGAACGGCTGGTGCGGGGAAATCGATCTCGGGAACTCCGAGCGCTCCTCCGAGCCGTCGGAATGGGAAAGGATGCAGCGCGCGCCGGCGCACGAATCGGGGTGAAGGATGCAGAAGCCGATGCGGTTCCTGTGGAACGTCGAGCGGGCGATGCCCGTCATCGAGAACCCAATGGTGCCGGCTTCATCGCCGGTGATCGTCCCCTTCCACGTAAACTTGATCTCCCGGAGCAGGCAATCGACCTCGAAGGAGACCCGGAACCTGTCGGCTCCGGCATCGACCTGAAGGGCGGAGATGACTGGCGGGGCCGTGTCCCAGTTCCGGTCCCGGACCGCCACGTAGATCCGGTTGATCACTTCTCTCTCGCCGAGGCGGACGGACCGAAGCTCCC
>Ga0315282_10011952_pt1 | contig 13352 bp, 10 predicted proteins | sample YL17G07_20_MG_FD_203693 | JGI IMG/M metagenome (GOLD analysis project Ga0315282, IMG submission 203693) | Sediment microbial communities from Yellowstone Lake, YNP, Wyoming, USA - YL17G07_20 | ecosystem: Environmental > Aquatic > Freshwater > Lake > Sediment | place: USA: Wyoming | collected...
AAATTTACGGAAAAAGATAAAACGGCGTAGGGAAATAAGAGCTCACCTGGCAAAAATTCAGTTTAAAAGGTGAACTTTTTCAGAGCCCTCTACAGTATTGCTTGACACAAATAATAACCCTGCTAAAATATAGGTTGACAATATAATAGCAGGGATAAAAATGTATATCCAGAGAACTCTCGATCCTATTATCAGAAAGTATCTCGCCGGACCCGAATACATCGCGGTTATCGGCGCAAGGCAAGCCGGGAAAACGACGCTGCTTCGCCATATTCAAGAGCAGGTCAAGGATTCGGCGTTTCTGACGTTTGAAGACGTCGAACTCCGGGCGCTTTTCGACAAGGATGTCAAATCGTTCATTAAGCTCCATGTCGAGCGGTTCCGTGTCATATTCATCGATGAGTTTCATTACGCGCGGAAAGGCGGCCAATCCCTCAAGTTCATTTACGACACCGTGCCCGGCAAAAAAATCGTGGTATCGGGATCTTTGGCGCTCGACCTCACGGTCGCCGCAGTCAAGCATCTCGCCGGCCGAATGTTATCCTTTACTCTCCACCCTTTGTCCTTTAGGGAATTTTTGAGCTACAAGGACCCGCGGCTCTTCCGGGTCTATAAAGAAACGGCCGGTCGGCGGCGGCTGGAACAGCCGATGCTCGAGAAATTCCAGATCCTACTCGAAGAATTCGTGGTTTTCGGCGGATATCCGCGGGTCGTCATCGCCAAAGACGATGACGAGCGGCGGACCATCCTGAAGAATATATTCAGCCTATACCTCTTGAGAGACGTTCGGGATATTCTCGGGCTGATCGATGATTATCAGATGCTCGGCCTGGTTAAAGCCTTAGCTCTCCAGGTCGGCAATATCGTTTCCTACCATGAGCTGTCCACGCTTCTCCAGCATAAAACGCCGCTTCTTAAGAAACACCTCAACCTGTTCGAAAAAACCTTTATTCTGCGGTTAGTGAGACCGTTCTTCTCTAATAAAAGAACCGAGCTGGTCAAGAATCCGAAAGTTTATTTCGTGGATACCGGGCTGAGAAACTCGATCATCGGCGATTTCCGGCCTCTCGGACAAAGACCGGATAAGGGCGCGCTCGTCGAAAACCATCATTTTTCGGAATTTATAAAGTCGGACCGAGAAGTGAAATACTGGAGGACAAAATCCAAAGCCGAGGTCGATTTCATTGTCGATGAGCGGTATCCGGTCGAAATCAAATCGGCCTTATCGAGACCGGTCGTTGGGAAATCCCTCCACAGCTACATCGAAAAATACGCGCCCGGGAGAGCGTTTGTTTTTAATGATGGATTGTTCGAGACCGTGAAAATCGGCCGGACACCGGTCAATTTCATATATCATTTCTCCGATTTTCCTGGAGACGATAGCTGATAAAGGCAAGAGAAAAAGGAGGGACGAGGAAATATGGGGGATATCGCTATTGGGTAATGGATCCCCAGATCGAGGAAACGGACCTTATCAATAGAGCGAAAAATTGAAAACTCCACGACACCATATTCAACGTAATAATAAACGGTTAGAATGAGACGGAATTCTTATCGGACACAGATTTAAGAATAAGCGGCGAATATGGATTATAATCTAGCTAGGGGGATGCAAAAAAAAATTATCGGATCGTCAGGTCGATAGTCCGGCCCAATCCTTCTTCGAATATCCTGAAGAGTGTCGAGATCTGGACGTCGATTTTGCCGTTCTCCAGCCGGCTGATATAGCTTTTTTTTGTTCTGGACCTTCGCGCGAGCTCGTCCTGGGTCATCTTAGCTGATCGGCGGGCTTCTCTGAGCATTTCGCCAACGATGAACGCCCTTGATTTTCTTTCGAAAGCATTTCTCTTTTCGGTGCCGATTTTGCCATATCGTTCATCCAGATGGCCCGCAAAGGATTTCATTTCAATCCGTTTATTCATGCGATCGATCTCCATAAGATTTTTGGACAAAATATTCCTTCTTGCGTTTTTCGGCGAAGAGGAGTTCGTTTTTCGGTATTTTCTTCTTTTTCTTCATGAAGCCGTTAAGCAATATCAATGTTCTTTCTGCATCAAAGAAGCAAAATATTCGGAACGCAGAATGACCAAATGAAATTCGTATTTCGTATAAACCGTCTGTGTTTTCCACGTGCTTTAAAAACTTCTTGGGAACATTCTCAACATGAACGATTAAATTTAATACTTGATCTATCTTTTCTTGTGCTCCTTTTGCCTGGCGATCATAAAAATCCTCAAAATGGTCGCCGAAAAATAATATCTTTCTTACAGGTTCCATATGTTAACAAATTAGATAACATAAGTCAAGCCCGCATTGGGCTTACTTTTCTACATAAGATAGACGTGCGAAAGCGGTTCGACCGGCCGCTTTATATGAATACGATAAGACGGACGGCAAAACCAAGGAGAAATTCTCACCTATAATTTCAATGACAGATAACGGATGTGAATTGGGTCAGACACCTTGAGCCCATCTCCTCAGCCTCCCTAATTGACTGGATTTGAATCTAATCTGCGAGAAAATGAACTCCTAAAACTTGTCAGCGAACTAAAGGAGATGAGAATCGAACTCTGAGGCGCCGATAAAAATCTACATAACCGAAAACTACATAACCACTCTTTTCGAGAATGTCGAAATCCTGAAAAGAATAAAGGCGGATCGGAAGCACTTCAGGAAGCTCGGCATATTAGCTCTCGACGTAGAAAAAGTCAGAGGCAATAAATATGAATGAAACCGATTCTCATTATCGTTTGAAATCCTTAGATCGAAGATCTGTTAGGCGCTCAAAGGTCTGGCAGCGTACTAATCTTATAAGCGCTAGCTTAAATCTCATAAGATCTTGGCGTCTCGAATGTAGTGGACGAGTTCATGTCCTTGACATCGATCGGCCAACAGGAATATCCTTTTCTCATGAAGGGTGGTTCCGATTCCGAGCTCAACGGGATTGAAAGTCGCACAGCGCAAAAAAGAAAATTTATTCGGATTTAAGAGGAGGGAATCATGAAAATACGTTTACCGTTTTTAATTGCGATATCATCTGTTTTATTACTGAACACCTGTCTTTTATCCTTGTTTGGATCTGAAGATTGGAAACCGCCCACTTTTCACGTTTCGACTTCATCTTTTGGTCCCGGCTTTGGCAAGATGGGGCCGGAATATCGGGTGACGCCTTCCCGTCAACCCAGTGGAAATAATAGTCCCACCCCGATGCCATCTCCGACCGAATTACGGACTCGACAACTGCAGACGGAAGCATATGATTTTAATGAACAAGGCAACCAGTACGCGAAAAACAAGCAATGGGAACTCGCGGCAAACGCTTACCGATCGGCACTCAATAAGTATCCAGACGATCAGGCAAATGCTCGGAATATTCAAGTTGTTAAAGCCAATCTAGGGAAAGCCTTGACTGCTCTTGCCTATGAGAAACGCGTGAGGGAAGAAGAGGAGAGCAAGGGCCACGCGTTGAAGGAAATGTCTGACTGTGTGCGTGTGCTATTGGAGTCTTTGGCCGAACTCAAATCGGATGTAGCCTGTCGAAAGATCGCCAGAGGCATCGAAACGGGAGCATCACCCGAATTCTCCGGGGGGGCCATACTGGCAGATGCCTCGGTCGTGGATCTCCGCGAAATGAAGATCGGCGTTGTCGCGTTAGGGCGGTTTCGATCACCATACGCCGAGGCGCCACAGCCCGTATTTGCGAGCGGTTCCAACCGCTTGAATGATGACCGGATGGCGACGATTGGCAATCTGTTCCTGCGCTATGAGATGGGATTTGGTCCCTCGGAAGAAGAGATTGAACGGCTGATCGGACTCCCCTCCCCAAGACTCACAAGTACCCCGTCAAACGAAACCGCAACACCTGCCCTGCAAATCGAGCATAAGCAAATTCAAGCGGCTCTGGATCGTTTCTCCAGCAGATTGATGAGAGGGTGCAACGAGGCGATGGACCAGACTTCGAAGGAACTGAATGACGACCCCGTGACTCAGAGAGTCAAAGCCATTGTAGCGCTCCAAGGATCAGACCACATCGACCCGGTTATTCGGGACATGTGGGAGCAACGGCACAAGGAGGCTCAACAACGTTTGTTCACCCGCTTCCTAGTCGTGCAAGATATGGTTATAAAGCAACTGGGAATTGAATGCACTCTGATCTTTAAACAAGCCGGAGAACGCTAGGAACATGCACTCATAGGACGGAGCTAAATGAAACCGAACCGTTCATCTGGATGGGTAGTCGTGGGAATAGTAGTTTGCGTAGCCCTCGCTTGTGCTCAGATTTTAGCCGCAAACACGCTGCGATCAAATGACGCGGATGGCTCTAGGGAACCTGCCAAGCGAGGTTCTAACACCAGCAGCGCTATTCAGGAGCGCCGGCCTAAGTCACCGGAAGCGCAGGCGGCATATGACGTAGGGTATAATTTTTATCAACAGGCGACATTGAACGATAAGCCCGAGGATTGGGATGCCGCGATCGAGGCGTTCACAAAGACTTATCGGCTTGAGCCCACCTGGACACCCGTCTTTTACCTCCTTGCCGCTGCCAATCTAGGGACAAAAAAAATGTTTCTGACTGCCGTCGCTTGGGGCTGGGCTTACCTTTATGCTGATCCAAAGGGGGATTTTGCGAAAGGAGCACGGGAGGTCAAGGAGAATTGTATCCGGAAGGCGGAAGAAAATAGAATCAAGATTTTTGCCACTGCGAGAAGCCTTGTCGAAAAGGTGCCCAGAAAGGTTCCCATGTTTCCAGATACATTGAGCTTGAGAGACATGCTGAAACCTTATTACACATCACCTTTGGCAACGCGTCGGGATGAGGATGGTCGTAATCCTTCAGGCGCCGCCGGGTATCAATCAGACTTCCACGAGGGTATCCTCGATGACATCCGATACCTGCAGGCCAAAGCCGGAGATTTTGACGCGGTTATTGAGGATGTGAAGAAGAATCTCACTAAGTATTTCAAGGAGCCCGAGGATTTTGACCCACAGCGCTACGTAAGAAGAAAGAGGACCAAATGCGAATCGTACTGCTGGGGGGCGTTTTTCAACACTTGTCTCGAAGTCAATGACTGGCAGGGGGCTGAAATGGCTCTAACGTGGGACTTCGGATCCCTGGATATTCCGGGGAAGAGTCCGGTCGAGCTGCGGCGATGGGAGCTCGAACACGCCAACGACTGCAACGATAAGGAAGACTTCTATTTTGAAAAGTGGCTTCATTTTCATTTGGCCTTTCCCAATTACTGGGAACAAGTGAAAACAAAGCCTGACATCGTCAAGGCATGGGCCCGCCTTGCGCTTCAATTCCAGCAGGACGAACGGGAGTTCAGAATGGAAGAGAATCTGAAGCAGTTGACGAATGAGTCGGCCAAAGGCCGGGGAAATCCAGTGGAGCTTCCTGTGGAGGTTGCTTCCCTCGCGGTGCCGTATGGCAAAGCGCTCCGAAGAATACGCGGCCTCGAGCGAATCGGTGAACGCGTTCTTCTCGTAACAGCAATCGATGCAATCGATTATGTAGAGGGGTACTACTGGGCAATGGATTTGGCGAAGACGAAAGCGGCCTTTCGTGATAACCCCATGCTTTTTCGCTTACGCGATTTAAAAGACTCAACTGTTCTTCACGCTGCGGCCATGGGTTGCCAAACGGATTTAACAACCCGCCTCGGGGAAGATTTCTATGATTCAGATCCCCTTAAGAATGCGAATGATTGGGGCTCCGGAAGCTCACCCGAGGAAAGCCTCGAACGAGTACCTTTGGTTAAAGAGTTTGTTGGGTTCCTCTTGGCCAATGGCGCTGATGTCAATGCAAAAATGATAACCGGGCAGACTCCACTTCACCTCGCAGCGGCGGGATATACGGGTGAACCCCAGGCCGTTGAGATAGCGGGCTTGCTCTTGGCCAAGGGCGCCGAGGTAAATATACGCACGACTGACCAGTACATGACGCCGCTGCACTTTGCCGCTTGTACGGGAATGCCGAGAGTGGTCAAACTCCTCTTGAACCATGGGGCGGACGTACAAGCCGTGAATCTCCGACGTCGGACGCCGCTTCACCTCGCTGCATTGTGGGGGCGCATGGATGTCGCCAAGGCACTGGTGAGCGCGGAGGCGAACGTATTCGCCATTGACGTAGACGGAAGCACTGCAGCGGATATTGCCTCTGCGAAAGGCTTTACCGATTTGGCGGCATTTTTGAGAAGCCGCTAAAGTCAGATCGACAGGAACTCGAAAAATGAAGTCCAGTGAATCTGATCTCGGCCGCACGCGCGAAGGCGCTATCAGGCATCTTCTCTACCCGGTCATTTTCTCCCTCCAACTCGACGCCGAGGCCAAGCGCGTATGCGTGTTCCTCCGATCTGAGCCACGTGAGAAGCTGGACTGGCTCATTCGGGAGACCAAAGATGAGCTCGATCATCCGTCTTTGCAGGTTCATAGAAGCCTTGAGCTCATTCATAATCCTTCGGAGGCTCAGGTCCGAGAGTACCTTCGTCAGGTCGTCAGCTGCCTTGAGCGAGATCTTGCCGAGAAATGAGTTGCCAAACATTTCGTTTTCTAAGCTTTCGCAAGCGGGGCTTTTTCTAAGCTTGCTCTTGAGTGCGGCCTCTGCTGGGGAGCGATTGATGACGGGTGGATTGAAAAAGCGGATCGCCGGGGTTAAGGGGATTTCAAGAAATGGAGAATAGGATTCCGACCGTTAGATTAATCGCGCGGATCATAATCATTGGAATAATCGGGATCAATTCTTTTTGTTCATCTCCGCGTTCCATTAAAAATTTCAGAGTTGAGTATTACGCTGAATACAGATCAAGCGGCGGAGATCGAATTTTGGATATCATTTATACTGTAAGAAATGGCGTTATTGTTTCTTGTGAAGGAACTTATAGTTTTCCGCCCACTTCAGAACAACGAGGGGCTGGAATATTTAAGAATAATGTCGAACAATGCAGTATCCAAAAATTGAAGAATCGGGAGTATAACGTTCCGCTTGAACTGATGACTTCGATTTCTAAAAATCATAAAATGAGCGATGGAGTGAACGATGGAAATTCAAGCTATAGATATCGGATAATATTAAAATAGTTATTTTGCGCTCTGCCTCCTCGCCGGCAGGCAATAATGAAGGAAGCCTTATCGATTTTATCGGCTTTCCAACCCAGTACGTTGCCTAGGGCAATTGTCTTGCGCCCTTTCAGGGTTTTAAGTCTGGTTTGAAAAAGAAAACGCTCGATCTCTTTTCCAGTCTGGACGCTTAAGGCCGACAGGCATGCATTGACAATATCTTACTTTCAACCAAGAATGAAGGCATCCCAATTTTCCGGCAATATAAAAAAGGGAGGAACGAATCATGAAAACGCGAAACATCGGGACAGGGGAAATCGTGGAGATGACGCTGCTGCTGACGGTCTTACTCTGCAGCAGCTGTCGGGATAATAAGCCGCTGGTCTACGGGACCATACATGTGGCTGCTGAAATGGGAGATTTACAAGACGTGAAAAGGCACTTGTCTCGGGGCGCGGACGTGAACGCTAAGGATGAAAAGGGCGTAACGCCGTTGATCTATGCCATCAATAATGGCCATAAGGAAGTGGTCAAGTTGTTAATTGCCGTGAGTGCGGACGTGAATGCCAAGGACAAAGCCGGCGTTACGCCGCTGCACCCGGCCGCTTATAATGGTCAGAAGGACATCGTCGAGCTGTTAATTGCCAAAGGTGCAGATGTGAACGCTAAAACCACCGCTGGTTTGACGGGATTGACGCCGCTGCACCTGGCCGCCTGTATGGGCCAAACGGACGTGGCCGAGCTGCTGATCGCCAAAGGTGCTGACGTGAACGCCAAGGACGACAAGGGCGGGACGCCGCTGACCTGGGCCGAATCAGAGAATCACAAGGACGTGGTCGAGCTGCTCAAGAAGCATGGGGCGCGATGATAATGCGGGGAAGGCCTGCTTGAAGCGAGATCTGCGGCCTCTGGCTGCGGAAAAGAACGAGTATCTGGCTGACCGGGAGACCAGGTGACCCCCAAAATTCGAACTACCCTGAGTGCTAAAAATCTCATGCTATAATGACATCATTAGCCGGGTAGCCTTTGAAGGAGGCTCTGATGATGTCCGAGAAAAACGGCAAACGCTACACTCCACGGTTCAAGTTTCAAGTGGTCATGGAAATCTTGAGCGGGACCAAAGCCATCGGCCAGATTGCGCGGTCCTACGGCGTTCATCCGGTGACGCTCAGCCATTGGGAGAAAGAGTTCATAGAAAAAGGGCCGGAGATTTTCTCTCAACAGACTACCATCTAGGAGTACGAGCGACGGATCGAGGAGCTGGAGCGGTTGATTGGGCATAAGGAAGTGAAGGGGGACAAGATCTTACGGCGGCCGCTCTCCGCTAGTAATTTTTAAGGTGCGCCTTTATCGAGCGGTCAAATGACGACTTGAATTCATATCTCACAGGGACTTCAGGTGCTTGCGGGCCCCCTTCGCGGTCTTATAGCTCTTGCCGCGCTCGGCGACCAGGCGTTCGATTTTCCCCCACTCCTCTTGAGTGTAGGCGTCTTTCTCTTTGATTTCGCACGGCATGAAGAAGATGCCCTTTGGATGCATGTACACCGATCCGATAGCAATTCAAGCAAGAGACAGCAATATTGAGCCTCAGTTAGTTTGTGAGGATTCGGTCCTTTAACTCAAAATATCGGGGGGATTGAGCCATTTAGCCGCAAAATAAATAATGTTGACAGTTGTTCAATTTATTCGGAATTGGATGGCTCCTTCCTCCCCCATACGAACATCCAGGCGAACCCGCCTTTAATTTTGAATGTTTTAAACGGAGAGCGAGCAAATAATTCCTTTGCTTCCATTGGAGTGTAGCTGGCCAGTATTGATCCCAGTGGTTCGTTGAGCTTTCGCATCGCGGCAGGCATGACAATCGAAGTGGCGAATTTCATTAACATATAAAAGAAGATCCGCGAATCCCTGCGCATATCGAACAACAATACTTGCCCTCCGGGTTTGAGTGCGCGATGGATTTCCGCCAAGCCACGCTCAGGTTCGGACCAATGATGTAACGACAAGCTGCTGACGGCAAAGTCCAGCGTATGGTCAGGCACCGGCAAGCTGCGGATATTCCCTTCTTGAAATTCGACCCGCCCTTGGAATCCTAGAGATAAAGCATTCTTGTTGGCAGTTTTGATCATCTCTTGCGCCGTGTCAAGCCCAAGGACCTTCAATTGAGGGAATTTCCGGGCTATGAGCATAGTCAATAACCCTGGCCCGCAGCCAATGTCAGCCAGGATTCCCGTCGGCCGATGCTGGCGTATTTCCCGCACGATCAGCTGCCTCAATGCTCGAAACTGCGGCCACTTACTGATCCGATCGTAGGCTTGCACCGCTTGGACATCTTCAATGCCTTCGAGACTTGGTTTTCGACCTGGCTGAACCTTTATGAAGACCAATAAAGCTAAAAGAATAACAAGAGTTGCAATTGCCAGGATAATTCCAGTTGTCATTATCTCTTATGTTACTCCCTTTGACGGTTCCTAGGGAAGATAGGAATTCCTGTCGAGATTTTCTATTGTGGGGGACGCGAAGGACTTGATATGAGCAACCTAAATCTTGAAGAAAGAATAAAATCGTTTACGCCAGAGCAGGAGAAGGCCAGCATGCTTTTAGAACTTCATCGTCTAATAAGGAGGGGATTTCTTGGGTGTCCGGAACGATGATACGGCAGGACGAACTCCTTCGCGGCCATCTTCGTTGTTGTTGACATCGATCCGCGGCCGGGAATACAATTTTTTCGTGCATGGAACCATGGTTTTGGGGCTCAGACGGGATAGATCTCAAGCGAGCGCAAAAAGGAAACTCCCATCCCTCATTCTAAACCAAACAAGGAGTCATAACATGAGACCGGAAAAAACAATCTTGTCTTTATCCGTGAGTGCGGCCATGATGTTCCTGGCATCATTCTGTCTTCTCTGTTTTCCTTGGACTGCCAGGGCCGAAAGCGGGACGTTTCCGGCGACTCCTTTGCCCGGAGATAAAATGCAGATTTCCTATTCCATCGATGGCGGTACCCTGAAGAACATCAAGGATTCTCCAGAGGTCATTTCCATGCTTGGCAACTATGGGCTCAGCCGGACCGCTGATCTTGTCGTCACGGGAAACACCTTATCTTTCTCAGGGACTGTTCAATGGGATCCGAGATCAGTCATCTATTCGGGCAAGCCGGCCGAAGTCAGAGCATCTGTAGGAGTGTATATCGGCAACGCGAAATATGAAGACAGAAAGACAACCTTCATAGAAGGGCCGGGGAGCGGGAGTTTCAGCGTTTCAGTCTCGTTTCCAGCCAACGCGACAAAATTTTATGCATCGATGAATGTCGAAGTCGAAGGATATATGGGAGCTTTAATTGTCCGGGCTTCTGGAGAACAAGACCGCGGGGAAATCCCCCAAATGACTATCAGTATACTGGGCCAGCGGATCGACGAGACGGACCTGACCTTGAAAGGAAAAGTCAAAAGCGACGCCCCGATCACCGGGCAATCCTTTGTCAGGCTTTCTCCGGGAAAGGAGGAAAAAGGCCGTATCGAGTTGTCGGGCGATGCTTTCATCGCCGATGGTTTCCTTATCCGCGGCATGACCAACGAATTGCCCAAACATCAATTCAAACTCGTTTTCGAGACCAAGAAGGGCAACGTGGAGAAGCTGATCGACATCCCGTGGCAGGACTGTTCCCCGCTTTGCGCCGAAGTGTTCGGGATCGACGGATTCGGCAAAGATCGATTGAACAAAGCCGGATTCGCGACCATGGACGATGTCCGCTATAACACCAAGATCCGCAAGGGATACGACAAGCTGGCCGACGATTTCGGCGGCGCGGTTGACGATTACAACGGAAAATTCCCGACGAACCCCGCCCGCAGCCTGCCGGTCAACGAAAACGCCATGCCCCAGATCCTATCCTGGCTGTTCACCGAAGGAGGGATGAGCGAATCATATTCCAAAGCCATGACGTTCAATACCCTCAGCCCCCAAGAATTGCAGAAAAAGCTCAAAAAGAAGGAGATATCGTCCAAGCAACTTTGGGGCACGGAGCCCGGCCTGTTCGAATCCATGTCGGAAATGGCCAAACAAAAGGGCAAGCTCAGTCCGAAAGACGTGTTGATGTTGGCCTTGAAGCACCGCGAGGGCAAGCTGAATGAGGCGATGCTGTTGGCGCACAACACGCTGCGCTCGCTGGCGCGCGGCGGTGATTACATGTATACAGCGGTCAATGTCGACCAAAAATTCATCGCCGACCATCTGGAGACAATCCGCGAGGGCGACAATGCCGGCCCCTGGTATCACCTCTTCGGAACCTCCTACTTCGAGATTGAAACCCGTTCCTCATTCGGCCCTTTGCGTGACCTGATCTGGCTCAAGGATCTTGGAAAAGATACGGCGAACAAATTGATGGAAGCGCTTGGTTTGAGCAGCGATGGTGCGCCGGCGGTCGACACCATGTCCACTCTGGCCAACATGGCCGAGCAGATCTACAGAGAGCAGCTTGGCGGACGGATCGCCGATCCGGAAAAATGGTGCTTCAACCTCTGGGGCGCCAGGTTGGGCTCCATGTTGCTCCAAAAGGTCCAGGGTCCTCGTCCCGAAATCCCCGCATCGGCGCCGCAGCCGCTGCCCGTGGACTTTCCGCCGACACCGAAAAATGAATACGATACACCACGAATTTTCCGCATCGCCCTCTGTCCGGTGAACATCACCTGGGAAAACGGAACACAGAGAATGATGCTCAATCAAAAGACGGGAAATCTCAACGGCGATTTCTCCATCCGCTCAATTCCTCTCTTTGAAAAAGACGGCTCCCTCGGCATCATCTGGCAGGAATTATCGGACCAGCCCTATCATCTCAGTTTCGAGGCGGTGAAAGACGGCAAGTTTCGGTTTGCCAGCGTGAATTCAAAATCCGGGAATTTAGCCGTCTATGAAAAAGATGTGAAAAATGGGGAAACCATGAGCCTGCAAGTGGACGCCACTTCTTTCTCCGCCCCCATGCAGCTCGCCGACGGCAAGATCTTGAATCCGACCATCTCCAAGCTTAAAAGCGGGGGCACCTGGCCGATGGGCCTGACGCTCATTGGCATCGGTTTGGCCTTGGCCGGTCTGGCCGGTGGAACTTTCTGGATGATCCGTAAGCGGCCCAAGCGGTCACAAAAATCCACAAGACATGTTGAGGCGAAAAAATCCGGAACACCGAAAGCCGTAAAAACAGCGAAAAAGTCGCCCCGGTTGAGCCGCCGGCGATGGGGTTTGTGGATGGCCATAGCCAGCGGAGCGATCTTGATGATCGCTCTAGGCTTTTTCGCGTACCGCACATGGACAAAGCGGAATGCGGCGACGCCGGCCAAAACTGAGACTGTTGAGCCCAAGGCGGTAACGAAAGAAGCGCCGACAAGCGCCACCGGCGCACAGAGTTCTAAATTGGAATCAAAGACCGCACCAGAAGAAGTGAAGACCACCCCTGTGGATAAACCGATGGCTCCTACAGCCTCTCAGCCGGCGATTGCCCGGAAAGAAACTCCGGTTCCCAGCCCGGCACCGGTCAAATCCAGAATGGCCGCATACGATGAAAGCCTGGTCGATGTGAAACCGAAGGCGATCCGCAAGGTGAATCCGACCTATCCCGCTGATGCCTGGGGTCGACGGCTTGAAGACACCGTCGTGCTCCAGGTCCTGGTGTCGGAGACGGGGACTGTCCGTTCCATCAAGATCGTGCAAGCTTCAAAATACAAAGCCTTTAACAGTGCCGCTGAGACAGCCATCCGGCAATGGACTTTCAGCCCGGCTAAAAAGAATGGCAAGCCCGTTGCCTGCTGGCTTCAAGTCGGGATCAAGTTTAAATTGTAAGGCTGCGATTACTGCTGCTTAAGGAAGGGGGACGTGAACTTACTTGAGCCTGTTCTTCATCCCTCTTTTTCCCCTGAAAAAGGGCGAGCCTTTTTTAATTTGCAAGGGATGCGGGGCGATTAAAATTATTAATCACCATCTGAACAGTTTATCAAAGCAATCTCATTAATCCATAAAAAAGGTTGATACAAAGTTTTTTCGTTTTTTTCTTTTTTTTACTTGACAAATGACTACACATGTAATATATTGTCAGCGTGACTACTGATGTAATCATAAGGAGGGGCCATGAGAAGAGAATTGCCCAAAATCGCCGACTCGGAGTGGCGGGTGATGCAGGTCCTATGGAGGCGCGGTCCTCAGACAGCCAACGATGTGGTCTCCGCGCTGTCATGTGAGGTCAAGTGGAAACCCCGAACGATCAAGACATTGATCGGCCGGCTTGTGAAGAAGGGTGCGATCAAAGT
>Ga0315282_10011953_pt1 | contig 13352 bp, 12 predicted proteins | sample YL17G07_20_MG_FD_203693 | JGI IMG/M metagenome (GOLD analysis project Ga0315282, IMG submission 203693) | Sediment microbial communities from Yellowstone Lake, YNP, Wyoming, USA - YL17G07_20 | ecosystem: Environmental > Aquatic > Freshwater > Lake > Sediment | place: USA: Wyoming | collected...
CAAGGATGAGGAAGACCATGTGGACTGGATCGAGGCCCAGCTCGACCAGATTCAGCAGATGGGCATCTCAAACTACCTCGCAGAGCAGACCAAGGAATAGAACCAGAGCGACTCGGGTATATCAGCTAAAGCAGCGTTACCTTAAAATCCTGATCGAGGTTTCAACCGCCTATCCTCTGGGGATCGTTCGTATAGCCCCTTTCCCATGAACCGGGCAGGCAGCTTCGCATAAGCCGCAACCTATGCATTTTTCGTCGATAAGTATGGGCATCATTAGTATACTGTTCCACGGCAACACAATTTCTGTTTCCTCCAATAGAATCGCATCCACAGGGCAAGCTGCATAGCATACTAGGCAAGGTGATTTTTTCTGATAAGCGATGCAACGATCTTCGAGGATATCAGCCTGGCCGATTTTCAATTTTTGCTTTTCGTTGAGAGACAGCGAGCGTATCGCGCCGGTCGGGCAAGCTTTGCCGCAGGCATTGCAATCGTAAGCGCAGCCTCCATCGCGGCCCGAAAGAATAGGCGTTTGAAGCCAAAGAGGTCTCTGGTCGCCAACATCCGAGACTATCCCGTGAGTCGGACAGACTCGTGCGCACGAGCCGCAACGTATGCAAAGGTTTCGCAGCTTCTCATCCCGCACTGTTCCAGGCGGCCTTAAAATCGGATGATATTTCAAAAAACGTGATCTTTGGCTTCTCAACCCGAATGCCAGCGCAACACCTCCTGCAATCGAAAAAACAAAAGCGCGGCGGGGCAAAACAGGCGCTTTAGGAACCTCAGGCCGTAAATACCGGAAGCTTATCGATTCAGTCGGACATTTTTCCGTGCATTCATAGCAATGAATGCAAGCGCTGCGGTCAAAATCCTGAGGAGTTTTGTCGATAGCTGCCATGCGACATAGCAGGGCGCACTGGCCGCAAGAATTGCATGCATCGTCAATATTGAATTGATATAAAGATATCCGCGATACCCAACTCAGAAAAGCTCCGAGAGGACACAAAATGCGGCAAAAGCCGCGCCTTCCAAAGGCTATTTCAATAGCAATGAAGAGCCCGCTTAGAACGAAAACCCATAAAGCTTCGGTCTTCCCTAAAATAAAAAAACCGCTGATTCGCGAAGCCCAATTCAGAGGGTCCATGATCCAGGCTAACGAAAAGCCTCCGATTGCAAGACACAGGAGCAGGATCAGCAGATGATGCTTGAGCGCGTTCAGTTTGATGGCGCGAACCGGCAATCCGAAAAGAAAATCCATGCCATCCAAGATGGTTCCAAGCGGACAAGCCCATCCGCAAAATACTCTGCCCATTACTAATGTCAGAACCAACAATGCCAGAGCAAAGGCAAGCGAGAGCGACCAGAAATGCGCCGAAACAAAAGCAACTCCGATCATGACAGGATTTATTTTGAAAAAGGTACGGACGATCTCGCTCAGACCCGTTACATATAGAGAGACCGTAAAAAGAATCAGAAGTACGGCCTGGCTCGCTCGGCGATAATTATACATCGGCGGCTTCCCTATTTACTTTCAGTCCACCGACCGGGCATGCGGCCACGCAATAACCGCAGCGGATGCATAAGTCATCTGAAACGACTATTCCATCAGGAGAGATGGAAATCGCAGCTTTGGGGCAGATTGTCACGCAAGCGGTGCAACTCGTACAAGATGATAAAACAGACGCCTTTTTAATCTGAGTTGTTTTGCCTGCCTTCCATTTATGGGCTGCCCTGGAGAATATAAGTCCCGTCAATAATGCGCCGGCGCCGCGAAAAAAACCTCGCCTTGCAACCCATCCCGATCGGGAAGTATCAGCTTGTTTTTCCTCCATATGTTTCCTGTCGTTTTTTCCATTTGGCCGAAAGGTCGTTATAAATAAAGTCGATTTTTTCGCGATAAATACTAAGCCGATCGGCTGTGGAAGGTTTTGCGCTTAAGTTTTGATAAAGCAAAGCAGCAATCTTTCCGCTTACTGCGGCTTGCCATATCCCTTCTCCTACAGATCTCTCTATAAGCCGGGCCGCAGTTCCTGTGACCAACAATCCATCAGAATACGGAGTTTCAAGGGGAGTGCAGATAGGATAACCTCCAACGATAGTCTGAGCAATTTTCCCCCCCTTAATCTCTTTGGATTCCTCGATGCATTTTTTCAGCAATCTGCGAACCATAAAACCTTTGTTCGCCGGAAGAACAATTCCTACATTTGCCTGATCTTTTCCTGAAGGGATCACCCAGAAATAAAATGGAAAGAAATTAGGCAGATACCGGACGACGTGATGGGAAGAGTCCGCAAGCTTCGCGTTGACGATCCTATAAGCAAGGCACGAGCCGATTTTATCCAATGAAAGGTACGTATCGATGCCGCATAAATGAGCAACCCTCGACGAGACCCCATCCGCAGCGATGATGCAGCGGGCATGAACCGAATAATTTCTTTTGTGGGACAGCAGGGTGACCTTGCGGCCGATCCCGTCAAAATCGCTTACAGCCACGACGCTGGTGGCTTTTCTGACTATAGCCCCTTGGCTCTGCAACAGATTTGCAAAATGGTATTCAAATCGCTCTCGGTTGAGGATCGGCGCCTTTCCCCACTGGAAATCCAAAACCCATCTCACCCATTCCGGTCTATGCTCAATGCCGTAGATCTCAAAAAAATGATCGCGAGTCAGCTCGCCGCATCGCAAAGGCGAACCGATTGTTTTTTTGGCGTCAACGAGAAGCACAGAGGCTTTTGCACGGACAAGTTCATTGGTTGCAGCAAGCCCTGCAGGTCCTGCACCGACGACAAGAACATCCACATTATCCGGCACAAATGCATTGACAGGCATTGGAGCGTTGTCCTAACAAAGAAAAAATACTCACGATTGAATTTACTATTGCAGAAAAGAATTATTATGACAATCGGTTTTCATTACTCTGTGAGTATTTTAACCGAATAGCGTCCTTTAAACGTCGGAGCAGTTCGACTTTGAAACCCGGATTGTATCCCCGCAAGACGCGCGCCAGAAGTATTTCACTTGATTGTCGCGTGGATTTGTTTTAGACCCCATCTCAAAGTAAAAATGATCATATGGAAGCGGTGATCAGCGAATAAGGAGGCATAATGAGAATTACAATAGCCGTTTTTATGATTTTAATTCTGGCAGGACTGTTCTTTTGTGATGCATTTGCCGTGGAAGGAAAAGACTCTCCGCAAGGCGCTTATATCAACATTGCCTTGGACTTTAATAAAGATGTTTTCCCGCACAAGTACGGCGTGATGTATCCGTCTTATGTCATCTGGGTGCAGGACAAAGAATCCGGAGCAGTCCAGACCATTTATGCCACGCATAAATTAGCGGCCGATAAATGGCTTTTCGCAAAAGAACGGCCTTCGGCAGCGCCGGTTTGGTACGGATTCAAAGAAAAAGGATTTAAAGGATCAGGCCAACCTGATGTAGATGTGATCAGCAGCGCTACGCCCACGGACAAAACGCAAAATATTCACTGGCCTGTGCCAAAAGAATTTTTAAACAAAGAGCTCGTCATTTGGCTCGAAGCCAACGTGGCCTTTGATTACAACGATTATTATAAAAAAGATGCGACAAAGAGCGACACAGGCTACAGCGACGTCAACGGACAGCCCTCAATCGTTTGGCAGGCCGCATTAAAAACCGGGTCCGAACCTGTAACGAATTTAAACCCCAAGATCATCGGCCATGGCCATGTGCTCGGCGCAGATCACAAAGTAGACCCTGATATGTCCCACATAACCACGGCAAAGGATTTGTTTTTGCGCATTCGGTTCGACTACGCGCCTGCGTTGAAATAAGAGGAAGCCGCAAGCACTATCTGGATTTCAATCGGTTGCTGAAAATACGCCATAATACCGGCCGAGCCAGTAAGCATGCAGGAAATCCGCGCCGCCTCCGTCGGTCCAGTCGGTTTCTCCCATTTCGAAATCCAAGGGAGAGGTCATGAGAATGTTGGAGTGCATGCGCTCAAAGACCGGCACGCCGTACAGCCCTTGGTAACGGCCGCCTTGCATCCAATCGAACTTCCAGAACAAGCTCGGAAAAGGCGAGGCGCACCATGTGGGATCAATGCGCCTGTCGATGGACAACGATTGCTTGGGGAAGGGCGTTTCGCGCATGTTCCATACGGCGATTTCCAGCACCCCGTCCAATTCGGAAGGCGGATCGGACAGCGAATATGCGGCGATAGGCCAGAACGTTTGAGTGACGCTGTTCATGCGCATCCCGTTCGACCAACCCTCGTTTATGATTTGCAATGATTCCTGGTCGTCGCTGGCATTCGCCGAGAACCACAAAACCAATTGGCCGATCGTATCCAAATGCTGGCCCGACCAATCAGTGATGCCCCACACGTAAAACTGCCCGCCTCCGAACCATGTATAAAATTTCAATAAGGAATTCGACCACAATTGCTGATATCGGGTCTTATATTTCTCGTCTTGCGTAGCAAGGTAAGCAATCCAATTGGCCTTGATCTCGTTGAACTCTCCGTCGAGGGCCACAGTCGCCGAATCCGCCAGAATCGCGGCGCGCTGGGCAATGCCTTCGCGATAAGAATCGTATTGCGGGTCGTCGGGCAAGAAGAGCCAGGAAAGCAGATATCCATAGTACAAGCCTTGGATCATGTCATTGTTGCCGCAGCACAGCCAATCGTATTCCTCGTATGGGCCGGTTCCTTGAATCCACTCCTTGCCTCCGCCCGTCTGATGCAAACGCACTGTGCGTCCGAACGTCGTGGGATCCTGCGGCATGTCGTGGCTTAGGAACAATCCGTCGAGCGCCCGCAGCCAGTTATCAAGCGCCGCTTGTTCGCCGGTGGTCAAATAACGGAACACCTGGCTGGCCAGATAGCAGCCCGTCCATAATAGGCCGTCTCCTGATTCGCTTTGTTGCAGCGGATCAGAGCCGTAAAGCGCGGAACTGAACATCCCCAATGTATTCAAATATTGTGTCGGCATTTCCGCATCGAACATAGCAGCTTTTTCGTAGAACTTGGGGCTGAAGGAACGGGCTCTGAGCATAGCCTCAGCCATGCTGATTGCATCAATCCATTTATTCACCACGCGAATCTCGTGCGTATGTTGGCGATACCAATCGAAATCGGTGCGGGTTTGGGCGAAATAGTGAATCGCCGCAATAAAATCCTCGCGATCTCGGTAATTATCGAAGAACGGCAGCGAGTGATATTGTTGCAGCAGGAAAAATACCAGATCGTGCAGAGATTGAGGCATCGGTCCGTGACTGGGGGAAAATTTATCCTCATTTACGAACAACGGATTTTCGCCGTTGGGTTGCGAAAAAGTCCAGGTTTCTGCTGCGGTGAACGAATGGACGGAACCTTCCGCAGTTTGATAGCTGACGTCATAAGAATTCTTTTTGGTCGAGGTGATCGTGCCGTTGACGATGACCGGATCGCCGTCTGCTGCCGTGCGATCCAGCTCGCCGTAATGGGTTATAAAATCGGCCACCTTAAGGCTCACCTCGATTGTCGGAGATTGGCCGCCGGTCAATGTTCCGGTCCATGCCGTATTCACGCTGTAATCAAATCCCAATCGCGGATCGGGAAACTGAAGATTATTATACTGAACGAGTCTAATGAAATTGGGCGAGTCTCCTTTTCGGATTTCCACCAGGCCCTCATAGTCTCCTTGGAGCGAGTCCGATCCTGTCACTGTGAATATCCCGGATTCGAAGGTATCGTCATCCGCTGCCGAATCGTCATCATCTCCGGAGTCGTCATCGCCTCCGGAGTCGTCATCGTCAGGAGTAGTGTCATCGTCGCCTCCTGAATCATCGTCAACAGGCGAAGTGTCGTCATCGCCTCCTGAATCATCATCGCTTGGTTCTGAATCGTCGTCATCAGAGGCCTGATCGTCATCAATCGTATCATCATCGATCTGATTAGGATTTCCCGTATCATCGTCTCCGCCATTAGAAGAGCATCCGAACACCATGGCTAAAACGATACAAGATGCCATGACAGCTAATATCCATTTCAACGAATGCATGAAAAGCCTCCCGGAAATTGCTTAACATGGGATCAATCGAATCCCATAGATTGCTCGTTAGTTTAGTATAAAGAATTTTTCAAGATGAGCACTTAGAAAATTGTAATCAGAATAATTTTTTTTAGTCAATAAAAGCGCCCAATCATTCATCAGGGGCCAATTTTTTACCATGAATAATTGGATTTACTTACACTCAAATTTAAGAAACAGTTTATGGGTAATGATAGTGTTATCTGACCTTGTAGTTTGACGACATATTGCCGATGTGCCTTGACTTGATCCTCCACACTAAGTAAATCTATAAAAGCGATCCGCAAAAACGAATAAAAATAAGAGCATCTTCATAGGCTCACACTTCGCAAGCAAAGGAGGGCCAAAATGTTTTGCACGCCCGTTATTCGAAAAAATTGTCTGTTCCTTTTAGTTATCTGCTGGGTCTGCCTTATAACGGCTGGTTGCACGCAAAAGGTCGAGCAATCCAAAACCGGAGGACAACCGGTTGAGCGCACGGTCATTATCGGATTCACTGCTTCGCAAACAGGCAAATTCAATGTGGAATCCACGCGGCAGATCAACGGATTGAACCTGTGGATCGAACAGGTAAATTCTTCGGGAGGGATTCGTCTCGGCGACGGCACAAAAATAAAATTTGCCGCCAGATTCTATGATGACGAAAGCAACAAGGACCGCGTTCAAGAGTTATATACAAAGCTGATCAGCCAAGACAAGGCGGAATTTCTCATCAGCCCATACAGCAGCGGCCTGGCTGACGCCTCTGCGATGATCGCCGAGCAATACAGCAAGCTGATTATTACAGCAGGCGCCGCTTCAGATTCGACGCACTCAAAAGGGTATAACCTGGTTTACCAAGTCTACACGCCGGCCAGCCGTTACCTGACCGGCGCCTTTAATATGTTATCCAAACTCGATGAGAAGGCACACAATGCGGTGCTCATTTATGAAAAAGACAAATTTTCCACAGAGGTATGCGCAGCGGCGAACAAATACGGAGCTGAAAAAGGCTTTAAAATATCGCTGTTCGAGGGTTATGACAGCGGAGCTACGGATTTTGCCCCGTTCATCAACAAAATTCCCAAAGGCACTGATGCCGTAATGGGCGGCGGGCACTTTGCCGACGGCACCACATTCGCCAAACAGCTTTTTGAAAAAGGAGTGAAGGCGAAGTTCATTTCTTTATTAGTAGCTCCTCCTGAGCCCAAATTTGCAGAACTGGGCAACGCCGCAGTCGGGATCATTGGACCGAGTCAATGGGAGCCGTTGGCTAAATATTCAAGCGAATTGTCTCATTTGGCGGGACAAGGCGCGGAATGGTTCGGTCCCAATATCTCCGAGTTTGTCGCCGCCTATAAAAACAAGTATCAGGAAGAGCCTTCCTATCATGGCGCAGGCGGTTATGCTGCGGCATTGATTTTGCAAAAGGCCATCATAGCAGCCGGTTCATTGGATACGCAGAAGGTCAAGGCTGAGCTGGATAAACTTAACCTTATGATATTTTTCGGACGCATACAGTTCGATACCACACCCCAGATGCATGGTCTGCAGAAAGGCCATGAAATGGTGTACATCCAGTGGCAAAAAGACGCTCAGGGAAAGCTCGTAAAACAAGTCGTTTGGCCGGAAGAAGCAAAGTCCGCAAACGCCTTATATCCGGCGCATTAATGGACTATACGATATTCTGAGTATGTTATATCGGATGCACAACTTTCCTTCCAATAAAGAAAAAGCAGCTTTTCGGAGCAGAAAGATTCAATGGTCGTTCAACTGACGGCATCATTGCTGGATGGGCTGCTTCTGGGGGCCATCTATGGGATGGCGGCCATGGGGCTCAACCTGATTTGGGGCGTTATGAGCGTCATCAATCTCAGCCATGGCGCGATGATGACCCTTGGAATGTTCGGGGCATATGCGCTTTTTACATATGCGGGCATCAACCCTTATTTGGCTCTGCCTTTGATAGCAATAGGCGGATGTCTTTTCGGTTTCGGCATGTATTGGATTGCTGTGCATCGCGTGATCAATGCGCCCCACCTCGCAAGCCTGTTGTCTACATTTGCGGTCAACATGGTCATTATCGGAGCCGGCACAACGCTATTTACGGCGTCTCCGCGCAATATCGATTACTCCATCGGATCTTTGCATATCGGCCCGATTATTCTACAAGGCACCAGGCTGGTCGCAGCAGGCATAGCGGTTCTTATGGCGGCGGCGTTGTTTGTGTTTTTAAACAGGACATTTTTGGGAAAGAAGATTCGCGCAGTCGCCAATAACAGAGCGGCAGCCGAACTGATGGGAATTCCGTCGACAAAAGTCCTGGCGATCAGCTTCGGCATCGGAACCATGTTGGCGTCTGTCGCCGGTTTTTTGATTTCGACCATCTTCCCGTTCACCATTTACAGCGGAGGATCATACGAGCCCAAGTCCTTTGTGATCTGCGTGCTCGGAGGTTTGGGCAATCCCATGGGAGCGCTGATCGGCGGCCTGATACTGGGTGCATTAGAGGGCGCCATCCCTGCGTTTTTGCCGGTGGGTTGGGTGCCGGTGTTGGAATTTGCGCTTTTCGTCGCGATTCTTGTTGTCCGGCCTACCGGATTGTTCGGGAGCAAGTAGATGGATTTTTGGAAGCGCCCCGGATCGTGGTCGGTATTGATTCTCATCCTTTGCGCCGGATCGGCAGTCTTCGCTTTTAAAAGCGATAACCTTCGCGAGATCGCTTTTACCATCTTGCTCTATGTGACGCTGGCTTCGAGCCTGAATATTTTTCTGGGGTTTACCGGATACATCAACTTCGGTCACATCGTTTTTTTCGGACTTGGCGGATACACGGGCTTTTATCTGATGAGCGTACACGGCTGGTCGATTTACACCGCATCCTTGGCGGGCGGATTCATCGCATCGGCTCTTGCCACATTAATCGGATCGGCAATCCTGAGACTGCGCGGCGCTTATTTCGCGCTGGCTACAATCGGAATCAATGAGGCTGCAAGAGCGTTCGTCAATAATTTTTCCCCATTCGGCGGATCGACGGGTCTGAGCTTGAATTTTTCCGTTTATCACCAATACGGCGGGCCGTCGAAAGCTTTGTGGACCACTTACGGTCTCATGCTGATCGCCGCATTCGCGGTCGTACTTATTAGTCTTGTGATCCGGCATTCGCGCTTCGGTCTCGGACTTTTTGCCATCCGAGAGGATGAGGACGCCGCTTTGACAATGGGCGTGAACGCCCCTCTTTACAAAACCCTCGCTTACGTGATTTCGGCATTTTTCCCTGCAGTGGTCGGCACGCTGTTCTTTTTCAAAAACGGCAATATCGAGCCGGGCGATGCATTCCGCCTTCATATGTCCATAGAGGTTCTCGTGATGGTGATGCTGGGCGGACAGGGAACCGTGCTGGGTCCGGTCCTTGGGGCTGCCGCATATGAGCGGCTGAGAGGGCTTTTGCTCACTAGTTCTGCTCTTAAAAATCTGCATCTGTTGTTCGCCGGCGTTTTGCTTCTTTTAATTGTTCTGTTCGTTCCGGAAGGACTGGTCGGTTCGCTTAGAAAACGTTTCGCAAAGTTGAGGAAAGTGCTGGAATGATTCTTCACGTCGAACAGGTCACCAAGAATTTTGGCGGGTTGCTGGCCTTGGCGGATGTTTCATTCGATTTGCCGGAAGGCTGGATCATGGGGCTCATCGGACCAAACGGCGCAGGCAAAACCACGCTTTTTAATATTCTCAACGGCGTTTATCCGCCGAGTTTGGGCCGAGTGATTTTCCGGGGCGAGGACATTACAGGCCGCTCGCCTTATCTGGTTGCGCGATCAGGGATGGCCAGAACTTACCAGGTTGTGCGACCGTTAAGCGAATTGACTGTCCGCGAAAATGCTATGGTCGGAGCGTGTTTCGGCCGCGAGCAGCATTCCAAGTCCTCCGCAAAGCAGGCCGCCGATAATGCACTTGCAGTGGTGGGTCTTGATGATCGGGCCGAGCAATTGGCAGGCACTTTGAATCTTTCTCAGAAAAAACGTTTGGAGATGGCGCGCGCAGTGGCGGCCAGGCCGCATTTGTTGTTGCTGGATGAAGTCCTGGCGGGATTGAATCCGTCCGAGGTTTCGCGAATGCTGGAGATTATCCGCTGTATTCGCGATCAGGGGATAACGATCCTCATCATCGAGCACGTAATGCAGGCCGTGATGAATGTTTCTGAAAAAATAATTGTTCTTGAATCCGGGGCGGTGATCGCGGAAGGCACTCCGGATCAGGTAGTGTCGAATCCGAAGGTGATCGAGGCATATCTGGGCGATCCCGAACAGGCGCGGTTATTAATGGCTTGAAAACGTTTTTTACATGTGGTGATCTTTCATAAAGGATGCCTGATGGCGCTGCTTGAAGTAAAAAATATCATCTCCGGTTATGGAGATGCAATGATCCTGCAGGATGTGAGTCTTCGCATGGAAAAAGGCAAGCTCACCGCCCTCGTAGGTTCTAACGGCGCAGGGAAAACGACTCTTTTGCGCACCATGATGGGCCATCTAAAACCGCGCCGAGGCGCAGTGATCTTTCAAGGCGAAGATGTCACACGTTGTCCTACGCATAACCGGTGCAGACGTGGCTTGACATTAGTGCCGGAAGGACGGCAACTGTTCACGGATATGACGGTTCGTGAAAATCTTGAAATGGGCGCGGCTTCCGTCCGCAATCGGGAGACAACGATACAGAACTTCGAGCGAGTGTTCGGCCTGTTCCCGCGTCTCAAAGAGCGCATAAAACAAAAGGTCGGCACTCTGAGCGGCGGCGAGCAGCAAATGGTGGCCGTTGCGCGAGGTCTGATGGCGGCGCCCGATGTTCTGATGTTTGATGAGCTTACATTAGGCCTATCACCGACGCTGTCGATCACCCTGTTCGAAACTTTGCTTCGTCTGAAAGCGGCAGGACAGACCATGCTGCTGGTCGAGCAGAACGTCCATATGGCTTTGGCAATCAGCGATTACGCTTATGTGTTGTCGGAAGGCAAAATCTGGATGGAAGGCGATGCAAGAACCTTGGCTGAACATGAAGAGATACGCCGAGCCTTTTTGGGAATGTAAAAATACAATCCGGTTACTGATTGCATAATTTAAACGCTTACACCCATTACAAAATTTTGGGAACGGGAAACGGTTCGATGATGACCTTGCCGTGCTTTTGTAAAAGTGCGGCGAGTTTGGGCCGCACGATTTCGTTTGCCGTTTTTATTCAGATAGGGATCGATATACTCCCATCTGATTCCGCCGCGAGTCCATAATGGAATTCCGCCGCCGATAAAATACTTACCCCACCAATGGTTCAAAAAATGCCATTGTTCGGCGATAAGAGGATGAATCACTCTGCTCGGATGACAGCATTCGGTCAATGCCATGACATCCAGATCCAAGCCGCCGCCGTGATTTGTCGCAATCAGCGCAGCTCCGCTCGGAATATTTTCCAGACCGATTATTTCGAGCCTGTGATAAAGCTTGAAGTAGTTTTTACAGACGAATCTTCTTATAGCATTGTATCTTTCGAATTGTCTTTTATAGCTTTCGATTTTCAGATGATTTGCTTCATAGCCCATTAGTTTTTCTCAATCAGGTCTTCGGATTAAGCAGGATACCATAATAGAAAATAGAATAATGAAAACTTGCAAATCATTTTATGGCTGACAAATCCTTTGCGTTCAAGATCCAAAATCGTTTTTAGCTTCTCAAAACCTCATTTCCACTGATAGGATCTGATCAAGAACTTTATTAGAGGTGTCTATGAATACGCAAAATGGTTTCATCCGAATCGGTTTCAGCCATATGAATTTCTTTAACTCATTATATCCGTGGCAACGGCGTTGGACGATCCGGCAGCGTCTCGACCGAGCGATAACCGATATGAAAGAGATAGGCGCAAACGCTTGGAGACCGTGGGTGCACTGGTGCATTGTCGAACCGGTCATCGCCCAACCTCTCTTGCGCATGCAAGATGTAACGGATGAAATGGTCGAGCAATATGCGCGCGGCGAAGGCCGCTTCTGGAGCGATTATGATTATTTGGTGCAGGCCTGTTCTGAAGCGGGAATTGAACTGCATCTTGTCGTTGGGGGCGGCTATCACTTTCATCTGCCATATTTTGAGCATATGACCAGTGGAATGAAGTTTTTGCCTTCGGTAGTCGGTCCAGAACATTATCTGGCGCATCTTTTTCTTCATGTCAGAGCTGTAGTCCGGAGATATCGCGAAAAGGTTTCTCTCTGGCAGATCGAGAACGAACTCAATGGCGCAGGCGAAACCCGAACCTTCGTAAAATGGAGGCATGGAAAAATGTGGTGGGACTGGTCGTTCCTTACAGCCATCATGGAAACGTTGTATCGCGCCGTAAAAATGGAAGACGAGAAGGCTCTCGTTTCGCACAACTTCATAACGGATTTTCGGCGCTTGCCCGGCTTGCTGGATTGGAAGGAAGACATCAGGAGATGGAAATCTTTTGTTGATATTATCGGGGTGGATAGTTATCCGGATTATGTTCTAGGCTATTGGTCGCGCGGGGCGGAAGTCGCAAAAAAAGTAGCAACAGCCAAAGAGCTAATCCGCGACAAGCCTGTCATGGTTCTGGAAGCCGGGTATCCGACCGCACCGTCATATCGGGGCTTCAGCGAACAAGGCCAAGTGAGATATATTGAAACCGCTGTAGAGGCCAGTATAAAAGCAGGCGCTGAAGGATATTATTACTACAACCTCGTTTCACCTGAAGGGCAAATGCGTTGGTTCCAAGGTGAAACTTTATTCGAAAAAATCGAACCTTACTGGGGACTGATTCGCAGCGATGGAACGAAAAAGCCGGGCTTTGAAGCTTTTAAAAAGGCATGTAAACGAGTAATAGTTTCAGGTTAAGATGGATAATCATCAAGTCATGAATTGGTGAAGCAGTTACTGACTAAAAACATCTATCAATTACTTTTGATATATGCAATAATTTCTGGAATTCGATGGGGGGAGCAAAATGAAACCTTTCATCTCCTTTCTTTTTCTGGCATTAATTATTTTAACATTCCAGCTTTTTTCCTGTTTGGATGAACCGGCTAAACAAGAAGATTTATCGACAGAAATTTCTCAAGGAAATTCGGGGTCTGAAATCGAATCCGATTTGGGGATTACGCCTGATGAGATCGAAAATGTCGATCAGGAGCATGTCGATAAAGCTGAATTAGAAGTCGTAGGTTCAATCGAAGATTCGCAGGAAGGTGAAGCGATTGATGGGATATTGCCTTCCGTATCTTTTAACGTCACAAGAGATACTTACATTACCGAATTCGCTCCGAATTCT
>Ga0315282_10011954_pt1 | contig 13352 bp, 7 predicted proteins | sample YL17G07_20_MG_FD_203693 | JGI IMG/M metagenome (GOLD analysis project Ga0315282, IMG submission 203693) | Sediment microbial communities from Yellowstone Lake, YNP, Wyoming, USA - YL17G07_20 | ecosystem: Environmental > Aquatic > Freshwater > Lake > Sediment | place: USA: Wyoming | collected...
AATGAAGACGAATTCTTATCCTGACGCGCCCATCGCCGGCGGCCAATCTTCCTATCCGGTCATCGTCTTTTCGCCCGGCGGAGGCGTCATCCATGAGCACAATTTTTTGCATATGGAAGAGCTGGCCGGCCATGGATATATCGTTCTGAGCCTTTCGCATCCCTATGAATCCTGGGTTGTCATTTTTCCCGACGGCCGGGTGGTTCGGGCCAACCAGTTCAAGCCAAAAAAAGTAAAAACGCAAGAAGAGAAAGACCGGGACAAAAAGAGCCTGGAACTGGTCGAGAAATTGAAGAAGACGACGAGCGTTGAAGAAAGAAAAGCCATCATGAGGGAATTTTTCACCTTGGATCCCGATAAGCTCATCGACAAGCTCCTGAAGGTCCGGGTCCAGGATGTCAGATTCACCCTGGACGAGCTCCAGAGGATGAACTCCGGCGAACGGGAGAGCCCCTTCAAGGGGAGATTGGACCTGACGCGCCTGGGCGTTTTCGGAATGTCGCTGGGGGGCGCGACCGCCGGCCAAGCTTGTCTGGAGGATAATCGGATCATGGCCGGGGTCAACCTCGACGGAACCCAGTTCGGAGACCTCATCGACAGCTACGTCAACCAACCGTTCATGTTTATGAACAGCGGCGAGAGCAAAGACCACAATGATTTTGTCTACGACAGGATGAAGAACGACACATATTCGGTGACGATCGCCAGCAGCTCTCACATGGATTTTACGGACATGTTCTTCACGACTCCGATTGTGAAAAGGCTTTCCCGAAAGGCCATCGCCGACAAGCGAATGCACCGGGTCGCCAATACTTATCTGCTGGCCTTTTTTGATAAGTACTTGAAAGGTTTGGAGTCCCCGCTCTTAACGGGTCCGTCCAACGAGTTTCCGGAAGTCACCTTCAAGATCGTCGCCCGGAAAAACTGAGAGGAAAAAATGATCAACAATCTCGTTCTCAATCGTGTCCGGCGCCGGCCGGTACCGGCGCTCTGGCTTCTCCTGCTGCTCCTCGGCGCCAGATTCTTGCCGGGGGAAACGAAGCAGCAATTCGATGTCCGAATTCCGATGAGGGACAAAGTCGAGACCTCGGCGGACATCTGGTTTCCTTCTGCTCCGGGGCGTTACCCGGCGATTCTCCTCAGAACTCCGTACATCAAAACGACCGAGCGTCACAAGTTCCCTCAGTTCGGGGCTTTCTTCGCCGACCACGGATACGTCTTTGTCGTCCAGGACGTGCGGGGGCGCGGAGATTCCGAGGGAGAGTTTCGATTTTTCTTCGGCGAGGCTGAAGACGGCTATGATACGATCGAATGGATCGCCCGCCAGCCCTGGTCCGATGGCAAAGTGGGCATGATGGGAGCTTCTTACTGGGGAACTGTCCAGTGGCTGGCCGCCCGTGAGCGTCCACCTCACCTGACCTGCATCGTTCCCACGGCCGCCGCGGGCCGGTATTTTGATGAAGTCCCTTACCAGGGAGGAGCTTTTCTGATCAGCTGGGCGCTCGACTGGCTGAACGACGTGTCCGGCCGAATTTCTCAAGGTGAGAATGCGTCGAGCCTGAACTGGGAGAGCCTGTCAAAGCACCGGCCGCTTATCTCGATGGACGAGATGATGGGGAGGCCGATGAAGCTTTATAAAGAATTCCTGGAGCACCCAACGCTCGACGCCTACTGGAAGCGCATCTTTTTTTCTCCCCAAGATTTTCAAAAAATAAATCTCCCGGCCCTGACCGTGACCGGATGGCTCGACGGCGACCAGCCCGGAGCCATTTCCTATTGGGAAGGGATGGCCTCAAATCCCGCCGCCAAGGACAAGCAATTTCTTCTGATCGGTCCCTGGACCCATCCCCAGACGTTCCTCGGGGGAGCGCTCAAAGTGGGTGAACTGGAGTTTAGCGGAGATTCTGTGGTGGATAACCGAGCCCTTCACTTGGCTTTTTTTGACCGCTATCTTAAAGGAAACGCGGCCCGATTTGACCAGCCGAAGGTCAGGGTGTACATCACCGGTTCGAATATGTGGCGGGAATACGATCAATATCCCCCGCCGCAAATCCAACTTCAGAGCCTGTATTTTCACAGCTCAGGGAAAGCGAACACCGTGGCGGGCGACGGCGGTTTGACCTGGACGAGCCCCGCGAACGAACCTCCGGACCGATTTATCTACAATCCCGAAAATCCGGTCCCCTCCGAGATCGGAGGCGTCGGTCTGGCCGTTGATCACAGAACGATCGAGCGCCGGGATGACGTCTTGGTCTACACGAGCGAGGTGCTCACACAACCACTGGAAATCATCGGCCGGGTATTTGTGCATCTCCATGCCGCGAGCGACGCTCTGGATACGGACTTCACGGCTAATCTATTAGATGTGTATCCCGACGGGCGGGCCGTCAAGCTTGGGCCGAGGGAAGCGGGCGTCCGCCGGGCTCGATATCGACACGGCTACGAAAAGGCGGAATTGCTCAGTCCCAACAAGCCCGAAGAATTTAAGATCGAGCTCTTCGATATCGGCCATGCGTTTTTGCCAGGACATCGCCTCAGGATAGAAGTCTCGAGCAGCGCCTTTCCCTTTATCAACCCCAATCAGAACACCGGGAACCCGATCGCGACCGATATCGAATGGAAATTGGCCAACCAGACGATCTACCACGATCAGGCAAGGCCATCCCGCGTCGTGCTGCCCGTCAACTCCGGAAAATAGGGGCGCTGGAGAAAAGGGAAGCATTTCTTTTTCTGTGATTAGGGGGCTTTGGAAAGGGCTTTGCTCCGTAAGCTCCGATCGGCGGCGCGGCTCAGGTTGGTTGTCTCGAAGGCACGCTGCATTTTCCCCAGCGTGGAAAGGCGGTCGAGGAACCATGCCCGCTCAGCCTCTCAGACGGCCTTCTTCAACAACCACCGTTCACCGCTCGTAAGATGGCAGGACGCAGGGGGAGTCCCGGGGAAAGCCGCTGCAGCGCAGCAGGCAAGCTACAAAAAAATAGCTTGACAGAGGCAGGGGCGATATTAATAATTTCAGTAAGATTATTACCATAAGGGTAATTCTCTGAGATCGGACCTGAAGGGACAAGCCGGTTGGCACTCGACCATTATTTTTCGAAAAGCTTTGAGAAGGGGATAAGAATTCTCAACCTGTTCAACCCGGACCGGACAAGTCTGAATCTGAAGGAGATCTCTCAGGAACTCGGATTGAACATGACCTCATCGTTCCGCTATGTGAACACTCTGATCCAGCTCAATTATTTAAAGAAAGAACCCAAAACAAAAGTGCTGAAACTCGGCATCGCGGCTCTGTCCATGGGATATCGGCTGACCAAAAGCTTCGATCCCCTTCAAACTATAAAGCCTTTCCTTGACGGCGCCCATGAAACGCATAACGTATCGGTCGACTCCGCCCTGTTTGAGATAGATTCCGTGGTCAGACTTTATCAGCGGGAAGTGAAAGGGGCCTTGACCTTTCATTTGCCGGTCGTTGAAAGAGCGTTGCACTGCATGGCCATGGGCAAAGCCATTCTCGCCTTTCTTTCCGAAAAGGAGATGATGGATCTTGTCGAGAGTCTGCATTTGATCGGGAAAACGAACCATTCATTAACCGATAAAGCAGATTTGGTGGCCGATCTTATAAAGACACGGGAGAGGGGCTATTCCCTGAACAACGAAGAATACGTGTTGGGAGTTATCTCGATCGGCGCCCCTCTTCTGAGCCCGGAAACACAGCGGCCCTTCGGCGCGATCTGCTTTGACTTTTTAACGGTTCAAAATTCAATCGAGCTGGTCGAAAGGAAGTACGCAAAAATAATCGTCAAATTGGCCCACGACATTTCGGAAGTCATCGTTTCAGATTAACCAATAAAATGGGAATGGATGTAATTGATAAAACACCATGACAAGGAGGAAGGATGAAGGGAATTCAGAAGAAAAGAGAAAAAATCTAGATGAATTCAGTCAGTCAGAAAAAAGCATCAGGAGGAGTCAATTGAAAAAAAGAAATTTGATCGTTTTCTTGGCATTTTCTTTCTGTTTGGTCCTCGGTTCCTCATCAATGCTCGCCCAGACGGGTCAGACCGGGACCATCAATGGATCCGTGACCGATGATCAAGGTGTCGCGCTTCCCGGAGTGAGCGTGACGATCAAGTCTCCGGCCATTATTTTGCCGCAGATGGGGACCGTCACGAACGCGAAGGGCGTTTATCGCTTTCCATCTCTCCCCCCGGGGACTTATGAGGTCAGCTTTGAATTGACCGGAATGAACTCCGTAGTGAGAAAGGGCCTCAAGCTCAGCATCGGTCAGACGCTGACCCTCGATGTGTCCTTGAAAATGAAGACAATCGAAGAGAGCGTCGTTGTGGTGGGACAAGCCCCGACGCTTGACAAGGAGTCGACGACCGGAGTGACAAGCCTGGACAAAATCGCCATCGCCTCCATCCCTTCGGAGAGGGACCTCGGAAGCTATTTTGCCCTGACGCCCGGTGTGACGAACGAGCCCACCAAGGCCGGCGAAACACAGAACTGGGGCAATTCCGCCTACGGGAGCACGGTCAGAGACAACGCCTTCAACCTCGACGGTGTCAACCTGAGTGATCCCCTCGTCGGGACACAGAATGTCGAGTTCGGGATGGACATCATGGAAGAGCTCTCGGTCCAGGCCGGAGGTCTCCCGGCCGAGTTCGGGAGCGTTAAAGGTGCGGTCGTCAACGTCGTGACCAAATCCGGCGGCAATGACTTCAGCGGCTCGGCGAGCTTCTACTTCAAGAACGATTCTCTCCAGTCCGATAACTCGAAGGGGACGCCCCTGGCCGGATTCAAAGGAGGCTTCAGACAGGCCTATGAGCCGACAGTGACCTTCGGCGGGCCGGCGATCAAAGACAAACTTTGGTTCTTTGCCGGCTTTGCTTATAAGAAGCTCTCGCTCTTTGCCCCGGCGGGCTTTCCCTACGGGGGGGATCCGACGATCCAGCACACGATCGAAATGAACAGCTATTTTCCTTACTTCAAATTCACCTACCAGCCCAACCAACAGAACAAGATCATCTTTTCCTACAATTATTCTGGGATCATCACTCCCCAGGAAGGGCAGAACGCGCTTAATTCGGAAGACACGGTCTGGAGGCGGGAACGGGTGTCTCACGTCTTCAACCTCCAATGGACGAGGTTTTTCAGCCGAAGCTTCTTCATGAACTTCAAGGCGGCTTACCTGGAGAGCAACCACAACCTGAGACCCAACAAAAAAGCGACGTTCTGGATCGACCTGGCCACGGGCGCATGGACGGGAGGAATCAGCTGGGATGACCTCTTCCACGATCCGCGCCTGCAGGTGAATGTCGATGGAACCTTGTTTGCCGACAACCTGGCCGGCTCTCACGAGTTCAAGTTCGGCGGAGAATTCTCCTGGGTGGAAATGTCAGAAACAGACCACATCTTTGCGGATAATCCCTATAACTATTACTTCGGCTACAAGATTTTCGGAACGCCCTATATCGGCATCTACCAGGAGCCGTTCAGCCAAAAGTTCAGGATGATGAACTATGCCGGGTTCCTCCAGGATTCCTGGGGGATCACCAAGAACCTCACCGTGAACTTAGGCCTGAGGCTATCGCTCCAGAACGGCATCATCCCCAAACAGAACGAAGGCGCTGTCGACAAGACATTCCTGGGTGTGCCCTACAGTCAGGCCGTCCCGAATACGTTTACCCCTCTGAAGTGGGCGTCGCTCTCCCCAAGGGTCGGCCTCATCTATGACATCACCGGGGACGGGAAGACTCTGTTCAAGGCCAGTTTCTCCAGGTATGACCAGGCTAACCTGGGCATCAATTTTATGAATGCCAATCCCAACAAACCGCTGTCGTACGCATTCCTCCTCTTCCCGGACGGAACTCCAGTTCCGGGAGCCATCATTCAGGTCTCATTTCCCCAGGGAGCTAAAGTCGGGTACAAGGGCCAGAGTGTTAAAGTCCCCTACGACGATGAGATCATCGTCGGGCTGGAGAGAGAGATCGTCACGGACTTCTCTCTCGGCCTCCGTTATATCAGGAAGCGGGACAAGAACCTGATTTACGAGATCGACGCCAATTCCCTCGATGCGGATAAGCTGATGAACAACGGGGAACTCGTCTGGACCAACTGGGAGCAGGTGCATTTTACGGATCCCTTTGACGGCAGCCAGCAGTATGCCTGGAATCAACTCGACGTCGCTAAGGCCAATGACCTTTACACCGTCAACCCGCCGGGGTTGAACAGGGATTATGACGGGGCCCAGGTCACCCTGAACAAGAGGTTTTCCCAGGGTTGGTCTTTGATGTCGTCCTATGTCTACTCCAATTCCCGGGGCCTCATCGGAACAGATTTTGGCGCCTCCCAGCCCATCTCCATGTATAATCTTTTCGTCGACCCGAATTATCACATCAATGCCATCGGGAGATTCCCGTTGGAAAGACGCCACATGCTCCAGCTCAATGGCTACATGGAAGGACCCTGGGGCATCAATGTCGGCGGAAGCTTCAGGATGATGTCGGGCCAGCGATATACCAGGATGCTCAACACCCTCAACGCCGGAGTCGTCCTCAACCAGGTGCAGGAAGTGATCATGGCCGAGAAGAAAGGATCCCGCGGCTATCCGACCCAGACGATCCTTGACCTCAGGCTTGAAAAAGCCTTCTCTCTAAGCGGCAGGACATCGTTCAGAATTTTCGCCGATGGATTCAATATTTTGAATGCCAACAAGGCCGTGGAAGTTCAAACGGAATCAGACAGCCCTGTCCTCCAGTTCAATCAAGTCCTGGCTATTATGCAGCCGAGGATTTTCCGGGTCGGAGTGAAATTCGAGTTCTAATGCAAACGCGATAAGTAACTTGATATGCTCAAGGTTGCGGCGGAGGCCACCCTCAGGCCCCCGGACCCCGAGGAACCAGTCCCGTCGGTTCCCCCGTCGGACAAGCCGACGGGCCCCCCTCCGCTACGGGGTCCCAAGGGTGGCCTCCGCCGCAACCTTGAGCGGAGATGTCGCATTAGATATTACGTTTGCATTAGTATAAAAGCGGCTTTGTAACGAAGTCCGCCCCGGGTCGTGGGGGTCATGCCTACGACTCAGGCCGGAAGAGTGAGGTTAATATGCCTAAAATGAGAAAGTTCGTGCATTGCTTAGTGGCGATAGGACTCATTATTTCCGTGTCGCCGCTTGGAGCTAAAGAAACCACAACCGTCGCGCCTGAGGAAATGTATCAACGCTATCTGAATCTGGCTCTTTATAACGCCGTCACTACGGTGGTGAAGGGCGGCATCATTATGCCGGCCAATTGGATGATGGACGGCAGCAGCTTCTGGTACGCGGAGGGAGCTCCTGAGAATACGGTCTTCTTTAAGGTTGATCCCAAGGCGAACTCCAAGAAGCCCCTCTTTGATACAAAACGCTTGAGGCAATCCCTGGCGAAACTGCTCGGCCACGAGCCGCCTTATCAAGGGCTTCCCTTTGAGGGTTTCTCTTTTGTCGATGCTGAGAGATCCATAAAGTTCACTGTCGAAGGGAAAGATTTGATTCTCGACCTCAAAACCTACACCCTGAAGCCGGCGCCGCAGCCTACCGACGAAGAGAAAAAAAAAGCGGAGAGGCTCGTTGCCAAACCGCTTAAGCATATTTTGGGAAGCGATGCGACCGAGTTGCTCTCGCCGGATTCCCGTTGGTTTGCCGGGATTAAAGACGATAACCTGTATCTAAGATCAACGGCTGATGACGAGATCCTGGCTCTGACGACCGATGGGATCAAGGATTACGGCTGGGACATCTGGAATGCCTCGCCCAGGTGGTCGCCCGACAGCTCCAAGCTCGCGATTACAAAAGCTGATGTCCGGGAAATGCCGAAGATGCCGCTTGTGCGCTGGCTCAAGACCCCAGAAGAAGTGGAATGGTACCCGTACGCGAGAGCCGGCGAGCCTCTCTGGAAGAGCGAGCTCTTCGTTTTAGATGTCCAATCAAAAAAGCAAACCCGGATCGATGTGGGAGAAGTCAAGGACTATTTTCTTTCGGTTGTCGGCTGGGTTCCCGGGAGCCTGGAACTTCTCTATTTCAAGGTGGACCGCGAATTCAAGCGGCTCGACCTCATGGCGGCTGACCCGGCAACCGGCGCGACGCGAGTCGTCCTCACGGAAACCCAGAAGGCCTTCCTCAACTTCGAGGCCTTTGACAAGCTCGAACTTCCTTTCCTCAACAAGGGAAAAGAATTCATCTGGAAGTCGGAAAGAGATGGCTGGAATCAGCTTTATTTGTATGGTGTGGACGGCAAGCTGGTCCGGCGGCTGACGGAAGGCAAATTCGTGGTCGACGAAGTCAAGGCGGTAGATGAGAAGAGAGGTTGGGTTTATTTCACAGCTCAGGTTGATGCCGAGCACCCTTATGATAAGCACCTCTGCCGGGTCAATCTCAAGGGAGGAGAGCTGACCCGACTCACTGAAGCTTCGGGTGATCACCTTATTCAAATCTCTCCGTCCAAAGAGTTTTTTCTTGACCTCAACGGGTCTCTGTCGCGTCCTCCTGCGACCGAGTTGAGGCGTTCGGACGGAAAGCTCCTCCAGGTCGTAACAAAGGCTAATATCGACATCCTCAAAGAGCAGCTCCAATGGAGCCCTCCCGAGGATTTCAAAGTCAAAGCCGCGGACGGTCAGACGGACATCTACGGAGTTCTGTTCAAGCCTTATAATTTCGATCCGGGAAAGAAGTATCCGGTCATCGACTACATCTATAACGGCCCCCATTCTCATGATGTTCCAGGCAATATGTATGAGTGTCTGGCTGATCCGGAGGGAGCCATCGCTCATTTGGGCTTCATCACTTTCGTTGTCGACGGCCGTGGAACCTCAGGCCGGGGGAAAGAGTTCCAGGACGCGTACTATGGGAAACTCGGCAGCGGAGAAATCCTGGATCACGTCGCCGCTCTTAAACAACTTGCCGAGAAACGGCCTTATCTGGATTTGAACCGAGTGGGCATCCACGGAATCTCCTGGGGAGGCTACCTGACGCTCAGGGCTATGCTCTTAGCGCCGGATGTCTACAAAGTGGGCGTCGCCACCGCTCCGCTCGCGGACCTAGCCGACTGTATGGCTTATACTGAACACTACATGGGCCTTCCGAAAAACAACAAAAAAGGATACGAAGAGAGTTCCTGCCTGACCATTGCCAAAAACCTGGAGGGAAAGCTACTCATTATTCACGCCACGCTCGATCGCAACGCTCCGTTCTCCGAGACCGTGAAAATGATGGACGCCTTCATGCGCGCAGGCAAGCGGGTCGACGACTTGATCCTGCCGGAACAGCCCCATGTCCCCCAGGGAGACGGATACAAATATTGGGTTAAGGTCAGGCACGCCTATTTCAAAGAGCATCTTCTAGGAGTCAACGAGCTTCCCGGGCAGGAGAAGAAGCCGGCTGTGGACAGCCAAATTGCTCCGTATATCGGCGACTATGATTTTCAAGGAAATTCGGTTCCGGTCCTGTCCAAAGATGGAAAATCTCTGACCATGATCGTCCCGGGCCAGCCGGAGTTCCAACTGGTATTGGACAAGGGGAATCTATATACTATTAAGAACGCGGCCGGGTTCAGCGTGGAGTTTCTGGTGGACGAGACAGGAAAAATCACAGGCCTTAAGCTCATCCAACCCGGAGGCGAGTCTTATACACTCAAAAAGAAATAGGCGGCTGCTTGAGGGTGATGCGGTTTTTGTAAGGAGGACGGATGAAAGATAAGTACAGGCTGAATATTCCCAGGCTCAACATCCTGACCAAGGAGGAATTGGAGCTCATCCACCTGGCGACCCTCGAGGTCCTGCGCCGGACGGGCGTCGCCGTCAAAGAACCTCGGGCCCTGGAACTCTTTAAAAACGGAGGATGCCTGGTCGATGGCGAGAGGGTGAGGATTCCGGCCCATCTTGTGGAGGGAGCCCTCAGGAACACACCGCCGCGGGTCGCGATGTGCGACCGGAACGGAAGCCCGGCCATGTTCCTGGAAGGGAACAACACTTATTTTGGGACGGGATCGGACACCCCCAACGTGATGGACCCGTTCACGGGAGAGAGGAGGCTTGCGGTCCTGGCCGATATCGAGAATGTTGCCAAGGCGGTAGACGGGCTCGAGGAGTTGAGTTTTGTGATGTGCTCTGGGATCGCCAGCGACGTGAACCCCAAGATCTCCGACATCTTTCATTTCGAAGCCATGGTCAGCCACACGGAGAAGCCGATTGCCTTCACCTCCTGGAGCCTGGAGAATCTGGAAGCCATCATTGAGATGGCGGAAGCGGTGGCCGGGGGAGCGGAAAGGCTGAGGATGAATCCCTTCCTGGCGCTTTACACCGAGCCCATCTCGCCTTTGACCCTGGCCCGTGAGGCGACTCAGAAGCTCATGCTCATGGCCAAGAAGGGACTTCCCGTCGTCTTTACCCCGGGTGCGATCACCGGAGCGACGGCCCCGGTCACGATCGCCGGCGGACTCATCCAGGGGAACGCGGAGATGCTGGCCGGATATGTGCTGGCCAATTTTATCCGGGAGGGGACTCCGTTCATTCACGGCGGCGCGATCACCTCGCTGGATATGGCGACGTCTCTGATGTGCTATGCCTCCCCCGAATTCATGCTGGCCACCTCGGCCATCACCGATCTCGCCCGTTACTACAAACTCCCGATGTTCAGTTTCGCCGGCTGCTCCGATTCGAACCTCTACGATCAGCAGGCCTCCCTGGAATCAGCCTTGTGGATCTTGCTCTCATCTCTCAGCGGCGGGAATCTGGTGCACGATGTCGGCTACGTCAACAACGGTCTGACGACATCTTTTGAACAACTGGTTGTTTCGGATGAGGTCATCGGTCTGGTAAGACGGATCACGGGTGGAATCGAAGTCAACGAAGAGACGATGGCCCTGGATCTTATCAATGAGGTCGGTCCGGGCGGGGAATACCTGACCTGCGATCACACCCTGAGGCATTTTCGAGAGAATTGGTTTCCCCGGCTGATCTCAAGAGTCCCGTATGAGAAGTGGGGCAAGACGGACAAAAAGGATTTGGGGATGCGGGCCAATGACCGGGCGAGGCATCTCCTCGAAAACCATAAACCCCGTCCCCTTGAGGATAAGATACGGGCGGAGCTAAAAAAAATAGTGAATTTGAAGGACAGATAACTTTCAAGGCGCGCTAAAAGCCGTTTTTTTTTCAAATAGATTTGCGACTCTTGCTTTTGATACCTTGCCCATCGCGGAGCGGGGAAGACTCCTCAGGACCAGAATCCGGGAAGGGACCTTGTGCGAAGCGAGGCGTTCCTTAGCCCAGATGCGGAGAGGTTCCAAGGTTAAAGACTTGCCTTCTTTAAGAACGAGGGCCGCAGCGATGCGCTCTCCCCATTCCGGATCTTCAAGACCTACGACGGCACACTCCTCTATGTGCGGATGTGTGCGCAAAACTTCCTCTATTTCCAAAGCCGACACTTTGTGGCCGCCTGTCTTGATGATGTCGACCGATTTTCGGCCTAAAATCCGGTACAGCCCGTTCTCGACGAGGGCCGCGTCGCCGGTGCGAAACCAACCGTTGTGAAAAGCGCGAGCCGTTTCTTCCGGCTTTCTCCAGTACTCATGAAAAATCCCGGGTCCCCTGACCTCGATTTCTCCCGGAGTCCCGGGTTCGACAAGATGGCCCAGCTCGTTGACGAGTCTCAACTCGACCCCGGGCAGCGGTGTGCCGACATATCCCGGAACCCGCGGCCCTAGAACTGGGTTCGATAAGGCCATCCCAATTTCCGTCATTCCGTAACGTTCCAGCAGCGCGTGACCGGTGATCGTCTTCCAAACTTCGAACACACCAACGGGGAGGGGAGCCGAGCCCGAGATCATGAGCCTCATTTTCGAGGCCGCCGCAGACATGGTTTTTTGTTTTTTGGGGGTCGAGGCTTTCCAAAAGGAGATGAGCTTGACATAAATCGTCGGAACGGCCATGAAGATTGTTATCTTCCGCCCGAGGATCCCCTGCCAGGTTCTCTCCGGATCAAACTTCGGAAGGAGTTCGCAGGTCGCCCCGGCCCAGAGGGCAGAGGTCAGGACGTTGATCAATCCATGGGTGTGATTGAGCGGCAGCGGGTTGAGGATATAATCCTCCGGACGCCACTCCCAGGCGGTGATCAGAGACTTGACCTGGGCTTCGACGTTGTGATGCGTGATCACCACTCCCTTCGGCTTTCCGGTTGTCCCGCTGGTGTAAAGGATCAGGGCTCTTCTCCCTGACGCGATCTCCGGGAGGGGCCTCGGTCCCGTCTTCAAAACCGCGTCCGCGAGCAAAAATCGCCTTCTCTGTCGCTCGGCCAAAGTCCGGAGCTTGTCTTCATATTGAGCCGAGGCGATGACGAGAGACGGATCGGAGTCTCGGATGAGATACTCGAGTTCGGGGAGAGGAAGCGACTCGGCGAGGGGAACGGCTATCGCTCCGGACCGCCAAATCCCCCATTCGATAGCCACGTGTTGAAACCCCGGCGGCACGAGAAAGGCGACACGCTGCTCCTTCAGATCGAGTTCTCTTCCGAGGAAGCATGATGCTGCCCGGCGAGATGCATCGAGCAGCGCTCGGTAGGAGAATTGCCCTTCGACGGCAACAATGGCTGTTCTTTCCTTGTGCCGGCGGGCGCGCGCGATGAGAGGAAGTTCCGGAGATCTGACCATGGGAGATCTATATAGAGCACAAATTCCATCCTTGTCAAATGGTTGATTCCCGTTTTTGCGTATGATATAAGCTATGATGAATTTTGAAGATAGATTCTGGCGTTGTATTAAAAAACATACGTTCTCTCCATGGATGAGGAGGTCATCATGCCTTTCAAGGAAGGTCCTTCGACACGATGTGTCCACTCCGGGAGGTCCGTCGACCCGTTAACCCACACCATGAATGTCCCTATTATGGAGAACGCGGCGTTCGCTTATGAGAGTTTCGAATCTTGGCGGGATGCCGCTCTGGGGAAAAAATTCGGTGACATCTACAGCCGGAATTCCAACCCGACCGTCCGGGCCTTCAATGAAAAGATCGCCGCTCTGGAAAACGCCGAATCCGTCACGGATTTCTCCACGGGAATGGCCGCCATCAGCACGACTCTTTTCGCCTTGCTCAGCCCCGGACAACGAGCCGTCACCATCAAGGACGCTTACGGCGCAACCTATCTTCATTTCAAAGATATCCTGCCGCGCTTTGGCATCCGATGTGAGCTATGTGACACGAATGATGAAGGGGCGATCCTTGCGGCCATCGGCCGGGGCTGCGATGTCCTCTATTTGGAAACCCCGACCAATCCCTTGTTGAGAGTCGTCGATCTCGAGAAGCTGTTTAGGGCCGCTCACAAGGTCGGC
>Ga0315282_10011955_pt1 | contig 13351 bp, 5 predicted proteins | sample YL17G07_20_MG_FD_203693 | JGI IMG/M metagenome (GOLD analysis project Ga0315282, IMG submission 203693) | Sediment microbial communities from Yellowstone Lake, YNP, Wyoming, USA - YL17G07_20 | ecosystem: Environmental > Aquatic > Freshwater > Lake > Sediment | place: USA: Wyoming | collected...
TGCCCATGGACCAGTGCGCGGGCTGACTCCAAGACGAAGAGGTCGGAGACCAAACCCGGACTTTCCAATAACACTGCATCCGGGACTCAAGCTGTTTCCCTTTGTATTCAACCTGGATGCTTTGGTCGCTCGCCACCTTGCCGCTGTCCCACAAATCACCCTGATCTTTATCCAGCAACTCCAGGGTCGAGGCCACGAGCACCTGATAGGCCGTCTGCTTGAGTCCTCTGACCTCCGACTTCGGATCTCGGATCTCGGACCTCGGATCTCGGTCTTTGATTACCCACGACAAGCGCGGTTTCACCACGTCAATGCCAAGCGGGTTCTCGCGGTATTCGCAGCGCAGGTTCGCCACGTCGGCGGCGTGCAGGGAGGCCAGCGAGGCCAACAGCAAAGCGGCGAGGGTGAAGGATCTGAGTTTGTTCATGAGTGTATTTCTGTTCGTGTGGTTCATTTTTCGCTGGTTAGGATCTGCACCGGTCCCAGCAGGCCGGCAGACAGAACCGATTCCGCCCCAATGTTGGTGCGGGTCCGGCGCTGCTCGGCCGGCAGTTTGCCGTCGCCAGCCAGCCGGTTCGGCCACAGGTTCACCACCTCGATCTCCAGCTTGTTTTCGGCAGGCTTGATGGCCCCGGTGATCTCCACCCGCCACGGATGGCACCAGACCACACCGAGGTCCTGGCCATTGAGCCGCACTTTGGCCGTCTCCTTCACCGTGCCCAAATCCAGATGGATTTTGGATTGTGGATTGTGGATTGTGGATGGATCGGCAAGCCCGAAGGTTTTCCGATAGACCGCCGTGCCGCTGAAATACCGAATCGCCGGCTCAGGCCGTTTGGTCCAGTTCTCCAGTTTGTCAAAGACCAGCAAGCCCTTGGCCTGATCGCCGCTCAAGCCAGCGGTCGGATAGAACCACTGCGGATCAAACTGAACCGTCCACGGCCCGCTGATCTCCTGCAGCGGTTTTAATTTCGGGAAATTCGCCGCCGTTTCTTCGGCTTTCCGGACTCTGGTCTCTGGTTTCTCAAGCTTCTTCCTGAACACCACAAACATCGAACCGTCAGGCTCGAACTCCAGCGGCACGGTGGTGCAACCGTCCTTCGACTCGAATTTGGGCAGATCCCGCCGTTGACCGCTCACCGGATCCCACAACTCGGGCTGACGCCCGCTGACGCGGAAGGTGGCCTCGACGGTTGCGGCCTGAGCTTTCCGATTGGCCAGAAAGTAGATCTCCGTCCCATCGGCAGTCCGGTGGATGAAGTCGATGAAGGCATCATCACCGCACGCGAAATCCGGCGACACGCCATCCGCCAGCAATATCTCGCGCACTGGCTTGCCCCAGAAAACCCGGCCTTTGCCGCAGGTCTGCTGTTTGACCTGTTGCCCGTCGCACGCGCCCCACACCTCGGTCGCGATCTTCTTCACCTCGGCGTCGCATGCCGGATAGTTCTTCAGCCCCGGATCGGATTCCGGCTTCGGCCCGACCACCGTCGCGCCGGCCTTCACCAGGTCCCTGATCTTCCGGACCACTTCCACCGGCATGCGTTTGGTGTCCGGCAACACCAACAGCCGGTATCTCATACTATCTGGCAACACCAGCCGGCCGTCCTTCACCGACAGGCGCGTCAACAAGACCTCGGCGTTGCACACATCGTAACTGTAACCCTTCGGCAGCAACGGATCAAAATCGCGGGCCTCGAAAAGGTTAGGGGCTCCGTCCCCGTTATAGAAGAGCACGTCGGCCACAAAAAGGCCTGACTGCAGCATCGTCTGGCAGCGATTGATGTAGCCGAGCCAGGATCCGGCCGCCTGGTCCCACCACGTGACGTTAGGGTTGAAATGGGTCCCTGCGCCATATTCATATCCCGGCTTGCCGTCCCGTGGACGCTGGCTGGTCATCGTGTGAAAAACAAAGCGGTTTATCCCATCGCAGAATGCACGATCGCCGATAGGCTTTAGCGAGGCAGGAGATCTCGTCCAATGGTCACCACTTGTGAAGGCCTCGGCCAGGGCGAGCCGCCTCCCATAGATATGCGCGGCCGACGCCGTCTGTTTGGAACAATTCAGCCAGTCGTAGCCTGTCCAGAACTCTCCCTGGGGCAGGGCGCACCGGCCAAGGTTCTTGAGCGCATCCATACAGATAGTCCTGGACCAGGAAGGGCCGCCGGCCTCGCAAGCCATGGCGAGCCCATGACGGGACGCCAACTCGCTCAAGTATCCGTAAATGTTGTCCGCCATGCAATCCGCCATCGTCTTCCGATAATCGTGGAGGAAACGGTCCGACTGTTCCGCCGAGCCCACGATCCGCCCTCGGAATACCGGCAGGTAGGGTGTCGGATCGTAACCCCGATACTTCCGGAACATCTCCACGACTTTCACGGTCCAGTTCGGGTATCCGTCCTCGAAACTGTCCACGGCAAGGAACTTCAGGGTTTTCCCGGCCAGCGGCCCCGCGTCGTCGATCAGGATCTTCACCATCCCGGCCCAGTGCTGGTCGATCGCCTCCCGGCTGAACCAGTCGACAACCCAGCCGTCCGAACCAGGCGTGGCATGATCCATGCGGCGCATGATCTCCTTCTCATCGTCAGGATTCCCGAGCGGCATCGACATGTTCAGGCGCATCCCTGTAGCGCGATGTCCGGTGCGAATGATCGTCCACTTGCCCTCCGGCACAACCCAGTCCAACTGTCCATCCGCTTTCACCTTGTCCGTCAGGACAATCACATCCTGGACCGGGATCGGCCGATCTCCGGGCGATGAAACCCATGGTGCCGCCGGATCGGTCATGACCTTAATGGCCGGCGTGAAGATGGATGCATCCTGGCGGTTGCTCTTGGCGGGCAGGCTTTTCATTCGCTCCGCGCCGAGTTTCGAGCCTTGATCATCCGCTTCGCGGAACGCAACCACGGCCGTGTCCCGATAGTCCACGCGCTCAAGCGGCAAGTTGATATAAGAGCCAACGGCGCCCTGAGGCTCGGAATCATACCCGTCTTTCGGCGCCGGCAGGGGCAGTTTGCCGGAAAAGGTTTGCGGGCCCGTCAGGGTCATTTCGGATTGCAGCAGCCAGCGGGCCGAGTGTTCCTGAGTCATCCACGGACCACCTCCAATGGACCACCCGCCGGCGAGATTGGCGCCCACCTCCAGCCCCAGCCGATTCGCCTCCTTAAGGGAATACCGGTAAAGCTCGCGCCATCCGTCCGACAGAAAACCCGGCCCGTGCGGCATCTCACCAGCTCCGTAACCATTCGCGCCGCAGACAAGCGACACGCTACCCATGCCCTTGGCCTTGAATTCCGTGAGATCTCGTGTGATCCCCTCCTTGTCCGCCAGATCCCAGAACCAGAACCAGTAGCATGACGGTTTCGCCGAGTCCGGCGGGGTCACGAAGTCCTTCTCCAGGTCTCTGGCCACCGGTTTGGCAGCGGCTTGCTGCCGCGGTTTGGTCTGGCATTCGCAGAGGAGGATCGCCAGCGATGTCAACAGCAAAGCAGCGATGATAAAAAATGTGTGTCTGTTCATGTTTGTGTTTTTTCGGATGGAGCTGTGATTTTTCATTAAACTATTGTGTGGGATTATAAAATTGCTTCAAATATCAGGATCCAGTCCTGCGGGGAAGGTACATTTGGCTTGAAATCAACCGGTTTTGCTACCGGATCTCCGTTTTCCCCCCGGGCTTTGATGATGCCCTGATCGAATCTCCGCCCGGTAGCCGGGTCGAAATAAAAAACCTTCCAATCCCTGTCAGGCTCCAGATTCCTGACGGTTGGGCCTTCCCAGTTGTAGATATCCCGTTTGGGAAGATAAATAAAACGGACCTTACCGGGTATGCCGGCGGAAAAGCAAATGGAATCGGCCCACTCCGGATGCACTTCGAAGCGTGACCAGGGATATTGTTCCAGCAGATTCTTGCCGATCCCGAGCTGGGTTGATCCCGGGTAGCCCATGCCTTCCTTCCAGGTCGTCCAGTCATAGACGTTCGCGATGCCGGGATCGCCTTCAACACTGGCGTGCCAGATTCCGGCCGCACCGTAGGTAAGCCCCGCGGACCCACTCAGCATACTGGCCCAGAAGACGTAGCGCTGTACATCCTGGAACGCCGTCTGCATGTGCCCTTCATAGCAGTACTCGCCGATCATGGCGGGCATGGGCGGCGTGCGGTCGTAGGCGGCCTGGAGTTTCGGAATGGCGCCGCGAGCCTTGTCCCAATCCCCATGTCCGGTCTGAAGCATGTCGAAATCAATGACGGTCTCGTCGGTCACGGAATTTCGGCCTGACTCGCCGGGGTGCATCGTCGCCGGATGGTGATACGGGTCGATTTGCTGAACGTACCTCGCCACCTCGGTCCACTGGGGGCCGTCCGATTCGCCTCCAATGATCCAGATCGCAGGATAGGCGCCATACCGTGCAATCAGGTTCCGCCAATGCCGCTTGAGGCCGTCGATACCGACCAGCATACCGTTGCAATCGCCCCGCCCCCAACTGCCGACGATCGCCGGAACAATGCCCGCATCGGCCAGGTGCTTGATGCGCCGGTCCGAGTACTCAAAATACTCCGGATTGACCACGCTGAAATCCTTCGTCTCGTAAGGTTTTCCGCCTTCGTTCTCCCAGCGCGGTTCGAACAGGCCTTCGTCGGGGTACACCCCGCAGACAATCTGCACGACGCTGAATCCCTTGGCCTTGCGGTCAGCAGTCAGCTCCTGAAATCCTTCCCATGTCATCCGCTTGCAGAGACATTTCCACCACGTATCGCCCAGCCAGAAGAAAGGCGTGCCGTCGGCATGCTCGAAGTATCGTTTGTTCTCGCTCACCCGGAGAAAGCCGTGCATCAGCAATGGATTGTCGCCTCTGTAGACCGTGACTGAGAGTGTCTTCTCTTTCCCATTGAGGTCGGGATTCGCTTTATCAGTGCATTCCACGCGGTATTTGTACTCGCCCTTTGCCGGAGGCGCGAATCTGACTGTCCACTTCTTGTCGCCTGCCCAGAAAGCCGGAACAACCCACTTTTGGTCGCCCTGACTGAAAACGACATTGACCTCAACTTCCGTGAATGCATTCGAATACGCTTTCGCGCTCTCGTAGGATGTTTCGAACACCTCCCACTGGGCAACTTCCGCGCCATATACAACCGTCTGCATCAACATAACCAGTCCCAGAATCAATACTATCGCTCTATCTGTTTTCATTTCATGTCTCTGACAATCACATTGTCTATCGCCCCATGGAAGCGCCCGCGGTTCATTGTTCCGGCCGGCCCTATACGAAGGCGAACTTTGCCTGAACCATCACCTTTGTATTGGAAGCTCGCCGAGGTAAACGCCTGGCTTCCGGTCCATGCGCCGGGTGCCTTCGTGTAGCTGGCCAGGACGCTGTTGTCGCCGCGCAGCACCTCGACGAGCAGGGCGTCGCCAGCCTGCGTCGCCTGAGACGATCCCGCATAGACAGCGGCGCCGGCCTCGAAGTTCACGCGATAGGCATGCCCGGCGACATTCGCGGCGACCGCGCCAGACGTGATGACATTATCCTCCCAGATCATGATGGCCCAGTCCGATGGGTTCGACTGCCCGCCGGGATTGGCGCGGTCAACCGCGTGCATGGCGCCGGAGCCCGCATGGGTCCAGCCGGCCACGTTGCCATTGCAGGCCACTTCCAGCCCGCTCTGGTATTGTGTTTCGTTCTGGTCTCCGCCGTAGCGGTTGAAATTCTCAACAAAGATGACGCCTGGCGAACCGGCCACCGTGATCTGGAGTTGGATGAACGCAGGCGAAGTGCCGGTCTTCGTCAACGAAACGACCCACGCATTGACACCGGCATCGTTTTCTCCTGGCGTACCCGAGACACGGCCGTCCGGATGGATCGTGAGCCAGTCCGGGCCCACCCGTCTGGCAAAGGTGGCACCCTCCGGAAGCAAGCGGCCGGAGTAGGCCTGACCTGCCGTAGCACCCGGAAGGATCACCGGCTCGCCGAGGTCCGGTGCCTGCATGACCAGGACCCAATCCTGGGGTGATGGCACATTGGGCGTATTCCATGAACCGGATGTGGTGGTAACAACACCCTGGTCAAAGCGTCGCCCGGTGGCCGGGTCGAAGTAGAATGCGGTATACGGCACTCCGGGCACGAGGTCATTCACGGTGATCCCGCTCCAATCGTAGATGCCCCGTCTCGGGAGGTAGATGAAGCGCATCCCGCCGGGAATGCCGGCGGCAAAGCAGCCCGGCGCCCACTCCGGATGCGGCTCGAAACGTGCCCAAGGGTACTGCTCCAACAGTTTCTTGCCAAGTCCGAGCTGGGTTGATCCGGGATACTTCATCCCTTCCTTCCAGGTTGTCCAGTCATAGGGTTGGCGGTCCCACGCGCCCCAATTCCCATGATCGCCCTCCACGCCGGCATGCCAGATTCCCGCCGCGCCGTAGGTGTGGCCCGCCGCACCACTCAGCATATACGACCAGAAGACCCGGCGCTGGACATCCCCGAACCCCTGTTGCATGTGCCCCTCATAGCAGACTTCACCGACCAAGGCCGGCATGGGAGGTTTCTTCGCATAAGCGGCGGTCATGTTGGCGATCGTCTCCGGATCGATGGCTACTCGTTCGTCGTGATTTCCGCCGAACATGTCGAAGTCAATCACATGGCTATCCCCTGTATTGCCGCGGCGCACATAGGCCGTATGGCAGGTCAGCGGATGCTTGTACGGATCAATCTCCCTCACGTATTCTGCAACTTCAGCCCACGGCCCCTGCCCCCACTTGGTCTCCTCAGCGATCTCGCCCGCAAGGATCCACGTCACCGGATAGGCGCCATAGCGCGCAATCAAATAGCGCCAGTGCCGCTTGAGATTGACTGCCCCAAATGCCTGCATGCTGTTGCAATCGCCCCGTCCCCATGCTCCGACAATCGCAGGAACAATGCCGGCGTCAACCAGATGCTTGAACCTCCTGTCCGCATAATCGAAATATTTCGGATTGACCACACTCATATCCTTCGCCAGGTAAGGCTGTCCGCCTTCATTCTCCAGGCTCGGCGCGAAGAAGTTTTCATCGGGATAAGGTCCGCAGACAATCTGGACCACGGAAAAACCCTTGGCCTTGCGGTCGGCGGTCAGTTCCTGAAAACCTTCCCACGTCATCCTCTTGCACAGGCATTTCCACCAGGTGTCACCCAGCCAGAGGAACGGCGTGCCGTCGGCATGCTCGAAGCGCCGGTGGTCCCTGGACACCCGTATCGGTCCGTGCTTAAGCAACGGGTTTTGCCCGCGATACGGAATCACCGTGATCGTCCCAGCTATGCCGTGAAGTGTCGCATTGTTCGTATCCGAACAGGCCAATTTCCACGCATAGGTCCCCGTCGCGCTCGATGCGTAACGGAATTTCCAAAGATTGCCGCCAGCCCAGAAAGCGGGAACCCGAAGGTTCGATCCATCGGGCGCCGTAACCAACGCATCAAGATCTACCTCCGTGAACGGATTCCCATAGACCTTTCCGGAGACGACCATGATCTCCGCAATCCTGTTAGCCTCGACCGTCTGAACGTTCTCTGCCGCAAACGACAGCATCGATATTCCGTTGATCATGATTGCTATTCCCATTCTCAAGTTAATCAGGTGCATATCATTCAACTCCTCTGTTGCCGAACTATCTGTTCATACTCGCGAATTCGTACACGCCTGATCCAATCTCGTAAACCGCGCTGTCCTTTTCCATCCTCAGGAACTCCACACCGCGGGTTCCCGCAACAGGCTTTCCCGACTCCAGAACCATGCCTTCATTTTTCGCAGGCACATACACAGTCGCCGTGGTATTCGGCGGAATGCTGACCTCCATCGTCAGTTTATCGCCCTCGCGTTTCCAGTTGCTGACAATCTTGCCGTGGATCGACACGTAGCGGGTCCTGGCCCAGGTGAGGCCATCGCGAATCACGGGCTGAATCAGGATCCGCTTGTAGCCCGGCGCGTCCGGCTGAATTCCGCCGACCATACCAAACAGATATTCGCCCACGGCGCCGAATGCGTAATGGTTGAGTGAATTCATCCCGCCTTTCGCGTTCCTGCCATCCCACCCATCCCACTGTTCCCAGATGGTTGTGGCACCGACGCTCACCGGGTAGAGCCAGGAGGGATTGGTCTTGGTTAGAAGCAGTTTGTAGGCGTCATCATCCCGCCCCGCCAGGTGCAGCCCCGGCAGTAACCGCGGGGTGCCTATGAATCCTGTCCTGGGATGCCACTCGAACCTGCGCGCCTCCTCCGCGAAACGGGCCGTCATCTTTTCCTTCAGCTCCAGAGGGACCAGCCCCATGGTAAACGCCAGCGCATAACCACTCTGACTGCTCTCCTTGATATTCCCTTCCGCATCAATATAGGCTTTGGCAAACGCTTTAGTGACCTCAGCGACTTTGTCGCGGAACTTGGCGGCGTCACGGGTTTCACCAATGGCTTCCGCCATCTCAGCCATCAACTTGAAATCAAATGCCAAATATGCCGTGCCCATGACGTCATCGGCCACACCGCCGCCGGTATTGAGCCAGTCTCCGCCACCAATGTTCCCGGTAAAGAGTCCGTCCTTGCTGTTCCTGTTCATCGCATCCAGATACCGCTTCATCGCGGCGTAGTGCTCCCTAATGACCCGTGTGTCACCATAGGTCCTGTAAATCTCATAAGGACAGATGATCCCGGCATCTCCCCATCCGATATACCAGCTGTCACCCGTCCCATAGTGGGGAGCACGATCGGCAATATGGCCGTCCGGCATCTGCGCATCCTCGCAAACGTCCACCAGCCATTTGTTGAAGAACGCCGAGACATCCATGCTGTAGACGGCGGCACGCATGAAGAACTGGGCGTCGCCGGTGTAGCCGCATCGCTCATTGCGCTGGGGGCAGTCGGTTGGCACACCCATGTAGTTGCCGCGCTGTGACCAGAGGATGTTTTGCGCCAGGCGGTTGAGCAGCGGCTCGGAACAGTTGAATTCGCCGATCTCAGGGCAGTCGCTGTGAACGACCACACCCACCAGACTGTCAAGAGCGGGCTTCTCCTTCAGGCCGCGAACCTCCACGTATTGAAATCCGTGATAGGTAAACGCCGGCTCATAAGTCTCCTCTCCGTCACTTCGGAACGTATAGCGATCGAGCTGGATCCTGTGCTTGCTTACAACCAGGAGATTTCCCAGAAAGACCGTCCCGTCAGGATTGCGCATTTCACCGTGCTGAAGCTCAACCGTCTCTCCAGCCTTTCCGCGGAACTTGATCCGGCAGTGACCGACCATGTTCTGGTCGAACGCGAAGACATACACGCCCGGCTTGGGCTCAGTGATGGCGACCGGCTTAAGTTCCCGCGTCGCCCGAATTGGTTGCCCACGCTGCCAGACAAGCTTCCCGACTTTCAAATCAGCGCCCCGCGGTTGTACCGCCACCCACTTTGAATCATCAAAACCCGGAGCATCCCAACCCGGCGTCTCCTTCCTTGCGTCATACGTTACCCCCTCATAAATTCCGGTAAACCGGAGCGGCCCATCGGCTATTCCGCGCCAGCCATCATCGGAGACAAGCGTCTGCCTGCGTCCATCGGCAAATTCAATCTCCATCTGCACCAGCAATGACGGTTCGGATCCGTACATTGCCCTGATGTTCTTCTCCCAGTACTGCCATCCGCCGCAATACCAGCCATTGGCGAGTGTTGCGCCAATCGCATTGGCGCCGCTGCGCAACAGGGGCGTCACGTCATAGGTCTGATACTGCACCCGCCGGTGGTAATCGGTCCATTCAGGGGCAAGAAGATGATCGCCCACGCGCTGCCCGTTCAAACGCAATTCGTAAAGTCCCAAAGCCGTGGCATAGACCGTGGCGCGGCGCACCGCGCTGTCCAGCGAGAATCCCTTGCGCAAGTATCCCGGCCTGCTCCATTTCGCCTCCTCCTCGCTATAGGTATCGAGATTGATGGCCAACCGCTCGTTCTCCGCAACGGTCAGGGCCCCGCGCCTGCCGGCCAGTTCATACTCGACGACCAGCTTCTTTTCCATTCCGTACGCCGGATCGCCGCCCAGCTCCGCATTGCCGGCAACGATAAGCAGCGTGCTGTCTTGCACTCGCGAAGCCAGCAGCTCGGTCACATCACGGGCAGAAGCGCCGGATACCGACTGGTAAGAGGCGCTGACTATTCGTAGCGGACCGGGACCCAATGGCGACCGGCCGGCGGGAGCAGGTGCAGGCCGCTTCACCCCGATCCACTTCGCCGCCCAGTCGCCGGGCTGCAGCAAGCCCATGGACCAATGCGCTGGCTGACTCCAGCGCGAGGCCTTGTCATCCTGGTCCCAGACCCGGACCTTCCACCAACACCTCACCCGCGACTCGAGCGGCTTCCCGGCGTAGGCGACATGGAGGCTCCTGTCGCTGCTCACCTTCCCGCTGTCCCACAAGTCACCCTTGTCTTGTTTCATCGCCTCTTCGCTCGACGCCACCAGAATCTGATAGGCGGTCTGCCTCTGTCCCCGGTCCTCGGCTTTCTGTCCTTTCTCCTCCATTACCCAACTCAGCCGCGGCTGCACCTCGTCGATACCGAGCGGGTTCTCCCGGTATTCGCAGCGCAGGTTCGCTAGACCGGCGGCGTGCAGGGATGGGGCGAGCAGCAGCGGCAGCGCGATGACGAGGGATTTACAGAGATGTCGTTTATTCATCTTTTTCCATGCGTTCCATTTACCTGACGCTGCGCGGGTGAACCCTTTACGCGAGCGGGAGGGGATACGACTTCCCGGCCGTGGTGTTCAATTCCCAGATCTTGTCACCGTAAACGACCCGGCAGGAGAGGCCGGACTTGGAACGAATCACGGCCTTGGTCAAGCGGCCGTCGTCCCAGCTCATATCCACCTCGAATCCGCCCCGAGCGCAAAGGCCGGATACCTTTCCCCTCGGCCAGGCCTTGGGCAGCGCGGGCAGCAGATGGATCCGGCCCGTGTGGCTTTGCACCAGCATTTCGCAGTAGCCGGCGGTCGCGCCGAAATTGCCGTCAATCTGGAACGGCGGATGGGAGTCGAACAGGTTCGGATAGACGCCGCCGCCGCTCTCGCCGTAGATGGTTTCCGTCCCGTGGACCACGTTGAGCAGGCTGCGCAGCATGGTGTATGCGTGATCGCCGTCCCAAAGCCTGGCCCAGAAATTGATCTTCCAGGCGCGACTCCAGCCGGTGCTCTTGTCTCCGCGGGCTTGCAGGGAAACTCGGGCCGCCTCGGCCAGCTCGGGTGTTCCTGCCCGGGTGATCTGGCGTCCCGGATACAGGGCGAACAGATGGGAGACGTGGCGATGATCATCCTTGGGATCGTCCTTGTCTTCTTCCCACTCCTGCAATTGCCCCCATCGCCCGATCTTCGGCTTGAGCAGCTTGTCCCGCAGGCCGGCGATGCGATCGCGAAATTCTTTGTCATCGCCCAGCGCATCGGCGGCCTCGATCGTGTTGGTGAACAGGTCGTAAATGATCTCCTGATCGTAGGTGACTCCTTCTGCCTCGGGGCCGTGCTCGGGTGACCAGCCATCCGGGGTGACGAGCGTGCCGTCCTCCCGCCGTTTCAGGTGGTCGTCCCAGAACTGGCAGACTTCCTTGAGCACGGGACAGGCGGTCTTGCGGAGGTATGCCTGATCGCGGCCAAAGGCGAAATGCTCCCACAGATGCTGCGCATACCACGCGCTGCCGGGCGGATTCCACTTCCAAAACGAAATGCCACAGGCGTTATTCATCGTCTGGATGGTCCAGCCCCTGACCTTGCCATATTTTCTCTGCGTGTTCTTCGCGCTGACCTCGCGGATACTCGTGACGTAGTCTATGAACGGCTTGTGGCATTCGGCGAGGTTGGCCGGCTCGGCCGGCCAGTAGTTCATCTCGAGGTTAATGTTCGAGTGGTAGTCGCCGGCCCAGGCGGGTTCATTGCTGTCGTTCCAGACTCCCTGGAGATTGGCGGGCAAAGAACCGGGGCGCGAGCAACTGATCAGAAGATAGCGGCCAAACTGGCAGAACAAGGCTTCGAGATTTGGATCGGCCGTCGTGCTTTTTGCATAGGCCTCCAGCCGCGCCAGCGTGGTCTTGGCAAGCAGGTCCGGCGCGGTGGTTCCCACATCGAGAGAAAATCGGCGGAAGAGGGACTGATGATCTTTCACATGCCGGGCGAGAAGCTCCGTCACGCTCCGCTTGGCGGCGGAATCCACATGCTTCGTGACGGCGGCGTGGGGATGCACACCCAGCCACTTCTTGGTGTGATCCTGCACGAAGCTCGTGCCCGCCCCGAGGATCAGGGTCACGCTGTCGCATTGGTCGAAGGCCAGACTGGTGTCTGGCACGGCAATATCCCATGGGTTTTTTGCGAATGCATCGTCATTCTTAACCGCGATGGTGCCCTTTTCATTCAGCACGAGCAACTGGGCTTCATAGTCAAAACCGTTCTCCAGCTTGCCCACCGAGCTAAGCTTGTTGCCTTCGGCGGCAATCCGGGCCTGGTGCATATCCGCAAGCTGAACGCGGCCGGTGTAGGCGGCGGGCTTGTTCGCCGTCAGGTGGATCACAATGACCCCGTCGGGATGGCTGGCGAAGGCAGTCCGTTGATGGCGCACCCCATTGTATTCGTATGTCACCTGATGAACGGCGCGATCAATATCAAGTTCCTGCCGGTAATGGGTCACCTTGGCGAAGTCATGGCCGAGATGGATGAAGATGTCGCCAAACGCCTGATAGGCCCCCAGGTTTTGCTCTTCCTCCTCATCAGACTCGCCCAGCACGCGGCCCTCGACGGCCATGCGATCTCCGGTCCAGAGACTGATCTCATTGAACTGGACCCGCTCGATCCCGGTGCCGCCAAAGAGCATCGCACCCATGGGTCCATTGCCGATCGGCATGGCTTCCGTCATCCAAGCTTTCGCCGGCCGATCATACCACAGGCACAATTTTCCCGGGGCGTCCGCCAGGGCCGGGTTTTCCTGCGCCAACGCACCCATGCCCGCCAGTGGTTTAACGCCAAGAGCTGCCGCCGCCAAGGAGGCGGTTAGCATGAAGTGACGCCGCGAAATGGCATTCTCAGGTGTGGCCGATTTGTTTTTCATGATTTCTCCGAAAAGGGGGGTATAACTCTTGGTAACCCTTCAGCCGTCTTGGGGTACGATGAATGAAGAATAGCACAACTCTCTTGCTGGTGTGTAAGACAAATCGTTCCACCCAAGCATTCTTCCCGCATGGGGTTGAAATGGCGTTGGGGGAAGCGGAACGCGCGCAGCACCCGGAATCAGCCGGGCGGTTCGCCGGGGGCCAACCGAGCGGTTTGGCAGTGGGAAGGTCAGGCAGTTTGCCGGCGGCGATGAAGAGGGTCAGTGTGTCGGAGATCGT
>Ga0315282_10011956_pt1 | contig 13351 bp, 7 predicted proteins | sample YL17G07_20_MG_FD_203693 | JGI IMG/M metagenome (GOLD analysis project Ga0315282, IMG submission 203693) | Sediment microbial communities from Yellowstone Lake, YNP, Wyoming, USA - YL17G07_20 | ecosystem: Environmental > Aquatic > Freshwater > Lake > Sediment | place: USA: Wyoming | collected...
AAGAAATTGCAGCGTTTCGGGAACTGGCCGCTTCCTTTGCGAAGAAAGCGCTCGCGCCGATGCTGGCCCATGAATCGCCGGACGGCGATCCGGGCATGGTTCCGAGGATCCTGGAGCAAGGCAAGGATGCGGGCCTGCTGGCCTCACCGCGGCCGGAGGCTCCGGGACGCGACACCGGCATCTGGGGCGCGCAGAGCCTGGTCCACGGGCCGGCGGCGTCCGCCATGTTGCTGGAAGAGCTGGCCACGGTCTGCGGCGGAGCGGCCATGTGCTTCCACGCTCAGGGCTTGGGGGCCTTGCCCTTGCTCCGGGCGGAAAACCCTCCCCCCCATCCGCCCGAAATAGTGGCCGCGGCTTTTGCCGAAGCCTTCGGAATCCCCGGCTTGGCCACCCTGCGGGAGCCGCAGCAAGCGGCGCCGGCCGCGGTCGAGACCATGGCCCGGGAGGTGGAGGGCGGGTGGGAGCTTTCCGGAGAAAAGTCCTTTGTTTACAGCGCGACGCGACCCCAAGCTTATCTCGTCTTCGCGCGATTCGCGGCCGCCGCCGGCTGGGCCTGCTTCCTCATTCCAGCCGAAGCCGCGGGCTTGCACGCTCGCGATCCCGGGCCGCGTACCGGCCTGCGCGCCGCGACCCTGGAACACTTGAAACTGGAAGGGGTCAAGCTCGCTCGCGATAGCCGGCTCCGGTTTTCGGTCCCGGCCGGCGAGGTGGTGCTGGACCAGCTTCGCTGCAACCTGCTCGGGCTCTCGGCCATTGCCATCGGCATTGCCCGCGGGGCTCTGGTATCGGCCCGGGAATACGCGGCCGCGCGCTACCAGGGCGGAAAGCTGATCCTCGAGCATCCGGCCATGCAAACGCTGCTCGCCGACTCTGATGCCCGGATTGCGGCGTGCCAGGCCAGCCTTGGGCGAGCCGGCCAGGCCCAAGGAGACGCGGAAGCAAGGTTCCGGGAAGCGGTCCGGGCCAAGCTCTTCATTCTGCCGGCCGCGGCCGGCGCGGTCACCGACTGCCTCCAGGTCTTCGGAGGCTACGGCTATATGGAGGACTTTCGCATGGAAAAGCGGCTCCGGGACGTCTCGGTGTTGAAAAGCGCGGGCGGAGCGCCCAGAGAGTTGCGGATGATCCTGGCCCAGATGATCAAGGAGGAGGAGGGATAAAATGCTTCCGACTCATATGAAACAAGCCACCCAGAACCTGTCTTTCCTCGGCCGGTTGCTGGTCGCCGAGCGCGAAGCCGACCTGTGGGAAGAAGAGACCAAGACCTTGCCCTGGCCGCTCGCCCGGCAGCGCCGGCTTTACAGGGCCTTCGCCGATCAATTCCTCCGACCCCGCGCGCTCGAGGTGGACCAGCACCTGGCCGAGTTCGACCCCTGGCCGCTGTGGCACGAAGCGGCGCTTCGCGGTTTCCAGACCGAGTTCCTGCCCCGGCCCTTCGGCACGGCTTCGCTCCTCAATCTCGCCTCCATGCCCTCTCCCCTCTTTGCCACCGCGCTCAAGGCCGAGGAATTCTGCGCGGCCTGCGGCGGCCTGGCGCTGATGCTCCTGGCCCACGACCTGGGCGCCGCCCCGCTCCTGCTTTCCGGCACCTGGACCGGGTTCAACTGGCTCCGCAAGATGTACGCCCGCATCCGCGCCGGAGAAAAAGTAGCCGCCGCCTTCGCCATCACCGAGCCGGGGGCGGGTTCGGACGTGGAGGAGACCGAAGGGGCGGCCCGGGCCCGTCTGGTGAGCCGGGCCAGGAAGACCGCGGGCGGATACCTCCTGAATGGCCGCAAGTGTTTCATCAGCGACGGCGGCATTGCCTCCTACATCACCTTCTTCGCTTGCCTGGACAAGGAAGGGGCGGAGAGCTGGACCTGTTTCCTGGTCGAGTCGGGCATGAAGGGCTTTGCCGTGGGCCGGCGGGAAAAGAAGATGGGGCAGAAGGCGGCGGACGCGAGCGAGTTGATTTTGGAAGACGTCCTGGTCCCGGAGGACCACCGGATCGGCCCGGAGCGGAGCGGCTGGGCGCTGAACCGCAACACCCTCAACTACTCGCGGCCGGCGGTCGGGGCCATTGCCGTCGGCATTGCCCGCGGCGCGCTCGAGCGGTGCATCGAGTTCTGCCGGACCACCCGACTGGGCAACAAGCGGCTGGCCGATTACCAGGAGGTGCAGCTCGAGTTGGCGGAAATGACCATCCAGTTGACCGCGGCCCGGGCCCTGGTCTGGCACTGCGGCCGCTACCGCTTCCCGGCCCAGGGGATGAGCGCCATGGCCAAATGTTTCGGCGGGGACACGGCGTTTGCCATCTGTAACAAGGCCATGGAGCTGATGGGAGACCACGGCTATCTCCACGGCCACGGGGTGGAAAAGGCCCTGCGCGATTGCCGCCTCAACCAGATTTACGAGGGCACCAACCAAATCAACCGCCTGGCCCTGATCGAGGACGCCTGGGAAACGGACTTCGCCAAAGCATCGTAGGGAGAGCCAGCATGATTGCGACGGGGTTTCCAACCTGAAGAATCAGGCGCTGTTTTTTTCTCTGGGCTTGGCATTGGCTGCGCTCTGCGCTTCCGCCTGCCTTCGCGAAGCCGCATCCGGCAAGCAAAAGAGCTCGGCCCAGGCCCCCTGCCCGGACCAGGCCGCGGAACTAAAGGCGACTCAGCAATTTTTGGCGGAGAACCGCGAGCGCTACCGGGCGGCGCTCAAACTGGCGCGACAATGGGTGGACCATTTGGAGGTCAACCCGCTGGAGTTGCGGCAGGCCGGGATCAAGGGCAAGAAGAAGCTGACCGAGCTTTTGGAGACTTATCGGCAACTGGATCAGGCCCTGCCGGCCGAAGCGCGGGCGGCGCTGATGGCGCGGATCAAAGCCGTGGCGGCGATCACCTATCAGCCCGAATACCACGACCTGCAGAAAGTCAGCGACGAGCAGTTCAAGCAGGACGCCACCTCCTATCTGCGCGCGGCTTACCTGCTCGACAAGCTCGGCCTCGATACCAAAGTGTATCGGCAGGAGATCCGCAAAATCCAGCCCCGGCTCGACGGCCATTTGAGCCAGCGCGGCGTGCATCAGCAAATGGCCTTCTCCTGGTATTATCGCTGCTTCGGCTTAAAAGAGCCGTTCCCCCTCGACCAGAGCTTTTAAAAAGGCGTGATTTCCTCCCGGCGCGATCCGTATCAGTATTCGCGCTCCGAGATCTATCAACTCACCCACGAGATCTTTGTGCCCTATGAATTCGGAGACAAGCTGGACGCCGATTTTTTCACCGCCGAGGACAAAGCCTACCTCCGCCGCGCCCTCGACCGCCACGCCACTTTCGCGCTCATGCTCCACGACCCGGATCTGACCGCCGAGCTAGTCATGTGCCTCTCCTATCTCCGCTTTACCGACCTCCCCATTTACCGCGACGCTCTGGGCTACCTCTTGCAGGCCCAGCGTCCCAACGGCAGTTGGGGCAACTATGAAGACCTGCGCGAGAAATACGGCGACCTGATTGACCAGAACCTTTATCTGCATACCACCATGGTCAGCATCGAAGCTTTGGCCGGGGCGTTTGGACCGGTGGGTCAATAATAGGGACGTTTTTAAACCCTTCAGCCTTGAGGGGCTATCGGGTTCCCCGGCCGGGCAAAAGGGGCGACCAGCCGGTCGGCCCGACGAGGTTCTTCCATGTGCTCGGCCCCTGGTGACTGAAGGGTTACGGTTTTTTTAAGGGTGTGCGACAAATTTGGTGGTTACCCGGCGACACCAATGTAGGGGCGAATCTTGTATTCGCCCTCGCCGGGCGATCACAAGGATCGCCCCTACCCTCAATGCGAATCATGATCACCAAATTTGTCGCACACCCTTTTTTTAAGTTTTTCTTGACTATTTCAAAGAGGATGGGCTAGAGTAGAACCGTCTTGATACAGGGTTCACTTCAAGTGGGAGGAATAGTTTGATGAGCCGCCAAGGGAAACGGTGGGGGATGGCGATCGGGTTCGCCCTGTTGCTGGTGCTGCAGGGGCTTTCGTGCGAGCGCAAGCTCAGCGACTCGATCGAGCCGGTCCGGACCTGGCAGGGGCGTTTGCTCCACGATGGCAAAAAAGGCGTCGGGATTAACGAAGTCCTTTACTATGACCGGGGCTCGCCGGTTGACACGGCCAGCGCCACCACGGACACGGTGCAGTTTATCCAGGTCTCCGGCTCGTTCGCCGGGGCCCTGGTGCCGGGCGAGATCAGCTTCTTTTACCCGGACCCCAGTTTTGGGCCTAACAAGTGGATCGCTTTTTCCCCGCGCTGCGACCTCTATCCTTTTACCCAATACAAACTGGTGCTGAAGGGCCTGCTCTGGCTGGACGGCACCCCGGCGCCGGACCTGGAGATCCAGTTCACCACCGGCGACGTGCCCCAAGACCTGCCCAACCCGTTTTACTGCGACGAGGTGGTTCTGCCGCTTCAGGCCTATGACCTCGACGATTTTCTCGGCATCAACGGCGGCCTGGCCGACGACCCGGTCTGGAACACGCAGGCCAATCTGACGGCGGTGGGCATTGCCAATGACCCGCCGACTTATAAAAAGATCCGGGACCCTATAAATTACTTTGGCTACACCAATGCCGCGGCCGTTTACATCCCTGCGGACAATCATCTCTCCGATCCACCCTACTATGTCTTGATCTACATCCATAACGATCCCTCTTTCGGCAGCGATCTGAACCTCGGCCCGACTCTCGGCTTTTTCAACGTCCGGCCCTACTGGCCCCGCCAGCTCCTGGATTCCTTCGAGGAACCGGGGGTCTGGACCTCGAGCGATCCCGTGAATACCCCGGTGTCCTTGACCACCCTGGACATGTTCGAAGGCTTTGCCGGCTTGCAAATCGGGATCAACGGCTCGGGTTCGCTCGACAATTCGGTCTCCCGCGCGTGGACCGGCGGGATCCCGGTCCAGGCCACCGGGATCATGTTCGCGGTCAAGACCGGCAACGTCAGCTCCGGCGGCGCCAGCTCCACCCGCCTCGAGCTGCGGCTCACGGACAGCGCCGACAACGTGGTCGGGTCCAACCTGGATATCTACGGGAGTTACACCGACTGGAGTTTCTTCACGCGCGCGTTTGCCAGCGACTTCTACCCGATCGCCGGCTCCGCTTTTGACCAGACCAAGGTCAACCAGATCGCCTTCGTCTTGATTGACAACGGCGCCAACGACCTGGTCGGGAACGTGTTCATTGACTATTTGACCGTGGGCGACCTGACCGACGTGGCGGTGAACTATCCACCGGTGGTGATCACGCCCGGGGAAAGCCTGCCCCTGTACGTGGACCAGGGGGGATCCACCTATTGGGCCTATGTCGTCGGGGGCAGGCACATCCTGAATCTGGACACTTCGAATTGCTCCATCAACTGTCCGCTCCTGGACCCGGCCGCGGCCCTGGTCAAATCCAACCTGGCCCAGGCGGCGCCGTGAAGAAGGCTTGAGGCGTGAGGCATGGGGCTTGAGGCTTAAGAAAAGTTAAGAGAGAAAAGAGAAAGAGGATGAAGAGAAAGAGTAGTTCACTGGCAGGGGTCGTCATGGCGGGAGTCATGCTTTTCGCGGCTGTCGCGCCCGGGCAGCAAATCCCACCTGCGATTAAGTTCGCCTCCACCCCCAACCCGGTCGGCTCCGGCGGCCGGGCGGTGGGCTGGGGCGGCGCTTTCATCGCGGTGGCGGACGACGCGACCGCGGCCTCCTGGAACCCGGCCGGGCTGATCCAGCTCGAGACCCCGGAAGCTTCGGTGGTGTTGTCTTGCCTGGATCTGCGCGAGAGCGCGCGCTTCGAGCAATCCGAGGCCGAGGTCAATTCCGAGTTGGCTTCTCACCTGAACCTGAACTATGCCAGTATCGCCTATCCTTTTCACCTCAGCCGGCTCAACCTGGTGACCAGCTTGAATTACCAGCGGCTTTATGAATTTGATCGGAACCTGGAGTTTAAACGGACCTGGACGGAACCGGCCTCGGCCTCAGGACCTGCATACACAATTAGCGAGAGCAACCACAAGTTCGAGCAGAAGGGCGCCCTCACCACCCTGACCCCGGCCCTGGCGGTGCAGATCACCCCTAAAATTTCGCTCGGCGCCTCTTTGAACATCTGGGGTCTGGACCCCCTGGGCGACGGATGGGATCAACAAGAACAAAACCAGGGCACGATGACCTTCGCGCGGACGGGAGATATCATCCAATACGAGCTGGAGCACATCGAAAAATATCGCTTGTCCGGCTGGAATTGGGAAGCCGGCTTACTGGTCAAACCGGGAAAATTTACGATTGGAGCGGTTTACAAAGCGGCTTTTACCGCGGATCTCGATTATCGGGAAGACCTCACCACCACCCAATTTTCGCCCAACAACCCTGACTTCACTAAACCACCCTATCGCCTGCCCAAGAGCCAGAGACATTATCACGACCAGATCGTTTGGCCGGCCTCTTACGGAATCGGGATCGCCTACCGTTTCTCGGACGCCTTCAGCGTGGCCGTGGACGGCTACCAAACCAACTGGTCCGCCTTTCGGCGAAAACTGGAAAAAGACATCAATAATCCCGATCGGAGGGAGGGAGGGAGTGTCAATCTCATTGCGCCCAATGGAGGCGTGGTCCGTGATACTACCCAGGTGCGGGCGGGGATGGAATATCTGATCATCAAGCCCAAGGTGGTGGTGGCGCTCCGGGGCGGAGCCTTTTACGATCCCGAGCCGCGGCCAGATAAGGCGGTTGACTTTTACGGGGTCAGCTTCGGCACCGGTTTCGGGCTCGGGCGCTTCGTGGCCGACATCGCTTACCAATACCGTTTCGGCTCGAATGTGCCCCAGGAAAAGGTCCCGCCGGACCAAATCCAGGCCGATGTTTTCGACCGCTTTGTCATCGCCTCGTTGATTTATCATTTCAAGTAGTAGTCAGTGGACAGTAAACAGTGGACAGTGCACGGTGAACAGTGAAGAGTGCACACTAATCAGTGCCCAGTAAACAGTGGACAGTGATTAGACCTAAGATTCTCTCTCCGCTTACTCTCCTGGCGGGGCTGGGTCTGGCCCTGGCCATCCCTTCCCCGGCCGCGCCGGCCTCCCCGGAGCCGAACGCACAACCCGAATTCCATACCGATCAATTTGTTTTTTCCTATTCACTTCAGGATGGCCGCTGGGACCTCTGGGACGCGGACCATCGCCCCATCCTTCAAAACGCCGAGGCGCGGGTCATTTTGGAATCGGGTTCCACCAGGAGCAGAGAAATCACCAGCTCGGGCCGGGCCGAGCGGAGCTGGGAAAAATTCCAAATCTCTGCGCCCCAGGGGGACGGAATCGAGTTTCAGATCAAGAGCAAGAAACGCGGCGAGCCGGCCTTGATCCAGGGGTTTGATTTTTTCCCCGGCCAAAGATTCTTCACGCTCCGCCTCATCCTCGACCAAATCCCAGCTCGCTACCGCTCCGCGCGGATCAAGGCCCTGGAGCCGATGCGGGTCCAGGGTCCGAGCGGCGGCCTTTTCGTCGGCCCTCATCCGGACCGGCACCAGATCCTGGACAACGGCTCCAACCTCTACCTGGACGTGATGGTCAGCCGGCACCGGCCCGGGCACCCGCCCCTGCCGGCGCGCTTGCTCAGCCGCGACTCGAAGAGCAACTCGAGCAGCATCATCTATGACCCCGAAACCGGCCGCTCCGCCCTGGCCGGATTTCTCAGTTCGGGCGAAACCGCGGACCTGATCATCGCCGGCGCCCGGCCCGGAGGACGCGCTTTCTCCCACTATGGCGCGCAAGCCTCTTTCCGTCCGCCGCTTCGGCTCGGCGACCGAGAATCTTTTTCCTCAAACTCGCTCTACCTCGACTTCTTCGCGGCCGATCCTTTCTCGGCGCTGGAAGATTACGCGAGCGCCATGGCCCGGGAACAGGGAATCAAGCTCTGGCCCGGCCCCATCCCCGCCGGCTGGAACTCCTGGGGCGAATATTTCACCAGGATCAATGAAACGATCATGCTGCAAAACCTGGACTTCGCCGCCGAGCATTTCCGGCCCTTCGGCCTGCGCTACTTCCAGATTGACGCCGGCTACTACCCGGCCTGGGGCGACTGGGAAGCCGACCTCCAGCGCTTCCCCCACGGCATGAAATGGATGGCGGAGCAGATCCGGGCGCGGGGCATGATCCCCGGCATCTGGATCGGGCCTTTGTGCGCCGAGACCCGCTCGAAAATTTTCCAGCAGCATCCGGACTGGTTCCTGCCGCGCCAGGGCCTGATCCCCAGGCTCATGATCCAGGCCGAGGGCGCGGACCTGCGGGTGCTCGATTTGTCCAAGCCCGAGGTCAAGGATCACCTGCGCCAGGTCATCCGCACCTGCGTGCGCGACTGGGGCTATCAATGGCTGAAAATAGACTTCGCTTACTTCCTCCTTTATTACCGCCGGCTCCCGGATTCGAGCCGGACCGTGCCCGCGGTTTACCGGGAGGCGTTGCGGATCATCAAGGAGGAAGCCGGGCCGGACGTGTTCGTGGTCGGGATCGGCCCCGTCGCCTTCAATTATGGATTGGCCGACGGCCAGCGCATCACCCTGGACAACATGCCGGCCTGGAACAACCGCGAGAGCTCTTTTATTTTCAACCCGCTCCACGGCCGGATCGGTTTCGCCCAGGGGATCGTCCCCACGGTCCGCACCATGGCCCGGCGCTATTGGCTCAACTACCGCGAATGGATCAACCACCCCGACATGATCTTTTTCAACAACGACCGCTGGCCGGACTGGGGGCCGCGGCCGCTCACTTTCGAGCAGGCGCGGGCCTTTGCCAGCATCGTGGGGCTGACCGGCGGGATCGTCAAGATCGGCGACCGGATGGTCGAGATGAGCGAGCCGGAGGTGGACGTGATCCGGCGCCTCCTGCCGGTTTATCGCGGCAGCGCCCGGCCGCTGGACCTGTTTGAAAAAGAGACGCCCGAGCTTTGGGATTTGAAAGTCGCGACCGAATGGGACCGCTGGGAGGTGGTGGGTCTCTTCAACTGGGGCAAGAACTGGAGCCAGGGCAAGAAAATTCCCGCGGCGACGCGGACCTTGGCGGTGGAATTCTCCCGGCTCGGACTGGAGCCTTCGGAAAAATACCTGGTCTTCGATTTCTGGGGCGAGAAATTTTTAGGCGTGGCCCAAGACCGGCTGAGCGTGGAGGTGGGGTCGGAGACCGCGCGGGTGCTGGCGGTGAGGAAGCTCCCGGACCATCCCTGGTTCTTGTCTTACAACCGGCATCTTAGCCAGGGCGGGGTGGAGATCAAGGCGCTGCACTGGGACCGGGAGAGCGGGGTTTTATCCGGGACCCAGGAGGTGGCAGCCGGTTACGAATATCACCTTTATTTCTACCGGCCCGATTCCTTCCGATTGGTCGCCGCGGAAGTGGAAGGCGCGCCGGCGAAAGTCAGCGAGGAGGGCCCGATCGCCCGGCTGAGCTTTACTCCCCCAAGCGCAACCGAGCTGAAATGGGAGCTGCGGTTTCGCCAGGGTAGTTGAACAGCCACCCCTTTACAATTGTGAAACCCGGAGAAAATATTTGTGCGCTGGCAGGGGCGGGTTTGAAACCCGTCCCGGTATTGCAATCCGACCAGATCTTTATTTTTTGAAAGACCCTTTTCGCGGTTCAAGGTATTTGCCCCATACCTCACGCCTCTTTCGGATCCGTTCACGTTCACGGGACAAAATGATTGCGGCCCTGCTGTGCCGGGGTTGAGCCGGATGATCCAAAATTTTCTGCTCCTGTCCCCTCGCTACGAGTCAACCTCCGGAGCATGAATTTCCCCCTTTTCTTCGGCGCCGGCTGTCTCCCCTGGCTCTTGGTCTTCAGATTCGTAATAGCGTTGGTAATGGTCACCATAATAAGGATAGCCATAGTAGCCATAGTAATAATAGCGGTCCCGCTGCAAATCCACGGCGTTAATAACCACCCCGAGGATATTGGGCTGGACTTGTTGAATCTGCTGGACGGAACGGACGAAGTTGTTGCGATGAATCTCGCCGGCGCGGCAGATCCACAAGACGTAATCAATGAAGGGAGCGAGGAGGCTCACATCCGACAGCGGCCGCGCCGGCGGCGTATCGAGGATGATCCGATCGTAGCGCTCTTTCAAGAGCTTGATCAAGAACCTCATTTGCTCGGAGCCCAGGATTTCGCTGGGGTTCTTCGGATTGTTCCCCGCGGTGAGGGCGTGGAGGTTTTTATGCTCGGTGGTTTGGATATATTTTCGAAGCACCAGGTCCGCAAAGTAGGCGGAGCGGTCAAGGCTCGGGTATTGACGGATGAAATCCAGCGCCTGGGCCGTGGAATCCTGGGGGCTGTCCAGATGAGCGATGGCCGAAGGGTCCAAGGACCAAGAGAGATCTTTGGGGGACGGGAACCTATGGGGATGCCCGGCGGCTTCTTTCCAGACCTTGAAATTAGAGCCGGCCGGCCTTCCCTCCTGGTAGGAAATATCCAGTTCCAGGGGCAAGGAATTCCAGGCAATTCTGAGGGTTCCCGACCATTGCTTGCGCTGGATCAGATGCTGGATGTCGCTCAGACTCAGGGACTTCAGATTGAGGGCCGACCAGGGAGGAGTCAGCGCATCTACAATCAGATCGTACAGGCCGGCCTGATTCTTTTCCAAGTTAAAAATTTTGTGCACGACCGGGTGATGAAGGTCCGCGTCCAGGATCAGGGTCTTCTGGCCGTTCATGGCGAAGCTGAGGGCCAGGTTGGAGGCGATCAGGCTTTTGCCTTCTTGAGGAGCGCAACTGGTCACCAGGATGATCTTGGGACTGTCCTGGGGCAGCTTGATGCTCAATTGCGACCGCAAGGCGAAGATGCTCTCGGAAAATAAGGACTTGGGGCGCTTGCTCACCAGCAACAGCCTTTGCTTCGTTTCCGCCGGGTCGGTTTTGGCGTGGTTCTGGTTTATCTTGGCTGAATCCAGCGGAATCGTGCAGAGGACCGAAAGATTCACGGCCTTGCGCACGTCCTCCGCGTGGCGGATGGTTTGATCAAGGTATTCGCGCCCATACGCATACGCGCCCCCGAGCATGATCCCCAACACCAGTCCCACCACGGCATTCAATGACATTTTCGGCCGAACCGGATCTTTCGGGAGCAAAGACTTTTCATGCACGTAAATCACGTTGTTCCCGGCGCTGCTGGTATTGACGGTCACTTCCTTGACCGCGGCCAGCAACGTCCGATAGGCCTCCCGGGCCGAGTTGGCGTCCCGATCCAAGACCACCAATTCGATGTCCTTCTTCGTGCTGTTGACCGCGGACTTTTCCGTCTCCGCCAGCCTATTCCGCCAGAAGGTTTCTTGAGACTTGATCACATTCAGGTTGAAATTGAGCTGGATCAACATACTCTTCAATTCTTGATCAAATTTTTGCCTGAGGATGCCGATTTCCCAACCGTCTTTTTCCACCTCCGGGTGCTTGTCCCCGTATTTAATCTGGAGCTTGCGGTAATCCACCTCGGTCTTGACCAACTCCTCCTTTAAATCCATCAGAATCGGGTTCTCCGGCATCAGCAGGGTGTACTTGAGGTAATCCTGCCGGCGCAGCAAATCCTCGAACTGGCTGATTTTGGACTCCAGCCCCGCCCGCTGTCCCTGGATCTCGGCCAGCTTTTCCTCCACCCGGGAACGGCGTTCCGCAATCAATTCTTTATCCCGGTCCGCCTCGAAGATGTTGTGCTGCTGCCGGTATTCATACAGCTTGGTCTCCGCCGCTTCCACGTGCTTGCGCGCCTCTTCCAACTGCTCGTTCAGATAGGCCAGCGAATCTTTGGAAAACAACATCCGTTCAGTCCGATGATACTCGACCACCTGCTCCGCCAGCCCGTTGACCACATCCCGGGTCAGCGCCGGATCCTCGCTTTGGTAAGTGATCTCAATGATCGAGGTCTCTTTCGGGTTGGTGGTCTTAATGTCTTTCAACAATCGGGTGGCCAGCGCCTGCACCACTTGGGCTTTTTTCTCGGCCGGCAGATTGGGGTAATCAAGCTTTTGAAGGTCCTTCTTTAAATATCCCCGGTCAATCAGTTGTTTCACCAGCTCCCGGAGCAAGGTTTGCGAGGTAACGATCCTCGCCGTCGTATTCAGTTCGTTCCTGGGTTCCACCCATCCCGGCTTCGGCGTTTCTTTCTCCTGCAACACATTTTCCGACACGTTTTGGCGGATGATCAGGCTCGACTTGGCTTCATAAATCGGAGTGGCATAAAAACTGTAGAGGATGGAAAGAAGGAAAGCAGACAGCGCGATCAGACCGACCGCCCACCGATGGTTGAGCAGGGGCTCGATTATCACCAGCGGATCCACCCATTCGGAATCCGGGCTGAAAGATATCGCTTCTGGCTCTTTTTCCAACATGGAGAATTCTTATCTAGATTGCAAAGCCCTCTCCCGACCTAGCGAAAAGGGCATCACGCTCCCTCTCCCCGCCGGCGGTTGCCGTTGCGGATGCGACCTCCGATGAGTTTCGCTGTGCTGCGACTTCCGAAACCTGGCTCGCTTAATCCAAATCTTCGCGCAGACTCGATTGCTTCTGCTGGGCTTCGTCTAATTACATGTCAGCGGCCTTCAGGAAGTTTTCTTCGTCAATTGCATTCTTCCATTCCGGGAAGAAGCTGCTGCTTAGATCATATCGCTTGACCTGTTTGCAGATCAGCGCAAAAGTTAAAGGATACTCTCGATAAACCTTCTTTTCTTGCTCAACAATCTTACAGTGCGGATCCGGCCCAAAACGGAAAGCTTCTTCCGTTTCTCGTTCTCGACCCAAACCAGGTTAATCGCTTGCTCTTCAGAGAGCTCAGCGCGCACAATGGCCTTGACCTTATCCCCAACGCCCCACCGCGTGGCTCGACAGCTTGGAGATAGCCGCATCCATCCCGGAATCAAGAGGGCTTCTGACCATAAGGGGATCTTGCGGCCCCTCGACTTTGATGTTGTCTCTGAAACTCCCCGGATTGCCGAGAGGGACTCGGCACGGAAAGGATAAGTCGCCTTGATGGAGATCAGCGAAGGAGACGAGTTTGCCTGGGGCTCCTAGCTGAATTCCCCTCCTTTGCCGGTAAAGGTCCGCAGGTTCTTTGGGTGTCTTCGGCTTTCGGTTCTTTGCTTGTTTCACCGTTGGTTCCACCTGGTCGGACAGAATGTCCAAGAAAAATCTCAATAGAAATTAAAGGGCTGCGCCTGATAGTCGCTTTCATTTAAACCAAGGTTAAAAAGTATACCAAGAGTAAATCAGCTTGTCAAGCCCCCCACCCTTCCTAAATCTCCGGCTAAGCAAAACTGTATAACAGGCGCCGGCAAGTATCCGGTTTGGAGTGCGGCGGCTTGCCGCCGCTTTTTCTTCCGCACCCGAAACTCGCGTC
>Ga0315282_10011957_pt1 | contig 13350 bp, 9 predicted proteins | sample YL17G07_20_MG_FD_203693 | JGI IMG/M metagenome (GOLD analysis project Ga0315282, IMG submission 203693) | Sediment microbial communities from Yellowstone Lake, YNP, Wyoming, USA - YL17G07_20 | ecosystem: Environmental > Aquatic > Freshwater > Lake > Sediment | place: USA: Wyoming | collected...
TCCGCGTCTACTCCCCGGCGTTCGACGTCACCCCGCACCGGAACATCACCGCGATCGTCACCGAGAAGGGAATCATCCGCGCGCCGAACCGGACGCGCATCGCCAAGGCACTTCGTCACCGTGTTGTTCGCTAGAAAGCATTGGGTGAGGAATCGGCGTGAGCTACGATCCGGGCCTGATGATGTTCCACGACCGCCAACACCTCAGGACTCTCTCGATTTTTCATTACGTGCTTTCGGGGATCACCTTCTTCTTCGGCTGCATTCCGATCATTCACATCGTTCTCGGCATCCTTGTGCTGAAGGGCCTGTTCCCGCCGGCGAAGGAAGAGCCGGAATTCCCAGCGGTGTTCGGCTTGATGTTTGTGGTTTTCGGGAGTCTCGGGGTCCTCCTTTGCTGGACTCAAGCGGTGCTGCTCATCGTTGCGGGACGTTTTCTTGCACGCACCCGGCATTGGCTTTTCTGTCTCGTGATCGCCTCACTGACCTGCATTCAGATCCCGCTGGGCACCGTGCTCGGAATCTTCACGATCGTGGTGCTCTCCCGGGATTCCGTGAGGGCGCTCTTTGACGGCACACGAGAACCGCCCGCGACCGCAGAGCCCCTGCGGACGACGCCTCCGCCCGTGCCCGGCGAGCCGCAGGGATAAGGCGACCTCTTGTCCCTCTCCTCCTTCAGGGCAATGTCAACAAGTCGAGGGCTTCACCCCCGCAGCGGTTCGACGGCTCATCAACCTCCGAGCCGGGTGGGCGGGGGGTGTCCCTCGCCCCTTGCCTGTCCCGAATTCGTTATCGGGAAGGGAGAGGGGTGGGAGAGGGGTGGCTGTGCTTTAACCGCAAAGGACGCAAAGGGAACTGGAAACTGGAGACTGGATCGTCCCGACTTCCGTCGGGACTGACTGGAGACTGGAGAAAAACAGGCGGATGAAACTCGACTCCAGTTTCCAGTGAGGTCCCGATTTGGTCGGGATCGGTCTGGTTTCCGGTTTCCAGCCTCTGTGACCTCTGTGATCTCTGTGGTGAATGGCTGTCCTGCCCGTGCGGTCCGCTCTTCTGCTTTGTGCCACTGGCAACTGGTTGCCAGTGCCCTGCTTTCCCCTCTCCCTCCGCCGGGGGGAGAGGGTCAGGGTGAGGGGCGGAGTGCTTGTTTCTCTTCGTGTCACCCGCCTTCGCCCGGAAGCCCCGCCCCTTGAGGCGCACGAGGAAGGGCGTTGTTTTCGGCCCGGACGCACGTCGCGGTCGGGGCTTCGGCGGGTTTCGCCTGTTTCTACGCAGGAAGCCCCGCCGCTTGCGGCGGGGAGGCTTCACTTCGCTTCGTTCTCGTCCCGGATGAAGAGCCGCTCGTCGCGGATGCTCCAGGTGGTGCTCGTGAACCGCGCCGTCCAGTTGAAGGCGTACCGGAGCTTCATGTCCTTCACCTTGAGCGTGACGGGCCGCTTGCTCAGGTCCTCGGCGATGATCACTTCCCTGACCCCGATCGGTCGGAGCTTCCTCAGGAAATCCATGGCGTCGGCGAGCGGCATGTCGTTGAACGCGAGGGAGACGAGCGTCTCGTCGAGCGTCTTGGCCAGCTCCGGGGGGACGCCCGGGTCGGGGAGCGGCTTCAGTTCCTTGAGATCCGTGAGGAGCACCAGTTGTTCGCTGGCGATGACGTTGAGTCCGGCGGCCGCCGCGAGTTCACGGACCGCCTGCCAGACCGAAACGTCTTTCAGCTTCAGGCGCACCTTGGCGTCAAGAGCGGGTTTGTCGCCGACCTTCGCACGCGGGTCCGCGGCGAGGTTCACACCGCTCTGCGTGCTCAGGAACGCGACTGCCTCCCTCAGCGTCTGATCCTTCAGGTCGAAACTGACCTTCTTCTCGCCGAGCGCCTTCACAATGGCCTCGCCCGACTCGCCGTCAATGACCGTCACGGGTCCTTCGGCAATACCCTTTTCATCCGAGATGAAGACCCCCCCGTCGCGGATGACGAACGTCAGTCCGAGTTGCTCCGTCAGGAGCTTGATCGCGGCTTCGAGCGGGACGTTCGTTAGCTTGAGCGTGACGGTCGGTTTCGCGTCTCGGAACCCCTTTCGGTCCACCACGATGTTGACGTTCCCCAGCGTCTGCAGGAAATCGAGCGCCTCCATCACCGGCTGCTCGTTGAATGTGAAGCTTACGATCGTCTCCTGAAGCATTTTCAGCACCTTGCGGTCCGCGTCGGTCGGTTTGTCGGTGAGCGGGATGCGTGCCGCCGCGGCGGCCGCCGCCTCGATGCCCTTCTCGTCCGAGATGAAAACCACCCCGTCGCGAATGATGAAGGTGAGCCCCAATTGCTCCGTCAGGAGCTTGAGCGCCGTCTCGAGCGAAACGTTCGAAAGTTTGAGCGTGACCTTCGGTTCGGGGCGCGCGAACTTCCCACGGTCCCGCACGATGTTCACGTTGCCGAGGGTCTGGAGGAAGTCGAGCGCCTCCATCACCGGCTGCTCGTTGAAGGTGAAACTGACTATCGTCTCCTGGAGTTGCCCGAGGACCTTGCGGTCGGCCTCGGTCGCCTTGTCGCTGAGTGGGATGCGTGCCGCCGCAGCGGCCGCCACCTTGATCCCATCCTCGTCCGAGACAAAAACCGCGCCATCGCGGATGATGTATGTAAGCCCTAGTTGCTCCGTCAGACGGTCGAATACGGTCTCGAGCGAAGCGTTGGTCATCTTGAACGTGATCTTCTGCTCGGGGTCCACGAACTTCGTGCGGTCCGGGACGATGTTCGTGTTGCCCAGCGTCATCAGGAAGTCGAACACCTCGACGAGCGGCTGCTCGTTGAAATCGAAACTGACCTTCGTCTCCTGGAGTTGCTTGAGGACCGCGCGGTCGGCCTCGGTGGGTTTATCGGTGAGATGCGTGCGCGCCGCCTCCGCCGCATCCACCCGACCGGGTCCCGCGACGAGAAGCCACACGACGAGCACGACGCACGCACGAAGGACGTGTTTCATGGCCGGTTCCTCCGCAAGAGCGACCTTGTGACGTGCCGAGGACGGATTCACCTTATTCTACCCGTCGGCTCCGAGAATTCAACCGGCGGCTTCCCTCTCCTCCTTCAGGGGGAGGGCGAGGGTGAGGGGGCACTGGCGGACCAGCCGCCAGTGGCACAAAACTGGGCTTGAATCCTATGCAACCACAGAGGGCACAGAGGAGACAGAGGAAACCAGAAACTGGAGACTAGATCGTCCCGCCGGGCGGGACTGACTGGAGACTGGAAAAAAACAGGCGGATGAAACTCGACTCCCGTTTCCAGTCAGGTCCCGATTCCATCGGGACCGGTCTAGTTTCCAGTCTCCAGTCTCTATGCCCTCTGTGATCTCTGTGGTTGAAGACGTGCGTACAAAGAAGCCGCCCGAGCGGGAGGGAAAAGCTCGGGCGGGGTCCGTCTTCGCGTGCGCTTCGAAGAACATCCCGACTCAGCACCTATCGGGTGAGTTCCATATGTCCATTATCTCTCTTCCCCTTCGATCAGCGCGTCCACCATCGCCTTCACCTCTTCATCCGTCATGAAGTAGCGGTTCACCGTGGCGAAGTCGAGGAAGAAGGCGCCCGTGAACGGCCCCATCCCGTGCCAGTACCAGTAGTCGCTCGGGCGGTAGAACCCGTACCCGATTCGTCGCGAGTTGATCGACGGAAGCGTCATCTCGAACTCCGGGACCGGGGAGGACTCCTGAATCGGCGCCGTGATGTCCGAGATGTCATACACCACCGTCACCTTGAACTCCTCCAGATGCTCCTTGTCCGTGATGAGGACCGCCTGGTCCCGCACCGTGTAGACGAGACTGTTGAGTCTCGTGATCCAGGCGAGCACGTTCCCGAGCTTCATCTGTCGGGCGTGGAAGGTGACTTCGAGGTCTGTTGCAGCCTTCTCTCCGACCTTCGCCCGCGGGTCCACCTGGACGTTGAGTTTGCCCTGGTTCGCCAGGAACGTTGCGACCTCTCTCAGCGGCTGCGCGTTGAAGTCCGCGGTGATGAGGACCGCTTCGAGCTGTGCGTTGATCTCGCGGTTCTGTTCGTTGATCTCGGCCGCCGGGCCGTAGACCCCGCCCGTGCGCTTCTTGATCATCGGCCACCTCGGCCCCTCCTCGATCGTCTCCCGCTGAGGCACCATGTCGCGCTTGATGTCCTGCATCGTGTCGAAGAACGCCTTCCGCTCCTCCCGCACCCAGTTCCGTTCGCGGTCCTTGATCGCCTGCTGGCTGATCTTCTTGAGCTCCTGGGCGGATGCGCTGTTCGGGTCGAGTCGGAGCGCCGCGTCCGCCGCGTCGATCGCCTTCTGGAACTGCCCGACGGAGTAAAAGTATCCCCCGTCGCTGATGAGCTTCCGGACCTTGACGTCGACGGCCGCGTCGATCTTCGCCGCGGGTTCCCCTTGACCCCACGCCGCAACCGCCAGTCCCATCACGAATGCCGCTAGGAGATGTGCAAGCACGATCCGCTTCATGGTCGTCCCCCTTCCTCCTTGTCGAGCTTCTCTCGGGCTGGAAAACCTTCCGTTCTGTCTCTATTATACCTCACCGGTCCGTTTCAGCAAGCATCTCGGACCGGTTTTATGCGGTCTCGTCGCCGGAATCTCCCGACTTTCCGGAACCGATCTGGGACCGCCTGGCATTCGTCTGCTGCCGAGGTTGGCGCCCCAAGCGCCGAACTGTAACCGACCGGTACGCACTCTCCCCGGCAGCAGCCTGTTACGTCCTTAGACGACCCGCCCCGGACGCTTATTCAGAGGATTACGTTATCTCTTGCAGATTCCCGTCATCGGGGTAGATGACCGGGTCCTGAGGACTGCCGCCGCCGGGGAATGCCCAAATCCTAATGACTAATGACTCACAAGTCGGAATCCAAAGGCGAGTTCCCATGAGCGCAACCGATCGGCTCTCTCGCTGTTCGGTCTTCCTTAGTCATTAGCCATTAGTGCTTAGTCATTGATTGTCCGCGAAGGCCTTGGCATCTCCGGAAGCGTCGTCTATGCGGCTCTCTCGCACTGTGCGAAACAGGACCGTTATTGTCCGGTATTTGCCATTCCAAACCGAAATCCAGAAACTTTTTTCCGCGTTTTTGAAGCGCTAGTGCGGTTTTTTGACGGAATTTTGCCCCAAACCCTCCCTTTTTGTTTGCCACCGCCCAAAGGCGGAAAGTGGCGAAATCCGAAGCCAGAAGCCCGAATGGCGATTCAAACCCGAAGGAAGAGGAAAGCCCGAAACCTGAAGAAGACGGGCACGCGCATGTTCGGGTTTGTCTTTTTCGGACTTCAATCGGGTTTCTGGTTTCGGGCTTCTGGTTTCAGTCTTGCGCCCTTGTGCTTGGAACTTGTTAGGGTCAATTAGGGACAGTCACCTATTATTTGTCTGATGAGTCGTGGATTTCGCGCAAGGCCAAGCGGTGGCGTCAACGTGACCCCAAGCGTGGGGGTAGCGCCGACAAATAATAGGTGACTGTCCCTAATTAACCGAAAGGAGGTTTCCCATGATCTTGCGGCCGAAGCATTTCAAGGCGATCGAGTTTCTAGCGGGGTCGGATCTCGCACAGGATGAGATTGCCCGTCGGGTGGGGGTGAGCAGGCGGACGCTCAGCCGCTGGCTCGCGGACGAGACGTTCAACACGGAGCTTGTGCGCGGGCGCGACGCGCTCCCCTATTCCTTCGACGGACTCCGCGTGCGCACCGCGAGGCTTCTCCTTCTCGACATCGTCCGCCGCCTCGAAGCTCACGGCGAGACGCTTCCCCTCAAGGAGATGACGACGCTCCTCGCTCAGCTCATGGGCGAGAGTGCGGGCCCCGGCGCCGATGAGTTGTCCGCCGAAGACGGTTGCGACGCTGAGGGCGCCCGCCGGGATTTCCCCGAACTCACCCCCGAACAGGCCGACGAAATCTGGGCCAAGTTCGACGAGGTGGTCAGTCGCGGACAGAAGAACCCCGACCCGCCGCCGCCCGAAAACCCCGGGCACCAGGAAACGCCAAGCGCCTGAAACCGCAGACCTGTCTGCCGTAGCCTTGGCGGAGGTGGATGAGCGCGCCTGAACGCCGATGCTTTCCCTCTCCCGCTTCAGGGGGAGAGGGAAGGGGTGAGGGGGAGGATGTGTTCAGGCCGGGATCGGCGGAGGCACGATCGCGGCCGCCGCCGATTCTCTCTTCCCCGCTTCGAGATAGAAAAGAACCATGGCGATCGTGATGAGACTGAAAAGGATGTCGCCGGCGGAGTCGAGGATCACTTCGATCACCACGTTGTCAAACTCCGGCAAGAACGCGAGCGGCAGGTTGATCAGGAACATGAAGAGCAAATAGCTTATGAGGAGAAGCAGTCCCACACCGAAGATCCGCCAGCGCATGCCCTTCGTCAGTGTCGAGCTTCTCTTTGTCGATTCCCTGCCGCCGACGCCTTCGAGGACGACCACCGGATCGAGGAGTGCGTAGCGGACGACGAGCATGATGCCGGGAACCACCAGCGCGACCAATCCGAGCGAGATGAACCAGCCCGCGATGACCCTCGCCCAGAAGAGTCTTCCCCAGTTCCTGAGTCCGACCCGGAGCGCCTGGCCATACGTGGCCGGGAGGTCCTGCTTGCGCCGGCTGACGGCGTAAACAAGCGCCCCGGCGCAGATCGGTTCGAAGATGCCAGCGAACAGGATTGTGATTCTGAAGCTTTCCCAGGAGTCGTAACCGTAAACGTAGCACGAGAGGCAGTCGAGTAGGATGTTGCCCGGCAGCCACACCGTCAGGACGATCGCACTGAACAGGAGGAAATTCGACCGGAGCAGTCGGACCGATTCGCGCAGAAGCCGGACCATGCCTTACGCCTCGGTTCTTACGATGATTCACATGATGAGAGATAGTTACTGGTGCATCCTGGGGTGTCAAGCGAAAAACGGCTCCAGCGGTTCGCCGCCCGGGCGGTCTGCCGCGTTGGTCATTCGCCATTCGGGTTTCGTCATTCCTTCAGCCTTCGGCCTTCAGCCTTGGACCTTCCCCGTCAACTGCGGGGAAATCATGGAATCGGGGAGAGAGATGAACCAGCCGAGGTGTGCGAGGAACGCGAGGAAGCGGAAGGGGTCACTTCACTTCTTTCCAGACCTTGAAGTCGTCGCGGTTGGCGTCCCACCATTCGCGCCAGGCGCGTTTGTTGACCCCGAAGTCCTTCTGGGTCATCGCGCGGAGGGTGTCGAGCGCAGCATAGTTAATGATGTAGGTATGTCGGTCGTCGTCGGGGGCGTCGACGGGGCGCCAGGTGAGGCCCGGGCCGGCGCCGACGACTCCCGCGACCGGGTCGGTGATGATGGGTCCGCGGCCGTCGAACGGCCCCGGCTCGCGCGTGACGAACCCCCCGAGACCCATCGAGGGCGGGGCGGGCTCCTCCGTCCGCTTGAGCACGTACGTGACGTAGAGCGCGTCGATGAGCGCGTCCACCGTCGTCGGGTCCTTGGCGACGCCGAGGACGAGCGCCGCGGCGAACCGTGCCATCGGCTGCTCGGGGTCCCCGAGCGCCTTGAGCGTCGCATCGAGCATCGTCGGCTTCCAGCGGGTCTCGAGGCTTTTCCGCGCACGGTCGCGCACCGTCGCGTCCTCGTCGAAGAGCGCACGCTGGAGGATCTCGTCGTCGGCTCCGTCGAGCTTCAGCCGGTCGGCGGCCTGGATGGCGATCTCGCGGACCTCCGGGGCGCGGTGACGCATCAGCTCGATCATGGCGTCGGCGGCCAGGGGGTCGCGCAGCGTATAGAGCTGACGCATGGCGCGACGCTTGGCCGTGTCGTCCCGGGGACTCGCGATGATCTCGGCGAGCGCCCGGACCTGCCGCGTCAGCTCCGTCTTCATCGCGTTCTTCAGGTCCTCGGCCTCGGCGAGCGCCGCCGCCTCCTTCGTCATCCAGCGCCCGGCGTAAAACCGCAGCCCCTGAGCCGTTTTCGCCTCCGCCTCAGGCATCCACTTACCTTCATATTTCACTTGACCCAGGGCACGACGGGCGCCCTCGTGCTCCGGGTCGAGACCGACGGCGTAGTTGAGGTGGTACTCGGCCTCGCGGCTCATGTTCTGGCGGCGACACCAGAGCCCGAGGAGGTAGTGCTGGTCGGGGTCGTTCCGGTCGATGGCGTCGAGCTTGATCTGGTAGAGTTCGCGACGGGTGGGCTTGCGGTCGATGTCCTTGATGGCGGTCCGGGAGATTTCGATCTCGCCGCCGACCGTCTCGAGGACGAGGGTGTCCTTATTTTCGCGGACGATCACGCCTTCCCAGACGCGGCCGTCAAGAAGGGTGACTTCTGCGCCGCGCACGGGCCCTATTGCGACAAAAAGGGCCGCGGCGGCGACACATGCGGCCGAAAAGACGACGCGGAAACGCCAAAAAGAGACGCGACCGGACAGCATGGGAAGCATGATTCCGTCCCCCGTAACTGATTATTAGACGACGGGAGCGGGCGCGGGATTTCCCGAATTTTATCCTTTTTTCGCAAAAATACTTTTTACGCTCGTGCGACCGGCTCCGGCTCCCATATCTTAGCAGCACGAGACGGGGAGTCAACACGTTCCAGGCGGTGCGAGCGGCGGCCGCCGGGTGTCCCGGCTCGACATCCGGCGCCCGGCGGCCTTCGATGGTGTGCTATGTGTAATTGTGGAGACCTGACTAATATGCGCATGCAACGGTATTACCGGGCGGCGGGAGCGCGGAAGCCCGGCGGCTCAGCCGCCGAGCTCGACGAAGAGCCGCCGGACCCACTCGGGCGTCTCGCGACGAAACGCCTCGAGGTGACGACGACGCGTGAAATAGTAGAGCGCCAGCCCGCCCTGCCCGCAGATGCTCACGAGGATCACGAGCGAGTAGAACCCGTAGACCAGGAGCGCGACGGCGCGGTCCATTTCCGCAAGCATCGTCGGATCCATCCCCGCGAAATCGCGCAGCTGCGACATGACCTCGCCGGAGAGCAGCGTCCCGGTCTCCTGCCGGGCCGAGAAGGTCAGCATCTGGATGACGCAGTAGAGGACGATGAGCGACATGAAGGCGATCTGGTTGAGCCCGAGGATTCGAGCGGCGGACGGATTGGCGGCGCTCATGGCTCGCCGCCCGACGAGTCCCACGACTCCGATCGCGCAGATCGCCGCGGTGATGAGGACGCCGAGCCAGCTCCACCACGCGAGGGAGAGCAGGAGGCCGAGGAGTCCAATGGTGAGCGTGATGCCGGCGTCCCAGGCGGCGGTGCGAGCGGCGGAGCGGACGGGTCTGCGGCGGCCGGCGGCGCGGCGCACGATGAGGAAATGGGATTCGTCGAGGGGCGCGGGCGGGACGGGCGGCGCGGTGCCGGCCGCCCCTTCGACTCGCACGTCACTCCACTTTTCCGGCGGCACTCCCGCGGTCATGCCTCTCCTTTCCGTCGAGCAGCCGGGCGCGGCAGAGGTCCGGCGGAACGTTCTCCGCGAAACGATTCCCTTGGGTTCCGAGGCGTCCGACTCACGTCGCGACGTAATGCTATGACCTGCGAACGTCCAAGTCAAGGTTTGCCCGGCACATGCCGCGTGCGGCGGGACTTCATGAGCCTGGGTCCAGGCGGTCGGAGCCGGTCAGCTCGAAGGCGTGACGTCTCTACGCGGCGAGATCCGCTGATCCTTCCAGACGATGCTGCGGTTCAGGTAGAGTTTGAATGCGGCGTCGAGCAGGATACCGGCGACGATGAAACCCGCCGGGAGGGCAAGCAGGAGGTACCGCAGGTCGGCGCCGGCGAGCCGGTAGCTGACGATCCCCATTGCATGCTGTCCCGCGACCACCGTCGCACTCAGCGCGAAGACCGTCCAGAGAAGCGGCGTCCCGTGACCCGTTGCCAGCGCCGCGGCGACGCCGGCGAAAAGGAGAAACGGCACGAGGAAGAGGAACACCTCTCTGAGGAGGGCGCCGAGGCACTTTCGCGGCGACGCCTGGAAGACGCCGACGAAGATGCGGGTCCACATCCGCCAGATCTCGGGCAACGTCTGACGTCCCCAGGTCTGCGAAAGTCTCCCGCCTGCGTGAGCGACCCAGAGCCGGAAGCCCGCCTCTTTGACGCGTCTCGCCAGAGCCAGGTCCATGAACTCCGAGCGGACCGACGCGCGGCCCCCGATCGCGTCGTACACCTTCCGGCGGATGAGCACGTACTGCCCGTTCGCGAACGACTTCTCCGACTTCGGATCGTTCACCTCGCTCAGGGGATACTGGATCATGAGGAGGATCGCCGCCACCGGGTGCACGAATTTCTGCCAGAAGGTGCGGTCTCTCAGCCGGGCGATGAGAGACAGCATGTCGATCCTTCCATTTACGACATATGTGACGGTCTGGGAGAGGTTCTGCGGGGCATGCACGGTGTCGGCGTCCAGGAAGAGGAGGAACTCGCCCGAGGCGGCGAGTGCGCCGAGGTGGAGTGCGTGGTTCCGCCCGGTCCACCCCTCGGGCAGCTCGCGGTTTCGGATGAGCTGGACGCGGCGGTCGCGTCGCGCGAACTCCTCCACGATCTCAGGCGTCCGGTCCTCGCTTCGGTCGTCCACGACCGTGACGTCGAAGTTGGGATAGTCCTGCGCGAGGAGACTCTCGAGACACTCGCCGATGTTCTGTTCCTCGTTGCGTGCGGGGATGACCACGGAAACGGTCGGGGCGGGACTGACGCAGCGGTCGAAGGTGGTCGGCGTGATGACCGGGTCGCGCGCGACGCAGGACTTGAGCATGCGCCCGTAGCGCAGGATGCCCGCCGCAATCACCACACACATATATATGAGAAGCACATAGGTCAAGGGTCCCCCCCTCCGAAAGAAGCCCGAACGGGTGAGCATTAGCTTAGCTCACACCCTACGGGCGGTGGCAAACAAAATCGGGCGAAAGTGGTTCAAGGCATGAAGCAAAACGGCCCTGGCGGGTCAGAAACGGCGAAAATAGCGTCACGGATTTTCTATTTTTGGCTTGCGAATGGCAAAGAAAGTTCGAGCCTCTAAACGAAACGGGGCTCGGCAAGGACGCGAAGATCCGGCAACTGCTGCTCCTGGCGATGCGGGACGGCGCCGGTGAGCATTACCTCCTGATCGACAACCTCGAGATCCGGCGTGAGCTTGCAGAGCAGCCGGGCGGACGGCGACAGGCATAGTCGGGTGGGATGCCCCGCATCGTTACTGGTTACATACCCAGGGCGAGTTCGAGGTGTTCAGTTCAGGGGGACAAGGATTGGCGCGGGAATTTGCAGCGGATGCGCACCTTGAACTGCGGGGCGCGGCGTTGACCCGAGCCGCTTGTCGGTCAGTGATCACTTGTCTGCCGCTTGCAGCGCCGCGACGCATTCGATCGTGTACCAAGCCGAACGTTTGGAAGGCCGCCGGCCTCCGAAGGACCACGTTCCGTCCTCTGCCTGCTTCTCAACGAGCGATTTCCGGAGGTCCCGGAACAGCCGGTCCCGATGTGACATCCCGAGTTGGTGGAGCGAGGGCAGCAGCAACGCTGCATCGCAGCGATAGCATCTGTCCATCTGGTATCCATGACGGATGATCTTGTCCTTGTGACGCCGGAAGACAGCCAGTGCCCGTTCCGTGACGCGGCTTCTCCTCGTAATCAACCTCGCTTGAACAAGGCACACAAAGACCCACGGGGTGCCGGAGAGGATACAGTAGGGGTATCTGTCTTGGTGATAGCGGCAAATCCAGCCCCCGCTCTCCCGCTGACGCCGGAGCATGACGTTAAGAGCGGCTTGGACGGCAGGGTGCTCTGCCAGGCCGAGCTCCATCAAGGACTTGGTGATGTAGCCGGTTGCGCAGGGGGCCCACCCGACTTTGGGATTGGGGATGTTCACTTTCCGTCCTGATGGATGCATGTAGCCCCCGTCCGGCAACTGATACTCCAGAAGGTTCTGCGCCGTCCGACGGACCGTTTCGTCTTCCAGCCCATACCCCATGTCGAGCAGGCGGAGAAAAGGGTACTCGTGGATGTGCATCCATGGCATCCCCGGAAACCACCCTTCGGGGTTCTGAAGGGCTCGTATGTGACGGACCTCCTCCGATCCATCCCGCTCTTCCCGCCAGCGGATGACTTCGGGGTCGTCCTCGGGTCGCCCGAGCAAGCGCACAAGCGTCTGGTGCTTCACCCAGGCTGGCTGTTTCGCTGACAGGAGAAAAGGGATCGGATCGTACCGGACCGCCGCCAAGACACGCTGTCTCATGGTGGATCAAATCCTCACGTCTGTTTCATTCGCGTTCATTCGCGCGCGCCTGCGCTCAAATGGGTTCCAGATGACATGCAACGCGCGTAACATTCTCCGAACTGGCCCTCGGAAGACAAGGGAATTCTGTGAGGGGTTGCCTTTGGGCTCCGAAGGGAACCGCGTTGTTAACCCATCGTCCCGTCTCGAAGAGAGGTCCCCACTCGTTCGACGTTTGTGGCGCGGCGCCCTCTCCGTACAGGGTCGTCAAGCTGGGCGCCTCTCTCGGCAGGAGAGTGTCCGAGAGTTTGGGCGTCGCGGGGGCGAGGGGCGCGTATCGCGATTAACAGGAAGAGAGAATCCGGGCGGGCGTGGCGGTGCTTCCTTGGGTGTTCTTTCCTGGCTGCTTGGGCGGTCCGACCAGACGGGCGTGATGGTGAACGGGAAGGCGCTGCCGCCCTTAAGCGAACACCACCGCCCGAGGATGGACGGTCGTGGGTAACTATGGCAGCGGGGCACGGCTTGTTACTAGCCCAGGACCGGCTGGCGTGCCAGTCTGGGCCGTTACTGAATAGGAACCATCCAACGTCAGACACGCAACTCGACCTTGGGTATTGCCGCGGGGCGGATCATTCGCCGGCCATTTGCCAGCGCGCCTGAGGGATACGCCAGCGGACTTCATATAGTCGGCACGGAATGCACTCGGGAGGCCGACCCTGCCGTCTGCACGTTAGACGCGGGGAAGTGTCGGAATTGTCGAACATGCACGCAACTCCCATTAACCCTACGGGTTAAGTAGGATATTGCCGCTTTTTGCCCCCAGACGTGTTCAGATTTTTCGACATCAGCGGTAGTTTAACACTTTGTACGCCTGCCGGACGAAAAAACTCCACTCCTATCCTCTTATGTCGCAGAGACTTACGGACCGAAGCAGATTTATCGCTTTCGCCCCCCTCTTTTGGCACGGAATTTGCAGTAGGCACGTGCGGTGCGTGGCTTACATGACCTTTGGGTGCGTGTGCATGTCGTCGGTTGTGTCCAGGAACACGAGGCGGCGGAGTATGCGGCAAACTGCTGCACTGGACCCAAGCCGATCTGGCGCTTGTCACGGGCAGGTCAAGAGGGGAAAGGAGGCCTGAGGGGAGAGAACGACGAGAAACCGGCTTGCAGATGAGATGCTCCGCTGCGTGAGTTGGCAGGGATGCAG
>Ga0315282_10011958_pt1 | contig 13349 bp, 13 predicted proteins | sample YL17G07_20_MG_FD_203693 | JGI IMG/M metagenome (GOLD analysis project Ga0315282, IMG submission 203693) | Sediment microbial communities from Yellowstone Lake, YNP, Wyoming, USA - YL17G07_20 | ecosystem: Environmental > Aquatic > Freshwater > Lake > Sediment | place: USA: Wyoming | collected...
GTGTCCTATTTAGTTGGCATGACGCCAGACGTTACGTTGAAACCGCCCTCGAAGAGATTAAGATACATCCGAATTGGGCGAGGAAAATCCGAGGACGCAAAGTAAAGGGCGAAGAGGCGCCTTATAGCAGACCCGCTATTGAACAGTTAAGGCAAGCGTATAAAGAAGCTGTGCCATTGCTCGAATTTACGCAACCGACAACTTTAATGGAGTTAAAGAAAAGGCAGGAAGTCGTAGAGGAGTTAAATGCGAAAATCATGGAGGGACAACCATTAAACGAGGAAGATAAAGCCAACATCCAGCGTTATCACATCACAATCTTTAGGAAAAAAGCCATTAAAACTGAGCATAACGGTGGCGAAATCGATTGCGAGTTTCAGCAAATAAGCGAATCAGAATTGCTAAATTTCCTTAAGGATGGCTGGAGCATCGTTAAAGAGTTGCAATCGGGCGAGGTTATCGTTAAGCGGTAAATCACCAAGTTTCCAACTTTCAGGCGGGGACGGCACAATACTCCTTCGCAATAAGTTCAGACTTATTGCCTTTATCGTCTGGCTCCTCCTGTTGTCGTTCGGAACGAAGCAGGTGCTTCGTCCTATTCAACAGCGTTAAACCGATGACCAATTGGCGTCTAATTTCTTTTAGACCCATTTAGTTCAACTCCTCGATATGTAAGATAGCATTGCAAAAACTTGATTATTGCACGGCTCGATACTCTTCTACAAACTTTATTGTAGGACTACATTGTTTAACGTAGAAAAATCTTGATGAAAAACCGAAATAATAGCCTCGCAATTCCTTGATGATTGTTCGGATGCATACATTCAAAGGGGCAACCGCCTTCACGCTTAAACATATTGTTCTCCCCCAAACATGTCATAATCCAAACCTTTCTTATTCTTGAATGTGTGAAGCATTGTTCGTATCATATCCTTAATTTTAGGGTCATTTCCAACGTCAAGATAGAAAGAGCATCCACCATTATCAAGTGAAGGCTCAAACTTTATCCACAAGATATCGCCTTTCGGAAACCACAGGATATGTTCTTTCGCAACTTCAACTATTTTGCCAACGGTCACGTCATTCGTGCCAGGTCCTTTCCAATAAATGCACAGGTCCCGCACGCCATTAGCGCAAATACCCGCCTTCACAATTTTGTGTTTTGCGCCCTCATCATCAATCCAATACATTGCGTCCGCATGTAACTCAAAATGCGTGCTCTGAACGCTCGGAAGGATGTTTTCCTCAACTTTCTTCTTGTGCGCTTCCATTCTCATCACCGCCTAACTCTTCAAGGTTTTCCAATGTTGTAGGTAACGAAGGTACCACGGTTTCTTATCGCACTCTCCTGATAATCCATGTACCAGCTTTAGATGAAGGTCTATCAAAAATTGGGAGAGATAGAGAGAAGGTGTCAGATTAAACAAGCTAGTTGTTAAATCCTCTAAAAATAAACAAAAATCCTTTAACGTCTCTATCTCTATCCCTCCAGATTTGTGTTAGACCTTCGTCGCCTTAGCCTCATAGCGCTCTTCACGCACATTCTGAGATAAGGCGTTAAAACTTCAGCTTGTTCCTCCGCTTGTTTAACTTCCAGTGGCGCCAATTCCTCTGCGGGTTTAATGATGTCGCTGAGTTTTATTCGCCACAATTTTTTAAACTCTTCAGTTGTAAACCAGTCGAACTCTTTTTTTAGCTTCATGACATATCCTGTCTGCTCTCCCCCAACTGTCGGTATATTCTCCTCTTCTAAGTCAACTAATTCCAAAAGCTCAATGGTTTTCATGGTTCTGATGGCTTTAGTTCTTGAGCATTTCAGGTCTTCCATAAGCCCCTTGGTTGTGACTTTATCTTTGTTTAACAAATAGGCAAATGCGATGAGTCTATCCCACGGTGCTGAGCTTAATGCAACGTCTATGACAACAGGCAAATCGTCGATGGTTACTTGTGTTCGCCCCTTGGTTAATGCGTGTCCACGGGCTAAGGCGTATAGGGCTTGTATGCATCTTTCTGGCTCCTCGATTATCGGCTCCGAGTAAAACGTTTTTTCTCCGCCGTACTCTTCCTTAACAACAACGTTTATTTTTCCTCGCAACTTAGTCACAAGCTTCGCCAACTGCACTATTCTTTCTATAATTGAATTTGGATCTTCCGGGGAATTCCATTCAACCTTTTCTTTGCGCCAAATGCCCTTCAAAAATCTTAACGTCGCCTTGTTGCATTCGTCCACTTTTCTGCGATAGGTCTTCTCTTTTACGTCTGCCACGTATCTCTGTGTTGTTTTAGATTTCTTAGTGACATGCATAAAATACATCCTTGCGCCTAGGTTGCCAAACAAGTCCCAAACACTGTGAGGAATAGGGGTTGTTGCGCCAATCCATGTAAACATGTAGTCGCCTTCGTACCCTCTTGACCCATAAACCCCAGAGTCAATTGTTAATCCTCTTCCATCCAAAACCCGTGTCAGAAGTGAAAAAATTTCTTTTAATTCCTCTGATTTTGCTCCGAACAAGGTGCTGAGGTCAGGAGTTATTAGCACTTTATCTTTGATTCTTGGCAGCAAATCTATTCTCCTAAGTTCTTTCTCTGATTTTTGGGCAACATGAGACACAAAGGCTTTTGGTGTGAATTTATCTGTGGCATGAGAAAGTGGAAATCCCTGGAAAAAATCTAGGGTTGTTGTTTTACCAGAACCTGGAACACCTTGTAAAACTAAAGCAACTGGTTGAGCGTCTTTAATCAATAAAATAGCAATTGTTGATGCGCACGCTTCTGCGTAGGGCCATAAATGTTGGAAATTATCCAGTATGGTCTTTCGCCACTCTTCAAAATTTATGGGTTCGCTAATGCTTGCCCACAATTGGGTTTCAGGATTGAAAAATGAGCAACTAGTCCTATCGCATAAATCAGCAAAAGCTTCGCTGGAACACCCAACGCTATACTTTTTTTCTTCTACACCTTTGATTGCCGAGTTAACTAATGCTTCAACTTCATTTTCTGTTAGAGGCTCTTCGCATCGGGCTAGGAATTTGTGGCAAATTTTTAGGATTTCCTCTTGGCTTAAGCCCTTACTTGCATAGTAAACGGCGAGCTGAAAGGTGTAACTGTTTCTTTCGCCTATCTTGGCTCCAATTTCAAGCCTCTTTTTAACACATGGCGGGTCGTCCATAATGGTTTTGATCTCGGTTGTCTCAAACGCTTTTTTCCTTTCATCAGCCCAGCTTTCGATTTTAGTTTTGTGTTCCAAGAATAGCTTTTCAGCCTTAGAAACCGCCTGAATCTCTGCTTTTATGAAAGGTTCTCTGGGTTTGACAGCCTTCTCTTTTATCTCTTCTATTGTCAGTTTTTCAAGCTCTGCCAATGTAAGCGGAATTTTATGCAGCTGTGTTTTCTGATGCTTACTGTTTAGTAACCGCCAAAGTCTTCGCCTTTCATAAATGCTGGTGTCAGCGGTCTTCAACTTTAGTTTGGTGATTAACTCTTGAGCTAGGCTTTTCCAAATAAGCGGTAAATCAGTGGAAGACTCTGCATTGAATATTTTGTAATTAACGATGATGCTGATGCCCTTCATGCCAGAAAATGCAATGTTAATGTTCTCCTCGGGAATTTCATAATCATTTATGAGTTTTTTAACGACCGCAACTGCCTCCTTTCTGGCTTTATCCGGGGTTTCTTCACAGTCAAAATCCATGTAAAAATCGCTAATCACGCCACCTATGTAAGGGTCATCTGTAGGATATTGATAAATGGTTGAGAAAAGTCCATGTACGCTTGATTGATGTTTAGCTTGCCATTCTTGTAACTCTGAAGCCTTGATCATTTCAGGTGGAGTCTTTCGTTTTACTCCATCAGAAACTTCAATGAACCATTCGTTCAAACCAAGTCCCTTCTTTATGTTATGTAGATACCATTTTGCAGAACCGGCAATGATCCGATTTGTACTGTAACACATGGTCATGAGGGAACAATTGAAGAGACACGTAACTTAGCGCTAATACCTTAAGGTCAAAGCGGATCGTAAGCCCTTTTCCATCCGGAGTAAGAATAATAGCCTCGGCGTCTTTGCTGCCAAATCGCCCGTCCAGAGGATCTATAGTTGTGTTAAGTAAGGCTTCGGCTACATGCCTTGACTTAGCGTTCACCAAGCAGATTGGGATGTAGATGGTTTTGGTTTTCTTCTCGCCCGTCTTCAGTTCAATGAAAGTATGTGCATTGAGGCTTATTGCCCTCGCAAACCATGTAACGCTTCCATCATCATTCGCAATGATAGCAGAACTATTCTTCACAAGCAAACAGGGTATGCCTGTGGGTGCTATTGCAAAGTTGTAATCCTCTGTCTGGCGCATGTAACGTCGAATAAGCTCCTCACTTTCTTCTTTTGAAATTATTTTCAACATTGTTCATCGTGGGCTAGGGCAGGTTCTTTACCGCTCAGTTCTTAGAGCCTCCTTTTTCCATCTTCCGCCTTTTCAAGCACCAGTCGCAAACATTGACGATTTGACGATGTGGATTCTTACGGACGATATAGTGTACGCTTTTTCTTTCTTTTTTGCAAATATCACATCTTACCATTTTGAATACTCTCTTTGAACTGCTACTCTATTAATAGCATAGAAATATTTAAGTGCTATTCAATTAATAGTACTACTCCAGAGGTGCAGATTTATGGTGCGTCCGGGTCCTAAAACAACACAGGAAGAAGTTAAGACGGCTGTGGTAAGGCTCCTTCAAGAGCATCCTGAAGGACTGAATTTCAATCAGATTTTCAAGCAGTTAAAAGGCAAGGAGGTGCTTGGAAGTTTCTCAGTTCTGTCACGTGCTATGAAAGACTTGTGTAGAGCTGGCATTATTGAATATAGAGACACTCAAGTGTCAAGGTATAAAATCCCCAAACGCTTTTACAAATTGGCGGCTCCCATGGAGCGCGAGTTAAGACAGCTATACGAGGAAGCGAAAGAGAAACAAAAAGTTCCGTTAAAAAAGATTGTGTTGGAGGAAACGTTGCTTAGTCACCTATTTCTAACGCATATCAATAATTTAATAGCAGCGTATAGAATCCTTTTGCATGAAGAAAACCCTTCTAATGAAAATGCAAGGTGGAAGTTCATTCTTACCTTGGAACTTGGACATATGCGAACTTTCATGAATATCGTTGCCAAAGCTGTTTCAGAAGGCAAAATACCAATTGAAAAAGCTGAGAAAGTAGCATATCAAGTTCATAAAAAAATGATGCAATAGTCCGTCCATGCAAAAGGACTTGGAGAAACTGAGAAACTACTGCACTGGCAAACTGCGAAGATAGAAGATTGTTTCAAAAGTTTTATTTTTAGGAACATGTTAAATACAGTGGGGAGAAGGGACGGAATTGTTTAGGAAAACCGTTTCTGGAATATTGCTATTTCTTCTCTTAGTAAGCACGTTAACCGCGGCGTTCAACATTAAACCAGTCAAAGCAGAAGGCGGAACCATCTACATAAGGGCTGATGGAAGTATTGACCCGCCAACAGCACCGATTTCGACAACTGACAACGTTACCTACACCTTGACTAACAACATCATCGTTGATGGTGGTGCCAATGGAATTGTGATTATGCGAGACAATATAGTGATTGATGGAAACGGCTTCATGCTTCAGGGCTCTGTGACTGGAAATGGAATAGACTTGTCTGAGAGAGAAAATGTTACGGTTCGGAACATACAAATCAAAAGCTTCGGTGAAGGCATCTGGCTCGGTTCCTCCAACTATAACAGCATAATCGGAAGCAATGTAACAGCAAACACCTGGAATGGGATCTACCTCAACTCTTCTTCCAACAACAACATAATCAGAAACAACATAACAACAAACAACGGTGGTGGCATCGCACTCGTTTCCTCTTCCAGCAACAGCATAATTGGAAACAACATAACAGCCAGCTACCATGGCATCGGACTTTTGTACTCTTCCGACAACGGCATAATCGGAAACAACATAACAAACAATGATTATGGCATCGCACTCGCTGACTCTTCCGACAACAGCATTTATCACAACAACATCATAGACAACACCCGTCAAGTCTACGATTACTCATGGGACTACCCGGAGATTCTTCCCTCAATTAACAAGTGGGATGATGGTTATCCTTCTGGCGGCAACTACTGGAGCGACTATACAGGCGTAGATGCTAATGGTGATGGAATAGGGGATACACCATACGTTATTGATGCAAATAATCAAGACCGTTATCCGCTTATGCATCCATGGAGTTCTCTTCCAGTTCATAATATGAACACGGGATTAGGCTACGCAACAATCCAAGAAGCCATAAACGCCCCAGAAACCTTAAACGGACACACAATATTCGTAGAAGCAGGAACATACTACGAACACATTGTTGTGAACAAAACATTGGCGCTGATTGGAGAAAACAATAATGAGACCATAATCGATGGAAGCGGTGAGTTGATTGTAGTTCAAGTAGTTGCAAGCAATGTTAAGATCAGCGGGTTCACAATACGGAATGGTGGGGGTTATGTTTATCCGATATGTAGTGGTTTGTACATATTGCATTCTAATAACACAATCATAAGTGAAAATATAATTTCAAATAATGGAGCTTGGGGAATCTACGTAGAGTATTCTAACAGCACACTCATCGAAAACAATGTTATGGCCTTCAATTGCCAGGGTTCTAATGTTGAAAGTATTTACATTGAGCATTCTCACAAAAATTGGATTATTGGAAATGAAATAAAAAAGAATACGGGAACCGGAGTGGGATTGAGACAATCCTTTGACACTATCATATCCGGAAACAACATAACGAACAATGTTGGTGGCATATCGTTATTTGAATCGCACAACAATGTTTTAGCAGACAATTATGTGGCTTGGACTCTTGGTGGAGTCATCACACTGTCATACTCATTCAATAACATAATATCAAACAATGCCATATTCGAAAGCCCAGTTGAAACATGGTGGACATATGCTATCGAGTTGGACGAATCATCCAGCAACACGATAACTGCCAATAACATAAGTCAATGCCAGAATGGAATCCGTATTGAACATTCCTCCTCTAACAATGTAATTTCAAGCAACCGTATAGACAACTGCAAATATTGGGATGGCGGCGCCATCTACATCAGCGCTTCCTCGAATAACAGGGTCTATCATAACGACTTTGTAGACAACAAGAAGCAGGTGCAGAGCTACTCTTCCTCGAATGTTTGGGATGATGGTTATCCTTCTGGAGGTAACTATTGGAGTAATTATGTTGGTGTTGATGTTAAGAGCGGAGCTGGTCAAGACTTGCCTGGAAGCGACGGAATAGGCGATACGCCTTACATTATTGACGAAAACAACAGAGACAGATATCCATTGATGTACGCTTATGGTGCTCCTCCACCTCCAACTTACGCCTTAACAATCACTACAACAGTTGGCGGAACAACAAACCCAACCCCTGGAACATACAGTTACTCAGCCAACTCGATGGTTCAAGTCACCGCAATACCCAACGCAAACTACCTGTTCGACCATTGGGAACTTGACGGCACCAATGTAGGCTCAGCCAACCCATACTCAGTCTATATGGATAAAGACCATACGTTAAAGGCTGTTTTCTCGCTTATTCCGCCGCCTCTTTCAGTATCCATAAGCCCGCTTTCAGCCTCAATCCTCGTAGGTCAATCAGTAACCTTCACATCAACAGTTTCAGGAGGATACACGCCATATAGTTATCAATGGCATCTCAACGGAGCTCCAGTTTCAGGGGCAAACCAAAGCAGCTGGACGTTCACGCCAACAGCAAGCGGAATCTACTACGTATACCTTAAGGTGACGGATGCTAAAGGCAACACTGCACAGTCCGACACGGCTCGTATAACAATTGCAGCACTTCCTGTTGGAGGCTACTCAATCCCAATACAAGTTCCGACGAAAGCAGAACCAGTCTTACCCTACATCGCTTTAATAGCAGCCCTAACAGCAATCTTCACAAAATTGAGACCAAAAACCAAAAGAAAACACAGACAATAATCATCTATATCTTTCCGTGGACTTTTTCTGTTATTAGGCTTATGCTTTTTGCATATGCTAAGAATGCTATGGGTAGGGTTTCGCTTTCCCTCTGCCCCAGCTTTCGCATATTTGGTCCAGCAACTCTTTATGCTGAGGGCTTAAAACAACCCTTTGAATGTTGTTTCCGGCAACCTTGTTCACGAATTATCAATTCTCAAAAACCCACAACATCCTGCCGTGGCGTGTGTCGGCGCGTGCGTACCTGTTTTTTATGAGGGAGATATATATTAGCGCTTTAGATTAATACAAATACAGCGTTTTGGAAGATGAAATAATGCTATTCAAATCGAAGTTACGTTCGCTAAGAGTGGAGTCAGACATGGCAATAGAAGCTCATAAAATCTGCCAAGAATGGCTAGAGAACATGGATGAGTATATTAAAAGAAATCTTTACAGACTGACATGTAACAATGTCAGAGAGATATACTTTGCATTATTTGGAGAGTTGAAACGCTGGCGATCAAATTCAAGTGGCTTTACAGGTTTTAGTGAATTTCTTATTTTCAGAATACTTTATCATATGATTGGAGAAAAATTTGAAGGAATCGAAACTGGCGACATTGGCACTGACCCAATAATATTCAGATCGGAGAATTATGAGATCGGACAAAATGTTAAAATGGTACTCGATGGTACGAAGAAGTTCCCAGATATTTATGTGAAACGAAAGGGCAAACTGATTAGTATTATTCAAGTTAAAATCGTTACAGGAGGAGGAGAGCCACAGATTGCCAAAGAGGTTGAAACCTTCAGGCTCTTCAGGAATTCTTATCCAGATATCAAAGGTCTTTTCATTGTACTAATCAAAGATACTTTCACAGAACATAAAAACCAGAGACTGACAAATGCAGGTTATCGAACGATAGTTCTGCAAGATAATCACAAATTGATCTCAGATGTCTTGAAAGAGGTTATCTAAAGAACTTACAAACGCTATTTCAGATTTGTTCCAGCGCCTCCTTATACTAAGGGCTCAAAAAACCCAGAGGGTCTATCACAAAACGGGATAGATAGAGAGACAAAAGTCAAGGGTTTACTGTCTCTTTTTTTATATCGGTATGCTACTAGCTTGTTTTACTGAACGCCTTCTCTATCCTCCCCAAACGGTGATAGACCTACAAAATTTCTTTTAGAGGCAGGGAGAGGCGCGCGCTGATACGCAGACAGGCAAAGCAATACGTGAAACTCTTCTGTGACTAGAGGCGCACCTTAGAAAACTTGATCTGAATAAACACTTAGCGCCCTGTTTCTAATTGTTTAACCCTCTCTTTAAGTGCCTGATTTTCCTCTTTCAACTTTCTGTTCTCGTTCACAAGGTTCTGGTTATCCGCTTTTAACTTGCTGATCTTTTCATTGAGAACCGCGATTTCCTGATTATACGAACTCTCCATAAGTGCCTTTTCTTGCTTATAGACCCAAACTGGTGCTCCGCCATGACTCACAATCATCATCTCCGTGAGAATATTGTTCATTTGTGGGACTTAAGCGTTGAAAACTAACTTTTTGTCTACAAAGCTAACAAAATACGTAGAAAACAGGTAAATCGTGTTTTCCAGAAATCAAGCGCGATTTTACACAAAAATAAAGCAAAATCCGTTTTATCCGTCAATCCGATAGTTCCTAAACTTTCAGAAATACACCTCCGCACCCCTAAACCCAATCATACCGAAAACACAACTTTGTACTTCTTACTCCCAGCCATTAGTGCGCGAGATAATCTTATTAAACATAGATGCATAAAATTATCTTTGAGGATGGTTGAAAACGAAACATTTTCAGTTGAAGGCAGTAGTTGTAATTCTTCTTTTGTCTGCAATGTTCTCATTAGCAAATGCAGCGCATGTTGAGAGTATTCAGGTGGATGCCTTAAGCACAAGCATGTTGACTGTCAACCTAAAGAGTGGACAAAGATTTTCTGGGTCATTGTCTATAAGTGGCGGCGGTGGAAATGACATTGACTTCTGGGTAACAGACCCCGTGGGAGCGACTATTGTGAATTTAGGAAGAGTTTCTCAAGGAAGTTCTTTTGAATTTACAGCAAATAAGGATGGAGCATACACATTACACTTTGGCAACACTTTCTCCTGGTTTAGTTCAAAAACGGTATACTTGACTTATGATGTAGGGGCACCTCCAATCCTTGGTCTTGACCCTTTTATTCTTATAGCCATAGTTGCCGTCGTGTTGATTCTTGTCGCTGCGATTGTGGCCATTGGATATAGTCGTAGAAAGGCACAGAAAACTATTCAGCCGCCCCCACCACCGAAGGCTGAGACTAAGACTGAAGCCTTAAACTTTCTTTTTGCCGGTTGACTTGGAATTCCTGACTCTTTATTAAGAACTAAAGTTAGGAATTGCTAACTCTTCTGGAAATCAGCTGAATGGTTCTCAAAACATCGTTTCGGTATGGTTTTGTTTTCACTTCCCGCATTAGCTGATTCATAAGATCTGCCATTTTCCATATGTCGATGTTGTAAATGCTTTTCGCTTGCTCTATTACCCCGCTGTCTTCAACATCCCACACAACAAGCACCTTTTTGTATTCGCCGCTACCAAAGATTTGCTTCACAGCGTTTACAACTGTTGGATGGGCGAATTTAATCTCGTTCAGCGTGTCTAATCCTCTTCTGTGTTTTCGACCGCTCTTTGTTTGGGTGTCAACAAGTCTTAAGCGGAACCCTCGGCCAGTGGCGACTCTCACTTCAATGTGAAATTTCTCCATGGTGAGCGGGTTAAAAGCAAGCAGGTCGATTTCTTTTCCGCCTTCTAGCATGATGTTTGTCATTGTGAAGCATTTCTTTACCAGTTGCATGTAGCGGTCAATGATGTGGACTTCGGGTTCCAAAATCTCGCCCGCCAAGATATGTGCGAATGTAGCATATAATTCATTTGGCTGAACCTTGTTCGTGTGTCCGTGTTACGGTATTATCAACAGAGTGAAGTTCATGATAAATAAGGGTTTGAATGGTGAAAATATCCTCGTTACTGCAAACGCCATCCGTTAAAATACTCCTTTTCCTTCATGAAAAAGGCGAGGTGAGATATGCAGACTTAACGAAGCTGATAGCAAGCAGAGGAACACTTTCCCTCAACATTAAAGAATTAGAGGAAGAAGGGTTAATTCAGAGAAGGGTTGTAACAACCAAACCGATACAGGCGCATTATTCATTAACAGATAAAGGCAGGAAAATCGCAACTCATTTTGACAAAATCAAAAAGACATTATAAGCTTCATAATAGAAGAAGTACATCCAAGGAGAAGAGGGTTATGAGTCTTAAAATCCTCGTCGTTGTTCCTTGCGGTAGCAGTAAAATTTGGAGCAAAATTCCAAAAAGTAAGGCAACTAGAGCGGACGAAGTGTATATAGGACCTCCATTCAAGGTGAATAGGGCTTTTGCTCAGAAATTTGCCGATAAATGGGTGATTTTATCGGCAAAATACGGTTTTATTGAGCCTAGCTTTATTATTCCGGAGAATTATGATGTTAGTTTCAATGAGCCTGCGACCAACCCTATAAGCTCAAGCGTGTTAAAAATCCAAGTCAAAAAGAAAGGTCTGGAAAAATACCATGTTGTCATAGCTCTTGGGGGCAAGAACTACGTCGAGATTGTGAAGGAAGTGTTTATGAGTGGAGCGAAAGTTTTTGCTCCTGTGGAAGGTTTGCCTATAGGCAAGGCTATGAAGCTTATTAGGTCTTTAATGAAGCTCGACAAGGCGCAGATGTTAAAAAGGATAATATGAATCTTTTATTGGAGATGACTGCAGAGTGTACACCAACATTGTATCCAGATATCTTGCAATGGTTAACAAACTCATGGCTGAGCCTATTTACAATTTTGCTGAGGCTTCTTCGAGAGATGTTCCCGAAAAGCCTGGAGTTTATCTTATTTATGATAAAAGAGTGAAAGCGATAATCTACGCTGGCAGAACCAAAAGCCTCAGAAGGCGTTTATTAAGTAATCATAAACGGGGAAATGTCGAAGGCAGCCAGTTCAGAAAGGCGTTGAAGCAGGATTTGGCTTTGAAATCGGAAAAAGAAATTACTACTTACCTTTTGAAAAACTGTAGTTTTAGGTTTATAGTTATTAATGAATTTGAAGAAATAGTGAGATTAGAACACTTTATCACGGCGGTTGTAGCTCCAAATCTCAACATTAAACTAAAGCAATAACCTCTGTGATGTGAGATAATGTTAAATTCCCAATTTACTTATCGTTTTATGAGAGTATGATGTTTAATGGAAGGAAAGCAAGTTTTCTTGATTCAGCAAAGTGGTTGGAAACCAGCTGAACATTATACTGTCGAGTTTCCAGACCGAACATACGCTGAGGAGGCCATAAAATACGGATACTACCGGAATGAAGGCTGGGATGTTAAATCACGTGATCTAGATTTTGGAAAGGTCAGAGTCGGTGATTATGTTTTGGCTTATTATACTGGCGATGTTAAAGAAAGCCCAAGTCAACTGAGCTACATTTATGAAGTCATCCAAATTGAAAAAATACCTGATGAGGAAATTGATAGAGCCATTAGACAAGGTAGAATCTCACAGGAAGAAGCAGACCGACTTAACAGAAAACCTCATATTCTACGTCTAAAGTTGCATCGTAGACTAAGGATGGGTTTGGAATTATCTTTGATTCGGCAATGGGTTAGTGAGGGTAAACTATCAAAAAACATGAAGAAGTGTGGCATGCCCGGTTTCAATATTTGTCAGGTTTCTTATGACGATTATAGAACAATAATCGAGTGGGATCAAAAAGGTCCGGCTCCCCTGCCTCCGCTTCCATCTCATAATGAAATTCGAGATATGATGGGTGAAATGGGCAAGTTTCGAGGTTGGATAAGCGAAGTTGAATATCCTATAGACAATATGCGCTTAGATGTTGTCTGGAAACGGATCAGGGCGGGTAACCCAAGTCACGCTTTCGAAGTTCAGATCGGCGGCAACTTCTTTGAAGCCTTAACAAAGCTGAAGCACGCATGGGACAAATGGAATAGCACTCCGTTCTTAGTGACTACAGAGAAGTATGAGGCAGAGGCAAAGCAACTCTTGGAAGGGTCGTTTCACGAAATAGAGCACGTTGCAAAAATCGTGAACTGGAAGAAAATCAAAGACCTTTATGAGGCAGAAAAGAAAGCAAGAGACCTGAAAGATGAAATCGGAGTGATTTAACATACTTTTCTCATATTCGGTAGAAAATCCGTGAGTAAGGGAAGGGAATATGCCCGCATCTGGATTTATGTACCCACAAAGGTAAGCGAAGACACGGCTTTTCC
>Ga0315282_10011959_pt1 | contig 13349 bp, 10 predicted proteins | sample YL17G07_20_MG_FD_203693 | JGI IMG/M metagenome (GOLD analysis project Ga0315282, IMG submission 203693) | Sediment microbial communities from Yellowstone Lake, YNP, Wyoming, USA - YL17G07_20 | ecosystem: Environmental > Aquatic > Freshwater > Lake > Sediment | place: USA: Wyoming | collected...
TAATCCGGCAGGTATCAATTTGACGGCATAGAAGAAAAAATATGGGTTCTTTGTCAAAAGAAACCAAAAGATTTTTAATAATACAATCGGATTTCTAAAGAACTGATTTTTCGTACGAGATATTCCCTTCTCAATCTGGTCATCTGTGAGTTCGGTAACCCTTTTATCCCCATACTCTCTTTCAATTTCACTGCCTTCTAATTTCGCTAAAGCCCAAATTGCCAAGTAATGAGGTCGGGTTTCCATAATCCATTTTCGAGTAATTTCCATTGTCTTTTCGGTTTCTCCAGGCAGGCCAAAAATAAAATCTACGTAAGTGAGGATCCCCAGTTTCTGGGCAATTTTCAATTTGCGAGCTAGGATTTGCGGTTCTTCCGGTTTCCGTTTGATCCTTTTCAACATTTCCGGCGATGCGCTTTGTAAGCCAATATGAATAGTGTTGCATCCGGCGGCTTTCATTTTCCTTAGTTTTTCTTCTGTGTTTTCCTCCAATAATGTGGGATAAATATTGCAAATCCAGTGAAGTCCCAGTCTGGCCTGAATCAGTTTGTCGCATAAATCCATAAACCATTTCTCGTCGATACATAGAATATCATCTCGAAAATGAATAAAACGAGCCCCAAAGGAATGCCTATAATGAGTCAATTCGGCGACCACGTTATCTGTGCTGCGTTTTCGATATTTATTGCCCCAATGATAATGACTTGTGCAATATGTGCATCGCATTGGGCATCCTCTTGTCGCCATGCATACCATTGTCGGCCTTCTGTTTGAAATTATGCCCATGTTTCCATAAAAAGGTATTTCGGATGGATCAAGCGCAGGAAAAGGAATATCGTCCAAATCTTCAATTAATTCTCTAGGCGACGTCGTATCAATAGTTCCATTTGGCCTTCGATAGCTAATGCCTTTTACATCAGAAATATTCCGATTGCCCTTTAAATATTCAAGGATTTCAAGCAGAGTGAGCTCTCCTTCGCCATGACATTTCAGATCCAAACCGGCATTAAAAAGATCTTCCGATTCGGTCGGAGGGCCTCCAACCATAACGAAAATATTCGATTTATCTTTGATGTCTTTTACATATTGAAGAACCTTCTTTTGCATCAAACCGTATGCACAATTATAAAATCCGACTGCCGCATAGCCATCATTATGAATTTTATTAAGTAACCCCTCGCAATTAATCGGATGAATTCTTTGGTCCATCACATCGGCGCGATATCCTGCGCGTTGCGCCATAGCCTTGAGGTACCAAAGTCCCAATGGCGGATCCATGAGCAGCTTTTCGGCCATAGGTAAAAAATTATTAAAATGCGGATCCAGCGTGCTGGTATTGAGGTACATAAGCAGTAACTTAATATCTTTCAAAGCAAGACCCTTTTAAATTATCATTACGTCATCATTGAATTGACGCTTTTTTTACCGCCTATGTATAATGCGCGATGATGACTATAAATTCAATTAAAGAATACTTCACCGGGTTATTAGCGAATGACAAAAAAGATGAAAAAAAGAGCCATTGGCCGGCTTCCACCCTGAAAAAACTCATCCTCATTGTTGCCCATATTACAGCAATAACGCTTCTGACTTTAGTGTTCGATCGCCCGACTCCCAAATACTTTTTGCCGTTTTTTTGGATGGATCGCAGCATAGCAATCATTTTCTCAGTGCTGATGTTTTTAGCTGTTTTGATCATTCAAGGCGGCAAATCCGGTCCAGTTTTAAAACTTGTCTTTTTAGGCGTAGAATTGATATGGATTCTTTCCAACCTGCCGTTTATGGTAGTGAGTTTTAAGACCGATCCGTTGTATGTCTTGATCGGAATAAGCATTGTGTTAATAGTTATCGGACTTGTCATTATCGGCAAATTGCCTACTCCCAAACCGGCTTTGCACATAATAATAACGATTCCTTTCGGCTTCACTTATTTAAGTATGTTTTTAATGTCATGGATGACAGGAGATCATTGTGAAAAAGTATTAGCCACAAAGGGAGTTCGCCCTCTCCTGACATATTGTGAAAAATTGTCAGAACCAAAACATGACATCCCAAGGCACCGTCCTAAAGAACGTGACATCCCGAGGCGCCGTCCTAAAGATGGAAGTCTATTTTACTTTTTAGAAAACAGAGGAAGTCTGTTCTCGTTTGTCGAGATAAAAGGAAGTCTGTTCTCGTTTGTCGAGCCAAAATGGAGATCAAAATTCGAAAAAGTCCTTGCGCCATTTCAAGCAGGCCTAGACCAGAAGGCCAAAAAAGGGTTCGATCCGTCGAATTTATCTCAGGCTCGAATTATTCAAGTTGATCCTAAAAGGCCCGATATCGCCTATATAGGTTTTACGGAGCATTTGCTTCCGACGCCGCTATTGAAATTCGATCTGGTTTCGAGGCAAGTGCTCGGCGCGATTCTTGTCGAAGATAATCTAAGATTTGCTTTTGATGACCAAAGGGACCTTCTTTTTACGACTGGATACACTTCTGGAAAAATCTATGTAATAGATCGCAGCAATTTTAAACTTCTCAAAGTTTTACCGACAGGGTCTTCTCCAATGTACGTGGTTGTGGAGAAGAAATACAATCGTCTTGTGGTCTGTCTCGAAAGAGATATATGCCCAATTGAAATGTTTGAGTTGGGCAACTTCAAGTCCTTGGGGCGAGATTGCCCGACGCCGCCTTCGTTTGGAGGATGCGCCTATTTTCCATCCAGATCTATGATTGCATGCTCGGGGCCGACATCAAGCGGCAGACGCCTATTGTTTTTTGACATCCCGACTAGAAAAGGTGAGGAAATCTATTTGCCAGAGTATTCTGTCGGAATGGCAGCGGATGACGAGCATGATAGATTATTCATTTCTATCCCATTTTCGTCAGAGTTGTGGTGCCGCGATTTGAAGACCTTGAAAATATTATGGAAGCAGAAGTTGGATCCGTTTACTCGGGATCAAGTTTACGATCCGGCAAGAAATATCTTATATGTATCAAGTTATGGCATCGGGAACGTATATGCCATTGATCCGGATACCGGTAAAATCAAAGGTAAAGTTTTTGTGGGCAGAAAAGTGCGCAGTCTTACTCAATGTCGCGAAACAGGGAAGCTTTATTTGGCAAACGCCAATGGATTCCTAGAAGTAGACCCGGATATAGTCTTTCCACACTAATATTTTTAATTTGCGCACCTGAATCCGACATCCTCAAGCGTCAGGTTCGGATTAATCCCAAAACGAGTGGACACATGAACCGGCCAATCGCCGTCTTTGCTCCGCCACATGCCGCCGCGTACTGTTCGCGCAAATCCGCTAGAAGGGCCTTTCGGCGAAGATGCCGAGGCATGTTTGAGGTAATTTTCATCGTACCAATCTGAAGTCCACTCGCGCAAATCGACGACAGTATTCTTGATACCGTATGGACTTGATCCATCGCCTTGCATTTGCTCATCCCATGTATTGCCGGCCGGATAATATCGTCCATCCGTGCCGCGTGCGGCTTTTTCCCATTCAGCCTCTGTAGGCAAACGCTTGCCGGCCCAGGCACAAAAAGCAGTGGCTTGTGGAAAAGTCACGCAATTGACCGATAAATGCGATTGCCCTGATTTGGTCCAACGGCATCCTCCAGTCGAGGCGGGCGCCGTGCATGCGCCGGCTTTTACACATGCCTCATATTCGGCGACTGTAACTTTGTTTCGATCGACAGAAAATCCATCCAGATAAAAATAGCGATATGGAGTTTCAGAGGGGAGGCACCCGGACCCTTTGGATTCATCACATCCCATCCAGAAATCACCCGGAGGGATATACACCATGTCCTTAGGAACTTTAGGAATAATGGCTGTGCTGGCTGTCACTTCTTTTGGCCCGGCACTGTCGGGATCTTTAGCCGTTGCAGAAACACCATAAAGAAAAACGGCCATGAGAGTTAATAGAATAACAATCATCAGCCCAAAAGGTTTTTGTATCTGTTTCAATCGATTGAATATTTGTTTCATGATTGCATTAGAATATCTTAATGGAAAATTTCGGTCCATCTTTTCATTCATTAAATAAAGTCAGAAAAATCTCTGGATAGTCTGGAAAAAACCATTTGGCCGAAAATCAATGCAACTACTGAAAAAACGATCAGATATGCCATTGCTGCCGGTGCCGGCCAAGGCAATCCTAATAGAGCACCTCGATATATTTCAACCAATGGCGTCAACGGATTCAGATAAAAATACGGCCGAAGCCAAGCCGGTACCAGTGAAAGAGGATAAACGACCGGCGTCGCAAAAAAACCCAGCGTAGTTAGGGCTTGAATCATGGGGCCGACATCTTTCACATAAACATATGCTGAACTGACTGCCATTCCGATTCCGAATCCCATAATGAGTTGAATAAATAAAGCTGGAACAATCCATAAATTGACCAATTGAGGCCTGCTGCCCAAACCAATCAAAACAAAAAGATAAAGCAATGTAGCGATTGATTGATGCAGCAACGCTGTTAAGGCCACCTTTAAAGGGAGCAGGACTGTCGGAAACTGAATTTGCCTCACCAATTCTTTGTGCTCAAAAATTACTGTGCTTGATCGAATGATGCACTCGCTGATCATCAACCAAGGAAGCATTCCACAGAATAAGAAAATTCCATAATTGGTCGTACTTCCCGTACCGCCGATTCTGACCGACAACAGGTAACCGAAAACAAATGTATAGACAAGAATCAGCAACAGAGGATGCAAAACGTACCAGAACACGCCAATGAGGCTCTTGCCGTATCGTGCTGCCAGATCTCGCTTAATAAAAGCGGACAATAAATGTTTATGACTAAAAATATCCCGAAAATACTTCCTCATTATGTCATGAGCATAATCAATCATCGGTTTATCATGCAAGGATAAGTTTTTTCCGGAAGCTTGACGCTCAACTCATCGGACTGATAGGTTTATGGGAATAATTTATAAGGGAGATGCAAATCATGTGGGAAAGATTTAAGCGATGGCTTCGGAGTGTTTTCGGCGATGCAATGGATACTGCAGAAGATCCGGAAAAAATTCTGAGACAAAATATTAAGGATATGAACGATCAAGTGCCGGTAATGAATCAGAACATAGCGACTATCAGAGCCAATGTGATGTTGCTGGAAAATCAAAAACAGCGTCTTACATCGCGCCAAGAAGATTTGAAAAACAAGATCAAGGCAGCTTTGCAAACCGGTAATAGAGAAATTGCGTTGAATTTCGCCACGCAATTAGAACAAACCGTTGCAGATATTGATCATACTGAAAAACAACTCGTAATTGCCAAGGAAGCGGTAGCAAAAGCAAATAAAATCAAAGCGGCATTTTTAGAAGAAAAAGAACGCCGCATGCGAGATGTGCAGATTGCCTTGGCAAAAGCCAAGCAAGCCGAATGGCAAAGAAAAGTCGCGGATGCCTTGGAATCTTTTGAAGTGGCCGGCATTTCGCAAACCCATGAGGAAATGGTCCAAAAGATCGAAGAAAAAGCCGCCGTCAATCAAGCGCGGATGGAAATGGCCTTGGAAAAAGTCGAGGTTTCCGGATACGATCTCGATCGACAAGCAGAACGAATTCGAGCCGAAGAGTTGCTCAAACAATTCGAAATGGAAATGGGCATAGCGACTCCTGAACCGATTTCGGCGGAAGGTTCTGTGAAAACCTTGGGACCCGTCGAAGAATTGGCCAAAGAGGCTGCGGCTGAAATGAGTAAAACATTAGGCCAGAGCCAGGAAAAGAAATAGACGGGTTTTTTTAATGTTCTTCCCTTATCGTGACGATAATCCATCGCGAACTTTCCCTATTATCACTATCCTTCTCATTATTGTTTGCTGCTATACCTATTATCTTCAACTTAAAGCCGGACCTGCCATGATGGCCGCATATGCCTTTGTGCCGCGCAATCTTCTCCACATGAAATCTTGGATCCATGCCGGCATTACGATGATCACAGCAATGTTCATGCATGGAAGTCTATTGCATCTTCTATCCAACATGCTTTTCTTATGGATTTTTGGCGATAACGTTGAGGACAAGCTTGGACACTTCAATTATCTGATCGCGTATACTGTATTCGGCATCTTTGCGGGTTTATGCCAGGCATTTATAGGCGTATTCAGTAAAATTGCCATTATCGGCGCTTCCGGAGCCATTGCAGGGGTGATGGGAGCATATTTTCTCTTTTTTCCCAATGCAAGAATCAGAACAATCGTGCTGATTTTTCCCGTGCCCCTTTCCGCATACTTATTTTTAGGATTGTGGTTCATATATCAGGTCTGGTACTCCTTGGCGGGAGGACCTGGAGTTGCCTGGTATGCGCATATCGGGGGTTTTCTGGCAGGGGTTTATTACGCCAAAAAATTCGTCAAGCGCGGTTGAATCAGGCTTTCATTTTTGTAACAGTTTACATGAGGGCTAGTATTGGCTTTTTCATCAAAGGCAGCCACTAAACAAACTATTGCAGCATGTTTCAGATATTCAGGCGCTGCTGCGCTTAGAAAGAAATTATCGGGGGGCAATTGCGTAATTCTTAGTTATGGAAGGGTCACTCAGTCCCATCCTTTTGAATGCGGAGTGTACACGCCCAAAACGGGGATTTCTCTGGGTACATTCGAAAATCACATCAAGCACATGGCGAAATCATGCAAAATATTAAGCCTTGCCGAAATTATCAGGCGATATGTTGCATCCGAACCTTATCCTAAACGCTCCGTCGCAATTACCCTGGATCATGCTTGGTCGGATAACTTTGAATTCGCATTGCCGATATTAAAAAAATATAAGGTTCAAGCCACACTTTTTATCGCTGCTCAACTCGTGGGAAAAGATGGCACCTTTTGGACGGAACGGGCAGCTCATGCTGCAATTCAAATTAAAAAACGCCGAAACTCACTGGTGCAGGCATTTCCTGAAGAATCTATGCCGCCGGAGGCAAAATTTATTATTTCGCTGCTGCTCTCTGATCCCCGCGCTGCAATATATGCCGAATTGGTGATTTCCAATTTGTTGAATCTTCCTCCCGAAAGGTTGCAAGTCGTACTTCATTTTTTTGAGGAGCTGGCCGAAGAACCCTGGCAAGGCAACCGAAGTTGGGCTACTTGGCAAGAAGTCCGTGAAATGGTCAGTTCCGGCCATATCGATATAGGTTCTCTGGGGGATAGCGATTTCAACCTTAATGCGCTTGATCAGGATATGTTAGATGCAGAGATAGAATTGCCGCGAAGTGCGATTCAAAAAGAAATCGGTATGTTGCCTGAGATGTTCGCCTACCCAAACGGATTCTTTGATGAAAATATTATCCGGAAAGTTTCAAAAGCAGGCTATAGCGGCGCTTTTACGTTATTGCCAGGCTTTGCCGATTTTTCATCGAACACTTGGACAATGCCCAGAGTCCGGATCTATCAAGGATTATCAGACAGCATATCCGAGCTTGAATGTTTATTAAGCGGCTTTTTCTGAAAATTTTAAAAAGATAGCGCAGTCTTATTCGGTATCTCGCAAACCAAGCTCTTTCATTTTAATTTGCAACCCTTTTCGAGATATCCCAAGCAGATCGGCGGCTTTTGTGACATTGCCGCCAGTTTGCTCCAAAGCTCTTGCGATCATATCCCTTTCTACTTTTTCCGTAACCGCGCGCACTGTGGCTTTTAACGGACCCGGCATTTGCGCATCCAGCTCGACAGGACCGACACGCAAATCCTCGGGCAGATCGGCAACGTCGATGATGTCCGATTCGGCAAGAACAATTGCCCGCTCTATAGCGTTTTCCAATTCGCGGATGTTTCCCGGCCATTGATAGGCAATCATTAAAGCAAGTGTGGCATCGGTAAAGCCTCGCACGCTTTTATGGTATCGGACATTGAATCTGTTTAAAAAATATTTGGCCAAATCGGGTATGTCGCTCATCCTTTCTCTAAGAGAAGGCAGACGAAGAGGCACGACATTCAATCTGTAAAATAAATCCTCACGAAAACGACTTGCCCCAGCTTCCTTTTTTAAATCGGCATTTGTAGCCGCGATAAGGCGGACATCGGTTTTTATGGTTTTAATCCCGCCTATTCTCTCGAATGTCTGTTCCTGCAAAACACGCAAGAGTTTCGCTTGAACTTCCAAACTAATCGCCGCTACTTCATCTAAGAATAAAGTGCCGCCGGAGGCGAGTTCAAATCGTCCGGGTTTGGACGTAACTGCGCCTGTAAAAGCGCCCTTTTCATAGCCAAATAATTCGCTTTCCACCAAAGGCTGTGGAATAGCGGCACAATTGACCGCGATGAAAGGCATATCAGAACGCGAAGAATGTTGATGGATAAATCGGGCGAGCAACTCTTTGCCTGTTCCGGATTCTCCGGTTATCAAAACCGTCACTATTGAATCCGCCACTTTTCGAGCCTGCCGTAGCACTTCTTGAACTTCTGGGTTGTCGCTGATTACAAACCTTGCGCTATCTCGAGGCTCGGCATAGGCGGCCTTTCCTACCCTCAAAGCTTTTCCTACTACAGCAAGCAATTCACTGCGATCAAACGGTTTTGTTAGAAAATCAAAAGCCCCTTCCTTCATGGCGGCCACAGCGGTTTGCACCGTTCCATGCGCTGTAAGCAATACAACCGGAACATCAGGGTATTCCTTATTTATCCGGGAAAGCAGTTCTAGTCCGTCCATTCCGGGCATTTTCAAATCAGTAAGCACCGTATAAAATTTGTACTTGGTCAGACATTCCAAAGCCTCTTCTCCGCTTTCCACATCGATGATCGAAATGCCTTCTTTCTGTAAAAGCGCGTTTAGGACCCGCCTCATATTGTCTTCATCTTCTACAATCAGAACATCCATCGATTCTTGTTTTCGCATCTAAGAATCCTCGCCTTCATGTTCAAGCGGCAAATAAAGCGTAAATATTGCGCCACCGCCTTCTCGGGCTCTTGGCTCTATTCGACCTCCGTGCGCTTCGGCAATGCGTTGGCTTATCGCCAATCCCAAACCGCTTCCTTTTTTCTTCGTTGTATAAAAAGGTACAAATAGCCTCGGCAGTTGGTCCGGCGATATTCCTTTACCACGGTCACTCACCTCCGCCCATACAAAGTCCTGACCGCAACCAGTGCTTACTTCGACTATCCCTGACCCATCTCCGGCTTCAATTGCGTTTTTCACCAGATTGATTATCACTTGTCTGACTAATTCCTGATCTGCATGTACGATAAATTTTTTTTCATTGGGTTTTACAACGAGTTCAGCCGCGTGATTGTTTCGCTCACCCGAAAATAAAGCCGAAGCAGATCTGGCGATCAGTTCATCCCAATCAACTCGCGTTTTGTGAACGGCAAAAGGCCTTGCAAAATCGAGAAATCTGGCCAGAACCGAATCCAATCGGTTGACTTCATCAACAATGATCTGAACGAATTCGGATGCTTTTGAAGGCAATTCCTCGTCTGACAAAAACTGTGCGGCTCCTTTAACCGCACCAAGCGGATTTCTGATTTCATGAGCCAATGCTGCGGCCAATTCTCCAACTGTCGCCAATCGATCTGCAGCTCGGAATTTCTCATAAATCTTGGCATTATCTATTTTCAAGGCCACCTGATCCGCAACTTGCTTGAGCAAATTCAGCTCTTCAGGATCAAGGGGCTGGCCAAGCCTTAAACCCCAAAAACCCATGAGATGATCCCGAATTTTTATTGGGACAATAAGATGAAAATTCAACGAAGTAAAAACCTGCCGGACTGAATCGAGCAAATTTCTTTCCGGCCCAGGATAACTTCCGACAATAGCGCTTTCGAGTTTGACTAAGGGCAGAACGCCGGTCTCTTTTTGCAGAATTTTCTCCAATGAGATGTCGGAAAATTTTTGTGGAAATGAATCGTCCGATAAGGCCGCTGATGAAAATTTTCCTTCCCCCTCTAAAAGATAAACCGCCGAAGATATCCCTCCCATGGCGATGCGGCCGTCTTTATTTAATATTGAATAGACCTCTTCCAGATTGATGGCTCTTGCCAGTCCGCTGATTAAAGCATCCAGATGTTCCCGAATGGCGAAACGATCCCGAAACAGCAACCTGGCTATGCCGGTTTCCACGCGCGTAAATACCGGTTCGTAAAGGATGATCAATAAAAATCCCGCCGCTAAAGTGTGAACCAAAAACAAAGCGGGTATTGGTTTGATCCAATAAATCAATGGGGCATAAATAGCCGTAAGAAAAAATGCTGCGAGAAAGAATACCGCTGCATTTCCAACGATGATGCGGAAAGTCAGATGCCTGAATCTTACGACAGTCTGATGAAGATAATAATCCAAAAGCACAAGTGTGATAAACATCATTGGAGGCGTCCTGACTCCAAGACGCCCCAGCGTATCTGTTGATGTTCCGACTAAGGCAAAAAATCCGACAATGGAAATAATTAAGTATCTCCTACGTAATAATCCGGAAGGCTCAAATGCGGCCCTTACAGCCAGCAACCCAATGGGCAGCAGCCCTGAAACAAGCACCACGCCCAATCTGAGGTAAACCAGTTTATCTTGGGCTGCATTCTCAAAAAGCGAACGCATAAAAGGCAATTTCGGTGTCAGCATGGCCGCCGAAATAAAGGCCGAACCTAGAAACATCAAAACGACCAATATCTCAAGCGCTCTTTCTTCATGATAGACGAATGTATAGACGAGGTACACCAGACATGGGGCCACGAAAAGTCCGGCCCCCCAGCTCAACAGCATTAATACAGGCCCGCCTGTGGCTCGGGATAACACTACAAACAAAGCCATTGCCACCAATGCCAGATTAAAAAGAAAAAACGGCAGGGTTGTCCGACTTCGCTCTTTTCTGAACCATACGGTAAGGCAAAACACTACTCCGAAAAGCACGCAAAATAAGGCTGACTGCGTTCTAAAATTCATAATCCAGGCAGCTTGAAGTTCGCCCTGGTTCCACAATTGCCGCAAGTGCTATTCGGTTGCAGCCCGACAATTCTGGTTTGGTAACCGCTTCGTTTTACCAATGGATTTCTGCATGAATGGCATAAAGTATCTTGTCCCGTGGCTGATCTGACATTACCAAGATATACGTATTTTAATTTACGACGAGCGATTTCATATGCATTTTCAAGAGATTCAAGAGGCGTCGGAGGAGATTCGTATTTATAATTAGGAAAATACCGAGAAAAATGCAATGGGATATCGGGCGAGCAAGACGCGATAAAGTTAACCAGCTCCTCGATTTCTTGCGTCGAATCATTAGCCCCTGGAATCAACAGATTTGTGACTTCAACGTGGATTCTACCGACAGAAGCCGCAATATTTCTTTTCACCGGTTCGACCAGACCATCGGACATTTTGCGGTAAAATTCCGGACGAATCGATTTCAAATCGATATTCGCAGCATCCACCAGATCGAGCAGTTTATCCCAGGGTTCCGCGTTCAGGTAGCCATTTGTCACCAATACATTCTTTAAGCCCTGGATCTTTGCCTCTTTTGAGCAGTCAGAAACGTATTCGAACCATACAGTCGGTTCATTATAAGTATAGGCAATTCCGATTGAACCGTTTGCCTTTGAGATTCGCGCCAATTCTTCCGGCAAAACGATATCCATCGGCACCGGTCCTTTTACGAGCTCCCAGTTTTGACAAAAACGGCATCCCAAATTGCATCCGCCAGTGCCGATCGAATAAATCCATGTGCCGGGAAAAAAGTGATAGAGAGGCTTCTTCTCTATCGGATCCATATGAGAGGCGGATATCCGCCCATAAAAATAGGCATAAAGGACGCCTTCTTTATTTACGCGATGACGGCAGTACCCTTCTTTCCCCTCACCAATGATGCAACCTCGAGGACATAATATGCATAGAATTTTGCCGTCAGACCTTTTCTCCCAATATTTTGCTTGGGTCAAAGAATTGTTCGCCATTAATAAGAAACCTTAAATAAGTTTTTTATTCCCTGAGGCTTTACCCACTCGATCTCGACATTCGTCACACGCGCCAAAGGCGGTCCGTGTTTACACCACTCGATCAGCTTTTCCACATCAGTTTTTTCACCCTCAGCATATACTTCTACGATTCCATTAGCCATATTACGGACCCATCCGCTGATTCCTCCGATAGCATCAGCGGCGTCTTTTGTGGAAGCCCTGAACCAAACACCTTGTACTCGTCCATGTATAATTATTTTCGCCGCTTCAACCGTCATTCTTTTTTCCAATCATTGCCAGAAAAGCCGATTCTTCCATGACTTGTATACCCAATTGCCGCGCTTTATCTAGCTTGCTTCCCGGATTTTCACCTAAAATCACGATATCTGTTTTTTTCGAGATGGAATCCGTTACTTTTCCTCCCAACGATTCAATGATCTTTTTTGCCTCATTCCGTTGCATAGCGGCAAGCGATCCGGTTAATACAACTGTTTTGCCTCTGAAAGGCCCTTCCACCTTTGCGATCTGCTCTGATTGAATAATTACCCCCTCTGATAAAAGGTCATCGACAACTTTGGAATTCTTCTCATCCCTGAAAAAATCATAAATGGATTTTGCAACAATGGGGCCGATCTCCGATGTGGCCTCAAGCTCTCCAAGAGTCGCTTTCCGAAGGTTTTTCAAATCGACAAATCGCCGGGCCAGAACCTGTGAAATATGCTCGCCGACATGCCTGATTCCCAAAGAATAGATGAATCGGCTCAAGCTGAGATTCTTGCTGCGATTGATTGCCTCAACCATATTCGCCGCAGATTTCTCGCCCATTCGAGAAAGCGAGGCCCATTTAGCAAAAGATATTCGATATAAATCCACCGGCGAAGACGCCAATTTCTCTGAAACGATGAGCTTTACGATTTTATCGCCCAATCCTTCGATATCAGCAGCATCCCTGGAAGCATAATGCTTGAGCGACTCTATTAATTTTGCAGGACATGCAAGACCTACGCATCGAAACGCTACCTCATCCATGGAACGGACCACATCGGAGCCGCAGGCGGGGCATTTACCTCCAGTGGCTTTCTGAATTGAAAAAGGCTTGGCAGCGGATGGCCTTTTTTGCAAAATAACTGAAACAACTTCAGGGATCACATCTCCTGCTCTTTGCAACAGAACATGGTCTCCAACCCGAACATCGAGCCGATCAATTTCATCCTGATTGTGCAGAGATGCTGAAGAAACCGTAACACCGCCCACAGGAACGGGTTTTAACTTTGCCACAGGGGTAAGAGTGCCGGTTCTACCGACTTGAATTTCTATAGACAGAACCTCGGTTTCCACTTGCTGTGCCGGAAATTTCCAAGCAATCGCCCATCGAGGGCTGCGTGATACAGTTCCTAGAAGACGCTGCAATTCATAATCATTCACTTTCACTACAAGCCCGTCGATCTCGAACGACAACTTGTGACGCAC
>Ga0315282_10011960_pt1 | contig 13348 bp, 14 predicted proteins | sample YL17G07_20_MG_FD_203693 | JGI IMG/M metagenome (GOLD analysis project Ga0315282, IMG submission 203693) | Sediment microbial communities from Yellowstone Lake, YNP, Wyoming, USA - YL17G07_20 | ecosystem: Environmental > Aquatic > Freshwater > Lake > Sediment | place: USA: Wyoming | collected...
CCGGCGCTTCTGGGAACCCCAAATGTTTAACCGGATGATCACTGCGTGTCTTAATGCTCAAACCGTTACCTTTTCGGAGCTAAGGCAATAAGCGTTTAATAGATATTCGATATGGTCATCTTATCTACGTTTTTCATCCAACTGGTATTTTAAATTTTAGCTCTGGACGCCAGATTTAATCTGATTTCGATTGGATGGTTGTCAACCAAACTCTTGGTCAATTCCATAATTAATCTATTAGTCGCCCTCCCGTAGCAGCGATTTTCCCCAGACCATTCACCAGACCATCCTCTCCTACATTCCCCCGGGTCTTCCTTCTGGGCCACCGGCCTTACTGCCCCCGCAGCGGCAACTCCGGCTCGCTCAAGGCCGCCAGCAGTCCGGCGGCGGCGGTGAGGCCCCAGGGCAGGGCGGCTTCATCCGGGTTGAACAGGGGGGAGTGGAGGGCCTGGCCCCGACCGCCGGGGGGGCGCACCCCCAGGAAAAAATAGAAGGCCGGGACCTGGGCGGCGAAATAGGAAAAATCCTCGCTGCCCATGGCCGGCTGCAGGAGTTTGAGGCGCTCCGGGCCCACCAGGGCTTGCAGAATCTGGACCGCCCGGTGGCTGAGGCGGGGATCATTCCTGAGGATGGGGTAGACGGGCTGGGCGGCCAGGTCGATTTCGGCCCCGGTGGCCCGGGAAAGCCCGTCAAACATGCGGCGCAGGCCGGTCAACACTTCCTGGCGGGTGGAGTCCTGCAAGTACCGCAGGCTCCCTTCCAGCCTCACGGTGTCGGCCAGGATGTTGAAGCGGTTGCCGCCCTCGATCTTACCGAAGGTGAGGACCTTGGGCGAGCGGGGGTCCAGGCGCTGGGCCAGGAAGGCCTGGATCTGGGTTAAAACCTGGGCCGCGGCCAGGATGGGGTCCACCCCCCGGTGGGGGGTGGCGCCGTGGGCCGCCTTGCCGGTGATGGTGAGGGTGAGGTGGTCGGCCCCGGCCATCACCGCCTCGGCGCCGTAGCGGAGTTGGCCCGCATCCAGGTTGGGGGCCACGTGCAGGGCGCCGATGGCCTCCACCCTGGGGTCGTCCAGGACCCCGGCCGCCACCATGCCTTTGGCGCCGCTGCTCTCCCGGGGCGGCCCCTCTTCCGCGGGCTGAAAGATGAAGAGGTACCGGCCGGCCAGGCGCTCTTTAAGGGCGCCCAGCAATTTGGCGGCGGTGAGGGCGATGGCCAGGTGGAAATCGTGGCCGCAGGCATGCATCACCCCGGGCACCCTGGAGCGCCAGGGGACCTTGACCTTTTCGGTGAGGGGCAGGGCGTCCATGTCGGCCCGCCAGGCCACGGCGCGGCCAGGGCGGGCGCCGGTGAGCCTCCCCACCACCCCGTGGCCGGCGATTCCCGTCTGCACCGTCAGGCCCTCACCCCGCAGGTAGTCCGCCACCTTCCGGGCGGTGCGCTCCTCCTGGTGGGAGAGCTCCGGGTATTGGTGGAACTCCCGGCGCAGGGCGGTGAGTTCGTCGGTGAATTCCTGGGCCCGAATCTTAATCTCCTGCAACAATTCCGTCATGCAGCTATTTTAGCACCACAGAGACCCAGAGACCCAGACAAAAAGTAGGGGCGGTTGCCGAACCGCCCCGAATTGCACAGGCGAGACGCCTGTGCCACTGACAATAAAATTCATTATATTTTCAGCACCAAGCCGCAAGGGCACCAGGAAAGAAAAATAGGGGAGGCCCGACGGGCCGGCGCAGGCGCAGGCTAAAGCCTGCGGCTACATTTGTTTGGGGAGGAGAAAGGGGCGGCCCGTCGGGCCGCCGCTGATTGTTTGGTGGGCAGTGCCCACCCTACATTTTATTTCAAGCACAGGCGGGACGCCTGTGCCACTAAAGGAAACTTATGGGGTTGGGGGTGGGGGTTTGGGGGAGATTGTAAGTGGGGCCGCGGGCCCCTGGCCCCCTCCCCCGAAATAGTCAGAGGGTGGGCAGCGCCCACCCTCTGATAAATATTGCCAATTACCAAGTCCGCTTTAAGCCGCCAGTTTCTCCACTTTGACGGCGCAGGCCTTGTATTCCGGGATTTTGGCCACGGGGTCGTAGGCCGGGTTGGTGAGGATGTTGGCCGCGGCCTCGGCGAAGTGGAAGGGGATGAAGACCACGCCCCGGTCCACTTTGCGGCTGATCTTGGCCTTGATCTGGATCTCGCCCCGGCGGGAGCTGACTTTGATGCGCTCGCCGTCCTTGATGCGCAGGATTCTGGCATCGGTGGGGCTGATTTCCACGTAGCCGGTGGCCATCTCCCGGTGCAGGGAGGGGGAGACCCGGGTCATGGTGCCGGAATGGTAATGGACAAAGGACCGGCCGGTGGTGAGGAACAGGGGGTAATCGGCGTCCGGCTCTTCCGCCGGCGGCTTGTAGTCGATGGCGTGGAGCATGCCCTTGCCCCGGGAAAAGCGGTCCTTGTGCAGGAATACGGTGCCCGGGTGCTCCTCGGTGGGGCAGGGCCACTGCAAGCCCTTCTCCTCCAGGCGCTGGTAAGTCATACCGGCGTAGCTGGGGGTAAGCTGGCGGATCTCGTTAAAGATCTCTTCCGGCGAGGCGTAATTCATGGGGTAGCCCATCCGGGTGGAGAGGTCGCAGACGATCTGCCAGTCGGGGCGGGACTCGCCGATGGGTTTTACGGCCTGGCGCACCGGGAGGACACGGCGCTCGGTGTTGGAGAAGGTGCCGTCCTTTTCGGCAAAGGAGGTGCTGGGCAGCACGACCTGGGCCAGTTTGGCGGTCTGGGTGGGAAAGACGTCCTGGACGATGAAGACCTCCAGCTTTTTCAGGGCCGCTTCCACGTGGTGCAGGTCCGGGTCGGTGACCATGGGGTTTTCGCCCACCACGTAAAGGGCCTTGATCTTGCCTTCGTCGATGCCGTTGAACATCTCCAGGATAGTGAGGCCCGGTTTTTTGGGGAGCTCTTTGCCCCAGGCTTCGGAGAATTTCTTATTGGCGGCCTCGTCGGCCACGGGCTGGTAGCCGGTGAAGACGTTGGGGAGCCCCCCCATATCGCAGGCGCCCTGGACGTTGTTCTGGCCCCTTAAGGGGTTGACCCCGCCGGAGGCCACCCCGACGTTGCCGGTGAGCATGGCCAAATTGGCCAGGGACTTGACGTTGTCCACCCCGGTGGTGTGCTGGGTGATGCCCATGCAGTAGACGATGGAGGCGGGCTTGTTCTTGGCGTAAATCTCCGCCATTTTACGTAGGGTTTTTGCCGGGACGCCGGTGATCTGGGCCACTTTGTCCGGGGGGTATTCCTCCAACTTCGCCTTCAGGGCGTCGAAGTTCTCGCAGCGCTCGTCGATGTAGGCCTGGTCCTGCCAGCCTTCCTTGAGGATGATGTGCATCAGGCCGTTGATGAGGGCCACGTCGCTGCCCAGGCGCTGCTGCACCGCCACCTCCGCCAGGTCGGACATCTGGATCCAGCGGGGGTCGGCCACGATGATCTTGGTGCCGTTGGCCTTGCCCCGCATGATCCACTTGGCGGCAATGGGATGGTTTTCGGTGGTGTTGGAGCCGATGATGAAGATGGCTTTGCAATCGGCAAATTCCGGGATGGAGTTCGTCATGGCGCCGGAACCGAAAGCCGCGGCCAGACCGACCACGGTGGAGCTGTGTCAGAGGCGGGCGCAGTGGTCCACGTTGTTGGTGCCGATGGCGGCCCGGGTGAATTTCTGGATCAGGTAGTTCTCCTCGTTGGTGACTTTGGCCGAGGCCAGCACCGCCACCGCGTCGGGGCCGTATTTCTCCACCACCTTTTTCAGGCCCGTGGCCGCGGCATCCATGGCTTGGTCCCAACTCACCGGGACCAGCTCCCCGTCCTGACGCAGCAGCGGCGTTTTCAGGCGCTGGTCGCTGCCGATGAATTCGTGAATATTCCAGCCCTTGATGCAGAGGCTGCCCTCGCTCACCGGGTGGGTCTTCACCGGCAGGGAGGAGATGACGTCTTCGTTCAAGACTTCCAGCAAGATGCCGCAGCCGCAGCCGCAATAGGAACAGGTGGTGTAGACGGTGCGAAAGTCCATGGAGCTACTCCTAAGTCGTTGAGTTTACACTAAAAGATTAGCTTTGTGGATTTATTCACGTTCATCTTAGCACAAATCCAGCGCCAGTCAAGGGGGAGAAAAGGTTTTCAGTTTTCGGTTTTCGGTTTTCGGTGAGAATGCGAGAAAATTAAATTAGTTCATTAGCGGTAATTAAAGCCTTAGACAACGGTTCCGGCTAACTCTTGATTACGCGCCATGAGGCGCGTGACGGACGTGCGCACGGTGACTAGTAATACCACTTCTTTATGAGAAACCTTCGGCTCGAGCCAACGGTGCGTATCAACTGAAAAGCTATTAATCAGGGCATCATCCTCAAGCAAACAGAAAAAAGGATTTTCATCGGGGCCTGGAGCAGCACCCATCGGTAGCTCGTCGACGACGCGTGGCATTCGGAGAGCATCCAACAGTGTCTTAACGCGGTTGTCTAAATCGCCAGATTGCGCCTTAACGGAACCTGGTGGCTCCGGCCGAAGTAACTGAATTTGAAGGTCTGCTACTAGGTATCTATATTCGTTCACAAGCGGAACGAACTCAAAGGGACCGATTTTATGCAGAATTTTTAATTTCGTTTTCCTGAATATAGGATTTGTTGGGTCCCATAGATGCCGATAATCTTTAAGTGGATTCTGCCCCCAGAACTGTCCGAGTTGGGCATGAAAAGCCCTCCGCAGAATCTGCTTTTCAACCCTGCCTTTATTAGAGCCTAAAACGCCACGGTAGAATAATGTGAGTTCCATAATGGCGCAGATCGGCTGGTTGCTTCTTCAGAAGTGGATAAGTGTGAGAGAAAAAGCCTGGCCGTGCACCCTCCTTCGAATCCGCCTCATTCGGGTAGGACAACCAGGGGGTAATGGATTAGCGTCCGCCACGACCCAGACCGGCCCTGCTTACCGCTGCTTCCTTCCGGACCTGACGGGGTTCACAAGCGTCTGTTGCGCAGGGTCCAATCCGCCGCCCTGGTCAGCCGTCCCCGGATGCGCTGCGACCCTCTGGGAGGGACTTCGATCCCGCATAAGCGGTTCTCGGGTTACAGGGCACCGCTAGCTCCCCATCTAGCACGACCAGGTTTTGTATGATAGCTATCAGCATTCAGCTTTCAGCAAAGACCAGAGATTGGCGAGGCGACCGAATGTAGGGTGGGCACGGCCTCACAACCCCTCTTTTTTTGAGAACAGGCCGGGGCGGCCGTCCTACATTTTCATGCCTCGAAGTGCCCCTCAGGCATGCATGTTTGAAAAGGGCTCAGAGGTCGACGCGTTCGCGCATCTCCTTGCCGACCTTGAAGAAGGGCAATCTTTTGCCCTCCACTTTGATGAGATCTCCGGTCTTAGGGTTCCGGCCTTTGTAGCCGTTGTAGTATTTTACCTTGAAGCTGCCAAAGCCGCGAATTTCAATGCGTTCCTCTACAGCCAGGGCTTCCGCCATATTTTCGAAAACGGCGTTTACCACCATTTCCGCCTTTTTCAAGGTGACGTTCTCAGCTTTGGCCAGGGCCTCGATGAGTTGCGACTTATTCATGCCGCTTTTCTCCTTGTCTGGCGTGGCCTGAGCCCGGTGGGGCTTGGCAGACTCCGGCGCCGCGAGCTAATTTATCCAAATGATAAATAAAATCGGGGCCAAGGTAAAGAAAAAAATTCCAGGAAGCAAGGAATCCCGAATGCTCCTGAGAAGCAGGGCCATAAACGAAGCCAGTGGAAAGCAGGGGGTTGGGTACCACTTCCCCGGCCAGGGCGGCATTCCGAGCCGGCGGCCGCGGCTCACCCGGCCGGGCAGGCGCGCCCCGGGACCGCAACCCTCCCGGCAACTACTGGCCCTAGTAGCTAATTGCAGAAGTGCGCGCCTTATTTGAGACATATTTTTATTCCCCCCTTTTATAAAGGGGGGCAGGGGGGATTTTATAGACCCTTGAAATCCCCCTGAATCCCCCTTTTTCAAAGGGGGACTTTATATAGTCCTGATCTTTGAGGATGCTGGTAATACTTACGCTGATTTTCGCAACCAGTACTGGATAGATTCCCGCCAGCGGCGGCGTCGGTCACCGGTGGCAGGCGGGTTATGGTGGTTTATCTTTAGGCATGCCTTATCTCATTGACCCCGGCCGGACGATTGGCTAAAGTGGCTTTAGAGGCAGGTGCTTTCAACGGCATGATGGCTGCTGCGCCGGGGCGGCCCCGGGGGTCCGCCCGAACTGGGGCAAACCCGCAGGGGTGCCCCAGGAGGCCGAACTTCGTGCAAACAAATTTTTCCTGGCTGGATGGCAATTTCGCCGCCGGGGTCTCCAGCTTTAACAACCGGCGTCAGCCTGAGGTGGCGGGATGGTAACCGAAGAGCTGCGAGCCAAACTCCTGGCGGCTGCCGGGGAGGCGCGGCAGAACGCCTATGCCCCCTATTCGGGTTACCGGGTGGGGGCGGCCCTCCGGACCCGGCAGGGCCACATCTTCACCGGGGGCAACGTGGAGAACGCCTCCTACGGCCTGACTATCTGCGCCGAGCGGGCCGCGGTGGCCGCCGCGGTGGCCGGGGAAGGCCCTGGGATGCGGATTGACGCCCTGGCGGTGGTCAGCGACCCCCCGGCTCCCTTTGCCCCCTGTGGGGCCTGCCGCCAGGTGCTCTTGGAGTTCGGGGCTGATGCGGTGATTATTTTCCAGGGGCGGGACGGCCTGACGGAGGCCCTGGCCGGGGAACTGTTGCCCCAGGGGTTCCGGTGGCCGGAAGGCCGCCACTGAGGACCAGGGCTTACCGGGGCCGAAGCAGGTGGGAGGCGGGGTCCGGCCTGGCTCCGGAGGTGAAGGTGCAAGCTCTCCTTGAAGAGCCTTGTTCCTCCGGCTTTAAGGTTTTACAGGCGACGATCTTGTATGGGGGCGACTATCCCTGGTTCTGCTCACCCGCCGTGAGTCACCCACTTCACCAGGTGGCCGTCCAGGAAGAATAATTCGGTCACCGGGGCCGTCACTCCCAGGTAGGTCTGGCAACCGGTGCGTAGATAATATTTCCAGGCTTCCAGTCCGCCCCGGCCCCTGACGGTGACGATTTCGTCGGGGTCGCCCATCAGGGCCAGCACCTCCTGGGCAGTAAGGCCCAGGCGCAGGTCGGTGGCGGCCAAGGCCGCCGCCCGCTCCACCTTTTGCTTTCTTTCCAGGCAGTCCCGCCGGATGCCGGAGCCGCCGCAGGCAACCAGCAGCAGCGAGCCGGCCAGCAATAGCAGGAGGGTTTTTTTCATGGCGACTGGCGAATTTTCTCGGGCAACATGGTCCCCAAAAGGGGGCAGCTCCAATTATTACTCGGAGCATTAAAGAAATTACATTGGCTCGGTTTGAGGGCACGGCACGCCGTGCCCCTACGGTTCAGAAAGGGCAATTGGTTTTTCGCTCCGAGTAATAATCCCCGGTCTAACCTAAAACCTGGTACAATGACTGGGGGCGGGTCACCCGCCTCCCCTAAGAATAGATGACCGTTACCACCTTGTCGCTAGATTTATTTTTCCTGGCTCGGTCTGATTGGTGAAGCTGAGACGGCATCCTGCCCCCGGGTCCGGGGTCAGATGGTGGCGCCATGGAAGCCAGGGATAAGGGTCACCGTTAGATGAGACTGATAAAATCGGGATGCTGTGGCCTGAGCCGATTCGTTATCCTGTTAGGCTGCTGCCTGTTTCCCCTTATCTGGCCAGCCCCTGGCGCTGCTGCCGGCCAAGAGATCGTCATCGGTGAAATTAATCCGCTGTCGGGTCACCTGGCCAAGCATGGGGCGGAAATTCACGAAGGCGTTCTCTATGCCGTGGAAGAGGCCAACTCCCGGGGGGGACTTGGGGGATATCCCCTAAGGCTCATCAGCCGGGATGACCAGAGCAAACCGGAAGTGGCCATTAATCAGGCTCAGAATCTCATCCACCGGGAAAAGGTGGTGGGACTGCTGGGCGGTTATGTCGATTCCCTGGTGGGGCCCATAAGTGAATTGGCCGCCAAGTACCGGGTGCCCTATGTCGCTTCAGCCAGTCTGCAGCGTTCCCTGACCGCCAGGAAGAACCCCTACTTTTTCAGAGTTTCCAGGCTGGATGGGCTGGTCCGCCCCTTGTGCCAGTTTACCGCGCAGGCCATGAAAGCCAAACGGGTGGCCATCCTGCATACAGCCACCCCGGGTTCCGCGGAGTTCGCGGCCAGTGTCAAATCCTGTTTGGAAAAAGCCGGGGTGGATGTGCCCCTGCTGGAGAAATTCCGGCCAGGCTGTCCGGATTTTTCGGTATTCCTGCTGAAGGTGAGGCAGGCAAAGGTTGACGTCTTGATCTCCGGCGGCTTTTATGCGGATAACTTGATTCTGGTGCGGCAGATGCAGGAGGGACCTCTGGGACTCAGGGCCTTCGTGGCGCCGTGGGGGGTGGCCTACCAGAGCTTCGTAGCAGAGATGGGCCGGGGCGCAGAAGGGCTCTTCGGCACCTGCGCTTGGAATCCGGGCATCACTTTACCCGGCACCGAAAGGGTGTCCCAAACTTTCGTGGAGGGCTTCCGGCAGCGCTTCGGTCAGCCTCCCAACACCACCACCATGCACGGCTATACCTCTGCCAGGGCCCTGCTGGCCGCCATCGACGCGGTGTTAACCACAGGAGTCAAGCCCACCGGGGAGGCCATCAGCCAGGCGCTAAGACAATTGGACCTGTCTTTACCCATGGAACGACTTAAATTTGATGAATACGGCGACCCCAGGTTTTACCAGCAAGTGGTGGTACAGATTCAGGGGCGGCAGATGGTGCCGGTATATCCCCTGGAGCGAGCCACGGGCCAGGTGGACGAATCCCTGGCCAGACGCTGAGGCGGAGCCAGTTTAACTTCATGGACCGCTTGAGGCTTTTCCCACCCCCTAAACGGCAAGAGACCTAAGATGTGGGTTTGGGTGCAGATTCTCATCTCCAGCTTGTCGCTGGGCTCTTTTTATGCCCTGGTGGCCCTGGGGTTCTCCCTCATTTTAGGTATCACCCAGGCCTTTAATCTGGCCCACGGGGACTTAATAATCTTAAGCGGCTATCTGGCCTTCGCCTTGTGGAAATTTTACCAGGTGCCTTTTTTCTGGACCCTGCCGTTGTGCCTCCTGGCCATGCCGCTGGTCTTACTGCCGCTGCAGATGCTGCTGCGGCAGGTCAAAGAGCCTTACGGCTTAAACACCCTGGTGGTCACCTTCGGTATCGCTTTGCTCTTGCAAAATGCCATGCTGGTGGTTTTTTCCGCGGATTACCGCCTGATCCGCCCGGATTTGCCGCACTACACTTTTCCCGAGTTGCCCCTTACCTTTACCCTGAACCAGGCAACCCTCCTGGTGCTGTCCCTGGCAGCCACGGGATTGGTGCACCTGGTTTTGCGCCGAACCTTTTTGGGGAAGGCGCTGCGGGCCACCATTGAGGACCGGGAGGCGGCCCAACTGGCCGGGATCAATGTGAAACAGATGGGGCTGGTGGCCTTTGGCCTGGGGGGCCTGCTCATCGGTCTGGCGGGCCCGCTCTATGGCCAGAACATGTATCTGTATCCCGCGGCCGGCACCGAGGCCACCCTGATTGCCATCGTCATCACCATTTTTGCCGGCCTGGGCCGCAGCCGCGGCATTCTCCTGGGCGGCTGGCTCCTGGGCCTGGCGGAGTCGGTGGCCGCCTTGACCCTGGGCATCAGGTGGCGGGAGCTGGTCAGTGCGGCGGTCCTGTTAATACTCCTGTATTTCAAGCCCGAGGGTATCTCCTCCGCCAGGGAGGGGTGAAGCTGGCGGCCAATATCGCCTTTGGGCCCTGGGATCGGGGATAGTCCGCCGGCGCCGGCCTTGGGATAACAAAAGCACCGTAAGGAAAAATGGCGAAACCGAATTTCTCTTCAGCATTGGTTGCCGCGGGGGCGCTCGGTTTAGTGGTGTGGCCCCTGTTCTTCAGGGAGGCCCCCCTCTACTACCAGGTTATGGGCATGGCCTGCCTCTACGGCACCCTGGCGCTGGCCTGGAATGTCTTCGCCCTCACGGGGGCCGTCTCCTTAGGCCACGCGGCTTTCTTCGGTCTGGGGGCTTACGGCTCGGCTTTGCTCGACCACTACTGGCATTGGTCCCCACTGTTGACCATACCCCTGGGCGCCCTCCTGGGGGCGGCCTACGGCGCCTCATGGGGCCTCTTCTTTAAGCGGCTCCGGGGAGTCTACCTGGGTTTGGCGAGCCTGGCCGCTTTGGAAATCCCCAAAGTAATCGCCGATAACTGGGATTCCCTGACCTACGGGTCCTTGGGGATGGTGGGCCTGAGCAGCCTGCCCACCTTGGAGCTGGGCCAGTGGCAGGTGACTTTGGGCGCCGACCTCCGGGCGCAGTACTATTTATTGTTGGCGGTCATGGTGCTGGCGGCCCTGATCCATAAATGCGGGATGGAATCCAGATGGGGGTGGGCCTTAAGGGCCATGCGGGAAAACGAAACCGCGGCGGCCATCATCGGCATTAAGGTAAACCGCTCCAGGGCCCAGGCCCTGCTTCTCAGTTCTTACCTGACCGGTATCTGCGGGGCTCTTTATGTCCACATCCTGGGCCTCATCGAACCGGCCCTGGTTTTTAACCTGCACATCTCGGCCCTGCCGCTGGTAATGAGCATCTTTGGCGGGCGGGGACGGTTCTATGGCCCCGTCCTGGGCGCCATGGTCCTCTACCCCCTGGATCAATTAGTGTTCCAACCCTGGTTGCCCCTGGGGCACGCCGCCATTTTCGGCCTGGTCATCGTTTTGACCATCCTTTTCTTTCCACAGGGAATCGCTGCATGGATACCGAAGCCCCGAAAATATGCCTAGAACTCAGGCAGATCAGCAAGAGCTACCGGGAGCAGCAGGTCCTCAAGGAGATCAGTTTCACCCTTAAGGAAAGGGAAATTTTAGGGATCATCGGGCCCAACGGCGCCGGCAAGACGACCCTGTTCAATATCATCAACGGCTTGGTCAGGCCGAACCGGGGGACCATCTTCTTTCAGGGCCAGGAGACGACTCACTGGTCGAGCAGCAGCCTCAGCCGCATGGGGATGGCCCGGACTTTTCAGGTGCCCCAGATATTCCCCGAGATGAGTGTCATGGAAAATGTCTTGATGGGTTTCCGGTTCGGGCCGGAGGAGGGCCCGACCCCAGCCGAGGCCGGGGATCAGGCCGGAGAATTGCTGGAAATGGTGGAGCTGGCGGATAAAGCCGCCACCGCCGCCCGGGAGCTCAGCCTGGCGGAGCAGCATTTACTGGAGGTGGGGCGCGCCCTGGCCACCCGGCCCAGTCTGCTGCTCATCGATGAAATCGCGGCCGGCTGCAGTCCCAGGACGGTGCAGCGCCTGGCAGAACTGATGGCCGCCTGGCGGAACCGGGGGTTGACCCTGCTGATCACCGATCATCTGCTCAACCTTACCCTGCCGGTGTCAGACCGGTTGCTGGCTCTGGATCAGGGCGAGATAATCGCCGCGGGAATTCCCCGAGAGGTGATCCGCCACCCCGAGGTGGTGGCCGCCTACCTGGGGACCAGACCCTAAAAAGGCGCCGAATGACTGGCCCCATGAAACCAGGAGACGCTCCCGAGCCCATGCTGGCAGTGCAACATCTAAGGGTTTCTTACCAGGGGAGGCCGGTACTGGCGGACGTCAATTTTACTTTGCGGCGCCATCAGATCAGCGCCTTCGCCGGGGCGGCAGGGGCCGGCAAGACTACCATCCTGAAAGCCCTGGCAGGCTTGCTGCGCCCGGTGGCCGGGAAGATCCTGTTTGAGGGGGAAGCCATCGAAGGTTTGCCGGCCTGGGAGGTGGTGAAGCGGGGTATCGTCTATGTCCCTGAAGGGATGCGAATCTTTCCCCAGATGACCGTGGTCGAAAATCTGGAAGTGGGAGCTTATCTGAAGCGAGAAGGAATTCCTGCCCGTCTGGACCTGGTTTTCAGCATCTTCCCGGAACTGCAGGAAAAAGTCCGACTGCCGGCCGGAGTATTGAGCGGCGGCCAACAGCGCATGGTCACCCTGGCCCGGGGCCTCATGGCGGCCCCCCGCCTGTTACTCCTGGATGAACCCTTTATGGGCCTCAGCCCCAAGCTGGTAAAAAGATTTTGCGACTCTTTCCGGGACCTCCGCCAGACGGGCATCACTCTGTTGATTGCCGGTCAGTATGTGTTCCGGGTCCTAAATGTGGCTGAGGTGGCGCATCTGGTGGAGCACGGCCAGATCACCCTCTCCGGCTCAGGGCCGGAACTCTTACGAGATCGGCACCTCAAAGAAATTCTCTTCCCCACCGGCGACCGCCCCCCAACCGGGGACAAAATTGGCTAGCAAAGCTGAGATTTTTCAGGCTGGCCCAACTTAACCCCAAAAGACCGGGGGGGCAGGTTCCCAACGTCAGTTATTCCTCGAAGCGAAAAACCAATGGCCCTTTCTGAACCGTAGGGGCACGGCGTGCCGTGCCCTCAAACCGAGCCGATGCAATTTCTTTAATGCTCCCAGTAATAACAGATAGTCAAGTCCTCCAGACCGCAGGCCAAAAGCCCCGCCGCCGACAGGTTCTGAAAATCTATCAACTCCATGTCCCAAAATCAGGGAAACCGCAGCCTAAAATCAGGGTTTCCCTAATTTACCTGGGTCTCCCCGAGAAGTATATTTGCCGCACTCCATGAGATGAGGATTAATAGGGGTAAACCCGGCTGCAAGGCAAGGGGGATAAGGAAAGAGCATCGGGAGCCCATTAGTAATGCCAGAACAGACCTAAGGAGCTTAGGGAGTGAAAGAGATGGAGAGAATCAGAAAATTATTTAGGGACGAGGATGGGGCCTCGGCGGTGGAGTATTGCCTCCTGGTCTCCTTCATTGGCTGCGCCATCATCGCCGCCTTGAGGATGCTGGGCATAACCCTGGCCGGCATCTTCATCAGGATAACCAACCTGCTGGCCTAATCAGGCCCCGGCGGTTGGGACTATCAGCACCCGGAGCCAGACCCAGGCCCCCGGGAGGCAGAAAATCAAAAATCAGAGCTAACCTGCCATTATTCCGCACTTTTCTCTGGATAACGCTCTCGTCTCGCCATCTGAAGTTCTCCTGGGCCAGCCTAGCGGCTCTCCCCGGGAGGTTGCTCACCCCGCCCCTTAATCGAGGCAACAAAAAACCCCGGTAAGTTAACTCACCAGGGCTGATAGTGTTGTGTTTCAGAAATATCTTGCCTTAAGGAATCGGCTTTTTCCCCTCCCCCTTGATGGGGGAGGGGGTATGGGTGGGGGTGATCCGGTAGGGGCGGTTCGCGAACCGCCCCGACAGGGCCCCCCCCCCCCCCCCC
>Ga0315282_10011961_pt1 | contig 13347 bp, 11 predicted proteins | sample YL17G07_20_MG_FD_203693 | JGI IMG/M metagenome (GOLD analysis project Ga0315282, IMG submission 203693) | Sediment microbial communities from Yellowstone Lake, YNP, Wyoming, USA - YL17G07_20 | ecosystem: Environmental > Aquatic > Freshwater > Lake > Sediment | place: USA: Wyoming | collected...
ACATCGGCTACGCCGCTTCCACCTTCGTCGCTGGCGAGGTCAAGGAAGCAAACAAGAGCCTGCCGAAGGTTCTGCTAATGTCCTCAGTCATCATCATGGTCGCGTACGTCGTTGTTTCCGGATTTGGGGCCTATGCAGCTTCAGCAATTGGAAGAACGACATTGCCAAACGGTAATACATGGTCCTTCTTCGAGGCCTACTCGTGGCTTTCATACGGAGGAGGAAACCTAGCGCCAACAGGTCTGCCAAGAGCTTGGACAACAACGATCGCTGCGATGACGGGCATCGGTATGGGCTTAAGCACTCTAAACTGGCTACTCTTCATCTTCGGTATCCTATGGGTAGCAAACGACATTCCACCATTCATCCTAACCGCCTCTAGAATCCTCTTCGCTATGGCCTTCGACCGAGTTCTGCCAGCTTCTCTCGCTAGTGTAAACGAGAGATTCCACTCACCTGTCAACGCGACGATATTGACCGGTGTGTTCGGTCTACTTGGGTGCTTCTCAGAGTCTGGAGTCGCATCCAGCGGCGGAACATGGAACCCAGGCGGAGCTGTGGGCGGTATGTTGAACAGCGTCTTCCTCATCGGTGTTGCGAGCACAGACTTGTTCGATGCAGTCTTCTTCACACTCTTCGCCTTGGCTCTAGTGATGCTACCATACAAGAAACCCAAGATCTTTGAGACTATGCCATTCAAGATCGGCGGAAAGACAGGAACAGTTTTGATCGGGGTCCTAGGAGTCGGAGCCAACCTAGTGCTCGACTACATGATCCTCACAGCGCCACAAGACAGTTACAACATTGGTCCAAACATGACCGGAGACAACTGGTTCGCGATTGGCTTCACAGTCTTCCTCGGCATCATCGGCGTAGCGATGTACGCATACTACAAGTACGGGAAGAAAGACATCGACTACACAACTATCTTCACAGAAATCCCACCCGAATAGACAAGCCCAATCTCCCTTTTCTTTCTCTCTTTTTCTTTGTCGAGGGCGATAGCTCTGAGTTCATGCTGCGCTACCTCCGATTTCGTTTAACCCGTCAGGCTCTTCTTCGGAAGATGAAGCGTGGGCCACTTCGCACGTGGAAGATAAATGTGACAATGACAATGAACACGTGAAGAAACAGTCTGCGATTCACAGGTCAATAGACCCAGTGGGAACAGGAGGGGATCAATGAAGATGAGGTTGGACCGCGTTCTGCTAAGGAGCGGCTACATAGCAAGCTTGGTTTTCGCCGCGGGATCGTACATTACTGGATTCGGTTTGGTCGCCTCGCTGGGTGTTCTCTTGGCATCGATTCTGCTGACACGTGTGGGAATATACGTGTACTTCGAACGGTTCTTGGCCTTCAAGGCGTTCGAGGACTTCACGAAAGGTAAGATTCGCCATGAGTGCGTTGCATGTGGTGCCTCATGTCACTTGAAAGTCAATCTCGGAAAAGATGATGTCGAAAGAGTCCTGACGTACGCTAAAGATGCCGGGATGAAGGACACGGTTGTCGAAAAGAGCGGGACCAGATACTGGTTGAAGAGAAAGTCGGATGGATCATGTGTTTTCCTGACGTACTCCGGCAATCTGCCTCGATGCTCAATATACTCAATAAGACCGATCGCATGCAGGCTCTATCCTTTGATACCAGCAGGAATTAGGTTAAAGGTCGATCCATTGTGCCCAGGTCTCAGTCGTGAGCGTGGTCACACTTTCAAAGAGCATCTCACAACGCAAGAAGTTGGCTCCTACGTAAGAAAAGTGATGGGCAAGATCTAGACACGTCAAAGGTATATCTAATGGTGACCGAACTAGCTGCTGGGTAGAATCTGTTGGTTCGAAGTTCCAAGGTCCAGATCTCGAAAATAGTCTTCTATTGGGCTCTGCTAACCGTTGCTTTCTCTGTCTTCTGGACATTCCTACTGAACATCATTCAACTTACCGGAGCTGGCCCTGCGATGAGCCTTGCTGTTCCCGTTTCCCTAGGCGGAATAATCGCCATTGTCCTCTATTTCAAGCGCGATCATCAAACGCTGGAATACGACGAGGCAGGCTACCGAACCCTTAGGAGTAGCAGAACCCTCGACGATCATACGTGGTCGGAGTTCAAGGAATGCTCCGTGATCCGAGACAGTTATGGGAGAAGGAAGGTAAGGGCTTACGCGGAAAGGGATGGGCGTCACATCGAGATCGATCCGCTGGCTTGTGGAATAGATCCCTACTTGTTTCGTGACTTTATGGCCGCACGCTTAAACTCGGGAGGCGTTTCCAATCGAGAATCCCCTGTAATAGGCCCGATCTTTGATGGTCTCGAGAAGGAAATCCAACGTGGGCGTGCAAGTTGGGTCGCTGATCTCGGTGAGACTTTCAGGGGCTATCAGATTTCAGGGGAGGTTTTTCCGCTCATCGCGAGAGGCGGGACGCGCCCGAAAGGATTCTTGCTGTCGAGGTTCCTAGCGATGACTGTATTACCCAACTATGACGTGTGTCTCTATGCCTACGATATCGGGAACTCGGGAAGTGACGCAAAATCCCGAATCATGAGGCTAATACGAGTAATTGAGACGCAACGGGATCAGAAGGACACCAAATGGTCCTGGCTACTCCTCTTCTGCGATCAAGAGCCCTCTACTTCGGTTTCAAGATTGATCGAAACCTTTGGGAACAAAGACTTAGGAATCGGGTGCATTGATATCGCCACCGGAACGCTAGTTACAAGTCCAAATCAACTAGGAAGAAGCCTGAGTAGACAGATGCGATTCCATCATCTCATGAGAGATCTGAACAAGAGAAGGCAATTAACCGCGCGAACTTGAGGTCAGCCTTCTACACGTTGCAGGCGTTTTATCTTCTCACCATCAATCTCAATCAAGTATGCACTCAGGATGCCTTCTGTGTATTCGGAGCCAGGATTCATGCATCGGGTGCGTCCGATATTCATGAAACCCCTGCATTCGTGGATATGACCGTGCAACCCTAACAATGGCTGGTACTTTTCGATTATCGCACGAACAGACTTCGATCCCACAGGGATGAGTTTCGGTCTTCCGCCTTCCATCACTGGTCTCAAATCCTTGTCCAGCAAAGGAGCTTGGTCGATCTGTGACTCGTAGGGTGGGCAGTGCAGACAGAATAGCGATCTATCTACGTTTTGAACTTGTGAGGCGAGTTTCTCCAGCTTTGTCATAAGTTCCTCCTCAGAGCATTCTCGGGGGCTGTTCCAAGGGGTCGGATTTGACCATCCAAGGCAGGCCGCCTCATGCTCTCCGTCCAAGCTAACTACGGACTCTTCTGCGTAGGTAACGTACGAGTTCGCCTTGATTACTTCGTCAAGCTCGAACTTATCATCATTGCCTGGATGAATTAACACCTTAACATCGTTTGTGAGTTTTTTCGGAATAATGTCGAGCCATTCTTTGAGCGTTTTGCACTCGAGGTCAGCAAAGATGTTCTCGATCTCATCCTGTGGAGCTTTCTCCAAGGCTTCGAACTGCTTCTGGTCGCAAACGTACGGAATATAGCAGTGATCTTTCACAAGTCTCCGCAAATCCTCAAGCCCAGACGCTTGAATCGTATGCGTCTGACCCAAGAAATCTGCCTTGTACGTACCATCAGGTTGCAGGACGATTGGTGTCAAGACCTTCCCAGTGAGGTCTCCCCCCATAATCAGCCAGTTGCACTTGAACATGCTCGCAGAATTGAGAAACTTTCTCCAAACCATCTCGTTACCGTGAAAGTCAGATGCGAATATGATCCGAACTTTCGCCAAAGATTGACTCCAGCGCTGAATGGTCGTTGAAGTCTATTTCAAGTTTGCCACTAGTTTGCACTAGTCACGCTGTACTTCTTCTACCACATTGTACCACTTGACTGCGGGTCCAGCTTTCGCGCGTAGCCTCCAAGCCAAGGTCTTGGGAGTTTCTTCAATGATCTTGTGGAGTCTGTCGATCCTTTCGATTACGAGTTTCTTGTCTTCCCCACTTATTGCGTCGTACTTTTGGGTAAACTCTTTGACCTTCTCGAAGTTCCTTGTGACAGTGTAGTAGAAGCCCCATTCGCTAGCGAGAACTTTCGCAATGTAATCAGCATTAACTTGTTCTTTATCCTCGTGCCCGATGTCGTGTTCGATCAGAAGTATGATCGCATCTTGAATGTCTTTTTCATTGGTCTGAACGATCTGGAGCTTCTGCAACAAAAGCTCTGCGAGAGGAACCGTTGGCATATCTGCCTCAAGCCTACCTGTAAAATCGATTACATGACACATCTCAAGCTTTCCCAAGAAGACGTCAATCGCCTTGTTGCCTTCCTTGTCATTGAAAATCTGCCTATGCCTTCCAGTCGCACCAGTGAGCATGAGAGAGATGTACGGCTCGTATCCTAGGTCAATGAAGAGTGTCCTCGTGAGAGGGCGAAACTTGCGGTAAGTGACGAAATCCATATCGTGCTTGGGTGCTCGTTTTAATCGTTCATACAGCCCTTCCTTATTGGAGCAGTGCATTCGAATTGCAGCGCCGCCCATTATGCGGAGTGGAATCTTCCGTTCATCAGCAACCGATATTATGCGTCTGATTTCTTTAGCAAAGTCATTGAATGTCGCAAATTCGCCCAAACAATTCAACCTGCAATATGCCGCGATTTCTCGGAATTCATGAATGCGGTTTGTGTTTCCACAATCCGCATAGGGAAGATGTCGCTGTTTGCTATTAAAATCATCTGCGACTCACGAAGCATCGTGTGCTTTCCGCATCACTTTCTGATATCGTTGGAACATGTGGTCGCGATTTCTTTCGCTTAGATAACTCTGAATTTTGTTAACATCCAACTGTATATTGAGCTCCAAGTCTGTGAGTTTCAATGAACGTTTCACGGTTGGATTGGTGCCCCCGAAACACGGGATTCATTTCACTTTCACCGCAATCTACCAACCAGTTTGCTTCGAACCTTAATTTGATGGTTAGCATGACATCTACATGCTTATCGCATCCTGAGGTCAAGTGCAAGTGTCTGTTGAGAAACAGAAAGTCCTGCCATTGTCTCTGACAAGCAGGGTCCTGACACAAAACAAGCTTGCGAACTACCTCTGGGTGGGACCTTTAGTCTTAGGTTTCGCTGCTTGGGAGGTGGTCACACGTCTCAACTTCATTCCAAGCTCAAACTTACCAAGTTTCTCCGCTGTCTTGTCAGTGTTCTTCATTTCGATCCAAGATCCAGCATTTCTGCTAAGGATAGGTCATAGTTTTCTAAATCTCATTTGCGGGCTTGTGTTGGCCTTCTCGATCGCTTTGCCTATGGCTTTCGTAGCGGGAAGCAAGAACAGATTCGATTTGACTCTGACACCGTTGGTAATGCTCTTTGGGGCGCTCCCGGATCTTTCGTTCTTACCACTGTTGGTGCTCTGGTTCGGGCCTGGAAGCACCGCGGCCATAATAATGGCGTCCGTAGCAGCCTTTTTCCCAATCTTCTTCACAGTAAGGGAGGGAACGAAGAACATTCCGCGTGAGTTGTTCCATGTCGCAACCATCTTCAAATCTGGTCGTTTCTCGACATTCACGAAAATGGTGCTTCCAGCCATCTCGCCCTCTATGTTCAGCGGTCTGAGATTGGCATATGATTTTGACTGGGAGATAATAATTGCAATAGAGATCGCAACTCAGGTGGCGGGGATCGGAAGCTTCATTCAGGGTACTATAAGCGCAGGGTCTCTGGAAAGTGGACTTGCAGGCATCTTAGGAATAGCCATCTTGGCAGTTCTTGTTGACCGAATATTCTTCGGCACTCTCGATGCTTGGATGAAGAAGTGGGCATAATGGCCGCTCATGTAGAATTGGACAACGTCACAAAATTCTACGATGCCCAAGAAAGACTACACGCGCTACACGAAGTAACCTTTGACATAGAACGTGGAGAATTCGTTAGCATTGTCGGGCCGAGTGGATGCGGCAAGTCCACCTTACTCAAGATCATGGCTGGCCTTGATGAACCGACTTCTGGAGAAGTCCGTTTACAGGGGGGCCCAGTTCGCGGACCACACTCAAAGATCAGTATGATTTTCCAAGCGTTCGGTCTCTTTCCTTGGAGGACGGTCCTCGAAAATGTCTCCTATGGGTTAGAGATGCGCAAGACCCCCAAAGAAGAACGAGAGGGCATCGCTGGACAGTACCTGGAAATGGTTGGACTTGCTGGCTATGAGCACATGTATCCGAAACAGCTGTCCGGAGGGATGAAGCAAAGAGTGGGTATAGCCCGAGCCTTGGCTGTCGAACCGGAGGTGGTTCTGATGGATGAGGCCTTCAGTGCGATCGATGAAGTGACGGCTGATATTCTGCGAGAGGAAGTCACTGAGATACATGAAGAGACAGGAAAAACCTTCGTTCTCGTAACTCACAACTTGTCCGAAGCTTTGGAACTGTCTGACAAAGTTGTTGTATTATCCAGACGCCCGGCCAAAGTAAAGAGGATATTCACCGTTGACCTTTGTAGGCCTCGCGATCGAACGCATTCCTCATTTATTCACATGCATAGGGACATTCTTCATCTGCTGAAAGAGGAACTGGAGAATACGATCATTCGCCACAGGCTCAAGGGAATCCCAGAACTCCAAAGACTCCATGATATGGAAGCAAGCAGGAAAGGCGAGGAGCGCAAGTAGCTACTTGAGGTTTGCGCCACATTTGGGACAGAACTTCGCGTGACCAGGAGCCGACGCTCCACAATTCGGACAGATAATCACAGCTTGTACCGTGGGAGGAGCAGTGGGAAGTGATGTCGCCGCAGCCAGTTCAACTTCCTTCTTTAGCAGGACAACATCTTCGACAGAGAGCACATCATCCCATGACATATCCATCTCTGTTCGAGCCTTAGTCGTAACGCGAAATGCAAGCCCTTTGTTGCGGAAATCTACTGATACATCCTTCACATTCCCCACTAAGGACCCCTTGTTGTCAATCACCTGCATTCCGACGAAACGCTGTGCAGACACGAATTTCGAAGCTTCTTTTGACAAGTCAGTGGACCGGCTTCCATGAGGCACGTTCGAATAAATCTGGTTTATGGTCAGGTTCAATCTTGGACGTAAGAACGCTTTCAAACTCCATAACCACACAGTATGTGTCTAATTCTTAGCGATTACAGAATGGTCCTGCTCAAGCCGACTCTGACCGGCATTACCCTCCTGGTTCTGGGCATATTGGTAGTTACAATCATCGGTCCAAACGTGACCGTTGAGGTTCAAGAGGTTCACCGACGGTCCGTTGAACCGCACGCAGAATTCCTCGTAGGGGACGTTGTGGACAGATCCTACAATCTTCCACCAACTACCAATATCATCGGAACAGTGCTGGTAACTGAAGCCCCATCAAACCGAACTGGTGACATCAGCTTACTCGTATTAGACGCCGAAAACTACCAGCGTTGGAACTCGGGAGGACAAGCCAGTTCCTTGTATTCGGAAGAAAAACAGGGTCAGTTCAACTTCACTTTCAAAATCGACAAAGGAGGTATATACCATTTCGTCTTCGACAACAGAGCCTCCCTTTACAAGAAGTATGTTGTGCTCACTATTGCCTACGACGAGATCACAACCAAGAGGGTTCCGGATACCCGCGTAGGATATGTTGGCTGGGCACTCGCGATCATTGGAGGGCTCGTCCTAGTCTACGGCCTCGTCAGAAAACCATCTGTCACTTGGGCGTGACTTGCTCCCACCCCTGAAGGCGTGTGGGGTTTCTTGCTCAAATCCGTTCTAATTCCTAGACAACCCTAAATACGGTGGCAGTCTAAGCAAATATCGATTTTGTGATGAGCGGCCTAACGAAGAAAGCTGTCTACGCCGACAGGGTGCTCTCATCGATCTTGGGTGTCAATGAGGGAGACTTCGTCAGCTACGCAGACATTACTAGAGGCCTCCACAAGTACATCAAAGACAACAGCCTGCGGAGTCCGCAAGCAAGACAGGCTGCGGCCCAACTCGCCTCTCAATCGCCGGTTGAGCAAGCCAAGGGCCCAGCGACCCGCACTATGAGAAATTGCAGAGATTGCGGCGCGGAGATCCCATCGCAAGCAGTTTTCTGTGATCTATGCGGCGTCAGCCAATAAGGACAATTTACAAATGTTGCGCTTCAGGTTGACGTAGGCACTGCCATTTTAAATATCGTCCATCGGCGCCTAGCATACTTTTAACCCTCGAAAACAGAGGAGCGTTTTATGGCAGCCGAAAAGGTCGGAATCGTAGGGTATGGAGCCTACATTCCTATCCAACGCATCAAGACCGAGCTGATAGTCAGAGCCAGAGAAAAAAAACGGAGAGACCTGCCCCAATTTCTCGACAAAGTCAGGAACGGATTGCTGCTACGCGACAAATCTGTCGCCTCTTTGACCGAAGATTCGATTACTATCGCGACCGAGGCGGCTCTGAACGCTGTACAGATGGCGGGGATTGATCCCCGACAGATTGAAACTGTGGCTGCCGGGTCAGAGTCGAAGCCGTATGCAGTTGGGACTATTGCTAGGCATGTTGCGTCATTCCTAGGGCTTGGAAATCGCGTTTACGTCGCAGACCTGGAAGGCGCTTGCAACTCGGGAATGCAATCAACCGCCTTCGTAGAGAGCCAAATCCTCAGTGGCAGAATCAAGTATGGCTTGGCGATTGGAACCGACGTGGCCCAAGCCCCTGTGGGAGACCCACTTGAATATGCTTGTGGCGCAGGAGCCGGAGCATACCTCCTAGGCAGAGATGATCCAGTTGCCACGATAGTCGATACAGCTGCTTACTCAAGCTTAACTTTGGATTTCTGGAGAAGAGACGGCGCTACTGTGCCGAGTCATTTCGGAAGAACCACAGTCGAGGCGTACATTAAACACGTGATCGGCGCCATCGAAGGTCTACTCTCAAAGCACCCTGAGATCTCACTCAGGGACTTTGATTACGTCACGTTCCACCAACCTTCAGGTTACATGCCCATGAAGACCTGCAAGACCCTGACACAGGAACGCATAGACATTCTTGACATCCCGGAGCTGGAAGACAGGATAAGGATAACACCACAATTCATAGAAGAGAAAGTCAAGCCGTGGCTGCGAGTCCTCGACACAGGCAACACCTACGCGGCCTCTACCCTGATCGCCACCTGCGACATACTCGACCATGCTAAGCCAGGTCAGGACGTGCTCGCTGTATCCTATGGATCAGGAGCATATACGATCGCCACGTGGCTCCACATCGAAGATTCAATTCTCGAACGGAGAGGCAGAGTTCCAAGCGTTAGGGAGTATCTCGACAGGCGACGGGACATTAGGATTGATGCTTACGACAGGCTCGGGAAATACAAGAATGGTTCGGTCAGGATGAGGCTTTCGGCACCAAGGATCGTTGCAGAGATTGAACCCTACAACGGTGAAACTATGACGTATACGCTCTGCAATGGATGCCAGCGCGTATTCTATCCGGCTCGTGACAAATGCCTCGAATTCGACTGCAATGGACCCGTTGAACAACGCACCCTTCCAGTAAACGCACGGGTTCTCTCCGCAAAGCGACTTACTTTGAGAGATCGGCTCACGTCCAGCTTTGACATTCTCAAACAAGGAAAAGTGCTGATCGTCGATGCAACCCTCCCTGAGCTCACACCAGGAACAGAACTTGAGTCCCTGATTCGGAGACTGGACGACGAAGGCAAATCGGGCCTCATAATCTACGGTCCAACGTACAGGCCTGCTTTCAGGACCAAGCCACTTCTCAAGAAGGCCGAGGCCGCGACTGTTCTAGCTAGCTAAGCGATTTGCGTGCACAACGCCGCACTGCCGGCAATAGTGAGCATCGTCTACTTCGAAGAAGTCTCCATCTTCCCGAATCACGAAGGTGTCCTGAAATCTGTGGCCGATTATCCTACAGACCATGCTCATGATTGTCGCCGAATGCTCATAGGGTGGCATGATATATTAACGTTCCGTTTGTGGAACGTTTACGTATCACTGCCCGGTATGAGGAATTTGATAAGACTCCATAGGAATACGGATGCATACGCCCAAGCCAGGAGGGTCCAAGGTTCTGTGGAATAGCCGGGTACGTCGGCCTCAACGACGAATCACTCCTTAAACGAATGATAGATGTTCTGCATCATCGAGGACCCGATGATACGGGCTTCTACGTAGACGACGGCATTGGCCTTGCAAACGCACGACTGAGCATCATCGACCTAGAAGGCGGTCACCAACCGATACACAACGAGGACGGAACAATTCAGGTAACATACAACGGCGAGATCTACAATTTCCAACAGGCACGCAAGGATCTCGAATCCTTCGGTCACAAGTTCTACACCCAATCGGACACCGAAGTAATCGTCCATAGCTACGAACAATACGGTGAGAGCTTTGTCGGCAAACTTAACGGGATGTTTGCTATCGCCCTCTTGGACTCGAAGAGCAAGAAACTGATCTTAGCGCGCGATCGCATGGGCATAAAACCTCTCTACTATGCTCTAGAAAAAGGCAAGTTGCTATTCGCTTCAGAAATCAAAGCAATTCTGCAGGCTCCAATAACAAGGGAAGTCGACAAAGAAGCCCTATTCACAATTCTGAACGTGGGCTACATTCCGGGCGACCGAACACTCCTCAGGAATGTAAGGAAACTTCCACCTTCGAGCATGCTCGTTTTCCAAGACAGCATCGCGAAAATCACGACTTACTGGGAGATTCCAGCATTGGATGCGACCGTGGGGGAGAGCATTGTCGTAGAGCGACTTCGTCCCGCCCTTGAAAAAGCGGTACAAGATCAACTGGTTGCAGACGTTCCAATCGGATGCTTCCTCTCAGGAGGTCTCGACAGTTCCACCATAGTGGCGTTGGCTGCAAAAGCTTCAACCCAACCGTTGAAGACATTCTGCATGGGCTTCGGTGAAGAGACAGATGAATTTCGAGATGCCCGTGCCGTCGCCGAGCATTTTGGAACTGAACACGAGGAACTTATGGTCAACAGCTCGCTTGGGATGAGGCTCTACCCCAAAATGATTTGGCATATGGAATCACCAAAGTACAACCTCTACACATGGTTTGTGTGCGAACTTGTAAGAAAGCATGTGACGGTTTGCTTGAGTGGTAATGGCGGTGATGAGGTATTCGGAGGATACTTTGCAAGATACCAGAACGCTCTCAGGGTGGACGCACTTTCCAATAATCCGCTATCGTCAGTGCTCCGGTTATCAGGAAACCTTCTTCAAGACCTGACCAACGATGTCAAAACCCAGAATCGATTCAGAGTGCTCAGTTCTCTCGGCGATGATTCATCAGCGTATTTGGTTCTGGCCGGAGCCCTGCCCGACGCCTTAAACCGTAAGCTCTTCAGTCACGGCAATTCATTATTCAATTCCCTGAAGAAGCATTACGCTCCCTTCTTTGGGAAAGCAGATTTTCTTCAGGGGTTGATGGAGGCTGAGCTGAGGACTAAGCTTGCGGACGATCTGTTGTCTGTGGACGACTCGATGAGCATGGCTCATTCATTGGAATTACGTGTGCCGCTCTTGGACAATAGGATTGTGGACCTCATGATGAGGATTCCCTGGCGGATGAAGTATGCGCCCGGAACCCACGGGAAGCAAATCCTCAGAAGGGCGTTGCAAGGGGTTTTGCCAGAGTCGACCTTTCGCAAACCGAAATGGGGGTTCAGTGTGAACGTCTACCAGTGGTACAAAGGTGAGCTCGGTGAACTGGTGAGGCAGGTTCTCCCCGAATCTGATGTCGTTCGAAAATACTTCTCTTCCAAAGCAATCGAGAAACTGTTGGCGGAACCGGTCTCAGAAAGAAACCGGCGGCACCAAGTGCTACTTTGGCAGATACTTGGCTTTCACTTCTGGCACAAGATATTCGTCGAGAGCGGACGGGTAGGCACTGCGAGGCTTGAGGTCAACGCATTGGTGGCTTAAGGTTGAGCTACTGGGTTTGCGTCGTGGCTAGGAACGCCGGAGCGCATTTGGAGCCCACCCTCAACTCCTTGCTCAATCAGGCTCTTCAACCCAGGTTGATCGTGGTTGTTAATGATGGGTCGAGCGACTCGACCTCTCGAATCTTAGGAGAATACCAGAGCAAGCACCCAGGCTTCTTCAGGGTGCTGAACTTGCCTGATAATGGATATGACATAAGGCGTGTGCCTCGAAACATCAACATGGCATGGATGAACACTGTTAGGGAAGGCCTGAAAACCGAGTATTTCATGATCAGCGGCGACGACTGCGCGTACCCACCCAACTACGCTCGGCGACTCGTCTCTCTCATGGAGGCTCAACGTAGAATCATGGTAGCAAGTGGTCGACCATCAACGGGCGGAAGCATCTGGAGAGAACATTCTCCTTCCGGAAGCGGGCGAGTAGTTCGATGCTCTTTCTGGGAAGAGATCGGTGGAAAGTATCCGGTCAAGGCAGGGTGGGAAACATGGTTGCTATACAAGGCGCTGGAGAGGGGATGCGATGTAGAGTTGATGGATAACTTGGTCTTTGACCATTTTCAGCCAAGGGGAGCTAAGCATCAATTCGCATATTGGGGGGCAGCAATGTTCACTCTGGGATACCATCCGTTATACGCACTTGGCCGAATCGCGAAGAACACCGTTGGGCGGAACATTTCAGTTACTGGTTCACTTAACATGTTGCGAGGATACCTGCAAGCAGGTCTAGGCTCATCCGACCCCTTCGTTGGCCGGTTCGAGGAATCTCTGCGAGGATTTGTGTGCACGCAACAGTTTGACAAGATCGAGCGCATAGCCACCAGCCTACTGTAGCGGCGGACACGATTTTGGCGAGTAGTGCCGCAACCTGTCCGTTGCGGTGAGGGTCCCGAGGTCTGCAGGCCTCAAGTTGGGCTTATCTTAAATAGAACGTATACTAGTTGTTAACGTATGTGGCCCCAACGCTGGCTAGGGGAGCTGTACTCAAGGCTTTGGACAAGTCACCGAGGGGGGCTGTTCAATCTCTCCGATGTTGTTAGTCTTGACGGCTCTGAGGCGAAGGCCAGAGTTGCCGTATCACGGCTCAAGAAGATGGGTCTCCTCTACGTCTTTTCCTCAATCGAACGCAGGAAGCAGTACGCCGTCGGCACCCCAACCCTCTTACCCTACTTAGCGAGCGGCAAACTCTTCAACCTAGATCTTATCAAACAGGGCAGGTATGCAAGGCTGATAGCCCTATTCTCCATAGAGGCCCTTCGGTTATTCTCCAACATCAAGAGCATAGTCGTCTACGGCTCCGTGCCTCGAGGTGACGCCGCTAAAGAGAGTGATGTCGACCTGCTAGTCTTAATCGAAGATGAAAGTAGCGTCGGGGAAAGGATTCAGAAACTGTCGCGGCTCGAAGATTTTGGGGCT
>Ga0315282_10011962_pt1 | contig 13346 bp, 6 predicted proteins | sample YL17G07_20_MG_FD_203693 | JGI IMG/M metagenome (GOLD analysis project Ga0315282, IMG submission 203693) | Sediment microbial communities from Yellowstone Lake, YNP, Wyoming, USA - YL17G07_20 | ecosystem: Environmental > Aquatic > Freshwater > Lake > Sediment | place: USA: Wyoming | collected...
AAGGCGAAGATGGGGTCGGTCATGGAGCTTTACGTCCCCGGCAAGACCATCACCTATATCCTGCCGATAAAGAAATAGCCATCAGCTACTAGAAGTCATTTCAAAACCCCTATCGGGAGGGCGGGCCGGGCCTGGAGCGGAGCTGAGCCGGACGTTCCGTAGTCGCCGCGGGGCCTGGCCGCTGGAGGCGCGCAGGCGCTCTGCGCCGACAGCGCCGGAAGCGGCCCTCTTTGGGCCCCGCGTGCGACGGAGGATGCCCGGAGGTGGGCAAGTCCGGCTCCGCAGGGCGGCGCATAATAGGCCGGGGCGCCGCCCGGTCCGCGGAAGACCCGACCGCCCTCTATGAGATATGGTTTTGAAATCGCCTCTAGCCATTGGTCGGAAAGGGCAGGGGTGGAGTTTATTTTCTAACTGCTAACGGCTACCCGCTAAGAGCTACCTAATATCTCCTTCTTGAGCGCGCGGCCGTCCACCGCCGCGGGCTCTACGCCCGCCTTGGCCGCCTTCGCCGCGGCCGCGCCCGCGGCCTCGCCGATTCCCGCCACGACCGGCATGATGCGCAGCGAGGAGTGCGCTTCATGGGTGCAGCTTATGCAGCGCGACCCCACAAGCAGGTTCGAAGTCTTCCGGGGAACCAGGCAGCGGTAGGGAATCTCGTAGAAGTCCCCGGCGGGAATGTCCTTGATGACCGTCCCGGTCCCCGCCGGATTGTGGATATCCACCGGGTAGCTGCTGCGCGCGATGCCGTCGTCGAACTTGCGCGCCCCCAGGACGTCTTCCTCGGTAAGCACGTATCCTCCCATGACCCGCCGGCTCTCCCGGATGCCTATCTGCGCCCCCATCTTCACGATGTAGGCGTCCTTGAAACGGGGGTCGCGCTTCCTCAAAAGGTCGAACAGCTCCTTCACCTGTCGCCTGCCCTCCACCTCCGCCTCCGTCAGGTCCTCCTGGTCCACCCCGCTCCTGCCCACCACCCGGGTGGTGTTGAAGTGAATAACTCCGTTCACAAGCGTGGAAAAAATCAGCACGTCCTCGCGCGGGTTTTTTATCCCGCCGCCCGCCTTGGCCTCCCGGTAAATCCTCGTAAGCTCCTTCCTCAGCGGGCCCCGGTCCAGCTCCGCGCCGTCCGCCCCCTTTATGCCGCCGATGCGGAAGCACAGCGTCATCGGCTGGCAGGCGCCATCCTGCGGCCGGCCCACCTCCACCTCCGCCCCGGCCGCCGCCGCCAGGTCGCCGTCCCCGGTCGAATCCACGAAAACGCCCGCTGAAATGCCCCTTTTCCCCGATTTCCCCGTGACGGATATCCCCGAAATTCTCCCCCCGCTGCACGAAGCGCCCTCCAGGAAGGAGTGCAGCAACACGTCCACCCGGTGGTCAGCCATCATCCGGTCCAGCACTATCTTAAGTATTTCGTCGTCAAAGGTGACCCCGTCCGCGCCGATGGCCCCCTCCTTTTCCAGGCGGCCCAACAGTTCGTTGAAGACCGCGCTGGTGAGCTTGCGCGCGCCCGCGTAATAGCCCATGAAGGGATTGACCAGGCCGGCGGTCGCCATCCCCCCGAGGAATCCGTACCGCTCCACCAGCAGGACCGCGGCGCCCCGGTCGGATGCCGCGACGGCCGCCGCGGTTCCGCCCGGACCGCCGCCCACCACCACGACGTCATAACGGTCCTTCATGATGCACCATGATACTTCCTTTCGTGCCTTTTTCCATTCGCGCCACCCGGGCGGGAGTCCGGCCGTTAATCCGGTGCGGGGAACCGTAAACCCGTTCCAGCCGACATCCCCGGCAAGGGGTAAGATACTGGCTGGCATGGGAAACGGCGGCAAACTCAGGGTTGAGCGCGTTAACTGCGATTTCGCCGTCATAGGTGGTGGGATGGCGGGGCTCCTCGCCGCGCTCGCGGCGGCGCGTCGCGGGGTGGACACGGTCCTGGTCACCGACCGCCCAGTCCTGGGCGGCAATGCGAGCAAGGAAATGCGTGTCTGGGTGAGCGGCGCGGAAGGGGGGGCCAACAACCGCTACCACCGCGAAACGGGCATCCTCGAGGAAATCCGCCTGGAAAACATGGTCCGCTGCCCCGAGGGGAGCGCCGAAATCTGGGACTCCATCCTCCTGGAAAAGGCCGTTTCCCAGCGAAACCTACGGCTTTTCATGAACACGATCGTGGACGCGGCCGGGAAGTCGGGACGCCGGGTCGCCTGGGCCGAGGGGACCCAGCTGGCGAGTGAGCGCCGGTTCCGGTTCGTCGCCCGTTTCTACGCCGACTGCACCGGGGACGGCACGCTGGGCGCGCTGGCGGGCGCGAAATCCATGTGGGGGCGGGAGGCGCGCTCGCGGTTCGGCGAGTCGTTCGCCCCTGCCAGGGCCGAGCGCAGGACGATGGGTGCCTCCATACTGTTCGCCGTGAAGGACGCGGGGAAACCCGTCGATTTCATCCGCCCCGCCTGGGCGCACCGCCTGACCGCGCGCGACTTCCGCTGGCGCAGCCTCCCGTCACACCGGGGCGGGTGCGACCTGTGGTGGGAAGAATACGGGGGGCAACTCGACACCATCCGCGACAACGAGGAGATACGGATGGAGCTCCTCCGCATCGTCATGGGCACATGGGACTTCATCAAGAATGAACCCCGCAACCGGGCGAAGTCGCGCAACCTCGACCTCGAGTGGGTCGGCACGATGCCAGCCAAGCGGGACAACCGCCGTTTCATGGGAGACCATGTCCTCACCCAGCGCGACGTTATCGACAAGCCGGACTTCCCCGACGCGGTGGCCTACGGCGGGTGGAGCCTCGACGACCACCCCTCGGGGGGGTTCTACGACCGGAGGCCGCCCAGCACGCACTACTACTTGCCCGGCATATACAACATTCCCCTCCGCTCCCTCTACTCGGCGAACGTCCCCAACCTTTTCTTCGCCGGGCGGGACGCCTCGGCGTCACATGTCGCCATGAGCACCACGCGGGTGATGGCCACAGGCGCCCAGATGGGCGAGGCCGTGGGGGCCACCGCCGCGCTGGCCCTGCGCAGGCGCGCCGCGCCCCGGGCCATCGCCAACGGCCCCCTGGTCCGGGAACTCCAGCAGGATCTCCTGCGCGCCGACCACTACATCGTGGGCATGCGCAACGAGGACCCGGGTGACATGGCACGGGACGCCATCGTTACTGCCTCGTCAAGTGCTGCCGCGGAGCTCACGGGCGGGAACGGGACGGAACCCCTCGGGCGGGACAGGGTGCTGATGTTCCCCATCTCCAGCATCAGGGTATCCGCCGTAACCCTCAGGGTCAGGGCGCGGAAGTCGACCTCGCTTTCATATGCGCTCCACGGCACGGACCGCAAGGGCGATTTCCTGCCCGGCCCCCTGCTCGCGCGGGGCCGCGTCCGGGTTCCGCGCGGCGGCTCGCGCCCGCTGGAGCTTCCACTCAACGCCCTGACCCAGCCGGGCTTCCACTGGCTCGTCGTCGCCCGGAACAGCGCGTTGGACCTGGCCATGACGGCCGAGCGGAGGCCCGGCATCGGGTTTTTCCAGCGGGACGCCCAGGAGGGCGGCAACTGGTGGAACGATTTCTCTCCGTGGGGATGGCAGCTCTGGCGCAACCCCATTTTCGGAGTCTTGCCCCGCCAGGAGGCCTACCGGCCCGAATCGGTCATCAACGGGTATTCCCGGCCCTTCCTGCGGCCCAACCTCTGGGTCTCGGACCGGGGATTCCCGCAGTGGCTGCGGCTCTCGTGGGACCGGCCGCGGCCGGTCCGGCTGGTCCAGCTGAGGTTCGACACTGACCTTGACTGGGGCATCCGGAACCTGTGGGGCGGGATGCCCTTCCGGACCTTCGCCACCTGCATCCGCGATTACCGGCTGGTGGCGGAAACCGCGTCGGGACGGCGTGTAATCGCGGAGGTACGGGGCAACTACCAGCGCCTGCGCGAGCACGCGGTGCGGGTGACGGCCGGCGCGCTCCGGATAACCGTGCTGGACACCAACGGCGCGAAGCGCGCCCACATATACGAGGTGAGAGTCTACTAGTGCACCGCGGGCCTGCCGGGAATCGGCCCGACAAACGGCGGGACTTGCCCCTGAGACGACGAAACCGTGTTAATCTCTGGTACCGTATTTATTGAATGTACAAGTTTCCCGTAAAGCGGATGTATTGGCTGGATTCCGTCGCGCAGGATCCCCGGGCCATGGCGCGAGCCAGACGCCTCTCTAATGCCCTTGGCGTTGCCTCGTCCGAGATGATGTCACGCGGCGAGTTTAGGGAGCGGGCGGCGGAATGGGCGCGGGCCAGGTCGGATTCGTACCCGCGAAGGACGGGCTCGTTTGATTATTCCGGTGGCTGGACCGTCGTGCTGGGAACCTACGCCGAAGGCGGAGATGTCGGGGAAGACCTGCCCCTCGTCGGGTACCGGTCCGCGGCGGAGCAGGCAAAGATGGGCGGCATATGCCGTTCCGGCCTGGAACTTCACTGCGCGTATGGCTGTTACCATCGTTGCGCCTACTGTTTCTGCGATCCCCATTTCCTTATCGCAGTCGACCTTGAGAGGCTGGCGGAAGCCCTGCCTGGCTACTTCGCCCGTTACCCATCGCAATTGCTCTTCAAGTTCGACAACCTCACCGATACCATTGCGCTCGAACCGGAGCTGGGGGCGTCGGACCTCTTGGTAAGGAGTTTCGCGGAATCCGATCGCTACCTGCTCCTGTATACGAAAAGCGACAACGTGGAGCACCTGCTGGACATTCCGCACAAGGGGCGGACCATCGTCAACTGGAGCCTGTCACCGTTGACGCAGAGCCGCGTCATTGAGGTGAATGCGCCGGAAATGCCGGCAAGAATCGGGGCAATGCGGCGTTGCCAGAAAGCCGGCTACACGATCCGGGCGCGTTTTTCGCCGATTGTCCCCCTCGTTGGCTGGCGCGACGAAATGACCGGGCTGGTGGACCTGCTGTTCTCATCCGTCCGGCCGGACGTAATTTCCATAGACGTGGTGGGGTGGTGCCAGGCGCGGGCGCTGGCCGAAGCAATGGACATATCCCTCCTGGAAAGCCCGTTTCGGGAACATGTCGGGCGGCTAGCCAGAGAGGGGCACGAGGGCACCGACAAGTATCTTTTCCCGCACGAGATGCGCCTCGCGATCCTGGAACATGCCGTCAGGGAGATACGCAGGCGTGCGGGATCGGTACCCGTGGCACTCTGCAACGAAACAGCCGGGATGTGGGAAGCGTTGGGGCATGAACTGTCGCCGATGACTCCGGCCAATTACGCCTGCACCTGCGGGCCGGACTGCGTTCCCGACCATCCCCTGCTGGCAAGAGGGAACACTTAACCTTCCCCGTCAGGGATTGGGATTCGACGTTCCACCGCCCGGTCCGCCGGCCGCCCCCGCCACGCTGCTCCTCCCAATGCTAATTGTCAATCCCTGGCACCGCACCTAATTACCAGCGTTTGAGGGAACACCGCATCCCGGGGACGGCGAAAGGCGTTCAAGTCGATGTGCTGGCCTCCAACGGCGCCCCGCGCGCCCATGTCTACGAAGTGAGGGTCTACTGAGGAACTATCAACTGATAGCTATTAACTGAAAGCCTTTTCCTGGTTCACGCTTACTTTAGAGCCCTTCGACTCGTTCGTCAGACTCACTCGCGAGGCACAGGAAGTGCCTGCGGCATTGGAATGGTTATTTATTGTGCGCCGTTGGCGCACCAGCCGAACAGGGCAATTTCTAGTTGACGGAAACTTTAAAGCCCTTCGACTCGCCCATGAGGGCTCGCGATGCGCTTTCGCGCATGCGGCCAGGAAGCCGAACAGGGCAACCATTGCTAATTTACCGAAACCTTAAAGCACACACATCCGGATGAATTAACGTATACGTCTCTTATTGTCCATCTCAGCCACCGCGTGTTTGCCAGCGGCGAACCGGTCCCCGGCAGGCTCGTGAAGGTTCCCGGCGGCGTCGTGGTTGTCGCGGTGGAATACCACACCGTGATTCCCGGCACCGGCGCGCTGGAGCCGCACAGCATGGTGCTCGCCACCTCCGGAACGTAAGAGGTTCCCATCGGCACCGCGTCCGTGATGGTGAAGGAAAAGGCGGTCGCGACCGAGTTGTTGCTCCAGCATATCTGGAACTGCACCGTGTCGCCGGAGGCGGCCACGGTGAGCTTTTTCCGTTTCTCCAGCTTCACGTCGGCGGCGACGACCATCACCGTCCCCAATCCGGTGATGGAGCCGTCCAGGGTGTCGCGGGCGATTATGGTCTGGAGCCCCAGGCGGGTCATGGAAACGTTGACGAACACCCGCACGCCGCAGTTAGTTCCACACCCGTTCCAGGTGTAGTTGTAGGTGTCCATCGCCTTGCCCTCTATCTTTGCGCCAGGGTCGGTGGAGGTGAAGGAGGTCGTTCCGGCGTAGTCGTCTTTGGTGCCGCCGCCGACATCCTTCACGATGATGGTTATCCAGAAGTTCTGGCCAAGGTATACGACCGGCGGGGAAATTATCTGGTAGAAGACACCCGTGGCCAGGAACGGCGCGGAGAAGAACTTGTGGTGCCAGCAGCAGTGCGTGTAAAGGCATATGCCCTTGGTACCTGTCAGCACGTTAATGCGGTAATTCCTCTTCTCTCCCGCGGTAGTCGGCAGCGTTATCATCCTGAATGCGACACACTGGTCCGGCCCGGTGGTGGTGTAGGTCGCCGAATAGCCGTCGTTGGTCACGCACCGCACAGCAGTGTTGGCCTTTGGCGATATCAAGTCTATACTGAATGGCGACGTGGTCCCGCAGGGGTTGGAGGCTCCGCACCTCCAGAAGCAGCCGCTCGGGTCACCCGACCAATACGGACCATGAAGCCAGAATTCGGTGCCGGCAGGCTCTCCATCCGAAGCGTTCAACACCTGCCCTCCCCCGCGGTGGTCGAAGTAACCGCCAACCACCTGTATCCCCCCGCCCGACTTCTGGGCGACCTTGTAGAGGGTCATATATGCCTTCCCGGACGCCAGCTTGTTGTCGTAGGCGGAACCGTAGATGTGGGCGTTCCCGGACGGGTTCATCCCGGCAAGCACCGAGTCAATCCCGAGCGAAACCCATTTCCCGGAAGTGCCGGAAACGGTCGGTGGAATCCTTCCGACCAGCACCGACTTTTCCGGCACATAACGGAATATCTCATAGGTGGCGTCGGTCGTACCCACGTTGCCAACAACCAGTTGGCGGGTGTTCGCGTGCCTGATGAACGTGTAGAAAACGGGGCCATTGCCGGCTTTGGAGGTAAGGTTTCCCGTATCCCGGGTGGGTGCCACATCGTTGAAAGTGAAGTAAGGAAAGCTGGTCCCCCAATCCGCCGTGTCCGTGCTCGTCGTCTGGCGGGCCACCAGTTTGCCGTCAGAGGAGATTATCTTGAAGTAATTACCGTCGTTTACGCGGGTTATGTCAAAAGGCATCCATTCGCTCTCGACGTCCAGTTCCCCGGTCATCCAGTATGCATACGTAAGGTTCACATCGTCCCACCTGAATATGTGGACCGTGGTGGTTGTCGTCGAATCGGTATTCACTATATTGAGGACATCCCCGTATCCGGCGCTGGCATCACAGCCCCACGGGCAGGGACGGACATAGGTATAAAGCGTCCAGCCGCAGAAACTGTTCGCGGTCGAGGGTATGAAGGTGGAACCAAGGTCCTCCTGGTCCATGAGCCAGCGCATCATCTGCCAAAGAACCGGCGAGTTCGAAGTCACCTTATAAAGGAAATGCGCGGGAAACATCGGCGCGACCGCACTCCACTGGTTGGGGTAATACATGGAGGGAGCCCGCTCGGCCTTGCAACCGGGAGTTCCCCCTTCCGAGTATCCGCCCAGACAGGTCCCGACCGGGAAATTGATGCTGGCGCTTACCCCTCCATCGCCCGCGAATGTCCCCGAGCCAGGCCCGCAGTTGCCGTTGCCCTGATACTCCAGTTTCCGCAGCTCAAAGTTGGTCATCTTGTTCAGCGGGAAGAAATCGATGAATATGCCTCCAGGACATCCGGCGTCCTCGTCCATCCCCGACGCGGCATAGCTCAGGTAACTGTTGTAGGTCGTGCGCAGGATTATGGGGGCGTAATGGGTGAAGTTGCGCGGCTTGCCCGAATACCCGGTCCCATTCACGATACGGGTCCGGCCATACGCCAGCATCGAAATCCGGTTCAGCGCGGTGGAGTTGGGGGACGTCGAGCCCTTTACGACGGCCTTCCAGCGCAGGTCAATGGTATATCCAGGCGGCATGTCCAGCTTCCAGGTGAGGAGCGTCGCCGGCCCCGACACCACACTACCGGGACCGCCCGACGCGCACCCCGAGGGGGTCATGGTCCAGCCGGTACACGGATCCTCGAATCCACAGTTGATCCCCCACGCGTCCAGTTCGGTCGGAACGGTGTCCCAAACGTGGACGTCCCACCACGTCTTCTCGTCCGACATGTTCTTGATAAATATGTCGTAGATTATTTCGTCGTCGGACATCCCTATCAGGGGGGCAAATAGAAGGTCGTTGTCCCCGATCATGTAAAAGAGGAACCGCCGGACCACCGTGGTGGCGGGCTGGGTAATGGTGTTATCGGAGGGGCAATTGGTCCCGTTGAAGAACAACTGCGCACGGTTATTCAGCCTCGCCCCCTCGGGCGCCGCCACATTGCCCGAGCCGGCCTCGAACGATTCCCCGTTCCCCCAGTCAACGGAAAGGGCAAAGGTCACCATGCCTGTGGGGCCCCAGGCCGGTGGGTTCCCCACCACCGGCGATATCTTCCACCGCAACTTCAGGGGCGGACCCGGGTTCGGATCCCACCCGCCTTCGGGCGCGGGCGACGCGCTCCCGCCAACATAATGCGTGTAAGGAGGCATCGTATCCATGATGGTGATGTCCGACATGGCCGCGCTCCCCGGCTTGCCATAGTAGATGGTGTACCAGACCGTGTCGCCCGGGGCCGCGAAGTCAGGGCCCTCCTTGTATGACAGGTTGATGGCGTAACTCGGGCCCTGGACATCGTAATACTGCATCTGGCACGCCACGTTGTCGGTGATGGAACCCGTGGTGTAGGCATCGGCCGAGGCGAATCCCATGTTTACCGTCGCGAGTTCCGTAGGGCACGAGGCGATGTCCACGTAGATATCAACGATGAAATATCCCCCGCAAGCAGGCGTGCCGCACAAGTCCGCGCAGGCGGTAAAGGCGGGCGACGTGCCCGCCCAAGTCCAGGCGGGATAGGTGCCGCTATCGCCCGTGTAGCTGCCCGCATAGGACATGGAAAGGAGGCCGGTGGTGGTGACGTCGCAGCGCGCCTGCCAGTAAACGGTCTTGATATCGGCGCTCGTGGCCGTGCCGAAGTTCACCACCGTGACCGCCTTGATGGTCTCGCCCGCCGCGCCGCAGTCAGCGGTCAGGCACAGTTGGACGTCGTATGACCCCATCCAGACGCGGCCCCAGCTGGGAAAGAGATACTGGGTTTTAATGGGAGTCACCGTCCCGTTGTCCCACATATCCAGCATGCAGTTGTCGGCAAGTACCGGCCTGCTTCCCGCGAGTGCAAGAAGAAAAAATAACGCCCCGACAACTGCGCGCACCCGAGTCCGAGTCAATGGCCTGAACATCCGGTAAATCCCCCCCTGATTGTGAACCCTTGGCCGCCTAGTGTCTACACGCTTGGCAACTACATTGCCCCCATGGAAGGCGCGGCCGGGTCCACCGGTCGTCCTCCGTAGTCCACGGCGGCCGGGGCGGGCTCCATCGAAATGCCATACTCTGCCGCTCCCGTTTCGGTGAGGTGCTTCGCCCGCTCCGCCAGCCACTCCTTCGTCAGCGGCTCCGGCCTCCCGGCGCGCCGGGCCGGTGAACCCTCCCCCAAGCGGTATGCGGCCATCGGCAGGCGGCCAATCCCGCCCTCGCCGGGAGCGGCGAGCAACGGGTCAGCCACGAGGCTGTGCGCCTCCTGGCCGGTGACCCGGCGCATCGCCCCAGCCGTTTCAGCGCACGTCGCCTTGCTCGGGCCGGGCCCCTTCGGATCCCACCATCGAGGGTCGTAGTTGGTGCCGTCCCACTGGTAGAGCGGTTTCCCCGTTCGAACCTTGAAATACAGGTTATTATCAAAGACGTTCCGCTGGCGGGTGGCGTGCTTGTCCACCCACATGGTATCGGCGCCGTCTCGTCCGACGGCGATGTTGTTGAAGAACCCGGTGTCCGACGGCCAGCCCCCGTCCCACTTGCCGTCCGGCCAGCCGTCCACGCTGAAGGCCGTGTTGCCTTTCCCCCGCGCAGTCGCCGTGTTGTTGTAGACCAGCCCGTGCTGGAAGGTCTCAATGACCCAGACCGACTGCCGGCTGTTGTCCTCCGCCACGCAGTAGCGCATCAGGTTGTGCAGGCTCTCCTTCCAGAAGTCTGGCCACACGGTGGCGCCGTTCCCCATGATCATGAAACCGGGCCCCTCGTTGTGGTGGGCATAGCAGTATTCGACGGTGCAGGCGTTGCACCCATAATCGATGTCGAACCCCTCGCCCTCGCCGGGAACATACCCGCGGAAGGCCTCGCACGCCCTCATGGTCACGTTGACGGCGTGCCACACCCAGATGTTTACCAGTATGTTGTTGTAGGCGCGGCACCGCTCCACGATACCGTTCTGCGCGCTGGCAACGAATATCCCGCCCATCCCCAGGTTGCCGAAGGCGGTGCAACCCCTGACGACGATGTTGCGGGAACTCCCGCGGGCGGTGCCCGACACGTGGATGCCGGTCTCGCCGTTCCAGAACGCGAGGCAGTTCTCAACCACGACGCCGTCATACCCCTCGCCGTTCCCCCATTCGCCGCCGACCAGGAAGCCGTGCGCGCCGTTGTCGAATGCCACACAGTTCACGATGCGGACGTCCCTGGGTTGGGGAAGGTTCTTTGCGGCCGCGGCCATGACGCCAGCGCGGCCGTAATCGGGGTCGCTCGTGCACTCCAGGTCCCGGACAACCCAGTGGCTCAGGTTCGCGAGCAAGACCGCGTCGCGGTTGATGCCGTTCACGAGCGGGCGCGGACCTTCCCCGTAGGCGCCCAAGGTGACCGGCCTTTCCTTCGTCCCGTCGCCGAGCGGTGCGAGCCCCTCCTCCCAATGACCGCCCCTCCTGAGCAGGATAGCGTCGCCGGGAAGGAATTTCCGCCCATTGACGTTCCGGAAAGTCCGCCACGCCGTGGCGGGGGCCCGGCCATCCAGGGAATCATCCCCTTTCTCCGGATCAACGTGGAAGGAGCGCGCGGCCCTGACCGGAGAAGAAGGGAAATCGCCGCGGAACCCATCCACGGAAAGGCCCCCTGAGGGGAACGCGGCCCTGCCCCCGCCGGGGTCATTGGAATGGTCCAGCCCGCCGCCCGTCGGCACCGCCGAGGTGAACAGGGTGAGGGCGATCTTCTCGATGCGGACCTTCCCCCGCTTGAGGATCAGTTCCAGCGCGTGGTTCCCCGCCTTCCCCACGTGCACTTGGGCGCGGAAGTAAGGGTCGCGCGTGAGCGACATCCACTCCGGTTTTTCCGCCCGTATCACGAACTGCCGCTTGTGTTTCTTCAACGGCTGCTCGCCGTCCATGGAGTATTCGACAAGCCCCGGCTCGTCACTGGCTGAGGAAGCCTTCAGCCAGAGATACCAGACTCCCGGCGTGGCCAGATGGAAGACGCGCGAAAGGGCCTTCGACTCTTTATCCTCCCTTATTGTGAGAATCCCACCCTCGGCCACGAGGGGCAGGCGGTCTGACGCAACAACAAGGGTCCCGGACGGAGGCTGGGCTGCTGTAGCAAGGACCGGCAACAGGAGGAGGAATACGCTCATCTTGGTGCCAGAGTAGTTTATCAGGTCCCTGGCTTAAGATGAGTGCCAGAGATTGATCTCTCACATTTCGCGCACGGTCCACCAACCTTCACCACTATTCCATTACCGATTCTGGAGACCATCAACCGCCAGCCCCGTATTTCCTGCACGCCTCCACGAAAGCCTCGATGTTGGCGATGGGCACCTCCGGTTCCAGGATGTGCGTGGGCGACAGTATCAGCCCGCCCTCGCGGCCGTATTTATCGACGCATTCCCTGACGCGCGCCCGGACGTCTGACGGCGTCCCAAACGGCATGGTGGATTGCGTGCCCATGCAGCCGTCGAAGGAAAGCCTGTTCCCCCACTTCCGGTGAACCTCGTCCGTGTCGAGGCACTCCGGCTGGACGGGATTCAGGATGTCCAGCCCGGCGTCGACCAGGTCGGGCACCAGCGCCAGGACGTTCCCGTCGCTGTGGTAGTGGATTTTCACCTCGGGGTTGGCTTCCTTGGCGGCGCGCCACACCTTCGCCCAGCGGGAGTGGATGAATTCCCGCCACATGGGGACCGAGAACATCGGGTTCTGCTGGTTGGCGACGTCGTCGCCGCACTGGATCATGTCCGCCCCGGCCTTCGCCGCCTCCACCGCGTGATGAAGGTTGCCAAGGAAGTAGCGCTCCAGCAGGCACTCCGCCCAGGCCGGCCGCTCTATCATGTCCTCGAGGAACTCCTCGTAGCCGCGGACCTGCCAGGAATTCTCGTACATGTGCCCGACGAATACGCCGGCCACCCGGCCCTCGGCGTGCGCGCGGCCAACCACGGATGCGTAATTTGAGTAATCGAGCTTCGTCATATCCGTCATCGGGTAGCGCTCCAGTTCAGCGAGGCTTTGCGCCTTGCGCAGGGGCGAGAGGTATCCCGTGAAGTGGTAGGTGCCGCTTGGCACCTCGACCACCCCCAGCCCGTTGATCCACGACCCGGGCGGCAGGGTCTCGCCCTTCCAGTAGGGCCCATAATCCGGGGCGGCCAGCCCCTCAGGCCAGCGCGGCTCCAGGTTCTGGTAATAGAAGCATCCATAATGGCGGAACCAGTCGCCGTCCCCGCCCACGTGGGCTTTGAGCCGGCCGGCCAGGTCCGGCGTGCAGTCGAAATGGTAAAGCAGTCGCCCGGGGCGGCGGTGCGCCACCGTGTCACGAAACACCTTCAAATCGTCATCCACCCGGTTCTCCTCGTTTGTCTCCCCCGCAACGCCTGTTCAACGCTGACGGGGTTTCTTCAGCCGCCAAAACTTCTCGCGGTACTCCGACGGGTTGAGCCCGGCCAGCTTCCGGAAGGCGCGCGAAAAATAATTCGGGTCGGCGAACCCCGTCTCCAGCGCAATATAGGTCACGCTGGAGCCGGTGTCCACCAGAAGCGCCTTGGCGGCCCCGACCCGGACCTGCAGGAGGTAGTCCTTGAAAGACATCCCCGTATCCCCCCGGAACGCCTGGCAGAACGCGGCGGACGATACGCCCAGCCGTTCGGCCACGCGCTCCGTCCTCAACACCCTGTTGTATTCGCGCC
>Ga0315282_10011963_pt1 | contig 13346 bp, 13 predicted proteins | sample YL17G07_20_MG_FD_203693 | JGI IMG/M metagenome (GOLD analysis project Ga0315282, IMG submission 203693) | Sediment microbial communities from Yellowstone Lake, YNP, Wyoming, USA - YL17G07_20 | ecosystem: Environmental > Aquatic > Freshwater > Lake > Sediment | place: USA: Wyoming | collected...
GAATAATAATTCAATCTATGATTACAGCTATGTGCCTGGCAGTAGGTTTTATATTCCTGGGCAAGGCTGTTTTTAATCTCATGGGCATAACCCTTGGAGATTTCATGGTCGCTGGCGGATCGATATTATTCTATATTGCTGTAGCGGATATAAGGGGCCCTGGCAAAGGAAGCCATTACGCTAATCAGGAACTCGGGGCAGTTCCTCTGGGGACCCCGCTTATCGTAGGCCCTGCTGTTTTGACAACGTCATTAATTATTATAGGAGAATATGGATTGCCAGCTACGCTTATATCTGTATTGGCCAATATTCTATTAGCCGGTTTAATACTTTTACTTTCTGACTTTATAATAAAAATTCTCGGAAAAGCAGGCTCAAGAGCATTGTCAAAGGTTACAAACCTTCTTTTAGCTGCAATAGCAGTAATGCTTATTCGTAAAGGCATTACCCAGATATTCCACCTATGAGTTCCTTAACCAATTTTGCCCCCCGCTGCTTCGCCTTGCGAAGCAAAGCGACGGGGGCAAAATTCAGAGGCTATTTAATATGGAAAGTTTAAAATTAGACGGCATAAAGCCAGAATTAAAAGCTATCATACAATCCTACTTGATCAGGCTTCTTGATATTCATAAAGAAAACATAGTTTCTGTAATATTGTATGGAAGCGCTACTGGAAAATATTTCATACCAAAAAAATCAGATATAAACCTGGCTGTTGCATTTAAGGATCTGGAATTTCAGCAGCTAAAAGATTCTCTCAAGCTTATAGATTATGGAATATCCAGGAGAATAACCGCGCCTTTATTTTTGTCTATGTCGCATATTGAATCATCCAAGGATACTTTTCCCATAGAATTTATTGAGATAAAAGAAAATAATATTTTGCTTTACGGTAAAGATGTATTTTCAGGCTTAAAGATAGATGAGACCAATATAAAACTTTTTTGCAAAAGAGAGATAGAGGGAAAGCTTATACGGCTCCGTCAGGCTTATTTGGAGGTAGGGCTTAAGAGAAAAGGCATTGAGGCGTTGATGAAAGAATCAATGTATTCATTTTTGCCTGTATTTAGGGCGCTTTTACGTTCAAAGACAAAGAGCCAGCCAATAGATAAGGAACAGATACTTCTAGAATTATGCAGCCACTATGATCTTTCCAAAGATGTATTTATCGCTATTTTAAAAGATAAAATGAACGATGAAAAGATAAAGGACGAGGATGCTGAAGTATTTTTCGAGAAATATTTAAGAGAAATAAAAAAACTTTCATGAAAAAAATATTCATAATATTAAGCCTCTTTATTTTTACAGGTATTGGGTTTTGCGAAGAGACGATCTTTCAGAATTATGCTGGCTATGTAAATGATTATGCGAATATCTTATCGGATGAAACAAAAGCCAAGCTTGCAGCCCTTTCTGCGGAAATTGAAAATAAAACTACAAGCCAGCTGGCAATTTTAGCTATAGATACAACTTCCCCGCTGGACATAGAAACTTATGCGGTAAAACTTTTTGAGAAATGGGGCATTGGCCAGAAAGGCAAAAATAACGGAGTTCTTATTCTTGTAGCTGTAAAAGACAGGGCTGTCAGGATAGAAGTCGGATATGGGCTTGAAGGCGCAATACCTGATGCATTAGCTAAAAATATAATTGAAAAGTCCATGACCCCATTTTTTAAAAATGGGGATTATGACGCAGGTATTCTTCAGGGCGCAGCAGTTGTCAGTAAGTTGATAGCCAGCGAATACAATGTAGAAATCTCAGAATTAGATAATATAAAAGTAGGCGTACCTTCAAAAAAAGCGTCTATTTTTGACTTTTTATTTTTAATTTTTATCATTATAATATTAATAAGAGTCCGCCTTTTCTGGTTTCTTCCAATATCAGGTACGGTCAGAGGAAGAGGCAGTTATTGGACTGGAGGCGGAAGTTCAGGAGGATTTAGCGGAGGATTCGGAGGTTTTGGAGGCGGTTTTTCCGGTGGCGGAGGCGCGTCCGGCCATTGGTAGGGGGCAGGCATGCCTGTCCCCTACATAAAAGGAGGTTTACATGAAGAAAATAGGCATAGTTTTATTGGTTATTGTCGGAGTGATAATAGTTTTTGGAGGCATGATTATAGCAGGGCTTAATAGGCCGGTGATACTGGATGAACAGGTTAATAATGCCTGGGCTCAGGTTGAGAATCAGCTTCAGAGAAGGGTTGACTTGATTCCAAATCTTGTGAGCACTGTAAAAGGTTACATGGAACACGAAAGAGGCACGTTTGAAAAAATAACAGAGCTCAGGAGTCAGTGGGCAAAGGCAAGCACTACGCAGGAGAAGATCCAGACATCTAACGCTATAACAGATGCTTTGTCAAAGATTTTGATGGTGTCTGAGAATTATCCTGAATTGAAAGCAAATGAGAATTTCTTAAGCCTCCAGGCGCAGTTAGAAGGCACTGAAAACAGGATTGCGGTGGAGAGGATGAGATATAATGAAGCTGTAAAAACATTTAACGCGTATCAGAGAACCATATTCGGCAGCGTTTTTTGCAGTTTAAGAAACCTGGGCCAGCCAAGGGTTTATTTCAAGGCAGCTGAAGGCGCAAAAGAAGTCCCGAAAGTTATTTTTTAATGAAAAAAGTACTTTTAGTCAATCCATGGATATATGATTTCAGCGTGTATGATTTTGGCATAAAGCCTGCAGGGCTTTTGCGCATAGGGCAGTTTTTGCGCGAAAAAGGCGCTAAAGTAAATCTGGTGGATTGTATGGAAGGCTGCTCAACTCATAAAGACGAATATGGTTTTTCAAAGATAAAAAAAGAAAAGATAGAAAAGCCGGGTATGTTAAAAGATATAGAAAGGCCTTATTTCAGGTATGGCATAGCTATTCCTGAATTTTTAAAAAAGATATCGGCAATTTCAGAAATAGACGAGATATATATAACCTCCGGAATGACTTACTGGTATCCAGGTGTTCATCTAGCCATAAGGCTGCTGAAAGAGCGTTTTAATAAAACACCTGTAACGCTAGGAGGTATTTACGCTACTATTTGTCATAAGCACGCTCGTTTGACAAGCAATGCGGATATTATATGGAGAGGCGATTTTCTTGATAAAGAATATTCTTGCCAGAACGGTTTTTATCCTGCGTATGATTTATTAGCGGATAAAGAGATATTGCCGATACAGCTTACAACAGGCTGCCCTTTCAGGTGCACTTACTGTGCCTCCAGGATGTTCAGTACAAAATTCGAGATGAAAGACCCTGTAAACCTGTTTGAAGAAGTTATGCATTATAATAAGGCGTTCGGTACCAAAAGTTTTGTTTTTTACGACGATGCGCTTCTTTATAGAAATTCAGAAGGCATTAAAAGATTCTTGAGGCTTATTATCGCCTCAGGCGCGCAGTTTACTTTTCATACGCCGAATGGGCTGCATGCCAGGTTTATAGACGAAGAGCTTGCAGAACTTTTTAAAAAGACAAACTTCAGGGATCTGCGCATATCGCTAGAGACGTCTGATGAAGGGGTGCAGCAATTTACAGGCGGAAAAGTAAATAATAATGATTTAAAACTAGCCCTTAGAAATCTAAGAGAAGCTGGTTTTGCGAAAAAAGACCTCGGCGTTTATATATTGATGGGCGCAAGTTATATTAATATGGAGAATACGATGGATGATATAATTTTTATAAACTCTCTAGGGGCAAAGGCAATCCTGGCTTCTTATTCTCCGATACCAGGTACTCTGGATTATAAGATACTTGTTAAAAACAGAATAATAAAGGATAATATCGATCCATTATGGCATAATAAGACAATATTTTCCGAGCTTTTGATGCCGGCTTATATCCGTAAGGCAAGAGATATAAGGCGGTTTACGTCGAATTTAAACAAAACCTAATTCATAACCATTTCCGTTCGCCGATCGGCGAACGGAAATGGTCTAAGGAGCAAAATGGATTTTTTCGAAGTGATAAAAAACAGGAAAAGCGTAAGAGAATATTCTGGCAAAGCTGTCTCAAAAGACCTGATAGAAAAGATTGTAGACGCAGGAAGGCTGGCTGCGACTGCCAGAAACGAACAGCCGTGGGAGTTTGTGGTAACGCGAGACAAGAAAACGCTTAAGAAAATCTGTGACATGTGCCCGAACGGGCCTTTTATTAAAGATGCCTCGCATTTAATAGCGGTATTTTCAAGAGACACAAAATACTATATTGAAGACTGCTCTGCGGCTACCGAGAATATGCTTCTTGCGATAGAGGCGCTTGGCCTTGGCGGTTGCTGGATAGCCGGGGATAAAAAAGATTATGCAGAAGATATCCGAAAGATATTTAATGCGCCAGATGGATATAAGCTAGTGAGCATGATAACAGTCGGATATCCTAAAAAAGAAGAAAAGCCTCATGCGAAGAAAAGCCTGAAAGAAATTTTACGCTGGGAGAAATATGCATAATATGCTTTGGAGATTTATAGATGACAATGCCACGTTCGTAGCTGAGAACCCGGATAAAGTCTCAAGGCTTTATTTTCCTCTTGCGAATGAATCCGGTATAATGAGTTCAATAACGCCGAATCTACACGGAGATATAAAAATAAGCCAGCATTCATTCCTGACAGTCCCTGTTTCCACAGAAGATTTGAATAATACTTTATATAATCGAAATTTCTGGTTATATATTAATGGCAGCCAGGCTTGGTCAATTGCTTTTGGAGAAAGCGATGAGACATTGGTAGAGGCGGGATTTTTATGGCACAAAGTTATAAAGATAAATAGAAAGCTAGGGATTAAAGTAGAGGTATTAAATTTTGTCCCGGCTCAAGGCGAATCGGTTGAATTAATGTCAGCAGAACTTACCAATATTTCAAAAAAGAAATTAAAGATAACCTTGACCCTTGCTGTACCTATATACGCCAGGTCCGCTGACAATCTTCGCGATCACAGGTACGTAACTTCCCTATTAAACAGGATAAAAGTAAGTAAATATGGCGTGATCGTGACTCCTGCAATGAGTTTTGACGAAAGAGGCCATAAGATAAATACATTATCTTATTTTGTAGCTGGATGCGAAGGCAATTCTAATCTTCCTGAAGGGATTTTCCCTACAATGATGGAATTTACAGGAGAAGGGGGGAACCTTGAAAAGCCGGAAGCTGTTTTAAAAAATATATCTCCTGATAGAAAATTAGTTATTGGCAAACAGGGGAAAGAGGCTATGGGCGCCATAAGGTTTAAAACACTTTCTATCGGGCCAGGCAGGTCAATGAAATATATTGCGGTAATGGGCATAACAGAAGATAGCCCGGAAAAGATATTCAAAAAATTTGATTCTATTGAAAAAATAAATAAGGCCCTGGCTATTAATAAAAAATTCTGGGTTGAAAAATCCCAAAGAGTTTATTTTTCAACAGACGACAAGGATTTTGACAGGTGGATGAAATGGGTGGGTGTGCAGCCAATATTTAGAAAGATATTCGGCTGTTCATTCCTGCCGGATTTTGATTACGGAAGAGGCGGACGCGGCTGGAGAGATCTCTGGCAGGATTCTCTTACACTTCTTTTAATGCATCCGGAAGAGGCGCGGAATATACTTATAAATAATTTCGGAGGCGTGCGCCTTAACGGCTCAAATGCTACGATAATAGGGAAAAACCAGGGTGAATTTGTTTCTGATAGGAATAATATCTCCCGCACATGGATGGACCATGGCCTCTGGCCGTTTATGACTTTGAATTTTTATATAAATCAGTCAGGCGATAAGGATATATTATTTGAAAAAGCCAGGTTTTTCGAAAGCGATAAAATAGATACTGTGCTGGAGCATGTTCTTCTGCAGCATAAAAGGCCTTTTACGAAATTCGGCAAAAACGGCAATTTTCTTCTGGAAGGCGCTGATTGGAATGACGGGCTTGATATGGCAAAAGAAAACGGAGAGAGTGTTGCTTTTACAGCCGCGTATGCAGGCAATCTTTTTGAACTGGCTAATTTGCTCGAAAAAATAAACCATAAAAAAGAAATAATAGATGAGTTACGCCAGAAAGCTAATGGCCTGGCAGAACATATAAGAAAGAATGAATGGATAAAACTTGATTCAGGTTATAGTTTTTTTAACGGATATTATGACAATCTGGGCCAAAGGGTGGAAGGAGATCATAAAAACGGAACGCGCATGACTCTTACAGGACAAGTGTTCCCGATAATGAGCGGTATAGCTACCAATGAGCAGGTAAATGAAATATATAGAAGCGCAAAAAGATATTTATGGGATCCGAAACTAAAAGGTTTCAGGCTGAATACTGATTTTAAAGAAATTCAGCCGAATCTTGGCAGGGCATTCGGTTTCGCTTACGGCGAAAAAGAAAATGGCTCGTTCTTTAGCCACATGAATGTAATGTTTGCGTATGCATTTTATAAAAGAGGACTTGCTAAAGAGGGCTTTGAGGTTATTAGTTCCATATGTAATATGTGCCTTAATACAAGCGTGAGCAAAATTTATCCAGGCATACCTGAATATTTTAACTCCGAAGGCCGCGGTATGTATCATTATTTAACCGGCTCAGCAAGCTGGCTTTTATTTACAATGCTTACTCAGGTTTTTGGCGTGCGTGGAGAAATGGGCGATCTGATAATAGATCCCAAGTTAATAAAATCTCAATTTGGAAAATCTAAGAAGGTTTCAGTCAATACGACTTTTGCAGGTAAAATTATACGGGTCAATTACCTTAATCCGGATAATCTTGATTATGGCGAGTATAAAATAGGTGGTATTTCTATAAATGGACGTGTTGTAAAAGAAAGCCCTATAAAGAGAGAAGATTTTTTAAGACTTGCAGAAAAACCGCTTAATATAATAGATGTGCAATTAGTTTAACCAGCTGTTTTTTCCATTCAACCTCTTAGTGGTATCCTATTAATCATGAATAATATCTATTCTGCCAAGATGACTATCATAGAGCATCTGGAGGAATTGCGTAAACGAATTATAGCCAGCCTTATTTTCTTTGTAGCAGCAACTATTTTATCATTTGTATTTGTAGATAAGATTTCCACTATCCTGAGACTGCCTGCATTGGGGATTATCGAGAATTTTATATTTCTTACGCCCACAGAGGTTTTTACCACATACCTTAGAATATCCATTCTCGCGGGTTTTATAATATCGCTGCCTTTTATTTTGTTTCAGATCGGGATGTTTTTAATGCCTGCCATATCGCCTGACAGAAGAAAAACCATATCCACATGGCTTATTATGTCATTCTTACTTTCGATATTAGGCATCATGTTTTCTTATTTCTTAGCGCTTCCTTTTGCGCTGAAATTTCTTATTAATTTTGCCAGGGACGCGGCAGTCCCGATGATAAGTATAGGCAAATATTTTTCATTCGCAGGCGCATTGCTACTGGTAGGAGCGGGGATATTTCAGATACCTGTTATTATGGGGCTTTTATCGAATATAGGCATATTGAGTTCTAAATTTTTCCGCAAGAACCGTAAATACGCAATAGTAGTTATTGCTATTATAGCGGCAATTATTACGCCCACGCAGGATATATTTAACATGCTTATTTTTTCAGTGCCAATGTGGTCTCTTTATGAAGTCGGGATATGGGTATCATGGATAATAGAAAAAAGGAGAAAGGCGTGAAAAAAGAGTCAATATTTGAAAGGCTGCCTAAAAGGAAAATTACAAGAAAAGGATTTGTGAAATTTTGCGGAATAGGCGCATGGAGCCTTGTTTTAAATAGCGCTTTATTTAAATTTGCTTTTGGTCAGGATGAAACTTCTACGGGAAGAGTTGTTAAAAAAATAAAGGGCCTGCACGATTTAGTTGTGGCAAAAGGCGAGGACCCTTATGTTATGGCTGTAAAAGCGGTAGAGGCAATAGGCGGGATGGAAAAATTTGTGAAGAAAAACAGCACTGTGCTTATAAAACCAAATATAGGATGGAATCGCTCTCCTGAACAGGCAGCCAATACGAATCCGCAGGTCATAGGAGCCCTTGTGGATATGTGTTTTAAAGCAGGCGCAAAAAGGGTGAATATATTCGACAGGACGTGCAATGAAACAACGCGCTGTTATGCTAACAGCGGAATAGAAAAAATAGCTAAAGAGAAAGGCGCCAATGTTTATTCTCCAGATGATTGGAATGTAATAAAGGCGAAATTTAAATATGAAAGTCCTATGGAAGGCTGGCCCATTTACAGGGATGCCCTTGAATGCGACACCTTTATCAATATCCCTGTGCTGAAGCACCATTCTCTCACGGGACTGACTATTTCGATGAAAAACCTGATGGGTATTTGCAGCGGTAATAGAGGCCAGATGCATTTTGATATAGGAACTAAATTAGCACACCTGACTGATTTTATAAAACCAGACCTGACTGTAATAGACGCATACAGGGTGCTTATAAGAAACGGGCCGACTGGCGGAAATCTTGAAGATGTTATAGATATGAAAATCCTGATAGCTGGTACAGACCCTGTGTTGTGCGATTCATACGCGGCTAAATTAATGGACAAAGATCCCTTGTCTATAAGTTATATTAGTCAGGCAGTGAAGCTTAATCTGGGGAATGCCGATATTACAAAAGCAGATATATTGACTATAACTGCCTAATCAGACTCCGTGAGTCGCCTTTGGCGATTCACGGAGTCTGATAGGTTATGTATGAAAAAATTAGTTTTAACAAGAAGATTAAGCCAGATATTTTTTCTTTCATTGTTTATTTATATCCTGTGGCTGACTGCTAATACAGCTGCGTTTTTTAAAATAGATCCGCTCGTTTCGATTTTCAGCCCATTTTCCATAATAATGTTTTTCCTGACGTTTGTAATCGGAAGATTTTTCTGCGGTTGGGCCTGCCCTTTAGGCTTTATAATTGATATGTGCGGGATTAAGGTAAAAAACAGGGTTTTAAATTTCAGGCAGGTAAAATATTACATTTTAGGATCTATTGTTGTATCTGCGTTTCTGGGCATACAGATTGCCTGGATTTTTGACCCGCTGGTTATTACAGCAAGATTTATCTCTTTGAATTTTATCCCGTCTTTTACCCTGGCCCTGGACAAATTATTTATTTTCTTGATAAAAACCTTAAATTTTTATACGCCGCTGTATGATTTTTACCGCCTGCTGAAATCTTCCATACTTGGGATAAAGATATATTATTTTCCGCATTCCTTTATTACCCTGAGTTTTTTTATTATAATCTGCAGCCTTGTGCTTATAACAAAAAGATTCTGGTGCCGTTTTATTTGCCCCTTAGGTGCGATATATTCGCTTGTCGCAAAATTTTCTTTGCTACGCAGGCACGTTGATAAATGCATAAATTGTATGAGATGTAAAGCTATCTGCCGCATGGACGCGATCAAAGAGGATATGAGTTATAGAAAAAGCGAATGCATATTGTGCATGGACTGTGTATATGATTGCCCGGCTTATGGCACTAAATTTATATGGCCTGTAAGGCCGGTTAAGCCCAGGGCCAAAGATTCCATATCGCGCAAAGATTTTTTATTTTTAATAGCATCCTCGTTTTTATTATTGGGGTTTAAATTCAGGGAAGGGGATGTTAAGAAAAAACTTATCAGGCCGCCCGGAGTTACTAATGAGCGGGAATTTTTAAATAAATGCATAAGGTGCGGAAATTGCATGAAGGTTTGCCCGACCAATGGCCTCCAGCCAGTTATATTTGAATCAGGATTAGCCGGCATATGGGCGCCGCATCTTGTCCCTGAAATAGGATACTGTGAATATAACTGCAATCTCTGCGGAAATGTCTGTCCTCCGAACGCTATTCCTAAGCTAAACCTGGTTCAAAAAAAGGAACAGAGGCTGGGGCTTGCTAATATTGATAAAAATATTTGCCTTCCCTGGTCGCAGAATAAAGAATGCATTGTGTGCGAAGAACATTGCCCTGTTTCAACAAAAGCCATTAAAACATACGATGAGATTTTTGATGGCAGGAAAATCAAGAAACCTTATGTAGATGCATCATTATGTATTGGTTGCGGTATCTGCCAGAATAAGTGCCCTACCATGCCCTTTAGGGCGATTAGAGTTTTACCGTAGTCCACCTGCCAGGTGGACTTAAGGTCTTGCCATATAGAGGCTTCTTCCATTATAGATAGGGAATCTGGATTCTATTTTATGAAGTTGCATAAGAATTGTACGCTTGATTTAATGGAAGAAAGCAGTTTTGTTTTGTCTTCTGGAGAGAATTTATTGTAGAACGGTTTTTCATTTATTATGTCTGAGACATAGAAGAGGGCCATGGCTCTAATATTCATATGTGCGGCTGCCGAAAAAAATCCGGAACATTCCATATCTACTACCTGGACATTTTTTTCTGCGAATAAACACAGATAGTCTTCCTCGAGTTTTAATGAGCCGAGCGTTGCGCAATTTACCTTTAGAATAGTTTTGTTATAATTTAAAAAAGATTCTAGCAAGATTTTATCTGGATAAAATTTTTTAAAGTTATGATATTTTAAAAGCATATCTGTGAAACTTTCCATTGCATAGCATTCTACAGGTGCGACAAGGCACCCTATATTCAGGCTGTTAGAGGATTTTACAAGGCCGCATGAACCGAATAGAATCAGATTTTTGCAGTTTGTATTGCTAAGATAGAGTATTGCGTCACCTGTAAATGAAGCGCCTATACCTGTATTTATTAAAGTAAAATTATTAGCATTGCCTGAAGAATAAATTTTGCCTCTTGATAAGTTTTTGATTCCGAACAGGTTTAGTGCGTTTCTTGGCAGTATAGGCATAAGGATACAGGTAGCTTTTATTTCAGATTCCTTGATTCCGAATAGAGTTTCGAATTTTGTCATATCTTTATGAGGTTGTAATCCGGATTACCGAGGCCTTTTTTATGGCCGTATTCAAAGCACTTTGCCTGATTAATAGCTACGCATGATGCTTTCCGTTCGGCGAACGGAGATGGTCAATTGCGTTTAACCGCTCCCCTTTATATATAACGTTTGTATCGAACAAAAAAGGCTTTGCCTTTGTTTTTTTATCTCAGATACGATTATCTTTACGAGTTTCGGATGTATGTTATAAACGCATTGGCTGTCGCCTATAGTAAGCTTTACAGGTATAAATTCATCTTTTTTGTAATCCTTGAAAGGATTTACCTTTTCCAGCAATTTCTGAAGCGTGTCACATCTTGCTTCTAAATCATTTGCCCCAATTTCTATCAAATAAACATCGCTTTTCATGTATCTAGCTCCTCTAACTTTACAAATGGTGCCAGGAACCAGTTGTTTAATATGCCTGCCAGAGCCAGGCTATCCTGTCCGGATACGCCGATAAGCACCTTGTCATTATCGGCTATCATCTTATAATCGTAAATGGCTTTGCCGGTTTTTTTATTCAAAAGGTAGTTTATTACAGGGAGCTTCATTTAATTGAGTCAGGGAAGGCTACAGAGAAGATTCCGAGTTTAACCAAAAAGGCTTATTGTTATTTTCATTAATCATTTTTAGGACAACATCTACAATACCCTTGTCGTATTTCAGGCCTGCGTTGTCTCTTAGCTCTTGCAGTGTTATATCTATGCCTAATGCCTGCCTGTAAGGCCTATGCGATATCATGGCTTCCATGACGTCGCATATGGCCAGGACTTTCGCTTCGGGTAAAATTTTATCAGCTGCTAAGCCTCTTGGATAGCCTTTTCCATCAAGCCTTTCATGATGCTGATATATTGCTTCAGGAAGCTGGGAAGGAAACGAGTAAGGTATCAGCATGTCATAGCTCTGCTGCACATGCTCCTGCACCAGTTTATATTCCAGGTCTGAAAGTTTTCCTGGTTTATTAAGTATTTCAAGAGGGATGAGAATCTTGCCTATGTCGTGCAGCTCCGCAGACATCTTTAATTCCAGGATCCTGTTTTCTTCCCAGCCAAGTTCTTTGGCAATCCTTTCCGCAATAAAGGAAACGCGTCTTGTATGGCCGAAAGTATAAGGGTCTTTTGTTTCAAGTATCTTATCCAGGACCTTGAGGGAATTTATTATCATGTCCAGGTTTGTCCGTTCAGTATTGTCGTAAGCTGTAATATCCCTTGTCACGCCCAAAGTTCCTATGACTCTATTTTCTTTATTCTTTATGGGAATCTTGGTGGTGGTGACGCAGTTATATGTCCCGTTAGGCAAAAGAGTCCGTTCGATTTTACCTATAATAGGCTTACCTGTTTTAAGGACATAGGTATCATCTTCGAACATCCTCTGAGCCTGGTCTTTAGGGAAGAAGTCAAAATCGGTTTTGCCTATGATATCTTCAGGAGAGAGCTTAAAACCTTCTGCGTAAAACCTGTTTACCCTGATAATCCTGTTTTTATCATCCTTAAAGTATATGGCATCAGGGATATTATCTAACAGGTTTTGGAGGAGTTCTCTTTCAAGAAAAAGAGTAGATTTTAGGTCTCTGTATGACTTACGGCTTTTTTTATTTTTTGAAAAATGTTTTTTAGTTTTCATATTAGGAATTACAATATACCATATAATTTGCAAAAAATCAATGGTATGAGGTAAAATAGAGCTATGCTTAAGATTGGAACGTTAAAATTAAAATCAAATCTTATCCTGGCGCCTATGGCTGGGGTAAGCGATTTGCCTTTCAGGCTCTTGAACCGAAGGTTCGGATGCGAGCTTGCTTTTATAGAAATGATAAATGTCAGGTCTTTGAACTATAAGATGCGCAAAACAAAGAAAATGCTTTACACTAGCGGCGAAGACAGACCTCTTGGCTTACAGATCATAGGCTGCGAGGAAGAATTTATATTAAAGGCAATAGATGTCCTTGGTTCTTATGAATATGATGTCTTGGATTTTAACGCAGCCTGTCCCGTGAAAAAGGTTACGCGCCGGGGCGAAGGCGCGGCATTGTTAAAAAACCCGAAAAAACTGAATAAGCTGTTAAAACTTCTTGTCAAAAATTCCAATAAGCCTGTTACTGTAAAAATCCGCACAGGCTGGGATAAAGATTCTATAAATGCAAAAGAAACAGCTCTCGCAAGCCAGGATGCAGGAGTAAGCGCTTTATTTATCCACGGAAGAAACAGGGAGCAGAGATATGGCGGGGAAGTGGATTATGGCGCTATAAAGAATGTAAAAAAGGCGCTTAGTATACCTGTCATAGGAAGCGGGGATGTGTTTTCTCCAGAGCTGGCTAAAAAAATGCTGGATGAAACAGGCTGTGATGGCCTGCTTGTGGCGCGCGGGACTCTGGGAAATCCATGGATTTTTAAAGAGATAAAAGAATTTTTAAAAACAAAGAAAATTATAAAAAAACCCGGGGCTAGTGAAATAGCAGGTGTTATGATAGAGCACATGAATTCCTATATTGATTTTTATGACG
>Ga0315282_10011964_pt1 | contig 13346 bp, 8 predicted proteins | sample YL17G07_20_MG_FD_203693 | JGI IMG/M metagenome (GOLD analysis project Ga0315282, IMG submission 203693) | Sediment microbial communities from Yellowstone Lake, YNP, Wyoming, USA - YL17G07_20 | ecosystem: Environmental > Aquatic > Freshwater > Lake > Sediment | place: USA: Wyoming | collected...
AGATTTTAGGGTCTGTCCCAATTATCTCGGGCCTTTTCAACAGCCCCTCTGTCCCTGGTTACTAGTTATTTTGGGCCGTTTCACTTCTGCCCTCTTGCGAAACCGTAGACTTGCCAGATAATGAACGTATTGGGGCTCGTGACGATCGCGAGCTATGGCGACTTGGGAAATCCGGATTCGTTGCCGCATGTCCACGCGACCCAACCTTCTGTTCGTCTTCGCCGACCAGTGGCGATATGAGGCGGCTGGCTTTGCCGGCAACCGGCAGGTGCGCACGCCGGCGATGGACCGTTTCGCCGAGCGGAGCTTCCAGTTCACGCAAGCCGTCTCCGGCTGCCCAGTGTGCAGCCCGTATCGTGCCAGCCTGATGACCGGGCAGTATCCTCACGTCCACGGGGTCATCGTGAACGATCAGGCGATCTGCGGTCCGGCCGTCCCGCTCGGCGAGGCGTTCCGGCGGGCCGGGTACGACACGGCGTACATCGGCAAGTGGCACCTGACGCTGCACGATCGCGACCGGTTCGTCCGACCGGAGGAGCGGCTGGGGTTCGACTTCTGGCGAGGCTACGGGTGCAGCCACGACTATGGGCATTCGCCGTATCATGCCGACGACGACCCCACAGTACGGTATTGGGACGGGTACGATGCCGCCGCCCAGACCGACGAAGCGTGCCGGTACATTCTGGGACGGCCAGGAAAAAGCCGGCCATTCGCCCTGGTGCTTTCTTGGGGTCCGCCGCACAATCCGTATGACACGGCGCCGGTCGAGTTTCGGCGACTGTACAACCCGGCGGCGATTCGACTCCGCCCGAACGTGCCTGCCGAGGCCGCCCAGCGCGCCCGCGTCGAATTGGCGGGGTACTATGCCCACGTCAGCGCGCTGGATGCATGTTTCGACCGCCTGCTGCAAGCGCTGGAGCAGAGCGCCGCAGCGGAAGACACCGCGGTGGTACTCACTAGCGACCACGGCGACATGCTGGGCTCGCAGGGTCTGTGGCGCAAGCAGCACCCCTATGAGGAATCGATCCGCGTACCATGGGTGCTCAGCTGGCCCGCCGGGCTGGGTCGGCGCAGACGGCGGGACCCCACTCCCTTCGACGCCCCGGACATACTGCCGACGCTGCTGGGCCTTTGTGGCCTGCCCATTCCTCCGACGGTGCAGGGCACGGACTTCTCGCCGCTGATCCGCGACGGCCGGCCCGCCGCCACCGACGGGGCCTTGCTGGCGTGCTACCGCCCGTTCCACGAACTGTCCTACGCCCGTGGCGGGCGAGACTATCGCGGCCTGCGAACTCGCCGATATACTTACTGCCGCGGCCATGACGGGCCCTGGCTGCTGTTTGACAATACGGCCGATCCGTACCAGCTTCGCAATCTGGTCGGCGACCCGGCTGCCTTCTCGGTTGTCGCCGAGCTGGACCGCTGTCTGACAGCCCGAATTCGCCGCTTGGGCGACGCGTTTGACGACGGCGAGGAACTGCTGGCCAAGTGGGGCATCCGCCTGAATGAGAATGGCGACATTTATTTCACGTGGAATCGCTGATCAGCCATAAGGAAATGAATGTAAATAAGTATGGACAGGCCCCGTTTATGCTGCTTTGCGCCAGCCCTTCTCCCGGCCGAAGGGCAGCGGTCGCGGGCGGCACACGGAAAGCCGGGACGTTCCACTTTTTTTGCCCGCCTCAGCAGTGCCCCGCGATTCCAAGGATGCGGATGCATCGCTGCAAGCCAAAAATGTAACTGTGTTATCAGATGCGCTGGCGCTCGAAGGAAAGAAGTGCTGAACTGAAAAGTCGCTCAGTCGCAAAGTCGCTGAGTGACCGCGAAGAATCCGCCCCTCACCCGTACCCTCTCCCCCCGGTGGAGGGAGAGGGGGAAGGGTCCAGGTTCATCCGCCTCCGCCAAGGCTTCGGCGGACAAGTCTGCGGTTCCTGAAGAAGTCGCTCAGTCGCTGAGACGCTCAGTCGCAAAGTCGCCGAGTGACCGCGAAGAATCCGCCCCTCACCCGCCTCCGCCAAGGTTATGGCGCCTCGGCGACTCCCCCGGCGGGGGAGAGCGTCTTCCCGAAGCCCCCTCACCCCAGCCCTCTCCCTCAAGGGGCGAGGGAAAAGGAATCCGCGTTCATCTGCGTTTATCTGCGGTTCCACCCCTTCCGTTTCCTGCTGTTTCTCACCCTGGATTACCTCTGTGCCCTCTGCCTCTCAGACCCCGATGGGTCTTTCCCTCGGACTCCGAGTCCATCGGGACGAGAAGCGGGGTCCCAGAGGGGCGCCCTCTACGGTTTGATGTGGGGGAAACGGGTGAAGTCACGGGGGCGCTTATGCCGATGAAAAGATATTGCGAGATTTGGCCTGCTAGCCGGACGTCCGGCCCGGCCGCAGCGCTTCTCCGCGAAAGAGGACACGGGACCATGGTCAAGAAGGACTATGCGAGGATGATCGAGGAGGCGCGGGGACTGCCGGCCCTTGCGTCGGTGATCACCGCCGTGATGAGCGCGGTCATCGAGGAAACCTCCGCCGCGGAGATCGCCAAGATCATCGAGAAGGACAGCTCCGTCACCGCGAGGATTCTCAAGGTCATCAACTCCGCGTTCTACGGACTGAGCGGACACGTCTCGACCGTCTCCCAGGCGGTGCCCCTCCTCGGCGTCCAGGTGGTCAAGAACATCGTGCTGACCTTCTCGGTGCTGGATATCTTCATCGAGAGCAAGACGCCGGGGTTCGACTTCCAGAAGCTGTGGGAGCATTCCTTCGCGACCGCGGCGGCGTCGCGGCTGATCGCCCGGCACACGCGCTATGAGGACCCTGAAGAGGCCCTCGTTGCGGGACTGCTGCACGACATCGGCGTGCTCGTCTTCGCCCGCCATGCGTTCGATGATTACAGGGAGGTCCTGCACGAGCGCGAGAAAACCGGAAGACCCCTCAGCGATCTCGAACAGGAGATTATGGGCATCACGCACGCCGAGGTCGGCGCTCTCCTCGCCACAAAGTGGAAACTTCCCGAGGTGCTCGTCGTCCCCATACGACATCACCACGACGACGTGCTTCCCGAGGAGATGCACCGGCAGGCAAAGCTGCTGACGAATATCGTGCACGTCGCGGACATGATGTGTCAGGTGTTCGTCCTGCCCGTGTCGCGTGAGCAGATCCTTTCGTTCAAGGAGAAGACGCAGAGCCGGCTCGACCTGTCCGACGAGGTCCTGGTGGACATCTTGAGCAACGTCACGCGCGAAATGGAACTGGCCGCCGAGAGCTTCATGGTCCATCCGCCGAGGTCCTACGTGGAAATCCTCGAACAGGCACACCTCGAACTCGGCCGGCTGAACCTGTCCTACCTGATGGAAAAACAGCCGGCAGAGTAGGGGAGGTCGGGGTGCGGGGGAGTCCGGGGACCGAGGCCGGGGAGAGAAGCCGGGGACCAAGGCCGGGGAGAGAAGCCGGATGTTTGGGCGTTGAAGCTTCGTGCGGGCACGTCCGCGGCCCTATCCGGGTCTCCATTCAGCAGCATCCGGAGAATGACAGCAGTCGGCCCCAAGCGGAACAGGTGGATGTGATGTCTGCGTCACGCTAGCGCACGGTTTTCGGCAGCGGGGCACACGGTTTTCAGCGGCGGATCGTCAGCATTTTGGCATCTTTCGCGCGGCTTGCGTGAGGAGCCCTTGCGCAGATCATACACTTTTTGCGCATCGGTTGACTGCTCATCAGACGCTTCCTATGCCTTTGCCGCCGCCCTTGTTGGCTTGCAGGAGCGCGGCTTTTCGCGGGTGATGCCCCGGACTCGCCGGGGGAAGAGGGGATGTTGATGATTGGAAAACAACGGGCGATGTTCATTTTGCGCAACATGACGCAAGTCTTTGCCGCATATTAGGTTAGGGAGAAAACCCTCAAGAAGCGAGGCGCGGATGTTGAATTTCTTAGACATCGTGAGCTTTCCGCGTCTCGGGGGTTTCGACATTTCTTTTTTTTCGTGACAGCGTAAGACTAAGGCAAACAACAGGTTATGTCTTGGTCACCGTGTTTAGAATTTTTAACACCGCTTTTGGCACGGTATTTGCTGCTTACAGGGTGTCGGCTCTGGGGTGTACGTGCATCACGCCCCTGTTTATGTTGTGCGTTATGACCCTCCGAAGTGTCACTCGCAGCGCATGCTGTGAGGCGGACACGGTTTATGAAGTCTCCTCCAGTAACCCTGCCCAGACGCACTGTTTCCTGACAATCGATCGGTTCGCTGGTCTTGGAATTGGGGGGGAGGCTCTATGGCCTGGAAACCGGAAACCGCCGAAGTCGGGAAAAGGGATGTCCGTGATATTGCCGAATGGCTTTGGCTTGCGGCGGAGTTGAAAGTTCTTTCACCCCGCCGGGCGTTCAACGTGAACGACGCCGTGGACGTTGCGCTCTTTCTCACAGACAAGCTGTTCAAGAGTGCCGGAATCAAGGTTCAGAGAAAACTGGACCCCGACATACCGGAAGTGGACGCCCAGATGGGGCACATCGAACAGGCTCTCATCAACGTCCTGCTCAATTCCTGGGAGGCCACCAGCAGCGGGGGGGAGGTCAGAGTGGCGACGGGATGCGTGGAACAGGACAAGAGCGTCGAGATCCGCATCGAGGACACAGGTGAGGGCATGCCGGCGGAGGCGCTCGAGAAGGTCTTTGAGCCCTTCTACGGCACCCGGGGACGCCTGGGATTGGGGCTCACCACTGCACGGGAGCTGGTATCGGGGTTTGGAGGCGATATGAGCATCGAAAGTGATTTTGGAAAGGGCACGAAGGTTAGACTGAAACTGCCGGCCGTGGCACGTTTGGCGAGTTGACCCGAACAGGCAACTGAACTCTTGGCCCATTTCGTGGAGGACGATGTATGAAGGACATTGATACGATTTGCAAGTTGTTGAAGAAGACGAGGCTGGAAAAGGGACTGACGCTTCGCGAGGTCGAAAAGCGTTGCGGCATCTCCTTCTCGACGGTTTCACTGATTGAGAACCGTCGGCACGCCTTCAGCCTGGAGAACCTCATGAAGCTTGCCGAAGCCTATGAAGTTCCGGTGAGCTATTTCTTCCAGGAAGCGGAGCGTGTGAGCTCGCGGCCTGCCGAAGGCTGGATGAGTGCGAGCAAGTGGGAGGAGAGCTTCAAGAGCGCCAGCGGCGAGGGCGTCCAGGAAGAGCTGTTGAATCCGCCCAGCCAGCACAAGAAGGTCAAAGTCACCCTGGTGAAGATGGAGGAGAACGCGGAGGTATCCTGGCAGCAGCCGAACTCCGGGACACTCTATCTGTACCTTGTGGCGGGGAAAGTGCGGATCCTGAGAGACGACGCCGCTCCGCTGCTGCTCGACGAAAACGGGTTCTGCAACTACGAGCTGAACAGCAGGGCCCGGGTGCAGGCACTGAAGCATTCGTGTCTGTATCTGACGAGAGTTCGTGACTGAGAGGATTCCAGCATCTGGAGCAAAGCGCCCCCGCGGCCCGACGTGGCGCGGGGGCAAATCCTCCCAAACCGCCTTTGCTCTTGTGATGGCCGGCTTCTTCTCGAGCCCCAGGAGAGCGGCCGGGGACTGAAAGGTCCCATGCATGTCCTCGAGCGCGAGGAGCTTGACCTCATCTCCCGGCTCCTCGCGATGTGAGGGGACATCACGATGGAAAAGACCTCCTCTCTGGGAGGTCTTTTCCATGTACAGACATGCCTACACGCAAATTCCGCCGTCGACTTTCGCATGCACTGCCGCCTTCGCCCGTTGTCCGGCTCGGCTGTCGGCGTCCGCGTTCAGATAATCCAACACGCCGCATCTGCTTGTCTGCCCAGTCGTTACGGCAGAATTGCTACCCTTTGAAACTCTCGATGTTGGAAAATGCGAACACGCATCGGCGGCCCGCGAAAGACGGAGAGGCTGATTTTCCAGCGAAGTCATGTCGTAACTTCTTTGCTTGCCGGGTGTTGCGGAAATTGCCGCCAAGAGTCCCCGGTTTTTCTCCGAATTGGCACGCCATTTGCAGTAAATTCATGTCGGCGAGTTTGATCGGGCTTCTTGATGTCACTCAGGTGTGAGGGTTCGGACGTATGGGTTTAAGAGAGACACCCAAATCGGGCAGTGAGACCTGTTCAGCGGATCGCCGCAAGAACCGCCGTCTAGCGGTCCAACTGGATATCCTAGTCCGTCTGATCGGCCCGTCTGGGAAGCCGGTGGCCACCGAAAAGGCCATCACCCGGAACATCAGCCCGAGCGACATGTATTTCGAAAGCACGCTCGGCGATCGGATGCATCTTGGCCAGATCGTGAGTGTAGACATCGAACTGCCGATGGGGAGCAGCACCATCTTCAGCGAAAAACAGCTTGGGGCAAGGGGACAGATCGTGCGCCTCGGTCCGTCGAGCGTCGAAGAGCCGAACCACCGAGGCGTTGCGGTAGTTTTCCTCGGGCCGCCCGCGTTCCACGCGGCTCTGGAGTAATATCCTGGCACGGATGGAGAGACTATCGGAAAGGCGGGGGGCAACCGATCGGCGTACACCACGTGCCAGGGGATGCCTGTGCACTGAGATTCTGATGCGCCCGGCAAGCAGAGGGTCTGGCCAGGCATGCTCGAGTGGAGTCTCAGTCCCAAAGTCTGACCTGAGACGTGCCCCTTGGGCTGAGCTTCACATAAGGTATATTATCAGACGTTGTTGGTTCCCCTCCTTCCGCGGCTGTCCAAGGGTTCTCGAAGCCAGGCAGCACCGGTTTCTCCTGGCAAGTCCCCTCGTCGCCCGCCGCAGCCTCTTGCATTCCCGGCAGACTCCGCATGCGCTCGCCCGTGGTCCTGGGACAAGTGCGGCCGCATCCGCGATCCCAAGAACTCCACCCCCCCCGACCGGTTGAACTCAACCTCCCCGGTACCGGCGAATGTCAACAAATTAACGGCGTCTGCGCCTTGCTATGCCCCCGGGAGGGGGCGATTGAGAGTAGCCCCGGGCGCGAGCCCGGGGACTAAAGCGGCGTTAACCGTACTCTGTTCTTTGTTTATTTTCTTTTCGAGCCCCCGCAGGGGGCGATTGAACTGCGATGCGGGCGTTTCAGTCGCCCCTTGCGGGGCTCAAAGGTGAGGAACACAGGGACAATCTCGTGACGGGTTCCCCGGGCTCGCGCCCGAGGCTATTACCAGACGCCCCTGCGGGCTGATGCCCTTCCCGTCTATCTGGAGCATCTCCCCTCTCCGGTTTCTTGCTTGTTTGGTTTCCTGAGGCATAATTAGTCTATTGGCAAGGGTCTCTCTGCGGGTGGGATTCCTGGTAATGTCTCAGGTCTTTTTCTTTGGGTTCCCCGCCCGGGAGATTGCGGCTTTGGAGGGTTTCCGGGATTGGGTTCTCGTCTTGGCGGGAAAAAGAAGCGCGAGGGCGTCGTTGATGTGCTCGGCGAACCAGAAGTTCATCTCTTTTCGGATCTCGGCGGGAACTTCCTCGAGGTCTTTCTCGTTCCGCTTGGGCAGAATGACGGTGTTGATATCCGCGGCCTTGGCGGCTAGGACCTTCTCCTTCACCCCCCCTATCGGAAGGATCTTGCCGGAAAGCGTGATCTCTCCGGTCATGGCGACGTCGCCGGAGAGTGGCCGGCCGGTCAGGAGTGAGACCATGGCGGCGACCACGGTGATGCCGGCGGAGGGACCGTCCTTGGGCGTCGCCCCGGCGGGAACGTGCACGTGGATGTCGTTCTTCTCGAAGAAATCGGGGGCTATGCCGAGTTCCCGGGCGTGCGTGCGGACGTAGCTCAGGGCGGCCTGCGCGGACTCTTTCATGACATTCCCGAGTTGCCCGGTGAGCATCAGCCCCTTGCGCCCGCGCATGCGGGTCACCTCGACGAACAGCACCTCGCCGCCGTGAGGTGTCCATGCGAGCCCCGTCGCCACGCCCGGGATTCCCGTGCGCTCCTTGACCTCGCTGAAATAGCGGATGGGTCCGAGGAGTCCGTGGAGGTCGTTGGCTCCGACGATGACGTTCTTGCGACTTCCCTCGGCGACGGTCCGGGCGATCTTGCGGCAGACCGCCGCGATGTGACGTTCCATCTCGCGGACGCCTGCTTCCCGGGTGTAGTCGCGGATGATGGCGCCCAAGGCCTCGTCCTTGAAGGCGAGTTTCGACGTCTTGAGTCCATGCTCCGAGAGCTGCTTCGGGATCAGGAACTGCTTGGCGATGCGGACCTTTTCCTCGCTGGTGTAGCCGGGGAGTTCGAGCACCTCCATGCGGTCGCGGAGCGCCGGAAGAACAGGGTCGAGCAGGTTCGCGGTGGTGATGAACATGACCTTGCTGAGGTCGAACGCGACGTCGAGGTAGTGGTCGCTGAAGCTGAAGTTCTGTTCGGGGTCGAGGACCTCGAGGAGAGCCGAGCTGGGGTCGCCGTGGAAGTCGGCCCCGAGCTTGTCGACCTCGTCGAGCATGAAGACGGGGTTTCGGGAGCCGGCGCGACGGATGCCCTGGATGATGCGTCCCGGGAGCGCCCCGACGTAGGTCCGGCGGTGACCGCGGATCTCGGCCTCGTCGCGCACCCCGCCCAGACTCATCCGGACGAACTTGCGGCCGAGGGCCCGGGCGATCGACATCCCGAGAGAGGTCTTCCCCACCCCGGGCGGCCCCACGAAGCACAGGATGGGTCCCTTCGCGTCCGGTTTCAGCTTCCGCACCCCCAGGTACTCGATGATGCGTTCCTTGACCCGGTCGAGGTCATAGTGGTCCTCGTCGAGGATCGTTCGGCCCTTCTTGAGGTCGAGGTTGTCCTTGGTGAGCGTTTTCCAGGGCATCTCGAGGAGCCACTCGAGGTAGGTGCGTGAGACGGTGTATTCCGAGGCGCTGGGGTGCATGCGTCCCAGACGGTCGCACTCGCGGAGGGACTCCTTTTTGGCCTCCTTGGGCATGCCGGCCTTCAGGATGCGATTGCGGATCTCCTGGACCTCGCGTGCGGCCGAGTCTTCGACGCCCAACTCCTTCTGGATTGCTTCGAGCTGCTTGCGGAGGTAGAACTCCCGCTGGGCCTTGGTGAGCTCGGTCTGGGTGCTGGACTCGATCTTGGAGCTGAGCTCGATGAGTTCCAGCTCTTTGCGGAGGAACGCGGCGACCTTGGTCAGACGCGACATGACGTCCGCATCCTGGAGAAGGCCCTGCTTTTCCGCGGGACGGAGGTTCAGGGCGCTGGCCACGAGGTCCGCTAGCTGTCCCGGGTCGTCGATGTTCATGGCCACCACCTGCATCTCCTCGGGCAGGTTCGGGACGAGGGAGACCATCTTCTGGAACTGCTGAGAGACGCTGCGGGTGAGTGCCTGCATCTCGACGGACTTCGTGGCGACGTCCTTGATCTCCTCGACGCGGGCCTTCATGTACGGCTCGGTCTGAGTGTAGGCGACGGCCCGGATGCGGCTGATCCCCCGCACCAGGACCCTCATGGTGTTGTCGGGGAAACGCAGCATCCGGATGATGGAGGCGGCGGTGCCGACCTCGTAGAGGTCGGAAGGCTTCGGGTCTTCCACGGTGGCGTTCTGCTGGGTGATGAGGGCGACCAGTCGGTCCTTGACGAGGGCTTCATCGATGAGCCGGATGGTCTTTTCCCGACCGACGACGAGCGGCATGATGAGGAAAGGGAATGCCACCAGGTCGCGGAGCGGCAGGACCGGCATCTCACGCGGCAGGTGCAGGTCACCCGGGAAGGTCTCGACCGGAGGCGTCTGACTCTGTGGGGGCTGGTCGTCGGGCACGGCGGTCTCCTGTCAACGGCGCTCCTGACGGCGGTGCTCGGTCACTCGACTTCGATCTTGACCTTCTTGCGTCGGGTCGTTGGAGCCCTGGGAAGACGGATCTCGAGGAAACCGCCGACATAGCCGGCGGTGATGCCGTCCCAATCCACGTTTCTCGAGATGAACATCGTGCGCTGGAAATGACCGTACGGGATCTCCATCTGGTGGCAGGTGACCTTCGGCTCGGGACAGCAGTCGTGCCGCGAGCCCGAGATGGTGAGATATCCGTCCTCAAACGTCACGTTGAGGTTGTCGAGGTCGAGCCCGGCGACGTCCGCCTTGACCACGTAGTTGTTTTCGGTCTCGAACACGTCCACCGGCGGGCTCCAGGAGTGCCCGCCGAGGAAGGACGACACGTGGATGGAGCGGAACACGTCCGTCAGAAAACGGTCCATCTCCCGTCCCACTGCGAGCAAATCACGGACAGAATCGTTCCTGGACTCACCCATGGCACTCCCCTTTTCCCGACGAAACACGGCCTTTTCCGTGCATAGTGTAGCGCCCACGCCGGCTTGTGCAAGTGAATCTCAGGGGATGTACGCAAGAACGGACGGTCTTCGGAAAGGCCGTCCGCTCGCGGCTGTCCGTGGGCGTCACTGCTCCTCTTCGTCCGCCGGCGGCTTGATGTCCGGGGTCGTGTCCTTGCCAGGGGTGGTGTCTTTCGGGTTCTCGGGCGTCGACACGCTGGGAACACGCTCACGCTCGATCTGCTCCGGCGTCTTCATGCGTGACGAGATCTTGTCCACGTAGAAGGAGATGTTCGTTCCCACATCGAAGGCCGGGGCGGCGGTCGAGCCTCCGCGCTCCCACTGACACGAAATCCCGTTCGGCAGATAGATCACCCCCAAACGTCCCTGGTTCGATTGAATGGCCAGACCCAGCACCTTGGGTTTGAAATCCCGCAGCGGTCTCGGGGTCTGGTAAATCGGGTGTGACTCGGGCAGTTCGGCGAGTATAGCGTCCGGCCAGAGTTCGGCCAGGAGCGAACGGAAGGACTCGTCGAAGGCCTTCTTCGAGCAGCAGGCCTCCCCCAGGATGGTACCCCCCCGTTCCACGTATTCCTTGAGTTTGGCCTTTTCGGCGTCCGTGAAGAGGAGCTTGTCGTGTCCGCTGATCCACAGGATCGGGACCTTCAGCAGTTGGTCCATGGAGGCGTTCAGAGTGACGATCCGCCACTGCTTCCCATACTGGAACTTGTCGGAAATGTACTCGACCAGGTGCTGGATATCGTGGAGGTGCAGGTTCCACTCACCGGTTCGCTTCAGCTTGTTGACGATGATGGGTTCGAGTCCCCGGCTGAGGAAGAGAATCCCGAAGGACAGCTCCGGCACCTTGTTGCCCATGCCGCCCGAGACCTGCCCGCAAAGGACTTCCGCGCCTTCCTGGTACCAGTCGTTCCCTCCGAACTCGCTGAGACCCATCAGGATGCCCAGACGTTCGCAGGCGTACCAGCCGTAGGGGGCCAGGCCCCGGGTCCACTTGGTGGCGATCCATTCCAACCCTTTTTCGACGGGTTCGCTCTTGGGCGGGGCCTTGCACTGGTCGTGCTTGTCGGCGTAGAGCATCTCGTTGACGAGGTACAAACTGACCGTTCCGGCGAAGGTCATGTTGTGGGTGGAGGGAGCGGCATCAGGCGGCTGGCCTATGGACACCCGGTAGCCTGCCGACTGGTAGTCCCATCCCCCGTCCTGGTGCTGAGATTCGATGTAGTACTTCTGTGCACGGTGCCACACCATCCTCGGAATCTGAAAACCGGCCTTCTGGGAATAGATCAGTCCCAACATGCCGAACTGGGTGTTGGAATTGTCGCCTCGACCCGACAGGAGTCCGGCCGAAGGCTCGTAATTCTTCCTCGAATCGAAGTCCTTCGGAAACGGAAAGAGCCCATAGCTGAAGCACCCCGCCTGGGGTCCGAAGGCCTTCTGCGATTTCGCAAGCATCCAGCCGTACATGGAAAGATGCCTGCGGTAGCGGTCAATACCGGCCTTGAAGAGACACTGCTGCACACAGCCGGCGGTGTACGTCTTCGGCTCGGGCCACTGCTGCACGATGAAGGTCAGTCCGTTGTGAAGCGCGGTGTTGGCCTTGGGTGAATGAGCGTGCAGAAGTGCAAGCGTCGCCAGAGCCGTCCGTCCGACGTTGTACCCGGTCCCTCCGTGCGCCACGTCCGGTTCTTTCCACGAACCGTCTTCCTGCTGCTGGGCCATCAGGTGCTGGACCCCCTGCTCGATTGCGGCGCGTATCTCTTCGACGCTTTTCTCTCCCCTAGCCCGCTGCTCGAAGGCCACCAGGCATGCAGCAATCAGCGGAAGAATGCATAGACCTCTCAGGTATCTCGACATCAGTCCGTCTCCGCAGCTAAGACTATTAGGCGCTCGCCAGAGGCCGACGAACACGTGATTTTAGCACTCATACGGGCAATATCCAAGACTGAAATGAAGACCTGATGGAAGGACTTTTCGGAACAATGCCGCCTGCCAATTTTCGCGCTAAGCCCTTATCGCATAAGAAGTAATGGCGTTTTTTGGCTTCGATTCTGTGACGTCGCGCCTCCGGATGTGTCCCGATTCTGCCTCACCGTGGGGCCAGAAAGCCCATCCACTATGTATTTTACCGCACGGCGCAGGTAATGTCCACTATCCAGTCGGAATGGGAGATCTGCGGCGGGGTGGGCACCTGCGGACCCCTGTCGGCGCCCTCTCAGTTGCGGATGGGAGTGGCTCCGGCGCCGAGACGTCCGGCTTGCTTGAGCAGGAAAAAGACAATGTCGATACCGGCGTCGAAGGCCGGCTTGGTACTGCCGCCCGCTCGATGCCAGTCGAGCGTCAGGGACTTCGGCAGGTAGATCACCCCGATGCGCTCTTTGAACTTGATGACTTGGACCTTGGGCGGGTCTTTCAGTTTCCTGGGGTTCTGGAACATGGGATGGGTCGGGGGAAGATCTTCCAGCCTGCCCTCCGGGAAGCATTCCTCCATCAGTATCCGGAACGGCTCGTCGAACTGCTTCACATCGGGAGTATTGCTGCATGCCTGCACCATCAAGACTCCGCCCTTCAGGACGTAGTTCCGGATCTTGATCTTCTCGTCGTCGGTGAACGCCGGTCCCTTCACGCCGTTGTAGTGAAGGATGGGAACCTTGAGGAGGTCCTCGAGTTTCGAATCGAGCGTGACCACCCGCCACTGCATCGGGCTCTGCATCCGGTCGCTGATGTACTCGGTGATGTGCTTGACGTCGTAATGGGACGTGTCCCAGTCACCGTAGTATTTCAGCTTGTTGATGATAATGGGTTCCTTTCCGCGGCTGAGGAAGAGGATGAGAAACGCCGTTCCCGCCTCGCCATAGTTTTCTCCCGTCGAGGGAACGCCTTCTTTCAGGATTCTGGCGGAACCATCCTCGTACCAGTAGTGTCCGTCGAACTCGCTGCGTCCGGTGAGGATACCAAGACGCTCGAGTGCATACAACCCGTAGGAGTTCAGCTCGGTGGTGAAGTTGGACCCGACCCACTTCATGGCGGCCTCCGTGGGCCGGCTGGGGGGCGTCATCACGTACCCCGTGTTGCTGCCGAGCGTGAGCTGCTCCTCCGCGATGTAAAGTGAG
>Ga0315282_10011965_pt1 | contig 13346 bp, 8 predicted proteins | sample YL17G07_20_MG_FD_203693 | JGI IMG/M metagenome (GOLD analysis project Ga0315282, IMG submission 203693) | Sediment microbial communities from Yellowstone Lake, YNP, Wyoming, USA - YL17G07_20 | ecosystem: Environmental > Aquatic > Freshwater > Lake > Sediment | place: USA: Wyoming | collected...
TAGACGCCGTTAGACTGCTATTCGACAGACCGGATGAGCTGCCTCGGCAATCGACAAGACTCATTCAGAGGCTTGCAAGTACTGACCAACCAGTCGCTGTGCGAAGAGCAATAGCTAGCAAACTACGTGAATCTCAAGATCTGTCCCACTCATTGGCGCTTAGCATTCTAGAGATCCTAAGAAACGATCCAGATCCCGAAGTAAAGTCGGCTGCAGAAGAAGTCTACAAGTCGACTGCGCATGAAATCTACAAGATAATGCAACCAATTGCCGAAATTTCAAGAAGCCTACAAGCAACCTTTCAATCGATCAAAATTGCGCAGCTAGACCTGTCAAATTTAGTTGCAAACATCCCGCAGGTACACCTGCCAAATCTACAGGAGATCCTCGCTGCTACGAATCTTTCAACAAGAGCCCTCATAGACCCCGTGATTCTATCTAGGCAGGCTCTTGAGTCCATAGCTCGTTCTGCCCAAGCAGCTCTTCCGAGTTATTATCCGCTACCAGAGTTGGAAGTAATTGGGAGGATTTACCCTGAGTTCAAGGGAGGCCATGCAACTCGACTTAGGTCAAAGTTGGCAAAATGTGTACCTGGCAAACTATCTTGGAAAGTCTATCAGGACATATGCCGTGAAATTCTGAGTTATGCACTTGTTCCGCCGCTGCTTGAACCCTCAGAAGAGACTGCGACAAGAGGGCGCGCCCAGCGAAGGGATCTAATATTCCATATACCGTATGACGCGGGACGTTTTTGGGAGTCGATAAGGATCGCTCACAAATCGCTTGCCTTGATTGTTGAATGCAAGAACTATTCTGACCTTTTGCGTCCTGACCAAGTTACTATAACATCGAAGTACTTTGGAGAAAAGAAGCTTGGTTTGTTTGGTGTAATTGTCTCTAGGAAAGGCCTGAGTGAGTCGGCCAAGCAGGAACAAATGAGACTTTGGATGGAAGAAGAGAAAATGATCTTGTGTTTGACTGACGGCGATATGATCAACATGATGTCACTCAAGGAAGCAGACGATGACCCGTCAAAGGTAATCGACAACGCGATTAGGCTGTTCAGACAGTCAATCTAATACTGCTTGTAGTTAATCCGTTTTGGATCTATGCGTGCGACATTTTTTTGGGGGGGTGGTACTACTGGTGCGGGCAACCTAAATTGAACCATGAATCCTCATCCTCGAATCATAGTTAAATACGCAAGAACGACGGAACTTCCCGGTCCGACTGCTCGGCTACGTAAACATATTCGCCTTTCCGGTTGTTCTCTCCGAAGAGTGCCAGATTGTTCAGGGTCTTGGATATGACTACCCTGAAAAAACTAGGCAACCGAAAGAATAGGCCGGAGGCTAGGGGATTGAACTTAGACTGTTTGTTTCCGAACGCCATAATCTAAGTCACGATGCAGTTTACGGTCCCTATTCCATGGCTGCGATCCCGACTTTCCTGACATTCAACAACCGTTTTCGGTTGTCGGGGAGCGAAAACCGTTTTCTAGGGCCACACTCATGAAATTTCCATGGCAACATATTCGAAAGTTTTTTGTTGTCCACGGGGCGTAAACACACAGTTTGCGATCAAGAAAGCGGAATGGGTGCCTCTCACAGCAATTATCACGATTCCATAACGGAGAACAACTTAGTCCGCAGTACCAGTAGACTGCGCTGGCTAGCTTGGAACTAGAATTGGACACGTATCCCCTGATATCGATTTTGTTTGGTTATATCATTTTGTTCAATTACGCGGATTTTAGTAAGTCATGTCAGTTCGTTCAATTAATCCATTTTGTCCAATAATGTCAGGTTTGAAGGACTACAGCGCATACCTATGTAACGCGTTACATATGTTACTTTGTGTGAGAATTGTTAGTCATCTCGATTTGAACGATTACATTTACTTCTGCACATCTGGCATTATCTGTCGCTTTTGTCGAAACCTGCGTAAACTGTTGACCGGGCTGATTTGCTGAGCCGACTTCTATTTCGAAAGGCACACGTTTCCGAATGAAATAGAAAGCACAACCAGTTGAATTATCGACATCAACTGGTTTCGAACCCGTCGATGCCTTAGACACACTGGCGAGTCTCATTGCGAAGTCTATGGCCACATTTGTTGCAGAAATTGGCGTTGGTCTCTTCAATTGTCGAGCCACAATTCGCGCAACGGGATAATGTGCCACTAACAACTGTGGCAGTTGTCTGCCTATATCTTGTCTTAAAGACCCAGAACGCCGACAAAACAACTATGATGCCAAGGAAGAACAACAGGATAATTGCCGAAGGGTTCCAAGCTGGCTGAGTATTGACCAATGTTGTTGAAGTTGAGCAGGCCCAAGGGTATTGCGCACAAGGATCGATGGTCTCTGTACGAATGACGATATCGCAGATTCCCGATGAATCACAGGAGTAATGATTGCTTGTAGTTGATTGACGTTGCACAACGGTAAAGGCGATTGAGCCTGAACTAGTGTCCACCTGTTGCGACCAACCTTCAGTGCCTAGCCCCACAATCCTGACTTGAACAGTGACTTGGTGTTGTCCGGGGTTGGCTGAAGTGGGGATGGTCAACAAGTAACTCAAACTGATTCTCGCGTTCGGCTCAATTATGATTGGAAGTGGCTCCATTGGGTCTGCTATGGAGCCGAAATCGGACCGTACAGATGCAGATACGATCTTGAACGGGTAATCTCCTGTGTTCCTTGACACCACGCTAACTGAAAGAGTACTTCCCTGCGTAACAGGCTCTGGGCCGGCGGAGAGCGAGAAGTCGCCTTGGTATGGCGATGCTGATTTGATGGTAGGGATTTGAAGCACATAACCATTTTGAGTCGTTTGAAGCCATGGTGGAATGCCGTAGCCTATCGAGTTTGGGAGGCAATATGAATCTCCCAAGGACGATGGGTCAGATGCTTGAGAGAGCTGATGTAGTGCGGCCAAGTCCAGTGTCGAAGGGAGACCATAACTCTTGGGCACTGAATCGACTGCGAAGTACATTGCGTCGAGGCTATTCTGCGAATGGCCCCAACCCAATGCGTGTCCCAATTCATGAAGGATTACGTCCTCAACGAACAGATCATGGGGATCCTGAGCATGATCAGGCGGTAGGTTAATCTGAACTTGAACATCGGGGTACAACCCACCGTAAGAGAAAATCGCTCTCCCACTGAAGGTTACGCCCTCACCCACGAGAAACGAGAGCGTAATGACTCCTTGACCAGGGGCGTCGGACAGGTACAGCAGGTAGGATACTCCATGTTGTCCTTCGTAGCTGTCTATGAACCATTCTTGCGCCGAAAGCCAGACTGACATAGCTAAGAGTGCTTGCTGTCTCTGAATTTCGTTTGTTCCCGTTGTGATATAGACGCCGATGTAGCTTCTAGGCCACTTGAAGCCTTCAATAGCAATGCAGTCCTGCGCATTACCTTGACCTGGGAGACTCTCCGCTATGCCTAATGTGATTATCTGAGTGCCAAAAACCAAAATTGGGATGGTAAGCAACATGCAGAGAAAGCACTTGCGTCCATTCAGGTGATTCACGCACCTGGTTGAGTCTTGAGGACGCTTCAGAATTTAAAGACACTCCAAACCGTGTCTAGCACGCTTCACAGTGTTATCGCTTCTTACACGAACTTAGCTCAGAGCATACCGTGAGTTAGGTGAAGATCAGCGAGCTTCTGGAGTCACCGTCAGTAGAAATAACGATTCATCTTCACGAGAAGGGACAGACACGGCACAGTGAATTGGAGAAGTTGATCCGCAGCCGTGGAACACTTGCTTCCAATCTGAATGACTTAATGGAGGAAGGATTGGTAGCGAGAAAGGTGTTGCCGACAAAGCCAATTCAATCCAATTATTCTTTGACTGAAAAAGGACATGGCGTGGCAAGGTTGCTTACTGAGATCAAGGCCTTGATCCGTTGAATCGAAGCGGCATCACCGATCACTACTGCGTAGACCTAAACTTCCCGGCGTCGATCTAGATCCATTTGAACTGAGTGCTTCTCGGGATTAGGCTCGGATTCGAACTCACGGGCTACGGCAACTAGTCTTCTGAGTAGCTCTGGCGTGATCCTAGGTAGTGGTCATCGAACGTCAATTCGCATCTTACGCACCGGTGAATACTCGCACTGGCAAGAAGATATCTCTCTCAGGACATTGTCGATGAAGCGCTGAAGCTCCAACTACTGCTGCTGTAGCACCAGCATACTTCAGAAACCGACGACGATTCAAGATCTCAGGCGTCTATCTTCTTATGTGCAGGGAATCATTGCTGCACTGCCACCATAATTGACCATTGGTTATCATAGGGAGGAAATAGCCGACCCGACCGTTCGGGGAACCAATTGTCCTATCCTCTTGGCAATCGCCGCACGGAACGTAGCTACTGATGCTAAGACTTGGCTGAATACGTTGTATGGAATCTACTATTGCCTGTAGAGCCGACATGAGAGAGTTGAATTGTTCATCTTCCATTCTGCAACACCCTCAACATCGATTCTTGCGCCTGACGGCTTATATGTACCGGTAATTTGGGGTCAGAATCCCACCATGTGCCAATACGTTATCCGCGATCATCTGTTATGAAAGGGTTTACAAAGAAATATCGTCCTTAGCTTGCAACTCAAACGAGGTCATCTTCCTGTTGGAGAAAGAGTGGCTCGAAACATATGAGAGAGAAGAGGGGCAGATAGCACGAGAGCTTGGAGAGAGATGTCTTGCGAGGTCATCTCTTGAGGCGAAGGGAATGTATACCGACAAGATTGCTTTCAAAGATACTTATGCATACGAAATGGGTGTTTCACCCAGTCTTCTTCTGCCGTTCTATGACCAAGTCCTAACTCATCTCCTAGTCCCACCCACACCCGAACTTTTCGAATACGATCAGGGAATGAGTGTGGAAACAGTGGCTTCGCTCTATGAGAGAAGACGTTTGATTCCAATCATTTCGTTCCCCACCTATTATGAGGGACTTGACTATCTTGATCCTCTGCTCGAGCTAAAACCTCCGACGCTTGTACGGCAGGATATCCTATGCAAGATCTTAGCGGTCAAGAGAGGGTATGATAAGCAAAGGGCGGTAGATTTCAACGCTGAGGCAAAGAAAAGGATTCTCGGAAGATTCGGTCCGCTGTCCGATGAATTCCGCAGGCATAATGTGCCGGTTGACCCAGCATCGATTGAGAGTAGTCTAATCAATCACCATGTGGAGTTGAAATGCTTGGGGTTTGACACAATAGCTGACAGGATTCTCTCGATGGACGACACTCGTAGCATGTTCCTTGAATCCTTCACGTATGCTATGGTCTTGGCAAAGCCGATAATAGAGGGTCTTGGAGGTTGGCCACAAGGCCCAGAAACTTTACTCAGACACGCCAAAGAAAGAGGTCTCGAACCAAACCTGAGGCATGTTTTTCCGACTGAAGCAGGAACACTACTTACGAAGACTTACCAGCTGAGTTCCATTATCCCCGCAGATAACAAAACAATTGATAGCCTTTACACTGAGAAAGCAATCACGAACGCTCGGAATCTGCTGTGGGACTTGTCCGCTGCTATTAGAGCTAGAGATCTTGACCAGTTTACCGCCAAAAGCATGAGCGCGGATGAAATTTTCAACGATGCCAGAGACCATGTTAAATCCATTGAGAAGGTGCGAAAGGTATTTGGATCGTTTGTAATCGGTGCGATAGGTTGGTTTGTCGGTGGAGTTAGTGGAGCATTAGCAGGCGGGCTGCTGGCTCATTTTATTGGAGAACTGGGGGGAACGCTTGCGAGTGACAGCGCTGACCGAGCATTCAATCTGGTTGCTGAACCATTTTCAAAGTTGGGAATCGCCTCATTACCGATAAGCATTTGGAGATTTGAACAGGACTGGAGAAAGATACTTTCTCATAGCCCCCCTACGCCATAACCCGCAGACTCGGCTCAAAACGACTTCTGCGTATCCATTGATGGCTCTTGCCTGTCAACGATTCTTGATGGCTTGTGTTTGCCGGTAGATTGGGGTCAGAATCCCCTGCCCCATCTCTGAAGACGGACCCTTCAGAATGCGATTCTTGATTCTAACTATTGGTCGCCGGACTGCAGCGATAAGACCCGCTTGTTTGGTTCAGTCAACTGCGATTGTACTTCGAAACCTGATCGTTCAACCGTATTTCCTACCGATTCTCGTATATTCCGAGACGTACAGTTGGACTTATTCCAGTGACTTCAAGGCCATGAGGGTAGAGGATTTGTCACGATGATGCTGCGACTGATTCTGATTATTTCATTGTGTGCGTTCTCGATCGTAGTTCCAATTTCCTTGATGCAACCTGTCAAGGCTCATAACGGGGATATCATCGAAGTTCCTCTCGGTAAGAATGCGGTGACAATAGACGGTAAACAAGCCAGTTCGGATGAATATGCAGATGCCAGATGGACAAATCTATCAACAAACGTAGATGGATTCGCTATCAAACATGATGAAACGAATCTCTATGTATTCGTGGATTTTGTTTCCGATACAACTTTTGGCCTTCAAAAGTCCCAAGTGTATTATGATGCTGCTCAGGTATATTTTGACACATTAAATGATGGCGGTAGACCAAAACAAGATGACTATTCATTCGGTATTCTATGGAAAACTGACTCTAACCCCTTCTTTGGCATGACTAAAGGTAACGGCCAAGAATTTTCCAGTCCATATGGCCCACCAATTGCAGGCAGTGAAGGAGCTGCGACAAACGGTGTGAACAGGCAATACGAATTCAAAATACCACTGAGCATATTTACTTCCGAAAAGGCTGGTCTTTATGTCATAGCTGGCGATGGTAATGCTAACAATGGTGCTGGAGCGCGCTTGTATTGGCCTGCACCAATTTACAATCTTGATACATTTTGTGACGGATACGGCGATCTAGTGCTAAGCACAACTCCCATGTCAGAGTCGACAACCCAGAAGACCGTTGTGACGAGTTCTGCGAGTTCGCAGACAACTCAGGTGAGTGAAACTGCGACCCGAAGCAACACAACACAGTCGACCGCGGCAACGATGGTCACCACGAGTGGGACAGCTGGAACGTCGCTGGAACAGTTCCCTTGGCTTGCGTTCGTTGCTGGGGCTGCTGTGTTTGTGGGAGGACTAGCCGCTCTCGGAGTGGGGAAAACTGCAGCAAGTCGGATTTTCAAAAGGTCAGTTATTTCAGTGGCATTGATATCATACGCTCTTGTCATGCTGTTCATACTCTCAACGGCAGACATGCCAAGCCCCGAAACGAGAACGCTGTTTGTTGCGATCGATCTGGTCTATTTCACATCGAGTTTTGGTGTTGCAAGGAATAGGAATTCCGGTTTGTATCTGTCGATCGCCGCTTCAGCACTCTTCCTGTTTGTCGGTTTTCTACGCTTGTTTGAGGTATTGTCGTCGTCCCGAACTATCGATCAGGGAGCGCTCTATTTCTTTGTATTGCCAAACATGTTCTTATGCAGTCTATCATCTTATGCTGCCTTTAGAACAAGGAGAGACCTAGGCAAGGGTTTAACGAACACACGACAGCGAAAGAAATGAGGCAGCACAAAGGGGCATAATGAATTCGCTCTCACGGGGGCTGGGAATACCAAACATTGTGCTTGTTTGTGACTCCAGTTGCTTCCTTGGCATCCCTTTTCACACTTTCGAAGGACCTTATATGTACCGGTAAATTGGGGTCAGAATCCCCTGCTCCATCTCTGAGGGGGATGGAACAAGCGATATCATGTGTGAGTTCCAGAGTTGAGGGACCAAGGGCCTATCGAATTCAAGACAATCTGAATGCGTTGTCAACTGCAACGGCGTTCTTCACTGAAAGCTTACTTATAAATCACCTAAAGGTAGACTTCTACTCCGCATATAAATGTCCTATCCGATCGAATTTGTCGAACAAAATCCGTGGTGGGTTTCCGAGAACTGGGAGGGCAATGATAAACACATCCAGACTTTTCGGTCCTCAACATACCCTTGGGTGCCTCGTATCAAGTTCTTCTTGGATTTCAGTAAGGACATAGTCTATACCTTGCGTGGCCCGAGGCAGGTTGGCAAGACCACCCTCCTCAAGTTGCTCATTGCAGAGAAATATGAAACTGGTATTCCTGCGCAGAATCTTTTGTACTATGCATGTGATTTAGTGGACAATCCGAAAGAGCTTGCCACTATCATAGAGAGATTTGTCAATGTGCGGCGGATGCGCGATAGCAAATCAAGGCTCTATCTATTCCTAGATGAAGTCAGTTCTGTCAAGGGATGGCAGAAAGGTGTTAAGTTTCTCATTGACAAAGGGGTTCTCCGAAATACGGCTCTTATTCTCAGCGGATCTCATTCGCTTGATCTGAGAATATCAGCAGAGCAACTGCCTGGACGCCGCGGAGACTCTGCTTCCAATCCAGACGTGGTCTTCGTTCCCATGAAGTTTGCCGAGTATGCAGGATTAGCTGACAAAGACCTTGAGGGACAGATCAAGGAGCTTGACCTTCTGAGATCGAGGAGACGGCATCAGGAAATCCTCGCGCTCTGCAACGGGACTGTTTCCCAATCTATCGAAAAGCTATGCTACGATGTGAAAAAAACCAATTCTCTCCTCGACAATTATCTCGTCACTGGGGGGATTCCAAGATCGATTAATGAGTACTCCCGTACAGGAAAGATCGCCGAAGGCACCTACCGAACTTACGTTGATGTTGTCAAAGGAGACCTAATGAGATACGGGATGAATGAGAATTATCTACGTCAGATACTCGAGCAGATCTTGGACACACTCGGCTCCCCTGTTGGATGGTCAACGTTGATGAAGCGGACGGATGTTGCCAGTTCAAATACAATAGAAAGCTACGTGACCGCTCTTGATTCATCATTCGTTGTGAATTTCTTTTACCGGCTTAACGCACTCGAGCGCAAACCTGAGTATGCAAAGGAGAAGAGGATCATCTTCAGCGACCCTTTCTTTATGCACTCACTTTACGCCTGGGTTTCTGGAAAAAGTCCATTCAATTTTGCAATTGGAAATCTCAATGATAGTGAGAAGAAATCAAAGCTGATCGAGCAAGTTGTAGGAGAACATTGTATTCGTTTGGGCTACTCACTGACGACGCAGAAGCAATTGTTCGAGTACAAGAATCGCGTCATGTTCTGGAGGAGCAAGGAAGATAGAGAACTGGATTTCGTGGTATTAGGGGACTCGGATATGATCCCCATCGAAGTGAAATTTCAACGACAGATTAGTAGAACCGATCTTTTTGCGTTGGCTGACTTCAGGAAGGTGACCAAGTCGAAAGGCGGTATCATTCTCTCTAAGGATACTCTAGAAAGCAGAAATGGTTACAGTATAGTTCCCGTTTCGACATTCCTGCTCTTGATCTAGTCGTCTACTGCATCTGACGAGTTGCACACGGGTAAATTGGGGTTGAAATCCCCTGCTCCATCTCTGGCCAGTGAAACGAGTGGTATCTAGCAAAATACTAAGAGGAACTAATCTTCCTATGTCCAACTGACGAAGCTAGGTCAGAAAGTCTAACCTGTGAAGCGGAAATCCGCCCTCACCGCCATTGTCTTGTTCTCACTCATGCTCTCGATGACAATCCAGTCGATGAATGCGGCAGCCAGTCATCCTACATACATAACCCTGAACCAGATCAAGCCAGTTGAACTTCAACGAGTCAGGTACCTTGCGAGAGCATACGTCTACGAACCACAGGATTTCCACCAGTTCGAAAAGACTTATGGAAAATACGAGGATTTTCGACCCTTTTACCAGAACAGAATTGAAGTTCAGATAGATGACTATGACGCTTCACAGATCAGAGACGAAGTTCTCACGCAATACGACATGATTGTCCTGACCACTCCAAGAGATGGTCTCAGCCAGCATGACAAGACTATTCTTGAGAAATTCGAATCATCGAATGGCATAGTCATTGCGTCTGGCGACAGCGCTTACGACGAAATTTCGTTTGTCAGGTCCCGTTTCGAAAGCGGCCAGCTCAACAGCAAACAGGAAATCTACATCTGGGAGTACCATTCAGGCAACCTTGACATATACTATCCAGAGATACCTGGCTGGTTCACCCTAGAAAACGCGCAAAAGAACGCAGCGATCGCAGAACAGGTCTACGCCTTATTCCAACAAACGATAGACGAACGCCCATTTCAAGGTGGAGCGATTTCGATTGCTTTCTTCAAGTACCGGTCAAATAGCATGGCCGGACAGTTCGTCCGAATGGGAACCCAAACCGAGCAAGGCAACCTCTTCCCTCCCAACTGGACCTTCTACCACGAAATCGCCCACGACTTCACTTCCAATGATGGGGAACCCAATCGACCAAGAACTTCCACAGCCGCATACCTCGACATCAACATCGCCTTTGAAGAGGCATTGGCCAACCTGTTCGCGTTCTACTTTGCCTCAACTCTCGGTTATGACGCAAGACTGGTGCAGGCGAAAGCGTCCTTCTGGAAAGCCAAGCTAGATGAGTATGAGAACAGAAAAATCAACCCATACGCACTAAATTGGCACGGCCACAACGAGGATCAGCAGTACCTTGAAGCGATGTTATTCTACATCTCGGACACCTACGGATGGGAGACATGGAACCAATTCTTCAGAATCGCAAAACAGTCAGACATCCCGAAAATTCCAGCGAGCTTGCAGGCGAACATGGAGGATCTCACGCAAAGGGAAGCATCTTTGGCGTTGAGTAGGTTGGTATACCTTCTCAGCTTGTCCACAGGAGACGATCTCAGGCGGAAATTCCTAGCTTGGGGTTTCAGAATAGAGCCTGAAGTGGAGTCACTGAAGCTAGGCAAGATCAAGGAAAAAACTGCCCTGCTTCTTACTTTATCGCCTAACTCGGTCAGCCCTGGAGATCTGCTAAAGCTTGGGGCGAAACTCCAAGACATGAACGCAACCCCGATAGCGCAAGAGACTGTCGATTTCTCTTTGGAACGTTTAGATGGAACTGTGGTGTCATTGGGCAGAGCTGAAACAGACAATCATGGCCAAGTGCAGGTCAACTACGAAGTGAAGATGGACATTGGGATCTACTGGGTCATAGTGTCATATGAGGGTTCACCATCGTTCATCAAGACAAGCCAGCGAAAACAGATCGTGGTCAATTCACTCTCATGGAAGACCTTGCCGGACGAGCGACTTGATTTAGTTGATCAACGGGGTGCAATTGTTGGGGATTTGGGCCAAAGCTACGTGGACGTGGCTGGTCTGAACTATAGCTTCAGCAGCGAATCGTTGTACTTCCAATTGTCCCTGCAGGACAGGATACCGAGCAAGGGTACGGATTCTCGGGTTGACAGTATTTGGTATCAGATTCTATTGGATGTCGATTCTGATTCGAGCACTGGATTTCATTGGAGCAGCGATTTCACACCAGATTATATTCTCCAATTGTACGTCAAGTCTGATCCTTTGGCGAACTGGGTGGAGGGCTACGTCATGAAGTACTCAGGGAACGGAAACGACTTCACATGGACATTCATCCAGGAAACTGGGCGGTTTGGAAATGAAGCTACGATAGCAGGAGGGATCGGAAGCAACTTCCTCCTATTGGAATGTAGCTACGGTGATATCCCGGTTTCAAAAGGAAACACAATCAGATTCTTCGGCCGGAGCGGGATTCTCTTCGATGACAAAGTCTACAACGACCCTGTTCCCAACAGTGGCACGGTCGCGCTAACCCTTCTTCCAAGCGCGATGACGACATCAGCTACCACCACATACAACTACGTAGCGACAACATCAGCTACCACTAGCTCTGAAGTCTCATCAACTGTCCAGATATTCGTTGCAACGGCTCCTGTTCAGATGGAATGGCTCCAGATGGCTTTGATGCTTGCAATTGCCCTTACAGCAACGGGGCTCTACCTGAAGCTCAGAAAGAAAAAAGTGCGCCAGAATTGAGAGTGGCAACGGCATGAACAGCTTATAGGTACCGGTAATTTGGGGTCAGAATCCCCTTCTCCATCTCTGAGGAAAATGGATTGGTGGAAAATCCGAACAATCACTTGAAGGACCAACTCGATCTTCTTAGCCTAACGCTGCAGAAAGGGCACATTGGCTTGTATTCCGTGAAATTGGTCTTACATTTAGGATAATACCCAGCCATGGCAAGCAGCCGTACACTAATCTCTGATGTGAGTCAAGTCTGGGCAGAGGAACCTAAACTTTCGGGCAATTCTTCTTGTGTAAAGGGAAGATTTCTGAACTGTTCGTTTCGAAACCACACTTATCGCACACAAATCGTTGTCCTTCTTTTTCGAACTTAGGAATCATGGTTAAACAACGCCATCAGTTATCCAAACACACACTAATGCTAAGCTTCGCAATCGCGCCATCTGATAACTGAACGGTTGGCACTTGTCCTCTAATTGGTGTTTTGGGTGAGTTCGGTTTAACTCTGCCTCTGCGTGTGATGGGGGCTAGTGGTGCCCACGGTAGCGGAAATCTTGGTTGCTAGACGAATCCAACAAGCGAAGAGTCGTTGATTAGGGCATCTGCAAACGGATTTGGTACGAAATAGGGATACCGGCTACCCACTCGTACAAGGACACCGCTGACGTGTTTGCAGATCGGCTCAGTCAGGAAGACTCCATACGAAGTGAAGATTGTATTAGCAGTTGGAATCAAATGCACTTTCTTTAGAAAAGAAGACCAACTTCTGTTTGCCGCTAATGTAACCTCGTTTGGAATTTTGGCCTTTGGTGCAGTAAGGGGCGGTAGGTAAGTCTCTCTGTATCCAAGAAGGGCTTGATCAACATCTTCATTGTCCAGCATCATCTGTTCGCAGTCCACTGCCACGATGTATTTTTTCTTGAGATGATCGCATAGCCAGGTAGCTCGTTTTTCGGCTTTGAGCGTGGTTATGTACCGAATCCGATCCACATACTTCTGTGAAGGAACTACTATCCCGCTACTGTTGATGAATCGCGGTCCAGCTTTGCTTGCAGATTTCGACAAATGAAAGGTCACACCATCAATGCTAATCGTAGTTGGCAGATTTCTAAGATTGAATGCGGCAATCTGGTTGTTGAACTGTTCCACTACCGTCTTCGCCTTGGTCTCTTTCATCTGCCGTTCATTATGTCGGGTAACGGGCAACGATAGATCTTGTGGGAGAGTCACATCCACATAAACGGGCGTAGGCAATCTGCTAATTGATGATCTTAGTCCATCGAATATGATTCCTGAAGTTTCGTCATCAGAGAAGCGCATCGCTTCAACGTAGTACTCTCCGTTTGCGTCCTTGACAAGCATGTCTGGACTCTTGGTTGGTAGGAAGGAATCAGTCAGCAATTCCACTTGCTTGCCTTTCTGGGACAGAA
>Ga0315282_10011966_pt1 | contig 13345 bp, 11 predicted proteins | sample YL17G07_20_MG_FD_203693 | JGI IMG/M metagenome (GOLD analysis project Ga0315282, IMG submission 203693) | Sediment microbial communities from Yellowstone Lake, YNP, Wyoming, USA - YL17G07_20 | ecosystem: Environmental > Aquatic > Freshwater > Lake > Sediment | place: USA: Wyoming | collected...
CAGCATCTCCCCTCGGCCGTGCGTCCCGCTCAGTCTTCCCGGTTCGGCGTGCTCATCCCCTGCCCGAGCGGCCCCGCGCGCTCTCGCCCCCTCCCCCACTGTCTGAATCGCAGTTATTGGGAATAATATACTTGACAAATCGAAACGGATGCGATACAATCATCAACATGCAGCGACCAAAGAACTTGCGGCAAGCAATCATCCACTTCGCTGACGCGGATAACTGCTTGAAGTACATGGTGGCCCGACGCTGGCCGGACGGCGTTGAGTGCCCGACCTGCGGGCGCAAAGACCCCGTGTTCCTGGCCAATCAGCGGAAGTGGCAGTGCAAGAGCGTCCACCCGAAGCGCCAATTCTCGGCCAAGGTCGGAACGATCTTTGAGGACTCCCCGCTCGGCCTGGACAAGTGGCTTCCTGCGGTGTGGATGCTCACGAGCGACAAGAACGGAATCAGTTCTTACGAAGTTGGGCGTGCTTTGGGCGTAACCCAGAAAACCGCTTGGTTCATGCTGCACCGCATTCGCCTGGCCATGCAGGCCGACTCGCTCCTGAAGATCGGCGGCCCCGGCTCCGAGGTCGAAGTGGACGAGACCTACATCGGCGGCAAGGCCCGCAACATGCACGAATGGCGCAAGAGGAAAGTTCTGGAAGGCAAAGCGGGCGGCGCCGTCGGCAAGGTGGCCGTCCAAGGGTTGCTGGAGCGGCGCGGCGTAGTGCGCGTGCGGGTTGTTGGAGACGCAAAGCGCAAGGCGCTGGTCAAGGGCGTTCGCATGCACATCAAGCCGGGAACCAACGTCTACACCGATGACGCTGCGGCCTACTACGGGATGAAGGGTTTCGTTCATCGGGTCATCAATCACGCCAAAAAGTACGTGGACGGTCGGGTCCACACCAACAGCATCGAGAATTTCTGGAGCCTGGTGAAGCGCACCCTGGGCGGAACCTACATCAGCGTGGAGCCGTTTCACCTGTTCCGGTACCTGGACGAGCAAGCGTTCCGGTACAACAATCGCAAGGACGAAGACGGCGACAGCGGTCGGTTCCGCTCGGCTCTTTCTCGGATTGTCGGCAAGCGGTTCACTTATGCCGAACTAACCGGGAAGGAGGGGGCCGCCGCCTTCTAAATTCGAGCGCCAGAAACGGGGGAAGCGCACTGGGTAAGGTCGTTGGAGATTCGGTGCACGCAGGCCGGCGGAAGTGAGCACCGCGTCTTTTTCCTGACCTCCCATTCCACGGTTATTTTCCCATTGCGGTTACCCACAGCGATGACCGTCAGGGGTGGACCCCCGCCGTTTAAGCGCACTAGATCACCGGCCCGTATTTCTGCTTGATGCTGTTTTGTCATAGTGTTAGCCTCTGACGTTATGGCTACTAAATTTGCGATTGGGGACGTTGTTCAATTGAAGTCCGGCGGCCCTAAGATGACGGTAAGCCGCGTTTCGATCACCAAGGAAGAGGGCAGGGTGTTGGTACGTTGCGTGTGGTTGCTAGAGAACGGCACCAAGCAACAGGAAGTCTTTGAAGCTACCATGTTGCAGGGCGTGAAACAGGCAGCGCAGTAGCGTCCCGGCGCCCATCGCGCACGACAGAACACTCATGCCGCGCCTTCACCCAGTTAAACGACTGGTCAACCATTTTTGTGCCTCTGTCACCACATGAACTCTGTGTCGTTCACGTTCACCTGGGCCACGCGACCCTTCTTCGAGCCGTGCAGACCAACGATGTAGCCCACGCATGACGAGCCGTCATCTGTCGGCGAAAGTCGAATGAGAGTCACTGCGTCATCTCTTTTAAACCCAGCGAAACCGTATTCCCATTCGCAGGAATAGAGCTTCTCCGTCGCGGGAATCTTGACGAACCAGATGATCCACTGCTGCTTATCGGAAAAGTGAATCTCGCTGCGCCACTCGCTGATGTACCCGATTTCGGATACATCCGTTGCGGAATCTACGTGGACTGGAACCTGCACGGCCGATCTGCGGTTGCCATCTCGCCGCGCTTCTCTGTAAAGCCATCCGTAGTACAGCAGCACAGCGCAGACGACCGCGATGGAAAGCCCGGCGATAAACCGCCGGACCTGTTGCTCGGGCGCGGGGGCGCGTGCTGGCGACATTATCTCAAGCGGCTGGCTTTCTTCTTTTCCTTCGCGGCCTTCTCAGCGTCTAGTTGGGCCTTAATCTCGGCGTGGGGAACCCTCACGATCCGGTCCATGGCGGCGACGAATCGGTCGTAATCCTCGGAGGTCTTTCGCTTCATAGGATCAGTCTACCTTAAGGTGAACCAGGAGCCTTGGCTTTCCTGCCACTTCTTGAGAAATCGAACTTCTTCATCTCCCCTGGCATCACGTATACGTGCTGCAAGAGATGGTTGGTGAACTCAATGAGCGCCTCTGCGTCTTCGGGGCCGATGGGCCCCTCCGCATCGCTGGCGTGTGCGCCACGATTTCCGCCGAGTCGTACTGCCTGCGCCATATCCTTCAACGGTGCAGTGATTATTCCTTTTGCCGCTAAGCCGTCGATCTGGTCACCAAGCGACTTTCCTGTGGCACCGTGCTTAATGCAAGTTGCTTGCACCGTGCGCCTGCACATCTCCGCGGTTGCGTTATAAGCCTTGACCCAATGACAGCGAAGCGCCTCCTTGAAGTCGGCGGCGATTGTCTCCGGAACGTGCTCGGAAACCGAGTCGTTCGGCTCGCCGAGCGGGTAGTGCGCCTCATAGAACCAGCGGCAAGGGCTAGGGCCGGGCACGCTGTAGCAAATGATTCCGAGGATGTACTTGTGGCACCCGCAGCACTGAAGCGCGCCGATCATCCTCTTGCGGCCGTCCTGTTCTTCCGTGTGTGACCGGCCCACCGACGTGAATGCCACAGGTCGGCAGCAGTGTGGGCATTCCCCTGTCAGAACAAAGCCACCCTCGCCAGCGGACGCAACTTCCATGGGGCGCGGCCAATCCCTCCACAACACGGCCACAGAGCCGCACAATACATCAATCAGGCTCGCCTGTGAAGCGATAGCTGCGTTCATGATTACCCCTTCAGCTTGATTTGTCAAGTATATTACTCCCACTTTATTTGGTTTGTTTTCAACCGCGAGCGAGCCGGAAGGGCCGAAAAACTTGACAGCGTATGCTACACTGAAATTATAGGAACAGGATTATGATTCCAGAGATTTTTCGGCTCCCGCCAGTATATAACCTGTAAAATACAGGCTACGGTGATGTAACTATAACAAAATAAACGAAGTCAAAATGGACGCAACCGTCCTATAATCCAGTAAAACAGCCAGTTAAACAGTGTTCTTTGTGTCGCCGCCAGGGTGTTTAAAACGCAGAGACGCAAAGGGCGCTGAGATGCGCAGAGTTTTTCCGCCTCTCTGCGTTTTCTCTGCGTTCTCTGCGCCTCTGCGTTGAAGGTGCGGTTACGGCGATAGCTGCTTTGTGTTTTTGTGGTGGTGGTGACGTTCACGCGCCGGTCACTTCCTTGAGAAGCGCGAAAAACGCCTTCTTGCGCTCGGTGTTGATGCCCCAGTTCGCCGGAGGGCATTGGTAGCCGTCGGCATAGTTGTTCTTACCTGGGTCGAAATAGCCCCATGAGGCGTAGGCGCCGACCGCGGCCAGCATGTTGTTCTCCGACTTGTCGAAATCGAAGTGATCGTCCTCGTTGAACAGGATGGGCATGGGCCGGTAGCCGGGAACGTTGCGCGCTTCCTCGACCATGCGGGCGATCCGCTTCGGATCGCTCACGCCGTTGCCGTGCATCAGCAGGAAATCGGAGGCGCGAACCACCGCGGCGTTCGGCACGCGGCCGCCCCCAAAGCTGGTGCCGACCAGCAGGCGGCGGCCTCCGGCCGTCACCCCCTGGGCCAGCTCGATCAGCTCGTGGACGCGGCCCGGCCTCAGGATTTCGTGGTCGTAGGCAGCGACGTCGCACTCGTTGTTCACTTCCAGCAGCACGTTGCGGTGTCCGCTGCCGAGCAGCCAGCGGACGGCGTTTTCGAGCGCGCGCCTGACGGCCGCTTCGTCGCGCACCCGCTGGTCCTGCCCGAAATAGAAAACTCCGACGACCGGCGCCATGCCCAGCGCGTCGCTGCGGTCGAGGATCTTTTCCAGCCGCGACATGTAATCCGGGCGCAGGCTGCCGTCCTCATGGATGGCGCTGTTGTGCCAGGGCTGGGCCTTGGAGTAGCCCTCGGGGCTGCCGCCCTGCAGGTTGATGGTGAAACTCAACAGGCCGTGGCGCCGCCACTCGGCCATCGCCGCCACGAACTCGCGCGTGTTCCGTTCCGGGTCCCACGCGCCGGTATCGGGGTATCTCCAGCGCGCGCGGGTGTCGGGGTTGAGGTCGTCGAAGATTCCCTGGATGAGCCGCGCGTTCATCAGCAGGCCTTCGATCTTGTTTCCTTTGTACCGGCGGCCCGCGTACGTGGGCCGGCCGTTGATCAGGAATCCATCGCCCCGGATCGAGATCTCCGTTTTTCTGCCGGCGGCCGCCGAGGCCAGCGCCATGCCCGCGGACAGCGAAAGAAACCTACGGCGGTTCATGCTCTCCATATCCGTTCTCCTCTACGGATTGTAAGCCATGGTACGATCCAATCCCCATGGGAATCATCGACCCTGAGAGGCACTGCTCGAATCGAACGGAATTGAAGTGACGACTATGAAGCGAGGAACGGCGAGAAACCCACGGCAGACGGCGGTCCGCTTCCCCGCTGGGTCGCGGCACGCGCCGCCGTCGTTTCCGGCCAGGAGCGCAAATCGGCCCCGAAAGACAAAAAGGCGCTAACAGTGCCGGGTGACCGCGAGGCTCGCCCCATAGCCGCGCTGTTGGGGGCGGGGTCGCCGCGACTGCTGGTCCCTTGCGCCTCCGTGCCTTGGTATACTCGGGGCCTGCCCGAGAAGGAGGTTTCCATGACTGTGCGCGTTTGCCTTGCTCTGATGACGCTCGCCGCCGGCATGTTGTACGCCCAAACGGCCGCCGTCCGGCCCGCGCAGCTTCGCTGTGAGTACCGGGTGAACCCGCTGGGCATCGACGTGGCCAAGCCGCGGGTGAGCTGGGTGCTGGCGCCCGCCGATCCCAAGGCCCGTGGCCTGAAGCAATCCGCTTACCGCATCCTGATGGCCTCCACCGCCGAGAACCTGGTGGCCGGCAAAGGCGACTTGTGGGACTCGGGCAAGACGGCATCCGAGCAATCCATCCACGTCGCTTACGCCGGCAAGCCGCTGGTCTCCGGTCAGCAGGCGTTCTGGAAAGTGCAGGTGTGGGACCAGGCCGGCAGGCCGTCGGCATGGAGCCAGACGGCGCACGGGTCGATGGGGCTGCTGAACAAAGACGACTGGAAAGGCAAATGGATCGGGCGCGATGAAGAGAAGCTGTTGAGGCGCCCGGCCAGCCCCTACGGGGTGCTGGAGAAGGCGCGCTGGATCTGGTTCCCGGCCGGCGAGCCGGCCAAGGAAGCGCCCGCCGGCCCCCGCCTCTTCCGAGCCGAGCTATCGCTGCCCGCCGACCGCAAGATTGTCAAGGCAACGGCGGTTGTCGCCGCGGACAATAGCTTCGAGTTGTTTATCAACGGCGAGGAAGCCGGCAAGGGCCGCCAGGTGCAAATGCCGGAAGTGATCGACATAGCCGCGCGGCTGAAGCCCGGGCGCAACGTGATCGCCATCCGGGCGCTGCATAACCGCGCCGGGTCACCGGCCGGGCTGATCGCCGCCGTCCGCATGGAATTCGCAAGTGGCGATCCGCTGGTCTTCAGCACCGGCCCCGCCTGGCGCGCTGCCGAAAAAGCGCCCGACGGCTGGCAGCAGCCGGATTTCCGCGATTCCGGCTGGGTCGCGGCCAAAGACCTCGGCCCCTACGGCATGCAACCCTGGGGCGAAGTCGGCTTCAGCCAGGAACGCTACCTCCCGGCCCGCCTGCTGCGCAAGGAATTCGATGTCACGAAAAAACTGAAGCGGGCGGCCGTTTATGTCTCCGGCCTGGGCCTGTTCGAGATGTATGTGAACGGCGGCAAGGCGGGCGACCACGTGCTCTCGCCCGGCCTCACCGACTACGACAAGCGCGCGTTGTACGTCACCTTCGATGTGACCAGGCAGTTGGCGGCGGGGCGCAACGCCATCGGGCTGATGCTCGGCAACGGCCGCTACTACGCGCCGCGCGAGGGCGTGCCCATGAGCGCGCGCAGCTTCGGCTACCCGAAGGCCATTCTGCAACTCAACCTGGAGTACGAGGACGGCAGCGCCTCAAGCGTGGTCAGCGACGAGACCTGGAAGCTGAGCACCGACGGCCCCGTCCGCCTGAACAACGAATACGACGGCGAGGAGTACGACGCGCGGATGGAAGTGGCCAACTGGGCGCGCCCGGGCTTCAAGGATTCCGGCTGGGAGGGTGCCCGCGTGGTCGGCGCGCCCGCCGGCCCGCTGGCGGCGCAGATGGCCGAACCGCTGCGCGTCACCGAAACCCTGCGCCCTGTGAAGGTGACCGAGATCCAGCCCGGCAAGTTCATCTTCGACATGGGGCAGAACTTGGTGGGCTGGTGCCGGCTGCATGTCTCCGGCACGAAGGGTGCGCAGGTGAAGTTGCGCCACGCTGAGAGCCTGCAGCCGGACGGCAATTTATACGTGGATAACCTGCGCTCGGCGCGCGCCACTGCGCTGTATACGTTGAAAGGCGGCGGGCCGGAAGTGTGGGAGCCGCGCTTTTCCTACTACGGCTTCCGCTACGTCGAGGTCACCGGCTTCCCGGGCAAACCCACGGCGGCGGCGCTGGAGGGCCGCGTGGTCCACGACGCCATGACGTCGATCGCCGACTTCGCCAGCTCCAACCCGCTGCTGGACCGCATCCACAAGAACATTTTCTGGGGCGTGCGCGGCAACTACCGCAGCATCCCCACCGATTGCCCGCAGCGCGACGAGCGGCAGGGCTGGCTGGGCGACCGCTCCATGGTCAGCCGCAGCGAGACGTACCTGTTCGACGTGGCCGCCTTCTATACCAAGTGGATGCAGGACCTAGTCGATTCGGAGCGCGACAGCGGCAGCATTCCCAACGTGGCCCCCAATTACTGGGTGCTGTACAGCGACAACATCACCTGGCCCAGCACCTTCATCTTCGTTCCGCAGATGCTCTACGAGCAGTACGGCGACCGCCGGCCCATCGAGCAGCATTACGCGGCCATGAAGAAGTGGATCGACTACATGAAGGGATTCATCAAGGACGGGCTGATGCCGCGCGACACCTACGGCGACTGGTGCGTGCCGCCCGAATCGCCCAAGCTGATCCACTCCCAGGACCCGGCGCGGAGGACCGACCCGACGCTGCTGGGCACCTCCTACTACTATCACCTGCTGCGCCTGGTGGCCGGCTACGCGCGCATGCTCGACAAGCAGCAGGACGCTGCCGAGCTCGAGCAGCTCGCCTCGCAGATGCGCGAGGCCTTCGACAAGAAGTTCTACAACGCCGAGGCCGGCTACTACAGCAACGGCACGCAGACCTCCAGCATCCTGCCGCTGGCCTTCGGCATGACGCCGGAAGCGAACCGCAAGCGGGTCTTCGACCGGCTGATCGACAAGATCGAGCGGGAGAGCAACGGCCACGTGGGCACCGGCCTGGTGGGCGCGCAGTGGCTGATGCGCACGCTGTCGGACAACGGCCGCGCCGACCTCGGCTATACCATCGCCAACCAGAAGACTTATCCCGGCTGGGGCTATATGATCGAGCGGGGCGCCACCACCATCTGGGAGCTGTGGAACGGCGACACGGCCGACCCGGCCATGAACTCCATGAACCACGTGATGCAGATCGGCGACCTCGGCGTCTGGATGTATGAATACCTGGCCGGCATCCGCTCCGATCCCGAACAGCCCGGGTTCAAGCGCATCATCGTGAAGCCTTACCCGGTGAGCGATCTCGCGTTCGTGAAGGCTTCGCACCAGTCGATGTACGGGAAGATCGCCAGCCAATGGAAGCGCGAGGCCGGGCGCTTCACCCTCGACATCACCATCCCGGCCAACACCACCGCCGTTGTTTACGTGCCGGCCAAGCAGGCAGCGGCGGTCACGGAATCCGGGCAGCCGGCCGCGAGCGCCAAGGGCGTGAAGTTCGTCGGCATGGAAAACGGAGCGGCGGTGTACGAGGTCGGCTCCGGCGCGTATTCGTTCAGTTCGCAGATGTAAGTGTGAATAAGACGCAGATAAACGCAGATTTGGTCTGCGTGCATCTGCGTGTATCTGCGTCCCATTTTTCATTCATATGAGACGACTCAGCGTTCTGTTTGTGTGGCTGTTTGCTGCGGCGATTTGCGCGGCACAGCCCATCCCGCGGGCCGAGCATCCGCGGCCCGATTTCGAGCGCGCCCAGTGGCTGAACCTGAACGGCGCCTGGGATTTTCGCTTCGACCCGGACGACGAGGGCATCAGTCGCGGCTGGTTCAAGCCCGGCGCCGATTTCGGCCGCCAGAAAATCACCGTGCCGTTTTGCTGGGAAAGCTCGCTCTCCGGCATTCAGGACAAGAGCGGGCAGAAGATCGGCTGGTACCGGCGCGACTTCACCGTCCCGGCCGAGTGGCGCGGCCGCCATGCCTGGCTGCGCTTCGAGGCCGTCGATTGGGAAGCGCGCGTGTGGGTGAACGGCAAGGAACTGGGCATCCCGCAGGGCGGGACCGGCGGCTATACGCCCTTCGAAGTCGACCTGGCGGGCGTGGCGGAACCGGGGCAGCGCGCCACCGTGGTGGTGCGCGCCTACGATGCCACCGACCCGGCGCTGCCGCGCGGCAAGCAGACCCCCCGCTGGTACACCTACACCAGCGGCATCTGGCAGACGGTCTGGCTGGAGGCCCGCCCGGCCCGCTACATTTCTTCGTTCTGGCTGGTTCCCCGGCGCGACGGCGACGCGTGGTTCCTGGACGTGTCGGCGAAGGCGGCCGGCGGTTCGGGCACGGGCAGCCTGCGGCTCAGTTCGCCTGATGCCAGCGTTGAAGCGCGCGAGGTTGAGTTAAAAGACGACGAGGCGCGCGCCAGCCTGCGTATCCGCTCGCCAAAACCCTGGACGCCCGATTCGCCGCACCTCTATGACTTGACGCTGCAGCTCGGCGAAGATGCCGTTCGCTCCTACTTCGGGCTGCGCACCATCGGCCGCGGGCGCTACGGCAACCTGCCGCATGAATCGGTGCTGCTCAATGGCGAGCCGGTTTACCTGCGCGGCGCGCTGGACCAGTCATTCAACCCGCAGGGCATCCACACGGCCCCCAGCGACGCCTTCCTGCGCCGCGACATGGAACTGGCCCGCTCGGTGGGCCTGAATTTCCTGCGCATCCACATCAAGGCCGACGAGCCGCGCCGCCTCTATTGGGCCGACCGGCTGGGCGTCATGATCATGCAGGACATGCCGAACACTTCGGTGATGAGCCGGCGCTCGCGCGAAGCCTGGGAAAGCACGATGCGCGCCGTCATCGAGCGCGACCGCAACCACCCGGCCATCTTCTCCTGGGTGGCCTTCAACGAAACCTGGGGGCTCAATTACGGAAAGGAAAGCGGCGAATCGGGCCCGCCCTACGCGGAAAATAAGGAAACGCAGGCCTGGGTCGAGGGGATGTGGAAGCTGATCCGGCAACTGGATCCCACGCGCCTGGCCGAGGACAACTCCGCCAACCGGCGCGACCACGTAACCACCGATCTGAACTCCTGGCACTTCTACATCGGCGATTACGGCCGGGCGCGCGCCAACATCGAAGAGATGGTGAAGAACACCTATCCGGGCTCGGGGTTCAACTTCGCGCCCGGGCGCGCGCAGGGCACGCAGCCGCTGATCAATTCCGAATACGGGGCGGTGGGGGCGGGCGGCGGCGACCGGGACGTCTCCTGGGGCTTCCGCTTCCTCACCAACGAACTCCGCCGCCACGAGAAGATCCAGGGCTACATCTACACCGAGCTGACCGACATCGAGTGGGAGCACAACGGCTTCGCGAACTACGACCGGACGCGCAAGGAGTTCGGATACGAGGCCTTCGTGCCGGGCATGACCGTGCGCGACCTGCAGGGCGAGGACTTCGTGGGCTACGACGCGCCGCCCGCGATCCAGGCCGCGCCCGGCGCGGAGATTTCAGTGCCCGTCTTTGTCAGCCATTTCTCGAAGCGCGCGGGGAAGGCTTCGCTGCGCTGGTGGATCACCGGCTACGACGACCTGGGCGAAAAAGTTGGGACGGCGCCCGAGAGCCGCCCCGTTCGCTGGGAGCGCTGCCGGGTGATCGAGCAGGAGCCGCTGCGCCTGCGCCTTCCGGGCCGGCGGCCGTTCGTCGGCGCGGTGGCGCTGGAGCTGCTGGATGAGTCGGGCCAGCGCATCGCGGCGAATTTCGTCAACGTGATCGCGCGCGGCGCTCCCGGCCCCCGCCTCGAGGTGCTCGGCCCGCGCCTGCTGGCGCTGCGCTTCAAGCCTGAAGAGCCCGTGAGCGTTTTGGAAACGGAACTAGAAAGCCGGCCAGGCAAATTGTCAGTCGCCCACGCCACCACCATCGAGTACAGGGTGCCGGTACCCGACTATGTGGTCAAAGCCGGTGCTGTCAAGCTGGAACTGCTGGCCGAACTGGCCGCCCGCGCCGGCTCGGCGAAGGTGGATTGGCCCTCGCGCCAGAAGCCGGTCGATTACCCGCAAACCGAGGCGCGCAAGTTCCCCGCCACCGTGCGCCTGAAGATCAATGGACAGCCGGTCGCGGACATCGAGCTGGCGGACGACCCCGCCGATTCGCGCGGCGTGCTCTCCAGCGTGGCCGAGTACCACCACGGCAGCTACGGCTACCTGGTGCGGCGTTCGGTGGCTGCGCCGGCGGGCGCCGAGATACGCCTGGTGTTTGAGGTGCCCGCCGAGGGCCTCTCCATTTACGGCGAATCCATGGGCCGTTACACCTTCGACCCCACCATCTTCATCCACACCGCGCGAGATTTGCCGCCTTCGAAGTGACTCACCACAGAGTCACAGAGAGCACAGAGGGCTTCTCGGCGTTCTCTGTGTCTCTGTGGTGAGTTTGTCAGCGGATTTCGGTGGCCGTTAGCTGCACCTGGAAGCTGCGCTTGGAATTGGGCTCGTCCAGGGTGAACAGTGTGGTTGGCTTGTTGAAGGGCACGGTGACGTCGCTCTCGCCGGTGAGATTGCGGACGATCGGCTGGGTCGGTGACCCTATGGTGGCGGCTTTCCCGGATTCGGCGGTTGGCATGACGATCGAGGATGCTTCCACCCTGGTCCGCAAACCGAGGTTCGTGTCGGTTGCGGATTGGGTGGTCGCCTCGATGACGACACCGAGATCCATGTACTGCCACTTTGCCTCTCCGGCGCCGGTCGCGACCGGCATGCGAGTGCCGACCCTGAGGCGGCCGGTCTTCCGGTCGCCATCCAGCAGCATCGTATAGTTCTTGGAATCTGTTTTCTTGCCGCCGTCAAGTTCCGTGAGCACGTAGTCCAATTTGTACACGTGCGTGGGCTTCGGCGGCGCCGGCTTGGGCGCTTCCTGGGCCAGCAGCGCCAGCGGCAGGATTACGATCAGTGCGATTCTCTTCAGCATCGGTGCTCCTTATCTCGTCTCGGTGGTTGCGGAGCCGGGACGCTCCGTGTTTCGTGTTTCGATATCCGGGATCGTCACCTCCCGGATGGTGATTTCCGGAATCACAATCTCACCGCCCGCGAGTGGCCGGGGCGGCTGCTTGGGGAACAGGCCGGCCGGCAGCTCCATGCCGGCCAGTTCCTCGGGGCTCAGCACGTGGATTGAGGGAGCGGGTGCCTGGGAGCGCGGGCGTCTCGCCCGCATCGCCACCGAGGGCGGCCGAGACGGCTGCGTTCCCGCGAACACAGGCGCGGGTGGGGTGCCCGCAATTCCACGCTGAACCGGCGGCGGGGCTTCCGGCCGCCGCGGAATAACAGCGAGCAGAGTCAGCACCGCGGCTACCGCGACCGGCGCCGGCAGCCATAGCCACCAGTTGATCCTGTCATGGCGGGGCCTTGCCGGCATGCCGGGCGCCACACCCGGCGCTTCGACCCGGCTGTAGTTTTTCAGCCCCTCGTCCAGCAACCGGCTGACTGTCTTTCTCTCCATGGCAAACCTACTTTGTGCCTCTTGGTGCCTTTGTTTCTTTGTGGTGGACTAACAGCCTCTCCATTTTTGCGCGCAGCAAGCGGCGCGCCTGGAACAGCCGCACACGGACCGTCACCGAACTGACGCCGAGCACGCGGCCGATTTCGGCGGCCTCCAGCTCTTCGACGGTCGAAAGCACCAGCACATCCCGCAGTTTGGGCGGCAAGCCGGCGATCAGGGCCTCGAGCAACCGCTGCAGTTCCGCCCCGGCGGCGACTTCCTCGACGTTAGCCCCGCGGTCATGCCGGCGGGTGACTGCGCCGGCCAGCTCGCTGACGTTCGCCTGAACGCCCGCCGCACAGGCTGAAAGCTTGTGCCACTGATCGTTGGCCACGTTCCAGGCGATGCGGGCGACCCAGGCCTTGCGGTCGGCGATCTGCGGCAGCTTCGCGGAGGCGCGCCAAATGCGCAGGAACGCTTCCTGCATGGCATCCTCGGCGTCGTGGTGGTTCCGCAGCACGCTGTAGGCGATGCGGTAGGCCATGCGCCGGTGCTCTTCGACCACCGCCTCCGGGCCGCCCGCGTGTTCATCGATCACCAGTTCCGCCGCCGCTCCCATTCTCATCAGTGAAGACCGCCGCGGCGCACCGAGCGTTTAAGAAAAAAGTGAGCCACAGCCTACAGTCTCCAGCCTCCAGCCTACAGCCTCTTGTGGTAACTTGGATATTCGGCATCATGACCACCATCGAGTTCGCCTCGCTGGTCTGGCTGGGCTCCTTCCTGGCCGGATTCCTGGGCTCGCTGACCGGCGCCTTCCTGGCCACCCGGGTTCCGACCGCGGCGCTGGCCGTCATTTTCGGAATCGTGCTGGGCTGTTCGGCCCTCTCCTCAGTCTGGGGGCACCGCGAAACCCATGCAGGGGCGCCGCCCGATCCGCTGGCCACCCGCCTGAAGCTGAACGGAACCTATCCCACGGCCGCGGGCGAAACACCGTACCAGGTGTACCGCGTGCCGGCCGGGTTCAGCCTGATATACGGCGCCGGCGTGCTCTCCGGTTTGCTGGGAATCGGCTCCGGAGCCATCAAGGTGCTGGCCATGGATCGGGCCATGCGCATCCCATTCAAGGTTTCCACCACCACCAGCAACTTCATGATTGGGGTGACGGGCTTTGGGAATCTGCGCGACCTGTCCTTCGAAATAGGTGCTGGTCAGGTCATACAACAGCACGTCGAACCGCGCCGCAAACAGATTCTGCCAGCGCTGCCGCAAATGCACGAACAGATCCCCCTTGTGCGCCA
>Ga0315282_10011967_pt1 | contig 13345 bp, 4 predicted proteins | sample YL17G07_20_MG_FD_203693 | JGI IMG/M metagenome (GOLD analysis project Ga0315282, IMG submission 203693) | Sediment microbial communities from Yellowstone Lake, YNP, Wyoming, USA - YL17G07_20 | ecosystem: Environmental > Aquatic > Freshwater > Lake > Sediment | place: USA: Wyoming | collected...
GACGCATGCGTCGCCCCTACAATTGACCTACCTAACGGCAACGCATGCAGGTACTTACGAGTGCCACAAAAGTTAGTCACACACGCGCCGAAAATGCCACGCGACGTGGCCGGGGTGGCAGGGTCTCTCAATTCTCGCGCCAAGGCGTGGGCGCGGAGAAATCGTGCAAAGCAGGCATACCGGCCGGTGGAGTGCGGGGAACGATAGTTCGGACCTCCGGCCAGGGCGGGTACGGAGCCGCCCCTACAAAGGCATTGGCAGTGCGGCGTTTTGTCGAGAATCCAGCGACCCTGAAGCGGGTGCATGTCCGTAATTGCAGGCACCTATGTATACGGGCCGTTCAGGTGAGCATGAGGGTCTGTCCGGCAGTCGACGGGAGACCTGGGGACAGGCAATGATTTCCGAAAAACCACGGCAATCAAAGCCAGTCGGGCGGCTTCCCTGCCTTCATGGCGTCACGCAATCACGGACATGCAGCCAACGGCGCTTGTCGGGGGTCACGAAGCAGAGCTCCCGTTTTTCCGGAATTGCTTTGACTTCCCGCCGAATGTGTGCTTGAATACCCGTCTGTTGGGCAGCGAAGTGGGGATTTCGGCCTTGCCGCAGTATCGTCATTCTTCACATCGGGCCAGACGATGCGCGGACAGCTTGACCGCGTCAGCTTGAGACCTGCACGGCCTGAGACTCGCCGGAAGCGGACTGTGTGTTCCGCTCTCTTCCCGTCTGACACAGCATGAGCCTTCGTGCCATGCGATTTGCCTTCATTTAGAGTTAGGGGCGCGCCACGAGTCCACAGTCTTGAGGAAGGAGCAACCATGGCTTCGCGGAAAATCCGTTCGGTGTATGCAGTAATGCTCTGTATGGCATTTGTCCTTGCTCTGTCGGCCCCGCCTGCGGCAGCCGGGTCCTCACAGATCGACTGGGCCACGTATGTGGGCGGCTCGGGAAGGGACTACGCCCACCAGGTGGCCGCTGATTCGCTCGGCAACGCCTACATAGTCGGCTACACATACTCGTCCGACTTCCCTGTTGCCGGCGGTTTATCGGGGACCCTGGGCGGGACAGAGGACGGCTTCATAACCAAGGTTGCCCCGGACGGCTCGCTTGTCTGGTCCACGTACTTCGGATCAAGCGGCACAGACGCGTGTCTATGGGTAGGCGTTGCCGCCGACGACAGTGTGGTCGTGGCCGGGACAAGTACAGGCTCCGACCTGCCCGTGCTGAACGCATTCCAGCCCACATTCGGCGGCGTTCTGGACCTGTTCGTGGCCAAGTTCTCGTCGTCCGGCTCGCTGGCATGGTCCAGTTACTACGGCGGGGACGATCTTGAGATAATGGCGCGCGCGGGCGCCGCCCTCGACGGCAGCGGAAACGTGTTCCTCGCCGGAACAACGAGGTCAACGAACCTGAACGTGCCGGGCGGCTTCGAAACCTCGCTTAACAGCACAGGCGACGGCTTCGTAGCGAAGGTATCGCCTGCAGGCACACTGCTCTGGGCAAGTTATCTCGGCGGCACGAACAATGACCTCAGCATCGCTCCGGCAGCACTGGCTTTGGGGCCGAGCGGCGAGGTTGCAGTACTTGACATAGCGCAAGTGTCCGGGCTGCCGACGCCGGGCGGATGTCAGACCGCGTATGGAGGCAATAGCGACTGCTATGTCGTGAAGGTATCTTCCGCCGGTGGGCGGGCCTGGGCAACGTACCTCGGCGGAACCGGAAGTGAAGCATATTCCTCGTATCCGCTCGTCGCAGTGGATTCCGCAGGCAATGTGCTCGTAACAGGAGCTACGGCTTCAACGGATTTCCCAACCCTTAACGCTTACCAGACAACGCTTCGCGGCGAGACCGATGCCTTTTTGACCAAGCTCAGTCCGTCGTGCTCCCTCCTATGGTCAACGTACCTGGGCAGTTCGACCGCCACGGAGGCCTACACCATCGCGTGCGATGCCTCAAACAACGTCATCATCGGCGGCTGGACCGGGGGAGACTTCCCGATTGTCAACGGCCTTCCGATAACCGCCAGCGGCAGCGGGGAGGGGTTTGCGACGAAGTTCACACCCACCGGCGCGCTATCCTGGTCCACGATACTTGGCGGGTCCGGGTCGGACATCGTCTGGTTTGCGCGAACCGATTGCGCCGGAAACGTCTTGCTGACGTGCACGGCCAGGTCGGGCGACATGCTGGTGTCGCACGATTGGGGGGACAGGTTCACGGGCGGCGCGCAGGAAGATCTTTACATCCTCGCGGTAACGCCTTCGTGCGAGCTCATATGGGCCGGCTATTTCGGCGGCACGGGCAGAGATTATCCCTATGCGTCGGCTATCGATTCGGCAGGTCATCTGTACATCGCGGGCAAGACGGTTTCCACCGACCTCAGGACGCCAAACGGCTTCGACGGCACGTTCGGCGGGCCGAGCGGAAGTTGGGCGTCGAGCGGCGACGCTTTCGCCATGAGGATATCGCAGGCACCCGCGGTGTCAGCATCGAGAACGCTGCCTGAAGAAGCAATTGCGGACAGCGACGTCGACGTCAGTCTTGGCCTTGACGTGATCACGGGCATAAAGCCCGCGAGCGCAACCATAACCGAGACACTTCCCTACGGCTGGACTCTCTCCACGTGCTTTCCTTCGTATACCGACTACAACCCATCCACAAGGACGATCACGTGGACATTCAACAGCATCCAGGTGCACAGCCGCACGCTCACTTACACTGCGCATTCGGCTGCGGCTACCTACGGAACCGCCGAGTTCAGCGGCCAGGTCCAGTTTGCCGGGATCTACGTGAATCCGCAGATCGTGCCGACGGAGGGCCGGGATTCGCTGAACGTACCGGGGCCTGTTGCGCGCGACATGAATGGCGACTGGCAGATAAGCGACGGCGAGCTTTTGGTGGCGCTTGCAGTGTGGCAGGCCGGCACCCTCGACGACCGTACGCTCCTCGACATGGCGGATTACCGCTCGGCGGGCGGATACCACTACGACCTCGCGTCCAAGGCATACGTGAAGGGGCCGGCCGGCGCGCCCATAACAGCAACGTACACGGGCGCGCAGCTCGACTGGTCCACGTACATTGGCGGCACAGCACGCGACGAAGCGTACTGCGCGGCGACAGACGCGTCCGGCAACGCGTACATAACCGGCGTCACTTATTCCTCGGACTTCCCCATACAAAGCGGGATATACACGACGCTTGGAGGAACCTGCGACGCTTATCTCATGAAGGTTGCGCCTGACGGACGCCTGCTCTGGTCCACATACTTCGGCGGCAGCGACAACGACAACGGGGAATGGGTAGGCATCGCCCCGGACGGCGACCCTGTAATCGCAGGCAACACAGCGTCAAATGATATGCCCATGACCGTCGGCTTCCAGCAAGTATACGGCGGCAGCAATGATATCTTCCTCGCGAAGTTCAGCTACGACGGTGGGCTTGTGTGGTCAACTTACTACGGCGGCAGCGGGACTGAGATAATCGGGCAGACGGAGGCCGCCATCGATACCACGGGCGATATCCTCGTGGCAGGGGCGACCACTTCATCGAACCTGAGCGTGCCGAACGGTTTCGATACGACGCTCGACGGCACGAATGACACCTTCGTCGCCAAGATTTCCCCTTCCTGCCAACTGCTGTGGGCGAGCTACTTCGGCGGCACCGGGTATGACGGCCTCAACAGCCAGTGGGCCCTCGCCGTCGATCCGGCGGGCGATCTGGCAGTTGCAGGCAGCACGGCCGTGGACAACCTTCCTACGCCCGGCGGCTGTCAGCCGAATTGCGGCGGCATCGACGATTTCTACATCACGAGGATCCTATCGTCAGGGCAGCGGCACTGGGCGACATATCTTGGCGGCAGCACAAATGAGTATCCTGAGAACGACGTAAGTCTCACGATGGATTCCACCGGGGACATCATCCTCACGGGCATTACCAACTCCACTGATTTCCCGGTTGTGAACGCCGTTCAAGGAGCCCTCGCAGGCCCGGCTGATGCGTTCGTCAGCGAGTTCGGCCCTGTGGGCGAGCTTATCTGGTCGACCTACCTGGGCGGCGCCGGCGAGTCCACGTCGGCCATGGCCATCGCGTGTGACGGCCAGGGGAATGTTGTCGTGGCCGGCTACACCGATTCGTCAAGCTTCCCCGTCCTCAATGCCTTCGATTCCACGTATGGCGGCGGCGGCGACGGCTTCGTGACCAAGTTCACACCCACGGGCCAGATGGCGTGGTCGAGCTATCTTGGGGGGTCGCGCACGGATGTCCCCATCTGTGTAAAGGCCGATCCGTTCGGAAACGTCTACGTGGCAGCCAACACTTCTTCCACGAACTGCCCGATACTCAGCGGCTGGGGCTCTTCCTATGGAGGCGGCACCCAATACGACGCGTACGCAGCAATGATTCTCGGATCCGGGCAGCTCAATTGGGCCGGCTATATCGGCGGCGGTGATCGGGAGTGGCTGTCAGGAGCCGCGCTCGACGCAGGCGGAAGCTTCCACGTCGTGGGCAAGAGCTTCTCTTGCGATCTTCTCACGACAAACGGTTTTGATACGACCTTTGCCGGACCTCCGCCGACTGCAGGCGGCGACGGATTTGCCGCGAAGATCAGTCCCGCGGCAGCCATCGTAACAAGAACGCTCCCGGCAACCGCGCCGCGCGGGGCGCCTCTCGTCGTGACGCTCAACGTCAACGTCGCCGAGGCGGCTACGCCGAGCGCCATTATCGTGCGGGACATCGTCCCGCAGGCATGGGGCGTCACCGGAGCGACACCGGCCTACGACACTTATAATCCTTCCACCGGAGTCGTCAGCTGGCTGTTGACCGGCGCGCAGGTCGTCGACGGTCAGATCAGCTACATTGTTTCCGTGCCGCCTGGGGCGACCATAGGCAGTACGGAGACGTTCATCGGTGACGTAAGCTTCAACAGCGCATGGGGCGACCCGGCGACGGCGGCGATTCATCGCAACGTGACGACGGTCATAAGCGCCCTCACCATAACCACTCTCAGCCTCTGGGACGGATCGGTGGGCAACGTGTACACCAAGAGCGTTGCCGCGACCGGCGGCACGCTGCCGTACACGTGGTCCATCGCTGGCGGGGGCCTCCCCGACGGCCTCTCGCTCGATACCGCCAGCGGGAGCGTGTCCGGCACGCCAACGACATCAGGAACGGCGGCGTTTACGGTGCAAGTGGTCGACAGCGCAGATCCGATCGCGACGGACACCAAGGCGCTCAGCATAGCTATCGCGCCTCAGTTTGTCCTTGAGACGACGAGCTTTCCGAGCGGCAACGTAGGCGAGCCGTACTCGGCTCCGATCGTCACTTCGGGCGGCGTGCGGACGTACATCCTGGGCGAAATCGTGTCGGGGGCTCTGCCTCCCGGGCTTCGCATGGGGGCGCCGGGCATAATAGGCACTCCGACGTCAACCGGAGTGTTCAGCTTCAGGTTCCAGGCATGGGACTATGAGAACCCCGGCGCTACCGTATGGGGCGACTTCACAATTGTAATCGGCAACGCCGTGGGCATCACCACCACAACGCTTGCGGACGGCCAGGTTGGCTCTGCATACAGCCAGACGCTCGCCGCCGTCGGCGGGACGACGCCGTACACGTGGTCGCCGGCGTCGGGCAGCCTGCCGGCGGGCCTGAGTCTCAATGCGGGCAGCGGCGCCATAAGCGGCACGCCGACGGCTACGGGCACGACGAGCTTCACCGTCGCCGTTGCTGACAGCGCCGCACCCGCGAACACCGCGTCCAAAGCGCTATCCATCCGCATCTCGGCCAACCTGGTTATAACCACCGGAAGCCTCGCGGCGGGCCAGCCCGGGGTAGCGTATTCGCAGACGCTCGCGGCCACAGGCGGCCTCGTGCCGTACACGTGGTCGATCGCATCGGGCAGCCTGCCGGACGGCGTGACGCTCGATACCGCGACAGGCACGATAAGCGGCACGCCCACGACGCCGGGTACGCCGCTATTCACCGTCCGCGCGACGGATAGCGAGAGCCCCGCCGACACGGCGACCAAGGCCCTCAGCATCCAGATCTCGGTTCCGGGGCCGACGTACCAGTCCGCGGCAAGCGATGCAGAGACGTCGACAACGAGCACCGGCTTCATCGGCAAGGTCAGCCTCACCGTCAACCCGCCTGCGGCCGATGACTGGATTATCTTTGGCTTCTGCGAGTTCAAATGCCCCAACGTGAGCTACGCCACTTTCGTTCAACTGTTCGTCGACGGCGCAGGCGAGGGGCAGAATACGCGCAAACCTGTTGACCCGACCGACTATCTACCGTTCATTACGGTCAAGGTCAAGAACCTTTCCGCCGGCTCGCACACAATCAGCCTGAAGTACCGCGCCGGCGATCCCGCAGCGGCCGCATACGTCCGTAACGCTCGCATATGCGCCGTCAGGAGAGGGGCGCTTGAGTTCTACAATGCGGCCTATGACGGCGCCCGGGCTCTCACGATTTCCCTGCAGGACATCGCCACCCTCACCTGGACACCGACTGTGACGGGCAACTACCTTGTCATTTCAACTGCAGAGATCAATGCCAGCACGACGGTCTCAACGGATCTGCAGACGCTCTACAACGGCGTCCTCAATGACGAAGGCATCATGCGCGCCGCAGACAACGGCGACTACACTACCTTCATGAGCTTCAACTACTGCGCGAGCGCGCCGGCGGGCGTGCCCATCACGCACAAGATCTCCGGCAAGAAGATAGCGACGGATCCGATTAACCACTATATCCGCCGGGCGAGAATTCTGGCGCTGAGGCTCTCGAACGGGCGATTCAACAGCACCGCCGCGGGCTCCGGGACTGAGCAGTCGACGACGTCGACGACGTTCCAGCAGGCCCTCTCTACCACGTGGACATACGGCGTCAACGGCAACTGGCTCTTCCTCAACAGCGCGCGCGTCCTCAACACCTCGACGAGCTGGCAAACCGAGGTCAGGGTGCAGCTCAACGATGGCCCGATTTGCGGGCAGCAGTTGATGAAGCCCAAGCACTCGACCGACCTCCTCAACTACAGCTCGATCGACATCCGTAACCTGACGACGCCGAGAAAGGTGGATATGGACTGGCGCACCACCAACGCGGCGGGAACTGCGAAGGTCAGGCGCTTGAGGTTCTATGGGCTGCCGCTTGACACGCCGTAGGATCGTTTGAAGCACGAACCACGCGGGCCCGTGAGAGATCACGGGCCCGCTTCATTTGATTGGTCGTGGCACATTCCCAAAGCCGTTGACAGGCGACAAAAGTCACCCTAAGATTGCAGCCGTACGACGTCTGATGGCCTCAGTTCAGGAGACGACGATGGCGAACATCGGCGAAAAGTGGGTCTACATCACGATGAGCTTCTTTCTCGAAGACGAGATCGAGCGGATGATCGGCGTGATGAGGCAGGCGAAGGCCGCGGGGGCGACGCACATCCAGCTCAACGACTACCAGTTCGGGATGCTGAGCGAGCTGCCGCCGTACTTCTTCAGAAACGTGAGACGCTTCAAAGCAGTCGCCGACGAGCTGGGCCTCGTCCTCGTGCCGGCGGTGTGCTCGATAGGAATGTCCGGCAGATATCTCTATCACGATCCGAACTTAGCCGACGGACTGCCGGTGAAGGACGTGAGGTTTGTCGTGAAGGGCGGCAAGGCCGACGTCGATCCGACGCTGGCGCCGAAGATTGCGAACGCAGGCTTCGACAGACTCGAAGGCGAGGGCTTCGCCGGATGGCGGATTGTGGAGCCTGCGGGCAAGCGCATCTTCCACGTCGACACCAAGGTTAGGAATCTATCTCAAAACCCCATCCGGGCTTCGGCCGGCTGCGAAACCGCCGGGCGTCGTTGCTCCTCCTCGACAATGCGTTCTCAGGGCATTGCCTCGTCGTCGCGCCTTGCCCGGCAGCCTCTCGCTCGGCCTCGGGCCGACAGAGCGGGTTTTGAGATAGATTCCAGGCGCGGCGGCAATGCGTCGCTTCGGGCGACAAGGCCGGACGATTCGGAGGTCGATGAGGACAGCTACTACGGCGTGATGCAGACGATTGCCGTGAAGCCGTTTCACCTGTACCGCGTCGTCTTCCATGTGAAGGCAGAGGACACGCGGCGCGACGATCATCCGATTCGCGCGGTCGGGTCGCGCGACGGGCGGCTCCTCTCATACCAGTACGTGCCCATCAAAGCGGGGCAGGATTGGACACGGCACACGCTTGTGTTCAATTCGCTTGACTACGACAAGGTGGACCTCTACGTCGGGTGCTGGCCGCTTTCAGGGACGCTGTGGTTTGACGACGTCTCGATCGAGCCCGTCGGGCTTCTTAACGTCCTGCGCCGCGAGTACACGCCGCTCAAGGTGACGAGCGCGGACGGCAAGACAGTCTATCACGAGCTCATCGACTTCAAATATGTCGAGGACAGAAAGCTCGGGCGCGCGCCGAGCCGCGGCGATTTCATGATGTCGTCGCGCGGCACGTTTGACGCCGTGCACGAGCCGCCGCTCATAGAATTGACCGCTAACTCCCGCATCAGGGACGGCGAGATCATTCTCGTATCCTTCTACTCGCCCGCGATCATCTACGTGAAGCAACAGGTGACCACGTCGATGTCGGACCCAAGGGTTATCGAGATGCTCGACGATGAGTTCCGCAGGGTCCACGAGCTATTCAACAGCGGTGCCTATTTCCTTGGCCACGACGAGATCAGAAGCGGCGGATGGGAGGAGCAACCGGGAGGAGCGCATCTCACGCCGGGGCAGCTTTTGGCCGACCAGATCTCGAAGATTGTGAAGTTCGCGCGCAAGTATGCGCCGGACGCGCGGCTCCACATCTGGTCGGATATGTTCGACCCTAACCACAATGCGAAACAACTCGCCAAGGGCGAGCATCGCTATTTCGCGAACGGGTCGTGGTACGGATCGTGGGAGGGGCTGCCGAGCGATGTGTGGATCCACAACTGGCACTGGACGGCCGAGGGGTTGAAGTGGTTCGCGGACCGCGGGCACAGGCAGATCATGTCGCTCAATTTCGACAGCGGCCCCTTGAGCGCGATGGACGAGATTCTGGAGCGGGTGAAGCGCACGCCCAACGTCGGCGGGTATCAGTTCACGACGTGGGGAAAGACGTACGATAATCTGCCGGAGTTCTTCACGTACATCGAGAAGAAGCTCAAAGGCTGAGAAGAGGCCATGAAGCGAGACTGGAGACTGTAGACCGGAGCAACTGCTAACCACGAATCTCGTCAGCCACCGATGCACACCGATTCACACCGATGCGATGGCGCGATTGGAGTTGCCGCAGGTGAAGAAGAGACTTAGAACCGCAGATGGCGCAGACAGCGCGGAGGCAAGGGAGCGGATGCTTGGGCGGCTGGAGCTCCTCTACGGCCGCGAGAGCGCGGGCGGCGTGCTCGAAGAGATCGTTCAGCTCGTCGCGAAGCTCCGCCAGTCCGCGGGGGCGAAGCGCGGCGCACCGACCGAGGCGCCATGGAGCGAGCGCGACGCGCTTCTCATCACGTACGGCGACAGCGTACTCGATCCGCCGAAGGCGCCGCTGGCTGCGCTTGAACGATTCCTGCGCGAGGAAGTTGGCGATTCACTACCCTTCGTCCACCTGCTGCCCTTCTACCCCTACTCGTCCGACGACGGGTTCGCGGTTATGGACTTCCGCAAGGTGAATCCGGAATTAGGAAGTTGGAACGACGTCGAGCGGCTGTCGCGCGACTATCGGCTCGTGTTTGACGGCGTCATCAACCACGTGTCCGCGTCGAGCGTCTATATGAAGGGGTACGCGGGCGCCGATGCGAAGTACGACGACTTCTTCATCGAGCCGCCGGCGGATGCGGATACGTCGACGGTGCTCAGGACGCGCAACCTGCCGCTATTTCACGAGTACGAAACGGCGCGCGGGAGAAAGCGGCTGTGGACGACGTTCGGGCCGGACATGGTCGATCTCAACTACGCCAATCCGCGCGTGTTATTGGAGATCCTCGACGTGCTCCTCTCTTACGCGGAGCGCGGAGCGGCGGTGATCCGCCTCGACGCGATTCCCTATTTGTGGAAGCGGCTCGGGACTTCCTGCGCGCACCTCCCGCAGACGCACGAGATCATAAAGCTCATACGGGACGCATTCGATCTCGCGTTTCCGGAAGTGCTCCTTCTCACGGAGACAAACGCGCCGCACCACGAGAATCTATCCTACTTCGGCGACCGCGGCGACGAGGCGCAGATGATCTACAACTTCACGTTAGCGCCCTTAGTGCTGTTCGCGCTTACCACAGGCGACGGCACGAAGCTCACACAGTGGGCGCGCACGATTGAGAAGGTAAGTGACCACGCGACGTATCTCAACGTCACGGCTACGCACGACGGGATCGGCATGCGGCCGACGGAAGGAATCCTGAGCGAGGCGGAGCGCGCATTTCTGTGCGACCTCGCGTACGCGCACGCCGGTACGGTCAGCGGCAAACGAAACCCCGACGGAACTTTGAGCCCGTATGAGCTCAACCTCAACTACTTCGACGCGGTAAACAATCCGAACCGGCCGGAGCCAGCCGAAGTCGAGGTCGCGCGGTTCATGGTATCGCAGGCGATCGCGCTCGCTTTTCTCGGCATTCCTGGCGTGTACATCCATTCGCTTGTCGGCTCGCGAAACGATACCGAAGCCGTCAGAGCGAGCGGCATCGCGCGCAGGATCAACCGCGCGAAGATGAATCTGGGGGAATTGCGCAGCGAGATTGCAGACGCTGCGACAATCCGCGCGCGGGTGTTCAGAGAGTACAAGCGCCTGCTCGACCTCCGATGCAGGGAGAAGGCTTTTCATCCGAATGCGCGACAGGAAGTGCTCGATCTTGGGTCGTCAGTTTTCGCGATCAGGCGAAGGAGTGATTCGGGAGAGACGGTAGCGGCGCTGAATAATCTTACCTCTGCGACGGTGAGCATCGGCATGGAAAGCCTCACGGCCGGAGCAGCGTGGCGGGACATACTTTCTGAGGACAAGTCCGAGCGAGAAGGTCACGGTTTCTTCCGGCTTCGGCCGTATCAAGTTGCGTGGCTCAGGCACGGCAGATAACTGAGTAGTTAGCCACCGATGCACACCGATTCACACCGATAGGACACGCGCAGAATGAATCACATGCACGACCGGAAATGTCATCTCCGCGCTCGCCCATTCCCCCTGACATGATTTGGCAGTGAACCGTCTGTATATAGGTGCGAATCGGTGTACATCGGTGGCCATTTTCCGCCTTGGTCGAGACGTGTCAGCCTTCGGCGCCCTTTTCGATTCGCTCACCAAGCGTCTCCCAGTCCTCCCAGAGCTTCTTGAGGCGGTCGTAAGTACGCTGATACCGCACCCCCAACTCGCTGACTTTCGAGACTTCGCCGGCCTCACCGGCGAACGTGATGGCGTGATCGAGTTTCTCGAGCTCTTTCTCGGTGGCGTAGATCTCCTTCTCGATCTTCTCATGCTGGCGCTTGAGGCGCTTGGCTTCGCTGGCTTCTTTGCGCGCTTCCAGATAGCTGGCCTTACGCCCCTCTTTGGCGGCCTTAGCAGCAACGCGCTCTTCGAGCCTGCCGGCTTCGCGCATGCCGCGCCACTCCAGGTAGCCGTCCCAGCCGCCGCGCACGCCGCGGATCTCGCCGGCATCGATCGCCCAGACGTGCGTCGCGACCGACTGGACGAGGCGCCGGTCGTGGCTCACGAAGATGATCGTGCCGTCGTAACGCTTCAGGATGTCTTCGATGATCTCCATCGACGGGATGTCGAGGTGGTTGGTCGGCTCATCGAGCATCAGGACGCTGGGCTTCTGCACGGCGAGGCGCGCGAGGATCACGCGGCTGCGCTGGCCGCCGGAGAGCTCCGAGATGCGCTTCAAGGCGTCATCGCCTGAAAGTAAGAGACTCCCGAGAAGGGATCTCCCCATCTCGTCGGTGATCCCCTTCCCCGCGCACTGCACGGCGTAGAGCGCGGTCCAATCCGGTTCAAGCTGCGCGTGCGTCTGCGAGAGGTAGCCGATATTCACCTTGGCGCCGATGCGCACGGTGCCTTCAAGTGGCGCGAGCTCGCCGAGGAGCGTTCGCAGAAGCGTGGTCTTGCCGGTGCCGTTGGCGCCGACGATTGCGACCTTCTGGCCGCGCTCGACCTCCAGGCGCCCGGCAAAAAGAAGCGGATACGCGGCGTCGTAGCCGACGGAGAGGTTGTCGGTCCTGATGACGAAGTCGCCTGTGCGTTCCGCCGCCGCGAAGCGCAACGTTATTGAATCGTGAATGCGCGGGCGTTCGATAGCCTCTTCGCGCTTGAACCGCTCCAGCCGTGTCCTGCGCCCCTGGGCCTCCTTGGTGCGCTGGCCGGCGAGGTGGATGCGGATGAACTCCTCGGTCTTCGCGATGAACTCCTGCTGTTCTTCCCACTTCCTCATGCGTTCCTTGTCGCGCTCCTCGCGCTGGGTGAGGTAGTGGCTGTACGCGCCGCGGTATGCTTCGACGCCGCCCCACGCAACCTCCCACGTGCTCGTCGTCACCTTGTCGAGGAAGTAGCGGTCATGCGACACGACCACCATCGCGCCACGGTAGGACTGGAGCCAACCCTCCAGCCATTCGACCGCGTCCATGTCGAGGTGGTTTGTCGGCTCGTCGAGGAGGAGCACATCCGGCTCCTGAAGAAGAAGCGTCGCGAGGTAGGCGCGCGTGCGCTGGCCGCCGGAGAGGTCCGAGAGCGCCTGGCCCCACGAGGGCTTATCGAACTTGAGACCGGTGAGGACCTGCTCGATGCGGTTGGTGTAGCTATAGCCGCCGCGCGCTTCGAACTCATGCTGCATCGCGCCGTAGCGGTCGATGAGCGCCTGATTGGCGCTGTCCGCGCTCATATCGTGAGTGAGCTTTTCAAGGTCGGCCTCCATGCGGCGCAGGTCCGCAAAGGCATCGAGCGCGGCCGCGTGAATCGTCGTCCCGGTGAGCGCTGGAGGGTCCTGCGGGAGGTAACCGACCCTCACTCCCTTCGCGCGGTGCACCTGGCCAATCGTCGGCTCCAACTCTCCGGCGATAACGCGCAGGAGCGTGGTCTTGCCTTCGCCGTTTGGGCCGACGAGTCCGACGCGGCTCTCCTGCCCTATGCGAAACGATATATCCTTGAGGACCTCTTTGGCCCCGAACGCGTGGGTAAGATGCTCGGCGATAATCAGTGACACGGTTCTTCATCCGAAAACAACGGCCTGCACGCCCCGCATTGCAAAGATGCGGAAGTGGAAAGGGGTTGATTATATGGAAAGGGGCGGCCGAACGCAAAAGCGCGTAACAGCTCACAGGAAATCGCAGGCAATTGCCCGCGTTCGCAGCAGGGCGACTCACCGAGTCGCCCCTACGGGTG
>Ga0315282_10011968_pt1 | contig 13345 bp, 11 predicted proteins | sample YL17G07_20_MG_FD_203693 | JGI IMG/M metagenome (GOLD analysis project Ga0315282, IMG submission 203693) | Sediment microbial communities from Yellowstone Lake, YNP, Wyoming, USA - YL17G07_20 | ecosystem: Environmental > Aquatic > Freshwater > Lake > Sediment | place: USA: Wyoming | collected...
CCGTCACTCGTTCAATTCAGTTAATGTTTTGATATCCTTGCTCTCGAGTGTGGTACTCTTGCAGTGTGGGCATGCAGGGCTCTTGGTCTTCGAAAGAAACTCATAACCACACTCGCCGCACTTGTAATATGCCGCTCTGTCCAAGACTCTCAACCTTTGACTGTGTTCTGCGGTCACTTAGTCATTAAATAGATTGGTGATTCTTCTGCGGCGAGGTGTAATGTGCATTGCTGCCTGTGAATGAGAAGGATATTGTCGCGGCCATACAGAAGGTAAGTCCAGCGGTCGTTTCCGTTGCGACTCTGAAAGTCATCCGAGAGAATTTCTTTGACACGATCCCGCTACGAGGTCTTGGATCTGGGATCATCTTCGATTCGAACGGCGGGATCCTCACGAACCATCACATAGTAGACGACGCGGAGCGCGTTGAAGTGGTCACGACTGATGGCAAGAAGTTTCATGGTGAGGTCTTGGGCTCAGATGCCACGTCCGATGTCGCCGTCGTCCGCGTGGATGACGAGAATCTGCCAGCAGTGAAACTAGGAGACTCCGACAAACTAGTTGTTGGACAGATCGCGATTGCAATCGGAAACCCATACGGGTTCCTACTCCCAGGACCGACGGCGACGGTTGGAGTGATAAGCGCACTCAAACGCCACATCCACATTGAAGATCACATGTACGAGGATCTCATACAAACCGACGCTTCCATCAACCCGGGCAACAGCGGTGGACCATTGGTTGACAGTTCTGGTATGGTTGTCGGGGTGAATACGGCGAACATACCTTTCGCTCAAGGTATTGGATTCGCCATCCCAATCAATACTGCACGAAGGATCGCCAGAGAGATCATAGAACAGGGGCGCGTTGTTCGACCGTACCTTGGAATATCGGGCGTAACGTTGAGCCGTGAGATCGCCGAATCCTATGACTTACCGCAGGAGAAAGGTGTTCTCGTGGTCAGGGTAGGCAGAGGTAGCCCGGCCCACAGGAGCGGAGTTTCGGCAGGGGACATTATCCTTGGAGCCGATAGTCAGCCACTCAAAAGTTGGGAGGACCTCCAGCACGTGATTCAGAACAAGAAAGTCGGTGACAAACTCGAGCTATCAATTGGACGTGAGAAGGACCAAGGTAGAATCGACGTCGTGCTCGCAGAGGCTCCCCGCTAGTTGACCTGAGCGAACCTTCTGCGTCTGCAAAACCCTTTTGAAACTCATATGAGTTGTCACCGTCAGGGCCCGTAGCTCAGCCAGATCCTTCGAATTTGGATCCTGAAAAGGTAGAGCATCGGTGACGTCTTAGCAACGTCGATGATGCTTTTACCTCTGGGATTACGAATCTCTGGGAAGCCACCCGAAAAGCACGCGACCACTTGCGTGTTTGGGGAAGGGTCCCGGGTTCAAATCCCGGCGGGCCCGCCAACTTGAAACATTTCATGCCATCATGTGTCTGAGTTGATGTCGGTATTGTTCTGGTGTCATAGGGGATTGGAAGGCACGTTGCACTACTTCGCTTAATGCTGGGTGAATGTGCATTGCCTGTAGCAGGGGCTTCGCGCTCTGGTCTGGCGCGTACATGAGATTAATGATCTCTTGAATTAGCGTAGAGGCGTAAGGGCCGATAATGTGAGCTCCAAGGATTCGCAGATTCTCTCTTTCTAGAATGACCTTGACGAAATAGTCTTTCACAGCCATTGCTTCACCTTTAGCCGTGTCCTCATAGCGTTTGAAACCAATCAAGACTCGTTCAGCCCCGACTCTTTCGATCGCCTCCTCCTCTCTCAAGCCCACACTCGCGACTTCGGGATATGTGAACACGGCGTGCGGCACTGCATGATAGTCGACCGGGATCTTCTGCCCAAGGACGGCGTTGTAGTAAACCAACGTAGACTCATAATTGCCCACATGTTTGAACATGTGCTTGCCCTTCGCGTCTCCAAAGGCCCACACGTTCGGCAGCGAGGTTTCTAGGTACTCGTTGACCTGAATCCACCCTCTTTCGTCAGTCTTGATTCCGGCGCGTTCTGGGTGAATGTCCTTGACCGGGCCTCTTCCGGCGGCTATCAGGATTTCATGAGCTTCAATCGTTTTCTTTTCTCCCGTCGTCCTCTCGACCGCGATCAATCTCTTCCTCTTACTCGGTGTTTTTTCGGCTTGGATTACCTCCGAATTCGTCAAAATTGTCATGTGCTTCTCCAGTTCGCGTCTGGCTATGGCTGAGACCTCGGGTTCTTCCTGAGGCAGGAATTGCGGGTTTCGACCAATTATTGTAATATTCGATCCCATGGCCGAGAGAAAATGTCCGTATTCCGCGGCGATGTACCCCCCACCAACGACTGCGATGCTCTCCGGTAGTTTGGTTATGTATAGTATCGTGTCGCTTGTGTAATAACCCGCCTCCTTCAAACCATGAATTGGAGGAATTGTCGACTCGGATCCTATTGAGAGGAGAATCATTTTGGACCTTATTGTTGCGTTTCCGATTTTCAAGGTGTATGGACTGATGAATTCTGCGGTGGCGTGATAGTAGTCAATGTTCGGCGTACTGTTGAGTCCTTGTCTAATGGATTCAATGTCTCCATCGATAATATTGCGCATGCGTTTCATCACTTTCGCGAAATCAATCTTCCGTAGGTCAACATCGATTCCGAAAATCTCGGCTCTCTCAATGGTCCGCACGACTTCGGCGGGGTAGAGTAGGATCTTGGATGGAATGCAACCCCGTGTGAGACATATGCCCCCCGGCTCGTCCTTGTCGATGACGGCGACCTTGATCTCTGGGTTTCGTTGCATCATCCCGTCCACGACGTACATAGCGGAACCCGTCCCAACAGCGATCACATCATACTCTTTCATGACAAGCCAACGAGTCCAGAAACGAGGATGTCCAATAACAGACTTTTGCAGCGAGGAAGCTAGAGTTACTCTAAAAAAGGGTGCCAAGTGACATTCTCCAGCGTGAACTGGATGGAAGGATTCGGCGCAGCTGTTGCCGGTGTGTCCATAATTTGGGCGGCTGTTATAATTGCTGTTGCAATGGTCTTGAGTGAAACACAGTATTTCGGCAGGTTGATTCCAATTCTAGGCGGATGCCGACCGCGGGGAAATTGATAGACCCAGCACTACGCAGAATCATTGACAATACGCACTCAATACATTCAAGTAACTGGAATGTTCGACTTCAGAAAGACAAGCTAGGGGAAGAGGAGGATGCTTCGCGGAAGAGATTTTCTGACTCTGATGGATTATTCGCGAGTTGAGATTGAAACCATACTTGCTACCGCCGCAGATCTTAAACAGAAATGGAGGCGGCATGAGCAGCATGAATATCTTCGAGGTAGAACCGTTGCAGTCTTGTTTGAGAAGCCATCAACAAGGACCAGAACATCGTTCCAAGCGGCCATCGCGCACCTCGGTGCTCAGAGTTTCTATATGAGGCCCGACGAAATGCAACTGGCAAGAGGAGAGCCGGTAAAAGATACTGCTCGAGTGATTGACAGGTACTGTGATGCGTTGGTCATGCGCACATTCGGTCAGGATCGGATTGAAGAATTCGCGCAATACATGGAGAACCCTGTCATAAATGCGCTGACAGATCTTACTCATCCATGCCAAGGGCTTGCTGATCTCCTGACAATAACCGAGCACAAGGGCAAACTGGACGGAGTCAAAGTCTGCTACGCAGGCGATGTGTGGAACGTATGCCACAGTCTGATCGTCGCAGCCTCCATCTTCGGGTTTACATTGCACGTTGCTCGTCCCAAAGGTTACGAACCCAGTGATAGAATCATGAAGTTTGCCGCAGAGAGGGGCAAGGCTACGCGCGCGGAGATCGTGATCACGGATAATCTGAATCAGGCGGTGGAAGAGGCTGATGTCCTTTACGCAAACACGTGGCACAGCATGGGAGGACCGGAAAAGGAGAAAGACAAACGCTTGAGGGATTTTGCTCCCTACCAGCTCAACTCCGAAGTAGCTCGAGGCGCCAAACCGGACTATATCTTCATGCACTGCCTTCCAGGCTACCGAGGCGAAGAGATGACTGAGGAAATAGTTGAAGGCCCGCACTCCGTGGTCTGGGACCAAGCCGAGAATCGCATGCATACTGAGAAAGCCGTATTGGCCCTGACAATGGTCTGATGCGACAAGAAACGCTGACACTAGAAAATCAGAGGCCGTCAGGCTTCTCTTTATTTTGAACCAGCTGGCTGAATGGAAATTCGGACGACTAATCTCATGATTTTCATTGGGCAAAAGATGACGGCTGGACTTTCAGGTCTAAGAAGTGGATTTGACGCGCAACCCACCGTTTTTTATAGTATCTGAGTCGATAGGCTGTCACCGCTAGATGGAGGATTTATGAAAATTGGCTAAAGGAACAAAGACCATTGTGAAGTTCATTGGCATTGCATTGGTTCTGCTCGGCGTTGTGATGTTCATTCTACCCTACGTCATGGACGCGGCCAGAGCTGGCGTAACATGTCCCGCTAATCCCACTTGGTGCGCGAACCACCCAGCAGTCGTTGATTACTTCTGGAACGGCGCTGACATTTTCCCCGGCCGGCTCTGGATGTACGTCGCCGGCATGCTAGTACTTGGACTATTGCTCCTCGGTGCATCATACGCCCTCAAAGACTAGACTCCATTGGACGGAAGTGAAAAGAAAAATGTCATCCAAACCAAAAGGCCGATCGTACATCATGGGAACACCTATTGCATGGATAGCAGCTTACGGCGCCCTTGTAGGCGTCACATCATTCGTCCCATTGCTGCCATACCCAGGCGGAAACGGATACTGGCCCCTCGCCGTAGTGCTGGCATCCGTTGGTCCATTAATCTTGGGCCCAATCCCAGGATTCATCAGCGCATTCGTAGGTGGACTGATTGGCATGTTCATAGCTCCAGGCGCTTATCCGCTCGGAATCTTCGATGCCTTCCAAGTTGCAACCTTGCCAGCCATCATGGTTGGATTGACGCTCAATTCTGGGCCTAAGAAGTGGGCGGCACTATACGCTGGAGTTTTGGCAATCGCCACCGTATCCTTCTACGTAGTATTGTACGTCTATCCGTGTGTGCCATGTCTGAGCGGTGGATGGTCGCCAATCGATCCAACCCAGTACGCCATGGTAATACTTTACTTCTGGTTGTTGCCCGCAGTCGTAATGCTATCGCCTCTAGGAACCAAGTACATCTACAATTGGACTCGCGGTTCAAACACAACACGTCGATTCATCGGGCTGTTCATGGGTACTTGGATGGGGTTCAACCTTTGGTACCTTACACCAACCTACTGGTCGTTCTGGATCATCTATCAGTACCCCGCGCCCCTGTTGTTCTTCCAAGCCGCATTCGTCTACCCATGGTACATGCCGCTGTTCGCCGTCCTTACAACGGTAATTGCGGCGCCGATCGCTACTGCCCTAGGAAAGAGCGGAATGGCAAAGCCACCGAACGTAATCTGGTAGGTCTCCCCTACCTCCCCTTTTTCTAATCTCTCTAACCTCCAACGCCGCGCATGCTAGTGGTGGAATGCGAACTTGAGTAACAGTGTTGTAGTGAATATTCAGGATCTCACGTTTACTTACCCTGACGGCGTGCAGGCTCTCAAAGATATTCGTCTGCAAGCTTCGAAAGGCGAAGTGATCGCCGTAATGGGTGCCAATGGAGCAGGGAAGACGACGTTATGTCGTCATCTCACAGGCATCATACCACACATCATCCAAGGCACGACACAAGGAAAAGCCGTCGTGGTTGGTATGGATGTGTACGAGCATCAAGTGCATGAACTTGCTCAGAAGATAAGCTTCGTAACTCAGGACCCGGAAGGCCAACTTGTAAACCCGGACGTTCTAATGGAGGTAGCCTTCGGCCCGGAAAATCTTGGATTTCCGAGAGAAGAAATAATGCGAAGAGCAAAATGGGCGTTACAGGCCGTCGGACTCGATGGATTTGAATCGCGTTCTCCAATGGAACTTTCCGGTGGGCAAAAGCAGCGACTCGCCCTCGCCGCTGGCCTCAGCATGCAACCAGAGGTACTCGTACTAGATGAACCAACTTCGCAACTCGATCCAATAGGCACCACCGAGGTGTTCGAAGTACTCGTCGCCTTGAAAGAGAAATACAACATGACCACTATCCTGACAACACATGCATCTGAGGATGTTCCGTCGTTCGCTGACCGTGCGGTAGTCCTTAACCAAGGAAAGATCGTCGCAGAGGGCACGCCGAGAGAGGTCTTCGCTCAAGTTGACCTGTTGGAAAAGGTTGGAGTTCAAGTTCCTCAGCTCGCCGCATTGGGACACCGGATCGCCCCAGATCAGCCACCGCCCTTAACAATCGAAGAGAGCAGAAGACAGATCGCAAGTCTCATCGAAAAGAAGAAGCTGAAGCCAAGAAAAGTGAACCCATCGGAACTTTCCTTAGCTCAAGGCGAAATCGTCCTCGAGTGCGTGAACCTCACTTTCACATACCCAGGGTTCCCACCTGTCACTGCTCTGAGAAACGTCAACCTAAAGATTCGCAAGGGCGAAATGATAGGTATCATTGGACAGAATGGTTCCGGCAAGACAACGCTCGTCAAGCAATTCCTGAAACTTCTGAAGCCAACTCAGGGCCAGGTTTTGTTCAAGGGCAAGGACATAACGAACTTCACGACAGGTCAACTTTCAACCTCCATAGGGCTCGTGCTTCAAAACCCGGACGAACAGCTATTCACGATATCCTGCAGAGAGGAGGTTGAATTCGGGCTTCGCAATCTAAAGTTGCCCGAAGATGAAATCCAACGCAGAGTCGACGAATCATTAGGATTTGTTGGCCTCGAGCAACAAAAGGAAATCTTCCCGTTTAGACTTAGTTTTGGAGATCGAAGAAGCCTCACTGTGGCGGCCGTGATAGCCATGAGGCCTGAAGTCGTCATATTGGATGAGCCTACGACTGCGCAGGACTATCTCGGTAGACACCGCATCGCCAAGCTGAGCAAGAAACTGAACGCAGCCGGGCACACAGTGATCATGATAACTCACGACATGAATCTAGTCACACAGTACGCTGATAGGACCGTTGTAATGGGAAACGGTGAAGTTCTCTTGGACGGTCCAACTGGGAAAGTGTTCACCGAAGTTGAAACGTTGAAGAAAACATTCATCAAACCACCACCCATCTCACTCTTGGCAAAGGAACTTGAACAGTACGGAGTCTCCGGGGAAATTATGACCGTGGACTCTATGGTCGAGTCGTTGATAGGAGATAAGTAAGGATGGCGACGTTAGAATATATCCGAAAAGACACGCCTGTTCACGCACTCCAAGCGAGCACTAAGCTTCTCCTGACAGTGGCAAGCCTCATCATCAGCCTCTTCGCGTTGGACTTCGTGCTGCTTGGCATTTGGATAATCTTTCTACTCGCTTGGTGGATAATCGGTGGAATCGAACTCAGACGAATAGGAATTATCCTGAAAATTCTGCTTGGGACGTACCTTTTCCTAATAATCCTCCAAGGTTTCACATACCGCTTTGGGGATACAGAGCTTTTCCGACTCGGCGTATTCATGATCGGTACGCGCAACTATGCTGCGTACACCCTTGAAGGGTTCCTTTGGGGTACGCTGATTTTCATGCGAGTCCTCGCCGTGGTTTTCTCGTTGCCTATCCTGACGATGACTACGCCCATTACAAAGATAGCCGCGAACATGGGGCAGATGAAGATCCCCTACCAGTTCACCTTGATCTTCGTCACAGGCATGAGATTCGTCCCACTCGTCTTCCAAACATGGCAGAACGTAATGCAGGCTCAGAAGCTCCGAGGCCGAGACATCGACAAACTCCCAATAACCAAGAAGGCAGGCGTCTACACAAGCGCTCTAACACCAGTCCTACTGTACCTTCTCAAACTTTCCACAACGCTCCAGACCGCGTTGGAATGCAGGGCCTTCGGCTCGCCAACCACGCGAACCTACCTTGAAGAGACTAAACTCAGGGCCGGCGACTACATCGCGCAAATCACAACGGTCGCACTAGCCGTAGCGATACTGGCACTGAAATTCACGGGCTACTCGTCAATAGGCTATGTCATCCGTGTGTAACACGCTCGTTTATGAAGAAAGACCGGAACAAGTGGAGGATTGATTTCGCTTTGTGGAATGTCAAATCGGAATCGGGGACACTGCGTGCCGTTCTCATTCAAGATACGACTCTGAATTTCTGGGAAAACAAATTACCCTTTGTGGGCGGAGAATCCAACCTTCAGTACCTTCACAGATGTCCCCATGCCGACTACAACGCAGGGGGACACGATCAATGGCTGCAGCTGGAACAGTTCCTGAAAGATGAAGGCGTTCAGGTATTCGAAGTTGTATCATTACTCAGGAAGGCCATAGAACGCGCCTCCGAGACGGAGAGGAAGGAGATTATCAAGAGGTTCTGGCGTCCAAACGAGAAAGCTCCAGCCCCAAGCGAACTGAAAGTAGAGCATCTTACAGACGGATACCCGCCAAGGCCATACTACGATCAAACTCGTGATCAGGTTGTTCTTCCTGATTTCAAGAGGGCCGCTTGGACGTACACGAGGGACACATCCTTCACCACTCAGATTGGAACGGTGATCTGCAACATGAGACGGTACAGCAGACGGTTCGAGCCACAAGTAGTGAAGCTCGCCTACGAATCCGATCCTGTGCTGCAGAAGAATGTGAACTTGATCTGGGACGCCAACGACCTAACAATCGCTAACACCGAACCCCCCAACATCGAAGGCGGCGACACCGAGATAATCGACGAAGAAACCATCGCGGTAGGTTTGGGCCAGCGGTCCACGTTCACGGGCTTCCTTGAATTTGCTAAGAAGATCTTCTCAAACGATGTGAATCGCGAGGTCAAGTATATTTGCGCCGTTTACAACGCGGATTATCCCGCGGTAGATTACATGCATTTGGATGTGGTGATGAACTTTCCAGCTAACCGCAAAGCGCTCATCATGCCCTACTACTTCGATAGCGAACTCGTCAAAGACATGCCTCCCAAGAAGCTCCTGCTCAAGTTACTGGCCGCGACAAGGGCTCAATCAGAACGTGACGCAAGACCCATGCAGGAAGTAGTCAGTCCCGCCGCATTCGAAAGAGCAGGGGAATGCTACGTGTACATCAGAGGCAAGGACAACGAGCCTGAACTTCTGAGGCGAGAGGTCAGCCTTGTGGATTTCCTGATTAAGGAAGACAAGATCGACAAGGACGGCCTGATCTACGTCGGCGGTCAACCAAAAAAGAAGAACGATGTGGAACATCTGATGCTCGCGCTCATGGAGCAAACGCGAGGGGCAACAAACATCATAACAGTAAAGTCGGGAACCGTGATCTCATATGCACGCACAAGCGCAACCATAGAAGCCCTATCTGAGCATGGGATTCGTGTGAAGAAATGGGACGATAGCTACCTCGACATGCTCGGTGGTCCTCACTGTTCAACTTCACCACTCTCCAGAGACCCAACATGATTATCATTCTTGTATGAGTCGAGAAGGCTTTTTCTTCAATGATAATGTAAGAACTGTCCTCGAAAGGTTGGATCTTCTTTTGGTTTCGAAAGCAATGACGACTGAAAAACGGACGGAGAACTCCAAGAAAACCAGTTTTGCCGATCTCGTGAACCGACGCCACAAGTTACTCGCCCCAGTATTCGCAGAGGACTGGCCGAACCTGCCCGTGGTTAGGGCTGAAGGGCTCTACCTGTATGGTCTCGATGGCAAGAGATACATGGATTTCATGGCCGGGTTCGGCGTTGTGAACGTGGGCCACAATCATCCAAGAATTGTCGCCGCGGCGCGAGAACAGATGGAGAAACTAGTCCATGGCCCAGTTGGAGTCGTGCTTCATGAGCCGGTCCTTCGACTTGCAGAGATGTTGCCCGAGGTCCTTCCCGGCGCGATGGACATGTTCTTTTTCGGCAACAGCGGCGCCGAAGCAGTTGAGGGATCTATCAAGCTTGCTCGAAACGTAACCAAGAGACCCGGCATAATCGCGTTCACCGGCGCATTCCACGGTCGCACTTACGGAGCTGCATCGCTCACAGCCTCTAAGGCGATTTACCGCACCGGCCTCGAACCATTCCTTCCAAGCGTCTATCATGTTCCATACGCAGATCCGTACCACTCGTCGCATCCAGACGCCCCCTCACTCTGTGTCGACGAGTCGCTAAGCGCGCTGCAAACACTCCTCAAGAGGATCATCGCCCCATCGCAGGTTGCAGCGATAATTGTTGAACCGATTCAAGGAGAAGGCGGATATATCATACCGCCCGAAGAATTTCTCACACGGCTCCGAGAGATCTGCACAAGCAACGATATTCTGCTCATCTTCGACGAGGTGCAAACGGGTTTCGGCAGAACCGGAGAATGGTTCGCGGCACAAGCGTTCAATGTCACGCCAGACATCATGGCAATCGCGAAGGCCATCGCCTCAGGCTTTCCATTAGGGGTAGTGTGTGCGCGAAGTGAACTCATGAGCCGCTGGGAGCCCACAGTTCACGGAACAACATTCGGCGGTAACCCGATATCGTGTGCAGCAGCCGTGGCCACTATAGAGACAATCAGAGATGAAGGTCTACTGCAAAATGCGAAAAGGAATGGTGAGTATCTAGTCAACAGACTGGAAGAGCTGAAGACGAAACATCATGTGATTGGTGATGCTCGCGGCATAGGGTTGATGACAGCAATTGAGTTCATTGTTCCAGGCACAGACCGCGAGCCGAATGGCACAGCGGCGAAGAAGTTCCTCAAAGAGTCCCTGTCTAGAGGGATGTTAATGTATCCTTGTGGACTATACAGCCATGTCGTACGCCTAGCGCCACCACTCACGGTTACCCATGAGCAAATTGACGAAGCCATCAACATCGCAGATCAAAGCTTGAAGACCATCTAGCACATAGAGGCCTGAAACAGTCACCCGCTACTGGCAATTCACGAAATCAGGTGAGAACAATGGCGCACGACGACAAATCGCTCGTATACCTGGTCCGCACGCTCCATCTTCCCGAACTTGAGGAAATAGCCAGAGAGCAACTGCGGGACCTCGCAACTGTGAAGACCGCGGAAAACGAGGCCGGAAAGGAACTTGGAGGGGTCCTACGTGATGCGGTTGCGGTTATTATCGATGCGGATACGAACATCACGGTGGAAGTCCTCGAGGAGATGAAGAAATGCAAAATAATTGTCGCGGCCAGCGTTGGATTCGACCACGTCGACCTGAAGGCTGCAAGTAGAAGAGGCATTTATGTCTCAAATGTTCCGGGGTATTGTGCAGAGGAAGTAGCAGACCACACTCTGGGACTCTTGATCGCTATAACCCGAAAGATATTCGCTCTCAACAAATCTACAAGAGCCGGAAAGTGGGACGATTGGAAAGCAGCAGAGCCTGTGTACAGGCTAAGGGGTAGAACATTAGGAATCATTGGTCTCGGAAGAATCGGAACCGCGGTCGCTCTCAGAGCGAAGGCGCTAGGACTGAACGTAATCGCTTATGATCCATACGTCCCGATAGGAAAGGACGCATCCTTAGGCGTCAAATCCGTGGATTTTGATCTCTTACTTCGTACGTCCGACATAATCTCGCTACACGTACCACTCACAAATGAGACCCGACATATGATCGGGGGCAAGGATTTCGAGAAAATGAAGCCTGGCGTTTTCATCATCAACACTGCCCGCGGCGCGATCATCGATCCAACCGCTCTGGTCGAAGCATTGAAGGCGGGGAAAGTGGCAGGTGCAGGCGTAGACGTTTTCGAGAAGGAACCTCCCGATCCGGATGATCCACTCCTGAAAATGGATACGGTAGTCGCAACCCCTCACACAGCTTTCCTGTCGGTTGAATCGCAGTGGGACCGACAAACTATGGCGGTTCAAGAGGTTAGAAGGATTCTACGGAATGAACGCCCAAGAAGCTCGGTCAACTTGGACATGCTTGAGAGAGTCTAAGAACGGACATCTTGAACTTGCGGCAAAAGTCGCTGCAGGTAACCGGGAACGGCTAGCCGCCAATCGTGTGCATCGGTCTGACAAAACTAGACGCCGCGGCCTGCTCAAGCACCGATCGAGCCGTGCTCGTCAATTGCCTCTAGGATTTGTGCTCCTCCTTTGCCCAGAACTCTTTCTCCAGCGGAGTTGAGGTAAAGCCGGCAAGTATACTGCAAGCCTTTTTTCGAAGGTGCATGGAACTCCTTTGAACGGCAGACGTCCGCCGTGACATTCGATTACCTGCAGGGGCATCACGTAATCGGCACTATATTGCCTGTTTCGTTTATTGTCCGGAGCCCCGGTGCCCGGTTCAGGAGCCTCTCTTCGAATTCGTTTGATTTCAACAAGTCTATAAACGCTTTGACACTTGCTTTACCTAATCGAGACTTAGGCAGAAGAAGGTCGTATTTCTCGTCATCAGTCTTGATGAAGTCCAGTCCAGCCAATGCAGCCGCGGTTCGAATGCCGTATCCAACATCGGCACGGTCATTCTTGATGGCCGCAGCAACAGCTGAGTGGGACTTTACTTCATAGTCGTACCCGTGAATTTTGCTAGTGAGCGCGCTGATATCTTCGCCTTGCGCGATTTCTCTTAGGTGTTTGTCAATTAGGAGTCGTGTTCCTGATCCCCTGTTTCGGTTTACGAACCGAACATTTTCCCTTGTTACATCCGCAATGCTCTGAATTCCCTTAGGGTTACCGCGCTCGATGATAAGCCCCTGTTCACGATTGTAGCCTCGCACCAAGACTGCTGAATCCTCAAGATGGAAGAGTCGAATGAAGGGTATGTTGTATTCACCGGTCTTCTCATCCAGGAGGTGCACTCCAGCAAAATCTGCCTGGCCCTTTTCTACCGCATGGAAACCTCCAGTTGACCCAAGATTGATAGTTCTGCCCAGAAAACCACTATCCTTCTCTCGGAGCATTGCGAAGGCGACGTCGAGGCCTAGGCAGTGGCTTCCGATGGCGACGAGTGAGGGAGGCATCAGTTCTTTCGCGAAGAGTTCAACTTCGAGCTTCTCACCTTCCTCGACAAATTCCTGAGTTTCCGGTAGGTCTGCAAACCCGTCAGCTAATGAGAACGAACTCACCGCTCCCGACCCGCTCTGCATTGGGTAGGCTAGAAATTGGCCGTCTGATTGTGTTATGAGTTGAACAGGAACAAGCTCCCGGCGACCTCTCGCTTTTGAGAACTTCATCGGAGAGAATGCATGGACTCTAGTCGGCTCTGTTTCGGTCAGATTGGCGAGGCGCCTGATGAATGGAACGACTAGGACATGAAAGATCATGAGTGCTGAGGTCGGGTATCCTGGCAATCCGAAAATTGGTTTCTTCCCCGCCAA